>Ga0209109_10000005_pt1 | contig 69326 bp, 60 predicted proteins | sample Rifsed10ft2_FD_184004 | JGI IMG/M metagenome (GOLD analysis project Ga0209109, IMG submission 184004) | Soil microbial communities from Rifle, Colorado, USA - sediment 10ft 2 (version 2) | ecosystem: Environmental > Terrestrial > Deep subsurface > Rock core/Sediment | place: Rifle, Colorado... | reverse complement strand
CCCCAGCCGTTGTCGGAGGCAGCGTTTACCGTGCGCGACCGCTCTGAAAGGGATACGGTGATTCAGTTCGCGGAGTTAATCGCAGAAGAGTTGAACGTCAAGTCGGTGCGACTGTTGGATGTGGCAGGCGAGGCCGCCCAATTCCAGCTGAAGGCTCTACCGAAACAGCTCGGCCAAAAGTATGGAGCCCGCTTTCCGGCGATCCGGCAGGCGGTTCAGCAGCTGGGGGCTGAGTCGTTCGTCGAATCGCTGGCCCAAGGGGATCCACTGACCATCGCCGTCGAGGGCGAGCCGATTGTGTTGCTTGCCTCAGAGCTCGAGCTTATCGTCTCGCCGAAGGCGGGATACTCGACCGCGGCCGAAGGCCCCTACTTGGCGGCCCTCGTCATCGAACTCAGCGCCCAACTGCGGCACGAGGGGCTGGCCCGAGAATTCGTCCGCCGGGTCCAGGAACTTCGCAAGCAAGCCGGCTTCGAGGTTGATGATCGGGTCCACGTCCAGCATGCCTCGACCCCCGAACTGGCCGCGGCCGTCGAGGCCCACCGTGACTTCATCGCAAGTGAGACCCTGGCTCTCAGCCTTGATCCAGTCGAGCACCCCACCGGTGAGGCGGCCGCCGAATACGAGTTTGAAAGCCAGCGGGTGAGGCTGGGTTTGTCACGGGTAAAACCCGATCGAGTCTGAGCGGGCCCTGCCAAGAGAGCGTGCGGCGGTGCTTTTCTGGCAGCGGGTAGGATACAATCGAGAGCTTTCAGGGTCGGGAGCCCATGGTGAAGCCGGGACGGGACTATCTCACGCTGGCCGGAATCAGCGGATTCGTGGTTGCCCTCGATCAGTGGAGTAAATACCTGCTCCGCCTTCGGCTAGCCCCGGGGGAGACCTGGTCGCCCTGGGGCTGGCTCGCCCCGTATGCTCGGCTGATCCATTCCGACAACACCGGCGCGGCCTTCGGGATCTTCCAAGACGGGGCGCTGTTCTTCACCGTCGTGGCGATCCTGGTGTCGGCCGCGATCATCTATTACTTTCCCCGAGTACCGGCCGGGCAACGGGCTCTTCGAATTGCGCTTGCCCTCCAGCTTGGTGGCGCGGTGGGCAATCTAATCGATCGGCTCTTGCAGGCCGGCCGAGTGACTGACCTCATTTCGCTGGGCAGTTTTCCGGTCTTCAATCTGGCCGACGCGAGTATCTCCATCGGGGTGGCGATTCTGCTGGGCTCAATGTTGGTGCAGCGGCGTCAGCCGACCGAACCGGAAGACTCGCTCGCTGAAGTCGAGCACACGCCAAGCTAAGCCGCTGCGATCCAGCCGGCTCATCCCTAGCTATGAGCGCGGAAAAGCCTGTAGAACTGAGAGTGACGGCTGCCGGCCGGCTCGATCGGGTCCTGGTCCCCCGGTTGCCAGGCGTCTCACGGGCAAAGCTACAGGCCTTCATCCGGGCCGGGAAGGTGAGGGTCAATGGCCGGATCGTTCACAAACCAGGGTTTCCGGTCGAGCCGGCAGACCGCATTCAGTTCGAGCCGCTTCCTCAGGCGGCGACCCGGCTGTCAGCACAGCCCATTCCGCTCGAAATCCTGTATGAAAATGAAGCCCTCTTGGTGATCAACAAATCAGCGGGAATGGTTGTGCATCCCGGCGCTGGACATTCGCAGGCCACCCTCGTCCATGCTGCGTTGGCCCACGCCCCGGAGCTGCGATCAGTTGGAGAAGCGGGTCGACCCGGAATCGTACACCGGCTGGACAAGGACACTTCCGGAGTGATGGTGCTTGCCAAGACTGCTGAGGCGCTCAAGAGCTTGCAGCAGCAGTTCCGCCGCCGGGAGGTCGAGAAGGTTTACCTCGCCTTGGTGGACGGAGCGCCCCCGACCGCGACCGGGCAGGTCGAGGCCCCGCTCGCCCGCTCGCCGCGGCATCGCAAGCGGATCGCCGTAGTGCAGTCTGCGAGATCGAGGCCGGCTGTCACCCGCTTCCGTGTCAGGGAGCGATTTCCGCGGCACAGCCTGTTGGAGCTGAGCCCGCTGACCGGCCGAACTCATCAGATCCGAGTCCACCTACAGTTTCTGGGGTGTCCGGTCGTTGGCGATCGGGTTTACGGCCGCCGCAAACCCACCCTCGCCGTCACCCGACAGCAGCTGCACTCCTGGCGACTCCGCTTACTGGTACCGGGTGAAAATCAGCCGCGCACCTTTGAAGCTGCCATCCCGGCCGATCTTCGGGAGGCGATCGAGCTCGCCCGCCGGCAATGAAGCCCTCTGGAGGAGGTGATCTCGTGGCATGGGCTGACTTTCGCTCGGATACCGTCACCCAACCAACCCCGGCCATGCGGGCCGCGATGGCGCAGGCCGAAGTCGGAGACGACGTTTTTGGGGAAGATCCAACCGTCCGGCGGCTGGAAGAGTTGGCCGCGGAGCGGATGGGGATGGAGAGGGCACTGTTCGTCGCCTCCGGCACCATGGGCAATCTGGCGGCAGTGTTGACCCACTGCCAGCGGGGAGACGAGATCATCCTGGGCGATCGTTCGCACACCTACTTGCACGAAGCCGGCGGGGTCTCGGCTCTCGGGGGCGTCCATCCCCATACGGTCCCGAACCAGCCCGATGGAACGCTGGACTTGCAGAGCATCGTCGGCGCCATCCGAGCAGTGGACGATCACTTTCCTAACTCCCGCCTGATCATTTTGGAGAACACCCACAACATGTCTGGCGGAACTCCGCTCAGGGTCGACTATCTTCAGCAAGTTGGCAGTCTCGCCAGCCAATATGGACTACGGTTGCACATCGACGGAGCTCGGATCTTCAATGCCGCCATCGCCCTCGGGCGACCGGCGGCCGAATTGGCTGCCCCGGCCGACTCGATCACATTCTGTCTTTCGAAGGGTCTATGCGCCCCGGTGGGATCGCTACTGTGTGGCTCCTCCGGGTTCATCCGGCTTGCCCGGCGAACACGCAAGCAGTTGGGAGGCGGGATGCGCCAGGCGGGGATCCTGGCCGCGGCTGGAATCGTTGCGCTGGAAAGCATGGTCGATCGACTGGTGGAGGACCACCAGCGGGCCCGCCGGTTGGCGGCCGGGTTGCGCGAAATCGCCGGCCTCCAGGTCGAACAGGATCCGCCGCCGACCAACATGGTGTATTTCCGTCTCGATCCTCGGGCCGGTAAGACGACCCAGGACCTGATTCAGGCGCTTGATACCCAGAGAGTACGGCTCACCGCGCGTAATCCGTATCGGATGCGAATGGTCGCGCACTACTGGATCGATGATGCCGCAGTGGAGCGGGCGGTCGAGGGGATCGCCGCTGCGATGTCCGGCGTGTGAACTGCCCCGTGTGGTAGACTAGGCCGCGCTCGGGGGTGTAGTGTAGCGGCCAAACACGCTGCCCTGTCAAGGCAGAGATCGCGGGTTCGAATCCCGTCATCCCCGCTGCGGTTTTCTTCCCTGTCCTGCCCCTAAACCCGTACTGATCGACCGAGCCTGAGCGGCTCACTCAGCCGCGCTCGCCCTCGCCTGAGAGGGCACGGAAGGGGGCCTTGCTTGACTCTGGCAAAATCGATATGGTATGCTCCGCCGGCTCTGCGCCAGCCCTGACATGAGTTCAGACGACCTCAAATATTGGATTGGGTTCAATCGGATCAGCGGAATCGGACCGGTCCGGGTCCGCTCGCTCATGGAGGCCTTCGGAGGCATCAGAGCAGCCTGGGAAGCACCGGCGGGAGCGCTGCGCGGGGCCGGGTTGGGCGAGAAATTGGTCCAGCGTTTGCTCGAGGGCAGATCGAATCTCGATCTCGAGAAGGAACTCGAGCGGGTGAAGCAGATGGGGCTGCAGGTGTTACCGATGGATCACGCGCAGTATCCGTCCCGGTTGAAGGAGATCGAGTCGCCGCCCCTGGTTCTCTACGTGTTGGGCGACCTCGTGCCCCAAGACGAGTGGGCGACTGCGATCGTGGGGACCCGGCGTGCCACTCCATATGGCAAGGCCGTCACGGCGGAACTGGCCAGCGGACTGGCCGCCAGCGGCGTGACGATCGTCTCTGGGCTGGCCCGCGGGATCGACGGAATTGCCCACCAGGCCGCATTGGACGCTGGAGGGCGGACGCTGGCGGTACTCGGTTCGGGCCTGGATCACATTTACCCTCCAGAACATCGCAACCTTGCTCGGACGATCGCCAGCTCCGGCGCGGTGCTGAGCGACTACCCGCTTGGAACGAGCCCGGAGGGAGGCAACTTTCCTGCCCGCAACCGGATCATCGCCGGCCTCTCTCTCGCGGTGATCGTAGTCGAAGCGGGGGAGAGCAGCGGCGCCTTGATCACGGCAGATTTCGCGGCCGAGCAGGGCCGCGATGTTTTTGCGGTACCGGGCAGGATTTACGACCGGGGCAGCCGGGGTACCAATCGCTTGATTGCCTCCGGCGCATTCCCGGTCACAACGGTAGACGACGTACTGGAACAGCTCAATCTGGAATCGGTCACCGCGGCTGCTCCCCGAGAGCCGGCGCTGCCGAAGGATGCCACCGAACGCCGGGTGCTCGAAGCTCTATCGGGCGATCCGGTCCATATTGATGAGCTCCGGGAGCGCATCGAACTTCCTATCGCCGAGCTGACGGCTTGCCTGTCGATGCTTGAGCTGCGTGGCCAGGCCCGGCAGGTCGGAGGAATGCACTACGTGCGGGCCCATGAGCCGAGAGCCGCCTATCGAGTCGGATGAGCTTCGAACGAATGTACCCGGTGATCATGGCAGGGGGAGGCGGTACTCGTCTGTGGCCGCTGTCGCGGGCGGAGCGTCCCAAACAGAGTCTGCCACTGCAGGATGGGCAGTCACTGTTCCAGCTGGCCATCCAGCGGCTGCAGCCGGCATTCTCACTGGACCGGATCCTGGTGGTGACGGTTCGGACCCTGGTCCGCCAATTGATTGAACAGGTCCCGCAGCTTTCCGAACAGAATTTCCTGGTTGAGCCGTCCCCTAGAGGCACCGCTTCGGTCATTGGACTCGCGGCGACGGTCCTGTTTCGGAAAGATCCGCAGGCGGTGATGATCTGCTTGACCGCCGATCATCTGATCAAGCAGCCCGATCGGTTCCTGCAGCTGCTCTCAGCGGCGGCGAGGGTCGCAGAGCGAGGCGAGTTGGTGACTCTGGGAATCACCCCGACCTACCCGGCGACCGGGTACGGATACATCCATGCCGGTGAGTCGACGGGTGCCGTCGAAGGCTTTCCGGTCAGTCGAGTCCGCCAATTCAAGGAGAAACCGGATCGGAGCCAGGCCGAGCGCTATTTGGAAACGGGAGAATATTACTGGAACTCCGGGATTTTTGTGTGGACCGCTCGAGGAATTCTCGAGCAGATCCGGCAGTTGATGCCGGAGCTCGGTGCGGGTCTGCAGCGGATTGCGGCCGCACTTGAGACCCAAGCCGAGCGCCAGATCTTGGAAGAGGTGTGGAGCGGCCTGCGCAGCCAGACGATTGACTATGGAATCATGGAGCGCGCCCAGGGGGTTAGTGTGATCGGGGCGGATGACCTGGGGTGGAGTGATGTCGGCGGCTGGGACCGGTTTTCGGATTTGCTGGTGGCCGACCCGGCGGGCAATCTGGTTTTCGCCGATGACACGTTGCTGGTCGAGACTCGTGACTCCTTGTTCTATCAGGAGTACCCGGATCGAGGCCGGCGATTGATCGCGGCACTCGGTCTGCGCGATCTGATAGTGGTCGACACCCCAGACGTGCTGCTGATTTGCCGGCGAGAGCGGGCCGAAGAGGTCCGGCGGCTTGTCGAAATGTTGAGAGGTTCCGGCCGGGTTCAGTACTTGTAAGGGACAATGACAGCGTGGAAGCCTACTGTGTAAAGTGCAAGCAGAAACGAGAGATCCAGAACCCGGAGCCAACCTTCACCGCCTCGGGTTCTCCGGCTACCCGTGGAAGCTGCCCGGTCTGTGGATCAAAACTTTACCGGATGGGGCGCACCGAGGCCCACGCCGGCCTCGAGCCGCCTCCGGCTCGGCCGCGGTCGGCCAACAGCCGGCATGGAAAGCTGGTCATCGTGGAGTCGCCGGCGAAGGCTCGGACGGTCGGCCGGTTCTTAGGACAAGGTTACCAGCTGAAAGCTTCGGTGGGGCACGTGCGGGACTTGCTGCGTTCACAACTCTCGGTCGACGTAGAGAACGACTTCGAGCCCAAATACCGGGTGCCGAACGAGAAGCGGAGTATTGTCAAGGACCTCAAGAAGGCGGCTGCCAGGGCGAAAGAGGTCTATCTGGCCACCGACCCGGATCGGGAGGGCGAGGCCATCGCCTGGCATTTGCTGGAGGCGGCGGAAATCAATCCCGACCAGGCTCGGCGGGTGGTATTCCATGAGATCACTGAGGAAGCGATCCACCACGCTTTCACCGAGCCTCGAGCCATCGATCTGGACCTTGTCGACGCCCAGCAAGCCCGCCGCATTTTGGACCGCTTGGTCGGCTACAACCTGAGCCCGATCCTGTGGGCCAAAGTCCGCAGCCGGCTTTCGGCCGGTCGGGTGCAATCGGCTGCCTTGCGGATCGTTGTGGACCGCGAACGCGAAATCGAGGAGTTTCAGGCTCGTGAGTATTGGACCCTGGATGCGGATTTCCTGCATCCGGAAAAGCCGCCCGGATTTCGAGCCCGGCTGGTCCGAGTGGATGCCGAGGAGCCTTCGCTGCCTTCCGAGGCTGCAGTCGCACCCCTGCTGGTCGATCTGCGGCGAGCGAAATTCAAAGTCGCGGAGATCCAGCCCGGCACCCGGACCCGGCGGCCGCTACCGCCATTCACGACCAGCACGCTGCAGCAGTCTGCGGCCCGCCGGCTTCGCTTCACCGCTCGGAAAACAATGGTTGTGGCCCAGCAGCTCTATGAGGGGATCGACCTCAACAGCCACGAGCCGACCGGCCTGATTACCTACATGCGGACCGATTCGTCGCAGGTGGCAAGCTCGGCCCAGGCAGAAGCCCGGGCGGTGGTCACTTCCAGTTACGGAAAAGAGTACCTTCCCGATCGGCCGCCCTTCTACCGGGCGAAATCTCGCACAGCCCAGGAGGCCCATGAGGCCGTCCGACCGACCTCCTCGAAACGAACTCCGGAGTCGATCCGAAGCTTCCTGAGCCCAGAACAGTTCAAACTCTACGAGCTCATTTGGAACCGATTCATTGCCTCCCAGATGAAACCGGCTGTCTACGAGACTCTGACCATCGAGGTCGAGGGGGCCTCGGCAGACCACGCCTATCAACTCCGGGTGAACGCCTCCAGCTTGCGCTTCGCCGGCTTCTTGCGGGTCCACCCCGATTGGGAGGGGGGCGACCTCGAGGGGGAGATCAGCTTGGAGAAACTTCCCCAGCTGGAGAAGGGCGACCCGCTACAGCTTGAGGGGCTCTTCCCGGAACAGCACTTCACTGAACCGCCCCCGCGCTACAACGACGCAAGCTTGATCAAGGCCCTGGAGGAGTACGGGATCGGTCGCCCCTCCACCTACGCGCCGATTCTTTCCACCCTTGAGCAGCGCGGCTACGTTCGCAGAGAGAAGCGCCGGATGATCCCGACCGAGATCGGTGTAATCGTGAACGACCTTTTGGTCGAACACTTCCCGGAGATCGTTGACCTCGGTTTCACCGCCCGGATGGAGGAAGAGCTGGACAAAGTGGCTTCAGGCGAGCGGAACTGGGTGGAGCTGCTTCGGGATTTCTACGGCCCATTTGAAGAGCAGCTTGCGCTGGCCCAGAAACAAATGCCCGAGATGAAGGCGGATGCCGAGCCGCTTGGCCGGGCCTGCCCGGAGTGCGGTAACCAACTCTTGATTCGGCACGGTCGGTTCGGCAAGTTTATCGGGTGCTCCAATTTTCCGGAGTGTCGCCACACGGAGCCATGGCTGGAAAAGATTGGCGTTCGCTGCCCGCTGGACGGGGGCGAGCTTGTCGAACGGCGTACCCGCAAGGGGCGGATCTTTTACGGCTGCTCGAACTATCCGTCGTGCGAGTTCACCTCCTGGAAGAAGCCTGAGCCGACCCCGTGCCCCAATTGTGGGGGGCTGCTGGTGCACGAGACCCGAAAAGCCGTGCGATGCCTGCAGTGTGACCGCCGCTTCGATCCTGAGACGCTCCCCTCTCGGCTGCCCGACGTGGCACGCTAGATGCAACCTGCCGGTTGCTCTGACCTGTCGTTCAGTCTAAAATCCGACCTCTCCACCAGGGAACTTCGAGGCCGGAGGCACTGAGGAAGAGGGAAATGATGGAAGCGATCGCCGGTCGCAAATGGTTGCTGCCCGGCCTGGCCGTGGCCCTCGGGCTGGCTGCCGGGCTTGGCTACGCATGGGGCCTGAACCCGGTCCAATGGATCAACGGCGAGCCCCACCAGTTGCGCGCCGACCTACAAGAAGACTACCTGCGGATGGCCATCGACTCCTATTCGGTGAACCGAGACCCCGATCTGGCGATCCTGAGATACAACGCGCTTGGCGAGGGGGCCAAGCTTACTTTGGATGCGGTTGCAATCGACCCCCAGGAGATCAGTCCGACCGCGATCCAGGGCTTCCGGGCGCTGATCGAAATCGAGCAGGAAGCAAGCGCCACCCCGCAGCCTGGTGAGACTGAAGAGCCAGGCGGCACGACACCTTCCCTCACGCGATTCATCCTACCCGTGTGCGGTGGAACCCTGTTTCTGGGACTACTGTTGGTTACCGTGTTGGTGCTCCGCTCGCGCAGCCAGGGCAACCCCGGGGCCAACCCGGTGGCGGCCACCGAGGAAGTCGAGTCCGAGCCCACCGTTCAGCCGTTTGCTTCCCAACCAGAATTCGCCGGCGACGATAGCCTGGCTACCTTCCGCACCATCTACAACCTCGGGGAAGACAAATATGACGATTCCTTCAGCATCGAAAGCCCAACCGGGGATTTCCTAGGGGAATGCGGAGTAGGAATCGGAGACCTGATCGGGGTGGGGGACCCGAACAAGGTCTCAGCATTCGAGGTCTGGCTCTTTGATAAGAACGACATCCAGACCGTAACCAAAGTGTTGATGAGCAACTATTCCTTCCACGATGACGAAACCCGGACCCGCCTGTCTGCGAAGGGAGACCCAGTTGTCGCTGAACCGGGAGGGGTGATTTCTTTGCAGACGGCGTCCTTGGAAGTGGAAGCTCGGATCGTGGACATGATCTACGGAGAGAGTGCGCTTCCCTCCCAAAGTTTCTTCGAGCGGCTGACGATCGAGCTGCGGGCCTGGTCGCGTGACGGTACGAGTTAGCGAATCTCGAGGACTTTGAACCGAATCGGCCCGCCTGGGGTGGTCGCCTCGGCCGATTGTCCAACCTTTTTCCCCAGCAAGGCCTTCCCGATCGGCGATTCGTGCGAAATCTTGCCGGCCCGCGGATTGGCCTCTTTGGCACCCACAATCTGGAAGGTCGATCGGCTTTCGTCTTGCTCGAGAACGACGACCGTGCTGCCAATTTCCACCCGTTCCGAAGACGCCTTCCGTTCGACGATTGTGGCATTGCGCAGCACGCTCTCGAGCTCCAGGATCCTTCCCTCGAGAAACGCCTGCTGCTCTTTTGCGCTGATGTAGTCGGCGTTTTCGCTCAGGTCACCTTGGCGCACAGCCTTTCGTAGCCGATCGGCCATTTCCAACCGCCGAGGTCCTTTCAACTCCTCCAGCTCCTTGCGGAGCTTTGCCGCGCCTTCGGCGGTCAGATAGATCCGATCATCCGGCATGGCCGATTAAGGGAGCAACTCTGGTTCGAATAGTTTGCGATGTTCCTGGATCGCGAAGCGGTCGGTCATCCCAGCCAGGTAGTCGCAGACCGTTCGGTACAGCTCAGACTCGCGGGCCTTGGCCTGGGTCTCGGGTGGCAGGATTTCAGGTTTCCCGACATAGGCCGCGAAGAGATCCTCCACGATCCGCTCGGCCTTGGTCTGCATTCTCACCACCCGAAAGTGCTGATACATGTGGCTGTAAAGAAAGTCTTTGAGTTCTTGATTGAGAACCGCAAAATCATCCGCGTATTTCACGAGGTTGTAGCCCAACATCTGTAGATCCTCTACTGTTCGAACCTTTGCCGCCTCGATGCGGGCACTGGTCGCCTCCAACAGAGCCGAGACCATCATCCCGATCAAACGCCGGATCAAACGATGGCGGGTCAGATCATCCAGCTCGCTGCTGAACCACCCGATACTTTGCCGCAGCTGCTCCCAAAGGGCCACCCCCTCAAGCATTTCCGGCGAGATCAGCTCTGAGCGCAACCCGTCATCGAGATCGTGGGCGGTGAATGCCAGCTCATCTGCCAGGTTGGTGATCTGGGCTTCCAGGTGGCCGCGCTTCTTCGGCTCATAGCCGGCGGCATCCGCGACGTCATACTCGGTTTCATGCTTGACGATCCCTTCCCGCACTTCCCAGGTCAGATTCAGCCCGGGGAAGTCAAGGTAGCGGCGCTCCAACTCAGTGACGATCCTCAGCGACTGGCGGTTGTGGTCGAACCCTCCATGGTCTGCCATCATCCGGGCGAGCGTCGATTCACCGGAGTGTCCAAACGGGGGATGGCCCAGGTCGTGGGCCAGGGAAATGGCCTCTACCAGGTCTTCATTGGCGCTGAGCGCCCGGGCGAGGCTGCGCCCGATCTGGGCGACCTCCAGAGTGTGGGTGAGGCGGGTCCGGTAATAGTCGCCCTCCGTGATCACGAAGACCTGGGTCTTGTACTCAAGTCGTCGAAAGGCGGTGGTGTGCAGGATCCGGTCCCGGTCGCGCTGGAACGCGGTCCGGTACTTTGGCTCCGGCTCTGAAAATTCGCGCCCGCGGGAGTTGCGGCTGCGATGCGCGTAGGGCGCCAGGGCTTGCTCCTCGAGCGCTTCTAGTCGTTCGCGGGTGATCATAGGGGCGGAGCGAAGCGGCAGTGTACTCGCGGCCCGCGCCGGCTGTCAATCCGCGGCCGGCTCCGTTGACATGCACCTGGCGTTCGCGCATAATCCGCGTGGGCCCTATTGCGGCTTGGAGGATGGTCGGTGCCGAAAGTAGTCAGCGTGGAGCAGATGCGCCAGATCGAACGGACCGCAGATGCGGGTGGGCACAGCTACGCTCAGATGATGGAGCATGCTGGCTGGTCGGTTGCTCAGGTGATCGTTGAGCAGTTCGCCCCGGTCGAAGGTAAGCAGGTTTTGGTCCTGGCCGGTTCAGGGAACAACGGCGGAGACGGCCTGGTGGCCGCCGAGCACCTAGCCCAGGCGGGGATGCAGGTGGCCGTCTATCTCACCAAGGAGCGGGCTGCCGACGACCCGCACCTGCCCAAGCTTCGCGACCGCGGAATCCTGATTGCCTCCGCAGATCAAGATCAGCGCTCGCGGGTTCTCCGCCTGCAGGTTGGTAGGGCCCAACTGATAGTGGACGCGATTCTAGGGACCGGCTTCGCCCTCCCGCTGCAGGGCGCCGCCCAGGAAGTATTGAGAGTCGTTCAAAACTCGCTTGGCCAGCGCGCCGACCGACCCGTGATCGTCGCGGTCGACTGTCCGTCCGGGCTCGACTGCGACACCGGCGCCGTCGCCGAGGAGACGATTGCCGCCGATCTCACGGTGACCCTGGCCGCGGCCAAGCCCGGCCTGCTCCGCTTCCCGGGGGCTGGCTTCACTGGGCGTCTGGTCGTGGCGGACATTGGGCTGCCATCGGATGAGCCGCTCCTGGTGGATATTGAGGTCGAGCTGGCCAGTCCGGTTGAAGTTCGACCGCTGCTTCCCGGGCGGCCGCGCGATTCGCACAAGGGAACCTTTGGCCGGGCCTTGATTGTGGCCGGCTCGGCCAACTATCCCGGCGCGGCCCTGCTTGCCGCTCGTTCCGCTTATCTGGTTGGGGCCGGGCTCGTCAGTTTGGCGGTGCCGGCTCCGCTGCAGGAGATGATTGCCGGGTCGCTGCCGGAGGCCACCTGGATCCTGCTTCCGCACGAGACTGGCGCGATCAGCCCAGCGGCGGTGGAGCAGCTCGAGCCGGAGTGGGGGAAGACCCAGGCACTGCTCGTCGGGCCCGGGCTTGGGCTCGAACCAACTACCCGAGAGTTCATGGCCAGGCTGCTCGGGCGGCCGTCGAAATCGGATCGGAGTCTCGCCGCCGGGGCGAAGGCGTCTACCAGCCGGCAGCTGCCGCCCTGTGTCGTGGACGCAGATGGGCTCAAACACCTCAGCAGCCTGGCGGACTGGCCCCAGGCTCTCCCAGCCGGCACAATATTGACCCCTCATCCAGGCGAGATGAGCCTGCTGACCGGACGACCGAAGCAGGAGATTCAAGCCGAGCGTTTGCAGGCGGCCCAGGGATGGGCCCACCAGTGGGGACAGATTGTCGTGTTGAAGGGTGCCCATACGATAGTCGCCGAGCCGGGAGGCCGGGCAACCATCCTGCCATTCGCGACGCCGGCGTTGGCCCGGGCAGGCACCGGAGATGTGCTGGCAGGCGCTATCGTGGGGCTGCGCGCTCAGGGTGTGCCGGCTTATTCAGCGGCCGTGCTGGGTGGATACCTGCAGGGCCGGGCCGGGGAGCTAGCCGCCGCGAGCTTGGGTACCTCGGCTTCGGTCCTGGCGAGTGATGTCGCCGATGCGATCCCGCAGGCGATCGCCGAACTGCTGTCGGCCTGACACCGCAAAAGAACAGCCCCGGCTATGCGGGGCTGCTCGTCTGTCCGCGAGAGTAGTCGGCCGAGGCCTAACTTTCGATCTCTGTTCGTTTCCGTTGGGCTGCCTTCTTCCCGCTCTCAATGGCCTGCTCGATCCGGGTCTTCTGTTCTTCGAGGACGACCTGGCCACGCTGTTGGAGATCCGCCGCCCGGGACCGGGCTTCCTCCGCAATCCGCTCAGCCTTCGCCCGGGTATCCGCCGCAGTCTGTTCGACCTGGTCGCGGAGTTCGATACCCTTCTCGCGGATCAGGGTACGGGTCTGCTCGCCGGATTGGGGAGCAAGCAACAAGGCGACCGCGGCCCCAACGATTCCTCCAATTAGGAAGCCTGAAAAAAAGGCTCCGAAATCATCTCGATCTGCCATAGGTCATCCCTCCGTTTCCTCACTTACCTGGCGCGGCCGGCTCGAAAAAGCCCAATGGCTCTGCGGACCGCGGCCACAGAACTGTTGGCTTTGATCACTGGAGCGACCATCTTCTGACTCAAGAATTCACTCGTACCCCGCAAACTGGCGACCGTCTCGTTAGTAGACTCCAGCAGCGGCCGAATCTCATTCTGCAATAAGGCGGTGAGTCGCGCGAGCTGGACCAACAGCAGGATCAGTGCCACCCCGATGATGAGAGTCTCCGCTGCCACGAAGATGATGACGATGTCCCGAATCGTCTCGGTACCCTGCGGGTTGCGCACCATCGCACTCACCGCCAACACCAAACCGGCGATCAGGGCCAGCAGCAACAATACACCCCCAGCGATATAGGCTGCCTGCTTGCGCCGGCTGAAAGTCGAGTTCTCTGGTTCGGTCAGCGCCATCGGACTTTTGATTCTAGCATACTAGCCAGGCGGCCTCGGCTTTCGATCCCGGCCGGCAGTCCGCCGCCCGTGCTCTGGCCCGGCCAACAGTGAAGCGGTCAGCAAGCCCAGAAGGGCGGCCAAGACCGCGGCGAACAAGTTGAGCGGGCCGACTCGGAAGAGGTGCCAGTCCAGGAGGTCGGCCACCACCTGTCCGGCAAGAAAAGCAACCCAGGCGGTGACCAGGTAGAGCACCAGCCGGGCGAGCCCACCTCCCCGCACAAAATGGAAGATCAGCCCGAGGCCGGTTGAGATGAGAAGGGCAAAGTACAGGCCGGGCAGGGTCATTGGAGGATCACGCCGCCGCCAAGGCACTCCTCACCAGCGTAAAAGACCGCGGCCTGACCTGGCGTGACCTGCAGCAGCGGTTCATGCAGTTGGACCTCGGCGCTGGTCTGGCTGCCGTTGCGCCGCAGCCGGGCCGGGACCGCAGCGGATCGATACCGGACCTGGACCGAAAGGGAGGTCGCTGGTTCCGGCGGTCGGCCGGCCACCCAGTGCAGCCGGTCCACCCGAAAGCTGTTCCGGGCGAGTGCCTCCCGCGGCCCAACGACCAGCGTATTCCGGTGGAAATCCTTGTCGATCACATAAAGCGGGACAGCGGCTGATACCCCGATTCCCTTTCGTTGTCCGATTGTGTAGTCAGTCAGCCCTTGATGGGCGCCAAGCCGTATTCCTGCCTGGTCAACGATCGGGCCGGGGTTCCCGGAGACTCCCGCGGTGTCCCGCAGGAACTCGCGGTAGTCGGCTCCACCCAGGAAGCAGAGATCCTGACTATCCGGGCGCTCAGCCACCGGCAAGCGGAGCCGCCGGGCAAGCTCGCGGACCTGGTCCTTCTCTAGTTCGCCCAGCGGGAAGCGGGATTGCTCCAAATCTTCCTGTCCCAGGACGCTCAGCACGTACGACTGGTCCTTCGCCCGATCGATGGGGCGCAAGAGTTGGTACTGCCCCCTGGATTCCTGGATCCGGGCGTAGTGGCCGGTTGCCAGGTGAGTGGCGCCCAGTTGGCGGGCATGCCTCAACAGATGCCCCCAACGGATCTGGCGATTGCACGCCATACACGGGTTCGGTGTGATCCCCTCGAGGTACCCCGCAATGAACGGTTCGACCACTGCCCGGCGGAAGGGTTCCCGCACGTCAAACACGAAGAAAGGGATGTCCAACTGGAAGGCGACTGCCCGGGCATTGGCCATGTCGCGAGGGGAACAGCAGCGATTGGGACGGTCAGGGTGAGAGTCCCACAGTCGCAGCATGAGCCCGAAGACCTGCTCGCCCTGCTCCACCAGCAACGCAGCTGCGATCGAGCTGTCTACACCCCCGCTCATAGCGACCGCGATCTTGCGCCGCGGCATCATGGGAATGCCGGTTCGACCGCCCGCATTCGGGCGACGGCGTCCGGGAGGCTATTTAGAAAGGCCTCCACTTCCTCGGAGGTGGTCTGCCTCCCAACCGAGACACGCAGCGAACTCATGGCGAGCCGTGGCTCGAGCCCGATGGCGAGCAGCACTTCGGAAGGCTCCGGGTCGCCGGTCTTGCAGGCGGAGGCCGAGGAGCAGGCGTAGCCCGCAAGGTCGAGGGCGGCTAGCAGCGCATTGCTGTCAACCCCTTCGAAAACAAACGAGGCGTGATTCGGCAGCCGGTCGGTAGGATGCCCGGTCAATTGGACACCGGGCAGGCCATCCAACACGGTATCCACGATCCGATCCCGCAGCCTGGCGAAGTGTTCCACATCGGTCGCCCGCCGGTCGGCGACCACTGCTAGCGCCTCGGCCATCCCGGCAATCAGCGGGAGATTGGAGGTGCCGGCCCGCCGGCCGCGCTCGTGTGACCCGCCGGTCTGCACCGGAACCAGCGGGGTGGATCGGCGGACAAAGAGCGCGCCGACCCCCTTCGGACCGTAAAACTTGTGAGCGCCGATGGAGAGCAGATCAACCTCGAGTCGGTCGAGCTGCATTTCGAGCTGAGCAACGGACTGAAGTGCGTCGGTGTGGAACGGCACTCCCCTTGCCCGGCAAAGGGCTCCGAGCTCGGCGATCGGGTTGACCGTTCCGATTTCATTGTTGCCATGAATCACGGAGACCACAGCTGTGTCGGATCGGATTCGGGCCGCGAGTGCACCTGGCTCGACTCGCCCGTAGCCGTCCACCGGGAGTAACTCCAGCTCGAAGCCGTGCAACCGCTGCAGCTGGCGGGCCGTCTCGAGCACCGCGGGGTGCTCGACCGGGCTGACCAGGATGTGATTTGCGGCGCGGGTTTGGCGGGCCCCGAAGGCCGCCCCGCGGAGCGCCAGGTTGTCGCTCTCGGACCCGCCGCTCGTGAAAATCAACTCGTCGGCATTGCAGCCCAGGCAGGAGGCAATCTGGACTCGGGCCTGCTCCAGCGCGGCATCTGCTTCCTGGCCCCACGAGTGGACTGAGGCGGGATTGCCGAAGGCCTGATCGAAGAACGGAAGCATGCGCGCCCTGGCCCGCGGATCCAGCGGAGTGGTCGCGGCATAGTCGAGATAGATCGGTTTCCGGCGCATTTGGCGATTGTAACATTTCCATGATTCGCGGCTCTTGCCCAAGGAGCCTAAGTCGGGCTGGTTATAATCCGCACCCTAATGGACTCACGGATTGCTGCAGTGGATGCCTTGGAAGTGTTGGACTCGCGGGGCAACCCCACCGTCTCGGCCCGGGTCACATTGCGGGACGGCAGCCGCGGTGAGGCCCTGGTCCCCTCGGGCGCCTCGACCGGCAAGCACGAAGCACTGGAGCTGCGCGACGGAGATCCGAAACGATACCTTGGCAAGGGCGTTCGGAAGGCCGTCTCCAACGTCCGGGAAGAAATCGCGGTGGGCCTGATCGGGCTGGAGGCGGAAGACCAGCGGGCGCTCGACACGTTCCTGGTCGAGCTGGACGGAACTCCGAACAAGGGCAGGCTCGGAGCCAATGCGATTCTGGCCGTCAGCCTGGCTGCCGCCAAGGCAACTGCCGCGGCCCGCGGCCGTTCACTCTACTCCTCGCTTGGCGGTGAGCAGGCGGTCACTCTACCGGTGCCCATGCTGAACATTCTGAACGGGGGGGCACACACCGGCTGGCAGACTACCGACGCCCAAGAGTTCATGATCATGCCGCTCGGCGCCCCAACTTTTTCTGAGGCGCTGCAATGGGGGGTCGAGATCTATCATGGGCTGCGGGCGGTGCTCAAGCGGAAAGGATACACCGTGCTCGTCGGGGACGAGGGCGGATACGCTCCCGCGCTGAAGGCGAATGTCGAGGCGGTCGAGCTCATCTTGGAGGCGATCGAGCAGTCCGGTTACCGGGCGGGCCAGCAGGTTTGCCTGGCGCTCGATCCGGCGGCCTCCGAGTTCTACGACGATGGAACCTATCGGCTGCGCCGGGAGGGAAAGGAACTCAATGCCGAAGGGATGGTGGAGTATTGGGCGAACTGGGTGAAGCAGTACCCAATCGTTTCTCTGGAAGACGGTCTGGCGCAGGACGACTGGGCCGGTTGGAAACTCCTGTATCGAGAATTGGGGGACCGGCTTCAGCTGGTTGGGGACGATTTGCTGGTGACCAATCCTGCCCGTGTGCGCATAGCCATAAAGGAACAGACCTGCAACGCTCTGCTGGTGAAGGTCAATCAGGTCGGCACGCTCACTGAGGCGATTGAAGCCGTGGAGCTCTGCCGCGGAGCGGGCTGGGCGACGGTGGTCTCCCATCGGTCAGGAGAGACCGAGGACTCGACGATCGCCGACCTCAGTGTGGGTCTGTCGATGGCGCAGATCAAGGCGGGCGCGCCGGCCCGCTCCGATCGGGTTGCCAAGTACAACCGATTGTTGCGGATCGAACAAGAATTGGGAGGGGCCGCGAAATACGCCGGGTGGGCGGCGCTCCGGCAGGCCGGGGGAAGCGGGTCTAGCTAGTCCCGGGCTCGAGTTCGACCTCGGCCCGAACTCCGGGAACGGGCGTCCCGCAATAGGGACAGATCTGCCAGGACAGCTCCAGGAGTCGCCCGCAGTGTTCGCAGCCCTTGCGCAAGTGGGTGTGGCAGTTGGGGCAGATCTGCCAGTCGGCCCGGGTCCGATTTCCACATCCGGGGCAAATCGGCTGCTCTTCGATCTCGGTTAAGAGCGCTTCCTCTTCGAGGGTGTGCTGGTAGGCCTGGTCGATCGTCTGCGACGGTCGAAGGATCAGGTAAATGAGCAGGCCAAAAGGGCCCATAACTCCGGTCGTCAGGGCGGCCAGAATCTGCACCAGCGAATCTTGAGTTCGGGTACGGATGTCGCGGTAAGTCCAAAAGACCAAACTCAACCAGAGGGCAGCCAGGAACGCCCCGAACAAGGCGGTCAAATACTGAAATACGGTAGTCGCGGAGCTTAGATTCACCAGGGCCCTGTGGGAACTGCGTGATTATACAGTGGGTTGCAAAATCCAGGCCTTAAGTCGGCAAGGAGTGGGGTGATGACAGACACGAGCAAGGCCGCCGCGCTGCACCGGATTACCGACCTCGGGCCTGCGGACCGGCCGCGGGAGCGGCTGAGGGATCAGGGGGCTCAAGTTCTTCACAATGCCGAGCTGCTCGCCATCCTGCTGAGAACCGGGGTCGCCGGCCTCAACTCCGTGCAGCTGGCCCAGGAGCTTCTGATGAAGTTCCACGGTTTGCCCGGTTTGCATGATGCCAACTACGCCGAGCTGGTGGCAAGTCGAGGGATTGGGGATGCCAAGGCTGCCCAGATCAAGGCCGCCATCGAGCTGGGGAGACGCCTGGCGGCCGGGAACCCGGAGCAGCGCCATGCGATCCAGTCGCCCGAGCATGCGGCCGAGCTACTGATGTACGAAATGAGCGCTCTCGACCAGGAGTACTTGAAAGTATTGTTGCTCGACACCCGCAATCAGCTGCTGCGGATTGTTGAGGTCTACCACGGATCGCTGAACACCTCCCTGATTCGAATTAGCGAGGTCTTCCGCGACGCGGTGCGCGACAATGCGGCGGCGATCATCGTGGTCCATAACCACCCCAGCGGCGACCCGTCGCCAAGCCCGGAGGACATCGCGGTCACCCGGGCAATCGTGGAGGCCGGCAACCTGCTGGACATCGAGGTCCTGGACCACTTGATCATAGGACACGGGCGCTATGTGTCGCTCAAGGCAAAGGGGCTCGGCTTCAAGGCGATGTAAGGGGCCTGTAAGCTCGGCAGGAAGACTTAAATGATAGGATGAAAACCAGAGACGCCGCATGGACTGAAGATGAAAAACAGGATGCGCAATTGGTGGGAGAACTTCCCGCTCGGTGAGGCGGCCACCCTCGCATTCTGGAATTTTGCGCTAGTCGCCTTTATCGGGGGCACGGCCTTGATGGCCAAGGGGATCATCGAGAAAGAAAAGGCCCCGGAGTGCGCCGCGTACTATCGGGTGACGGATCCTCGGGTAAACGCGGTGCTGTTTCTGCAGCGGCTCCAGGAAGAGGGGCTCTTCAACCCCGACACCGATACGATCAAGGACTTTGCCTGGGTCTCAGAAGGCGGTGAGCTTCGGTTCATGGTCGCCCTGGACACGGGTGTGTACTCGGCCGTACCCTGCTACACCGAAGACCAGGCCATCTTCCAAGACCTAAGAGTAGAATAGCTGTCAGACCGCCCCTGAACTCGGCCCGCCAGGTTGGCGGGTTTTTTTTGCTTCGCGCCGCCCAGCGCCGCGGCCGGCGGATGCCCTTTGAGCGATCTCTGTATAATGTGCCGGTGTTTCAAATCATCCTTCTTCCCCAGCAGAACTACTGGGATTGGGTACGGGCCTGCCGGGATTTCGTGCTTAGCTTCGGGGCTTATCTGGCGCAAGACCCACGCGCAGCCGGTCGCTATATGGCCCCCCGCCAGGTCATCTCTTTTCCCCGGACCTCGGGTGGTTTCGCCGAATCGGATGATATCGAGGGCTGGCTGTCACGCGAGTACCCCGAAGTCCGTCTCGATCCGATTGAAGCCGACTCTCCCGAATCCCTGGCGCAGGAGCTGGCCCGTCGGGTGGCGGAGGACGATCGGTTCGGTCAAAAACAGCGTCCGTTCTTCCTACTCTGGCCGACCGAATTCCCGGTAATCACCCAGAGCTTCGGGGCAAATCCGCGCATTTACACCCGGTTCGGCATGCCGGGGCACGAGGGGGTCGACATCCGCGCCTTGCCAAATACCAAGGTATTTGCTTGTGCGGACGGGCAGGTTTACCGGGTCGAGAGCAATCCGAAGGTCCACGCGTATGGGATCCACATTCGAATCCGGCATCGCGATGGCTACCGGACGATCTACGGACACCTGGCTAAAGCCCTGGTGAAAGAGGGTGAGCCGGTCACCGGTGCCCAGGTGATCGGATTGGCCGATGCGACCGGCGCCTCAGTGGGGCATCACCTACACCTCTCGCTTAAGAAAGACCAGGCAACCGAGCTCGGCGAGACGAACTATCCCCAAGACATCATCGATCCCACCGGATTTCTGGTCTGGCCTGAGCCCAACTGGCCGAAGGGACTTCCGAATCCCACCTGGCCGATGGGCAAGTGCCTGGTGGGGGCCCATGGTCGGATCGGAGCTGCGCTCCAAGAGAATGACTTGCAGCTGATCGATCAGGCCCGACTGGAAGCCGTCGTAGTCTCGCTGCAGGATTCGGTTCAGACCATCGAGAAGCTGCGCAGTCGCCAGTCGGCGATGTTTCTGTTGGCCCGTCTGTCAACCGACTTCTCGGGCGAACTCCTGACGCCGATCCAGTTCGTCGCTTCCGTCCAGCGCAAGTTGCGCGACCTGTATCAGGCGGAGCTTCGCTATTTCGAGTTGTGCCCAAACCCAAACCTGCAGAGCGAAGGATGGGGGAGAAGCTGGCAAGATGGGCAGGCTTTTGCCGCCTGGTTCGCCGAGGCGGCCGGCCGGCTCAGAGACCGCTTCTCGGATTTGAAGCTTGGGTTTCCCGGCCTCTCGCCTGGAGCCCGGGTCCCGGGCAAGAAAGCCGATCCGCTGGAGTTCCTAGACGCCGCCGACGAAGCAGCCCTCGCCGCGGATTGGCTTGGTGTGAATTGCTACTGGACTGACCTGACCGGCATGGAAGCACTCTCCGGCGGTCGGCTGTATCAGGAATACCGGCTGCGCTATCCAGCCAAACTGCTCATGATCACGGAGTTCGGAAATCCTTCGATTGACCTCTCTCCCAAGCCAAGGGCCGGCCAGTACCTGGAGTTTTACCGACAGGTCCGAGACGAAGCCGGGATCGGCGCGGCCTTCTGTTTCACAATCTCCGCCAGCGAAGGGTATCCGGGGTTGGCCTGGAGTGCCGCGGCAGAATCGGGCCGCGAGATTTCGACCGCCATCGGCAGCCGTGCATTCTAGCGGGCGAGCAGCGCGATCAGGGGAGTCAGGGTCAGCGGGCTGAGCAAGGTAGTCAGCATCACGGCCCGGGTCACAAAACCCGGCTCGACGTCGAACTCAATCGCGAGGATCGTGCTCATGACTGCCGTCGGCATCGCCGACTCGAGTACCCCTACCTGCCGGGCCAGGCCTTCCAGGCCAAGCATCGGTGCGATCAGCCAGGCAAGCGCTGGCGCTACGACCATCCTGAGCCCAATACACACGGCGAGCAGTCCGCGGTGGCCCGGCGATCCACCTGCTCCAATCTGCATTCCAAGCACCAAGAGCAATACCGGCACCGTAGCTGCTCCCAGCAGGTCGATCGGCCGGCTCAGTGCGGGGGGGACGTGCAGATCGAGGGCCCGTGCCGTCAGGGCCAGGGGGATTGCGTAGACTGCCGGGACTTTGGCGAGCTCTTGCAGAGCGGCCAGCGGTCGCCTTCGACCGCTCGAAGCTGTGTAGACGCCGAGTGAATTAGTCAACATCATTGCAGCGACAAAGAACAGGCTGGCCCAAGCCAGCCCCGATTCTCCAAAGACAAACTGGTTGAGCGACAGGCCATAGTTTCCAGCATTCATGAACGCCGAGGCGAGCAGCACCCCTGAAGCCAGCTTGGGGTCGAGTCGGAGAGCGCGGCCCAGCAGCCAACCGACCGCACCGATGCTCAGCATCACGATCGTCGCCAGGGCCATCATAGATATGACCTGCAGGCCATGGATGTTGGCCGAGAGCAGGAGATCGAAAACTAGGGCCGGCGAGAGGACGTAGAAGGCGATCTGGGCGAGCGGTCGGGGACTGAGTCCGAGCAGCTTGTGGGCGAGGAACCCGGCTGCCGCCGTGATTAGGATAGGTAGGATGTGATCTGCAAACGTGCTAAGCAGACTGCTCAATCTGCAGATTCCTCGTCGTCGAGGTTCAGGGTGAACAGATCTCGCGCCTCGTCTTCGAAGGCAAGGTTATCGAGGGCGTCCTGAATCAATTCTGCACTTGAATCGGAGGCGCTCTCCTGCAGCTGCTCCAAGGCGGCGGTCGCGATCGAACCGCCCACCTGGCTGAGCGACCAGATTGCCGCCTTTCGAATCCGTTCGTCGACATCTTCCAGCAGATCGACCAGCTCATCTGATGCTTCTCGCAGATCCAGCTCTCCGGCCGCCTGTACTGCCTCCAATCGGATGTCTGGCTCTGGATCTTGGAGCTTTGGCATGACCAACGTGGCCCAGCGGGAATCGGCAGAGCGAGCCATCGCCCGGAGGGCCGCCCGCAGACTTGAACCCTGACCAGAGGCATAGGCCTGCTCGATCAATTCGGGGATTTCCTCGCGAGTTGAGTATCCGAGGGACTCCAAAGAGCAATCCCTCACCTTGAGACTCGGGTCTGATCGTACAGCTTCTAACAGAACCTGCTCGATCTCCAACCGCAGCCGCGCTTCGAGGTCCTGGGTCTCAGCCAACAGCACGAAGGAACCCAGCGCGACAGCAGCAGCCCCCCTGACTTCCTCGGCCGGATCAGTTCGAAGCTTATCCAGCAGCTGGCGGGCGAGTTGCGGATCTTCGGATTCCCATAGGTTACCGATGGCCTGGGCGCGCAAACGGGGATCGGGGTCAGCCAGAACCATCCGGTTGATCGCTTCGAAAGTTAGCTCGATCTTGGAATTGGCCAGGTCACCCAGCGCTAGCAATATGCTGTGACGCCGATTCGCGCCGAACCCTTCCCAAGCCTCCGCGAATTTGGCCAGGTGTAGTGCGTCGAGATCCGAGAGGTCGGTTAGTTTCGACGCCTCGAGGGGCTGAGCTTCGTTGCCCAGTGTGTTAAGCAGCTCAACGAAGCCCCGGTCCATGGCGAACGATTAGCGGGGCAGGATTATGGGGTTGATGAAATCCTGAACGTTCACGTAGAGGATGAGCGCGAGCAGTACCATGAATCCGAGGGTGTGAGCCAAGCCTTCGTGCTGAGGCGGAACCCGCTTTCCGGCGATCGCCTCGAACGCAACGAACATCAAGCGGCCTCCATCGAGGGCGGGAATCGGAAGCAGATTGGCGAGTGCCAGGCCGGCGCTGATAACCCCAATGAGATTCAGGGTCAGGAATGGACGTTGGGAGGATCGATCGATCTCTCCGGCCCACACGAGCATATCGTACATACCCTTCAATCCACTGATCCGGGCCTCTTCTGGAGCGATCTCTCCGCGCAGCAACCGGCTGGGCAGATGGATCATTTCGCTAAACTGAAAAACAGTTGCCCGCACTCCCAGGCCGATCGCCTCCGGCCAGGCCACCAGCCGGGTGGGATTGCCAAGGGTTACCCCGATTGGGCCCTGACCTTCTGGAGGCGCAATTCGAGGGGTCAGCTCGACGGTCAGCCGCTGCTCGCCACGCAGCAGCACAAGCGCGGTGGGCCGATCTCCTCGCTCGGCGATGATGTTCTGCAAGATCATGAAACCGTCAACTTTGATCCCATCAACTTCCAAGATCTCATCATTAGGTAGAACCCCGGCCAGGGCGGCCGGCGATCCGGCTTCGACCTGGGTGATGGTCACCCGTTCCGTATCCGGCGCCGCGAATTTGAAGGCCGTGGTGAACGCCAGTACAGCGAGAACCAGGTTGGCGAGCGGGCCGGCGATCAAAACCGCCGCCCGGGTGCGCCGATTGGCACCCGCCAAGCCGCCCTCGACGGAGGGGTCGTCTTCGCCGGCGGGTTTGACAAAGCCCCCCAGCGGGATCAGGTTGAGAGTGAAACGGGTCCCGCCCGCCTCAAAGAGGGTAACCAGCCGCGGCGGGAAGCCGAGCCCGAATTCCTCCACTCGGACCCGAAGCGCGCGGGCAACCAGGAAGTGACCAAATTCATGCCCGATGATGAGTGCGCCTAGGACCAGGGCAAAAAGAAGAAAATCAGACACGCAAACGCTCCGAGGCCCCTTTCTGGGGAAGCCGCACGATTATATCACCCGCCCCTTTGACGCCCGGTAAGACCTTCATACCAGCCAGGCGCCGGGGCCCGGTTCCGCTCGCAGTATCCAGAAATCGGGTGAAAGCCGCGCCAATCCCTCCCGCAACTTCGGCTCGGCCTCGGGCAGGCACAGGCAGTGCACATTGGGGCCGGCGTCGACCGTGTAGCAGGCCGCAACACCCTGGCTCCGCAGCGAGCGAACCCTCGACATGATGGCCAGGGAGCTGGGCTGCCAATAATGCAGCGCCGGGCTTGAGGTCATCATCACCGCATGCAGCATGTCGCTGTCTTGTTCGACAACTTCGGCCAGCCGGCCGAAATCCCTGCCAAGCACCGCCTCCCGGCAGGCCTGCAGCCTGCGAGGGGCATCTGAGACCCGAGCAGCCTGGAGCGGGCTGGTTTGAGCGCTGGAATGGCCCTCGGTAGAGCCGGTCGGTTTGGGATTCGGGTCGATAAGCACGATCAGGTCGACGATCGGCCAATGTGCGGCCTCGGCCAGCGGGCGTGCGACGCTGCTCGCAGCATCCTCTCCGGCGACGAGCTCTACATATCCGCCGAAGATCGAGCGGGCGGCCGAGCCGGATCCGCGGCGTGCCAGGGCAGAGAGCTCGGTCCGTCCGAGGTCCAGACCGGCCGCTGCGCAGCCTGCCACGGTGAGCGCCGCGAATGCGGCCGCCGAAGAGGCCAGGCCGGCTGCCATTGGAAAGTTAGTCTCGCTGTGAACGATCGCTGGAGATCGAACCCCCGCTTCATTCCGAATCAGGTCCAGCTGGTGGCTGACCCGCTGGAGAGCGGCCGCCTCCGCTGGCACCTGGTTGATCAGGAGCTGGTCCCGATCGAGATCCGGATCGAAGCCGACCCGCATTTGAGTCTTGAGCCCGCCCAGCGTCAGGGAAATCGAACCGTTGGAGGGGATTCTTAGGGCGTGGTCTCGGTTACCCCAGTACTTGACCAGAGCGATGTTGGGGTGGGCCGCCGCGACGGCTTCTCTGACGCGCATGGGCGGCGAGTTTACCACCGAGGGACTGCCGCGAGCCTTCTTGGCGCGGGGTGAAGCTTAAGGCCGGTCGCTGCCGCGGCCCCAGACCTGAATGGCAGCGCCGGCGTTGCCGCTCTTGAACACGTAAAACGCCAGGTAGGCAGCGTCTCCCGACATGCTGATCCCCAGGGTGCGGGCCACTTCGAGCGGCTGGGCCAGCAGCAACTGTCCATCCGGCAGGCGATATAAGCGCAGCTCGTTCTGGACACCGACCGCGGCTAGCAAACTCCAGTCGTTCGACACGGCGAATTGCCGGAAGTTCAGCATTGGCAGGTCGAGCAAGGTCTCGCCACTCGCTACGTCGACGATCCGGATTCCCTCGGTTGGATATCCGTAGTCGACGTGAAGCAAGAAGCGGTCGCCAGTGGGGGAGATCGAGAGCAGCCGGTCTTCCGCCCGGGCGAGAGGCACAGCGCCGAGGCGGTTCCCTGTTAGGTCAAGAATGCTGATTTCCTGTTTTCGTGTGTCCTGCAGCGCGAGCGCCGATCCGTCTGGGAAAGGTACCGCGGCCGTAATCCAGCCGGGATTGTTGAAGCGGTAGATCTCACCCCAGCTGCCGGGATCCCAGATCGCGCCAATCCCATTCGAGTCGACCGCGAAGAATAGGCCATCGGAAAGGAATCCTGCGTTTATAACCATCGAAAACGGAGCCAATGCCAGGGCGGCTACTTGCTCTCCGGTCGCGCTCAGCCACACTTGGATTTCGGGGCCGTCATCGGCTAGAACCGCCGACCCGTCTGGCGAGACCGAAATAGTAAACGGGGGGAAGTCCTCAAAGCCAGTCAGCTCCCCCAGCGGCTCGCCACGCACCAAATCGAACTGCTCGATCCGCATGCCATTGCCGTTATGGAGCAGCACGTCGCTGACCGGCGAGAACGCCACTCGGACTCCAAAGTCAGTCCGTGCGATCGGAATTTCCCTGAGCAGCTCGAGTGTCTCTCCGGGCGCAAGATCGAACAGCGAGCGGCTCGGAGACGGGGCGGGCTCGGGCGGTCTAACCGCGGGCGCTGCAGTGGGCAGCGCGGCGGCCGGACGAGATTCCGTCGGGGAGAATGGGGCGGAAGTGGCGGCAGGGAGGACAGTCGCCAGAGCACCCGCGGCTTGGGCTATCACAGCCGGTGCGGTGGGTATTCCAGCCGGTCGGGGCTGTGCGCAGCTCACCAGGGCAAGCGCTGCCGCGGTCACCAATGGCACGTTCAAGGCTAGCTTCGGCATTCCCACTCTCGAAGGGATCCGTAACGGTTGGTGTATATTTATCGCAGTAGTACTGGGGTCATGTATCACCTGCGGGTCGAATCTGTGTGTTAATGTAGTACTCTGGCACTACCCTAGCTGTGGGCAAGATCATCTTACCTCGAAACCTCTGGAGTGGCCTGGGTTTTGGTTCGGCGCTGCTCGTCGCGCTCGCGGCGGCCGCCTGGGCCGGATTCACCGGTCCCAATCGGAGCACGACTCAAGTGGTCCGTGATCCGGATAATGACGAGTGGTTTTTCACGAAGTCTGGCCAAACATGCACCTTCGCCCCGAACCCGGCCAATCCCTGCCCGGATTTCGGAGGGACGCAGCCAAACATAACCTCCGTAAAGAATGTTTGTGGTTGGGATCCGCCCTACAACGCCGGCTGCAACGCAGCTACTAAAGAGGAGACCGTCAGCCTCCCTCCAGCGACGGTGAGCGGGTCTGCCGCCTGCGGAGTCCCTGGCGGCGCGGGCTGGTGCCGGGGCGGTGCATCCGTCAACCTTTCGGCAAGCGAACCACTGGCCGGCGAAGTCATCGAACTGATCGAGGGCAATCCGGCCGGTGTGCTGTGCGATCCGGCCGACGGGCCAAGCGTATCCTGCTCCTGGTCTGGCAGCGACGGCGATTTCACTTTGCAATTCTGGGCGGTGTCGTCCTACGGCGACACGAGCGATCTGGGATCGTCGAACTGGAGAGTCGACTCGGGTCCGCCCAGCGTAAGCCTGAGCTTGAGCGGCGGGACGCTGGGCGGGGGCGGTTGGTATCGAGCTGGAACAGTCAGCGTGTCGGCGAGCGGTGCCGATGCGCTCTCGGGGGTCACGAGCTCCGAAGTCGCGATTGACGGCGGTTCGTGGACTGGGACGGGTCAGGTCAATAGCGATGGAGTCCATTCGGCCAGCGGCCGGGTCCAAGATGTCGCCGGAAACGAAGCCACCGGCACAGCTTCGGTCCGCTACGACAGCACCCCGCCCACCCTCTCGGCCGATCTCAGCGGGACACTCGGTCGGGAGGGTTGGTATCTCTCCGCGGTGAGTGCCTCCGCCGCGGCCTCCGATAGTCTATCGGGAGTGGCTGAGCGCCAAGTGAACGTCAACGGGACCGGCTGGCAAGGTGGCCCGATCCTGTTGACTCAGGACGGGAGCCTTAGCTTAAGTTTCAGGGCGGCCGATGTTGCCGGAAACGAAGCGATCTCTGGGGCTCAGACCATTCGGATCGACGCTCATCCCCCAGAGTCCGTGTTCGTTGTCCCGCCAAACGGCTCGGAGACGTGGGTCGCCGGCACCGTGGAGTTGTTGGGTCAAAGCCTGGATTTCGGCTCCGGATTGCGTTCGGTCGAAATCTCGTACGATGGCGGCCAGACCTGGGCTCCGCTCACGTTGGACCGTTCCGAATGGGGGGACAACTGGGACACCAAGTCGGTGCCGAATGGCACCTATGTCGTCTTGGCCCGGGCAAGTGACGTTGCCGGTCACTTGGAATCTACAGCGAGGGTCACTCTGCACGTTGATAACCTGCCGCCCTTTGTGGATATTCCTGACTCTTGGCTGGTCGGCGAGCGTGCCCCCCTGGTCGTCAAGGAGCAAGGGGTCGGCCTGGCGGGTGTTCAAATTCTGATCCAAGATGGGGAGCAGGCATTATTCACATGGCCATACGATCCGGAGCTCATACCAAGCACGATCAGTTGGGATGGAGTGATGCCCGACGGCAGCGTTGCTGCGCCTGGTGACTATGGGGTCTATGCCACCGCCTGGGATCTCGCTGGGAACCGGGGTCAGGATGTTGGGGTGATCCGGGTTCCGGGAGCGGACGCGCCGGCACCGGTCGAAGAATCCCCGATCAGCACGCTGTTCGGGGGCGCGGGCCGGCTGGATCGAGCTCCTCAGACCGGACTCGCCTCCGGCGAATCCCCGCCGATTGCTCGGAGCCTCTGGCTATGGCCGGCGGTCGCCTGGTTCGGGTTGCTAGGAGGCGTAGCGATTTCCAAACTCTCGGATCCACGACCTGCTGCGCTGACTCGGCTACGACGAGAGCTGGACCAGGTCCGGCAGTGGCAAGCGGAGTGAGGAGGGGTAATGCTTGAGGTTGTCCTGGCGGTCAGCGTCTTGGCCGCGGTGGTTGTGGTCGGGGTCTTGATCTCGATCGGCAACGAGCGCCAGAGGAAGGCGCTCGACAAGTTGCGAGAGGACCTGCGAAATTGGGCATTGGGTGATCTAGAGGTCAAGCGGGAGCGGGCGGCCCGCGAAATTCAGATCATGGATCCTCTGGCCTGGTTTCGAGATGCCGCCCGCAAAGCCACCGGAGTAGCTTGGGAGATGCGAGCCATCGCCAAGGTACTCGAGCATCCCGAAGCCATCGTGGTCGCATCCGATAACGGCAGCTATCTCATGTTCTCGCCTGTTCGACCTGACCGGGTGCGCAGGCTGCTCAAGGCCCCGGCCGGGCGGGCGCAGACCGGACCTTTGCCTTCGGAGATGCGGCTGGCACTTCGAGGCAGGAACCGGATGGAGACTTACGAACTCTCGGCCCTCAACGCCGGGATCTTCTTCGATCTAGAGGCGGACCGGGTGTGGCGGATGCTCACCGACCGGCCACTGAAGGCCAACCAGTTGTGGCTCTACGAATTCCGCTCGGCCTGACCAGCCCCCAGGCGATCCACGCGATCGGCATCTGCCTGAGCGCGTCGCAACAACTGAGACAGCCCAGCCAGCGCAACGAGACCCAATAGCAGGGCTCCGGCAAAACTGGAATCGATCCTCACCAAGAGCGCCGCGAAGCCAAGCCCCGCTCCCAGCGCCAACCCGGCCGCCAGGAAAAGCAGGTGCCTCCTCAACAGCAATCCTGGCATTTCGAGCCGCCCCACCTTGGCTAGGCGGCGATCGAATGCTGAGAGATCCCAGTAGGCTAGCGCGCCAGCGATCGAGCTGAGCGCCCAGACCGGCGACGGCCGGATGAGCGCGCACAGTCCGGTTTGAGTCAGGAACCACAGGGTCGGAGTCCAAGCCGAGGCCCTGCCCTCACCGACCAGTCCGAGGGCGGCCAGAATCCCCACCGGCAAGACCAGAATCTCGGCCCCACTCTCGACGAATCCAACCGCGAGCGCAGCGGCTGAGGCACCCAGCGACGCCAGCGCTAGCCGTCGCGCCCCGTTCATAGTCTGGCTCCAATCGAGGCGAGCCAAGGGGAAGGCCGGCTGAGATACATCTCGGTTAGCTGTTCAAATGGCATGGAGGTATCCCAGAGCAGCCTGAACACGCCTGCATGGGCCAGCCGCCGGGTAATGACGGCCTGCTCTACCCGAGCCAGGCGAAGGGCCAATCGGACCTGAGGATCAGCGGGCAGGGATTTGGCCTCGAGCTCAACTTGATCCGGACTGATTACGAGCAGCGGGTAACGTCGCGCTCGTAGGCCAATCAGGTCGTCCACGTCGGATCGGAGCAGCGGGCTGAACAGGATCAGTTGGGTATGGGGAGGAAACAAGCGGCTGGGGAGGTGCCGCAGCTGTTCGAAGATCTGGCTATGGCCAGGGCCCGCCCGCGCAAGCGCTCCGAGGATCCGCTCACGCTGCACCTTTCCGGAACGCGGAACCGTCCAGTCCAGGTGGCTCCCAAAAACCAGCAGCCCGACCTGATTGCCCTGGCTGAGCAGGAGCTCCGAGAGTGAGGCCGCCGCTTGGATGGAGTGGGTAAGCGCCGACTCCGGCCCGGAACCCAGGTTGCTGCGGAAGCGCGCATCCACGATTAGTCCGATCTCGGCCATGCGGTCTTGTTCGAAAACATTGACGAACAGGTCGCCCGGAAATCGGCCGGAAACTTTCCAGTTGATCCAGCGCCTCGGGTCGCCTGGAGAGTAGCCACGAATCCCATAGAACTCGATTCCAGGTCCACCCACATGGGCCGCATAGGCCCCGGACTGGGCACCGACCCGAGTCGGGCGCAGATAGAGCCGACGGAGCCGCTGAATCGCGGGTCGCACCAAGAGCGAGCGACCTTGTCCCAGGCCCTGGCGCGATTCGAACAGACCGAACGGATCGGTCGCAGTCAGTTGGACACCCTCGAAGGAATAGAGTCCGGTCCTAGCGAGCAGCCGGTAGCTCAGCCGCTGACTGCCCCCGGGGACGATTGAGCTGAGCAGGCAGGTGTCTCCATCGATTCGTTCGAGGCCTGGCGGGACCCAATCGCGGATCTCGAGTTCCTCGAGGCGGCCGCCACCATTCTTGACCCGAAGTTCGACCGAGACGGTTTCACCCGGTTTGGCAGTGGTCGGGGAGAGCCCGCCCTCTACCTGCAGTCGAAGCTCATTCGGGCGGAGGACGCTCCCTACGGCCAGATAGACCAGGGGAGGCAGCGCCAGGGCGAGCAGGCTCGGATCGAATGTAGCCAGGCCGGCGACCAGCAGCCCACAGACTACCAGGACTAGCACCCCGGCCCGCCGGAACATTAGATTCCTTCGAGCACAGGCACCGGCACGGCAGCCAGGCTCGCCTCAATGACGTCCTCCGGCGCGCTGCGCTTAAGCCAGAACTCCGGCAACAGGAGCAGGCGATGGATCAGTGCCGGTTTCGCCAACCGCTTGATGTCGTCGGGCAGCACAAAGGCTCGACCGTGTATGGCGGCCCAGGCGCGGCTCGCTTTCATCAACGCCAATGCACCCCGCGGGCTGGCGCCCACCGCCACCCGCGGATCGCGCCGGGTGGCGCTTGCAAGCTGGACGATATAGCGCTCGATATCCGGATCAACGTGAATCGTCTCCACCACAGCCCGGGCGTCCGCTAACTGCTCGGGCTGAGCTACCTGGGAGATCAGCAGATCTTCAGTTTGCCGGCTCCGGCGCCGGCTCAGGATCTCCTGCTCCTGTTCGAGCGAGGGATAGCCCACCTGCAGCCTCATCATGAAACGATCGAGTTGGGCCTCGGGCAGCGGGAAAGTCCCCTCGTACTCGATGGGATTCTGGGTCGCGATCACGATGAAAGGATCCGGCAGCCGGATCGACTCACCCTCGAGGGTGACCTGGTATTCCTGCATCGATTCGAGGAGCGCCGACTGGGTGCGGGGCGAAGCTCGGTTGATCTCGTCGCCGAGCAGGATATTAGTGAAGATGGGGCCTTGCCTAAGCTCAAAGGAATCGGAGCTGCGGCTGAAAACATAGCTTCCGGTAATATCAGCAGGCAGCAGGTCCGGCGTGAACTGGATTCTGCGGAATTCGAGCCCTAGCGCGTTCGCCAGACTCTTGGCGATCAGGGTCTTGCCGAGTCCGGGGAAATCCTCCAGCAGTATATGTCCTCCGGCTAGGAAACAGGCCAGCAGGTGGTTGAGCAATTCGGTCTTCCCGACCACGGCCCGCTCCACCTCACCGATGACGGCCTCGGCCAGCGTCCGCACCATGCTCACCTCAGGCGGCTCCCTTCAGATCCTGATCACTCTCAAGGTACTCGACCAGGATCGCCGGCTCAAGGCTGAGCTCAGCTCGAGCGGTTTGGGGGCGGATCGTGCGCAGCTGCCTGCCGGCCTGGAGGAAGGCCTCGATCCTGGGATCCTTGGCTGGAGCAGGCAAGCCGAGATCGTCGCTCAGAATGGCGACCCGCCGCGCCAATCGCCAGCGGAAATACTCACCTCGATGATGGTTGTCCAACAGCTCGAGCCAGCTTTGCAACGTCCCTTGCGACAGGGATCGGCCCCGGCGATTGGTTGAGGCTCGGGCGGCCCGGAAGCCAAGGCTGCGCAGTCCGAGCAACCCAAAGATGGCAACCAGGAGTGCCCAGAGCTCAAGCTGGGGCAGGCCTCCGACCACTCCACCTGCCCACGCCCAGAGAAGACCAATCGGGCGGCTGCCGATTCGCAGCAAGACGAATTCGATGAGCCGCTCGAGCCCGATCAAGCCGGCGAGCGCACAAACCAAAACCGCCAGGCGCCTCCAGAGACCGTGCTTCAGATCTGCTCGATCTCCCGGAGAATTGAGCGGAGAGCAGCCGAGGCCGCCCACTCGTCCTCCTGGCTCAGTTTCTCCCGACCGTAGCGGGCTCTTTCGAAGAGTGAGGTCAGGCTCGCCAGGGGGCTGCTGGGAAGGGCCGCGTGCTCGAGGGTGGCTTGGTATTCTCGCGGGGTCATGACCGGTCTTTTTCGAATGCCTTTGCGCTCTGCTAAGACTTCGCACAGGGTCCGGTACGCCCCGAAAATCACGCCTTCGAGGTCGCTCGGTCCCTGCTCCAATGTCTTCAGCGCTTGGCGCAATTCGCCGATCCGCGGATCGGCGACGTTCCGTGCGCGGCGGATCATCCAATAGCCCGCCGCCAGGAGCACGAGCGCGACCATGCTGCTGATTCCAGCGATTAGCCAGCGAGGCGGACTTACCTCCACCGGCGCGATTGCAGGCTCAGCCCCTTCGACCCCGGCAGCTTGGGGAGGTGGAGGGGAGGTGGTTTGGGCGCGCAGCGAGGGCGAAATGCTCAGCACCAGGTAGCTCACAAGGAGCAGCGAAAGCACCTGGAACAGCACTCGCCTCCGGGCACTCGGGGACACGATCAAGTACAGGAGCGAAGGCGGCAGCAAGACGAAGAATACGAAGCGGGCGATCAGGGCAATCCAGTGGAGGATGGCCGAAGGGGGGTCGGTCCTTAGACTCAGTGCCGGGTTAAGCGGGGCGGTGAGACCTACTAATGACAGCCGAACGCCGCTCCGAAGCGCTAATCCTGGGAGTACGCTCGCCAGAGCGGCTACTCCGAGTATCGCCGCAGCGGCGTAAATCAGAGTCAGACGGCGATCCGACCGGAGGAAGCCCATCGTGCTCGCCGAAGTATACCCTCGGCGTTCGCCGGGCGTTCATTAGGACGAGTTCAGGTTGCGAAGCCCAATGTTCGGTTTAGAATTCTGTGGAGTATGAGACCCGGGCGGGCGGCGTGGTCGCCATGTTTGGCGCAGGCAGACGCCTTGCGAGAGGCCATCAAGGCTTGGGTAGAGGCCTCGGAGGCCACCCGAGCGTTCATGGTGAGAATGCCCGTGGATTCAAGCGCAGCCCTCGCGCCATTCCACCCCGGCTACTTCAATGAGATGCAGGCCGCCTACGAGCGGGAACGAGCCGCCCGAGAGCAGTACATCCTTGCCAACAATGCCTTATACGATTGCATGGAGACTAACGGCTTGATCCCCTGAGGAATGTTATTCGGACGTTCGGCTGAGAGAAGCGAATGGCGCTGCCGTTGCAATGGGCAGCGCCATGGACTCTTGGGGTGCCTGACGGGTTTCGAACCCGCAGCCTCCTCATCCACAGTGAGGCGCTCTACCCTTGAGCTACAGGCACCATGCAGGGGGATTCTACGGACTGGCGCGACGAACGTCAAGCAGAGGCCAGAGCCCGAGCGGCCGCCAACGCCTTGACTCGGCCGACCACCTCGTCAAGCGCAACTGACTCTTGGATTCCGGTCTGCATGTCCTTGAGGGTCACCCGCTGGGAGCCGATCTCCTCCGGACCGAGGATCGAGACTAACGGTATCCCCTGCCGGTCGGCATACTTCAGTTGCTTGGGCAGCCGGTCGGGTTGCGGATACCACTCCACCCGTAGACCGGCTTGCCTGAAGCGGGCGGCCAGCTGAAGAGCGGGTTCCAGGCTCTCTGTTTCGATACTGGCTATCAATAAATCGGCGGGATTGGTTCGAAGCTTCGGCAGAACATCGTACTTCTCCAGCACGAGCCGGATCACCATATCGCCCATGGCAAACCCGGTCCCCGGAACGGGATCGCCGCCCACGGCCGAAACGAGATCATCGTAGCGTCCGCCGCCCAGGATCGCTCGATACTCGCCAGGAGCGTCGCGGGCCTCGAATACGGTTCCGGTGTAGTAGTCCAGCCCGCGGATCACACCCGGGTTGTATTCCAAGTATTGAGCGGCCCCGAGGGCCTCGGCTGCCCGAAAAAAGCGGCTCAGTTCGTCCGAGGTCCGCCAGGCTTCCCGATCCGCGAGAGTGACCTGGAGCTGATCCAGCTGATTACCCGTCAGGCCAGACACGCGGGCATGCGCCTCCCAGTCCGCGAGGCTCATCCGTTCGCGTCGGTCGATCAGCCGAAATACCGATGGCTGCTGAGCGTCCGGAAACCCGATCGACCGAAGCTGCTGTTCGGCCAGCCGGCGGTTATTGATGAAAATCCGCACCGTGTCCGGGCCGAGCCCGACCCGCCGAAGGAAGGCGGCGGCGATGGCCGCGATTTCCGCGTCTGCTTCGGGCGAGTTCACACCCAAGAGATCAATGTTCCACTGGAAGAATTCGCGGGACCGGCCTCTTTGGGGCTGTTCATATCGCCAGAAGGGACCGAACGACCACCAGCGAATCGGCCGTAGCAGGGCCTTGCTGCGGGCTGCGATCATCCGGGCGAGCGAGGGGGTGAGTTCGGGGCGGAGGGCGATTAGTTCTCCGCTGCGATCTGGGAAGACGAAGGCCTGCTCCCGGACTAGCTCGTCGCCGGAGCGCGCCTCGTAGAGGTCAACCCGCTCGAGAAACGGGCCGTCGAACTCCTGGTACCCGAACTGCTCGGAGACTGCCCGGATCGAGGCATACAACCACCTCTGGAATGCCATGTCTTCGGGGTAGAAATCTCGGGTCCCTTTGACCGAGGAAATTGCAGTCATCCCGGCGATCTACTGCTCCGGGATGATCAGCACCTGGCCAACCACGATCACATTAGGATCTTGAATCCGCCTTCCATTCGCGCCCTTCACCTCCGAGACGGTGAGGCCGAACAGGTTGGCGATCAGCGAGAGGGTGTCGCCGTCTTTGACAGTGTACGTGAAGAAGCTCTCGAGCACGTCGTCACCACTCACCGAGCCGGCGCAGGCGGCTCCACTAATCTTGTTCGCAGCCGCCGCGCCGCTGGGAATCTCCGTGACGGGGACAGCGTTCGGGGGGAGCCGCCACACAAAAACCCGATCGAAATGGGAATGGGCGTAGGTTTCATCTTCGGTCTGGACGATGAATCCCACATTCCCATCCCGGTAGTCCGCGTCATATACCCGCCCGACCAGGCGGCCATTAATGAAGAGAGCCAGCTCGGGGCCGTTGGCGATGACCGTCAGCTTGTCCGATTCGTCGCGGGTCAGGCCTCGGATTGAGTCATCCTCCCCCTCGGCCAGAATCGTCAGGCCGTTGGGGCTGTTTTTCGTGATCTGCCAGACCTGAGTGCGCGGCGAGACGGTGAAGGCGTAGAACTCAGAAGCTACCTCGCGAATGATGAGGCCGTGGCGATAGTTGCCGGTCTCGGTATCGGTCTTGGCCTGGAAGATGTCGGCTTCGGCGACGAAATCGCCCAGGGTCAACTCGTGACGCACGGCCAGGCAATCCTCCGCCGCGCTCACCTGGAGATGATAGAAGTCGGTCGGATGGTATCCGTAGAAGTAATCGCGGACTGGCTGGGCCGCCTGAAACCATCCGCTCAGAATGTTTGCGAATTCATCGGTCAATACCAGGGCCGGGTCAACCCCCACCTCGACTGCGTCGGCCGCGCAGCGGAACCCGGCGTCGGACACTGTCGTGCTAGCCTCGGGATCCCCGATCAGGCGATAGGTCATGTCATTCGGGAAGTTGTTGGCACCTCCCCGCAATATTCGTTCGCCTTCCCGGAGCGGCGAGTAAGGAACGTCCACCCATTCCCAGACGTTTCCCGCCAGGTCGTAAACTCCAAAGATGCTTCGATTGGTTGGGATCGCGCCGACGGGGTAGGTGCCGCCCGGAGGGAGCTCTACCGCCCCCTCTTGCTCGCCCCACGGATACAGCAGGCCGCGCGGTCCGCGGGCCGCGACCTCCCACTCGGCCTCCCGCGGCAGCCGTTTCCCGCCCCAGCGACAGTACGCGTCGGCCAGGTCCCAGGAGACGGTTCGCACCGGATGGTCGCCCATCTCGGCCGGAATGTTGGCCTCGACCCAGTAGCGAGGTAGGGCCCGGCCGGTCTGTTCCAAGAAGGCCGCAAAGTCTGAATTGCTGACTTCAAACTGATCGATCCAATAGGCGGCGAGCTCGACTGCCAGGTTCGAGCCAATCGGGTAGGTGCCCGCCGGGATAGGGACCATCCCGACCGAAGGGGGAATCGGCGCCTCCGGCACCAGGGTGGGCTCCGGCTGAGGGGTGCTGCTCGCAAGCTCCACAACCGGACTGGCTTCCACCGACACCGGGCTCGGCAAGGCTTCGGTTGGCGAGGCTGCCTCTCTCGGGCCGAATAGGCCGGAAGCGCCGGCAGCCAGCCCCAGCGCGAAGAGCACAACGAGCCCGCCGGCGAGCCATCCAAGCGTCGGAATCCGCGACCGTCCGGTCCGGGGCGGGGCCTCCGGAGCCGGTGTAGATGGAGGCGGGGGCGGGGCCGTGGCCGGCCCGGAAGGGATCTTGGATTGGAGAACCGAAGTAGCCGACTTGGCGATTTCTGGGGCCTGATCGCCTGATAAGGTGGCCAGTGCCTGGCGGGCGGCCAACGACAGCTTCTTGTCTTGGCCGGTCAGCAATCGTTCCAGTTCGGGAACGGCACCCTTCCGCATCCAGGTCAGCGGGCTGCGCAGCGCATCCCGCAGTTCCGGAGGCAGGTCGACCGGCCGCCACACCGGGTTTTTGGCGACCAGGATCTCTCCCAGGTCCGGGCTGCTGGATCGGCGCGGCATGGCCCTAGAGGCGGGCTCCTTGGCTGCCGACCGTTCGTAGATGTATTCGTAGAGTTCTTCGGCCGTCACCTGTCCATCGAGGTTGAGATCGGCGTCGCCGGTCGTCAATCCCTGGTGAATCAGCTGGCTCAGCGGGTTCCGAGTAGGCTCCCCGGTCAGGTGGTCGCCCTCCAGTGCGGCGCTGATCTGATCGGACGAACAAATTAGGAATCTGCCTCGCCGGCTCCCCTCGATCGATTCCAAGATCCCTGAACTGCTGCCAAGCAGCTGGCGTGCGCCGTCAAAACTAGCGATCGTCGGGCAGTCGAGCAGCACGACCTTCTGGTCTGAGCGAGATTTGTCGAGCTGATCGCGAAGGAAAGCGGCCTGCAGAGCAGTGGCTTCGAGCACATCGATTTGGGTGTCCCGGGCCGTCAGATACATCTCGCCGAACTGATCCTGGAGGGCGTGGCCCGCGTAGTAGAGCAGCGCTACATCTTGCGGCCCGGCTGACCGATAGAGTCGAACAATCGCCTCCCGCAAGCTCTGCACATCCTTGTCGACGAGCTGGGTCACTTCGAAACCGCCGACGGCCGGATCCCCGAGCGCGGCGGAGAGGGTGGCCAGATCAACCTCGGGCGCAGCCAGCCGAGCGAAAGCGCCTTCTCCGTTCGTGGTCGTCACAATCAAGAGTGCAGTGCGTCGTGACATGTTTGGTTTGTTTGTCCGGGGCAAGGACGATTCTAGACCCGCAGGGTGCGAATTGTAAATAGAAGGCTTGACCGGGTTAGGACTACGGCGCGGGGAAAAGCTCGATGGCGAATGCGAGCGGCTGTTCGGCCGCCTGGGCCGCGGTCCGGTCAATGAGGTCTTTTACGCTGAGCAGGGCGGCCAGCTCGCTGTCCAGCCCAAAGGAATGGATGTCGGCGGAAGTGTCGACCTGGACGATCTGGCGTAAGATCTCGCGCGCCTCGGCCAGCCGGTTGGCGATCTCGGTCGCCTGCGCGGCAATCGCCCGACCGGGTTCACCGGTCCCCCCACGCTGTTCCTCGGCGATCGCTGCGCCGGTTCCGGCGGCCTCCAGCAGGCGGACGTACGGGAGCAACCCGACGTCATCGCCCGGATTCTCCGGCCGGCCATTACCATTCCAATCGTCGTAAAACTCTCCTGCCTCTCCCTCGATGATGTTGAGGCTGTGCTCGCCATGGGTCTTGGTATCGGGGAGGTTGTCCGAACCGATTGCGCCGAGTGCCAGGCCGGCATGGCTCAAGAAGTGACCGGCCTGCCGCGAAAACAGGTCGACAAGATCGATCGGGATCCGCCGATCGCTACGGACCTCATTCGCCAGCCGCGCATATCTTTGGATGTCCGACGGCACCGACCCGGTGTAGATGATTGAGCTGGGCTCCGAAAGCACGTTGCCCTCGGCCTCGAGGCTGATTACGAGTCTCCCATATTCGGCGAGCAGGCTGGCGCCTTCAGGATGGACGAAGCTCACCAGCAGTTCCCCGGCCAGCCATTCGACCTCCCCGTCCAAATTGAGATGCAACGGGGGGGTCCCCTCGGTGCCGAGAAGCCAGGCGTGGTAGGAGGATCCCTCCGGCGGCGCCTCGACCTCAGTCAGCCGCAACTCAAGCCCGCTTCCCTGCACAAAGGCGAAGCCGGCAGACACGGTACCGGCTGGGGGTGCAGTCGGGGTTAGCGCATTCCCGAGGTCTGACTCAGCTGGCTCCGTGTTCGCAGGTGGCGGCAGGACTTCGGCTTCCTGACCAGGCGCGGTCGGTTCCGTCTCCGCACCACCCCCCAGGAGCCTGTTGCCGAGTACCGCGCCGCCGACCAGGACCACGGCGGCAAGACTGAGCGCCCCAACGATCGCGATCGTCGGAACGCCGGACCGCTTCCGGGGGCTAACGGCCGAGGGAGCTGGACTCGACTGGCTCAACTGGGTTGCCAGGGCTTCGGTCGCGGCCGCGGACGGGATCGCCTTGACCGAGGCTTGCAGGTCTGCCGCCATCAGGCCCGCTCGCTGGTATCGCTGTTCCTTGTCCTTGGCCAGCGACCTCTTAAGCACAGCCTGGATCGCAAGACTGATATTGGGGAGCTGGGGGGGATTCTCGTGAACGTGCTTGTATAGGATGGAGGCGGGGGTGTCCGTCTCCGGATCGAAAGGCAATCTTCCGGCCAGGACCTCATACAGGATGATTCCAAGCGAATAGATGTCGGAACGATTGTCCACCGCCTCGCCGCGCACCTGCTCCGGGCTCATGTAGGCGGGCGTGCCGAGAATGGTCCCCGAGACAGTCGGGGTCGTCGAGCTGGCGATCCTGGCGACCCCGAAGTCGGTCAGCACCGGTTCAACGTCCGGCCCCAACGGAAGCTGGGGGTTGATCGGGGTCGAGCCGGCTCGCAGGATGATATTGGCCGGCTTGACATCGCGATGAACGATGCCTCGCTTGTGGGCGTAGTCCAGCGCACTGGACACCTCCCCGGTCAGCCGGACGATCGTGTCAAGCGGGAGGCTGTGCCCCATCCCGTGCAGGCCGCGCAAGTACTCGGCGAACGACATCCCCTCTAGGAGCTCCATGACGATGTACGGCCGGTCATCGATCACGTCGAAATCGATGACCTGAACGATATTAGGATGGCGGAGGGCGGCAACTGCCTGCGCCTCATCGCGGAATCGGCGGCGCAGCTCGGGATTGACCGTCATGTGGGGGTGAAGAATCTTGACGGCCATTGGCCGGTTCAAGGTTGTATGCCGGCCAACATAAACATCGGCCATGCCGCCACGGCCGATTTTCTTCTCGATCCGAACTTTGGAGAGTACTCGCCCTACCCAGTCTTCCAGCTTTGCGACTCCAAGTATTGAGTGACCGTGGGCTTGATCAATGGCTGGTCCGCAGCACGCTATGCCAGATCGGCTGCAATCGAAACCTGATCCCCGACCTGGATCTGCCCTCCACGGACGACCCGGGCGAGCACGCCTCGCCGGCCACGGATCCGCTCCTGCAGGCCGGGCTGGACCTCATCCATGGTAGAGCAAGGAGCGCAGTCGCCGGTGACCTCAAGAAGTACTTCACCGACGCTGAGTCGGTGAGCTCCGGCGAGCGTGATGCCGGACACCGTCAAGTTCTCCCGGACATCCCCGGGTTCTAAATCAAACTCCTTAAGCGTCTCGAGATCGATCAGGAGCACCTGCCGAGCCGGCCGACCGAAGGAGACATCTCCGACCAGCCCTTGCTCTGCAACCGCGGTGCAGCGCGCCACCGGAATCACCGGTTCTCCATGCTTCGGCTTGAGGAATACGTGGGTAACTTCAGCTTGCATTTCGGGGTTCCGGCGCACAAGTATAGCATGCTGACCCTGGCCGTCGACCGCATGGTATTCTTCAAGGCCACCTAGCCCACCCCGATGGCCCTGATTGCCAGCCTGCTTCTAATTCTCGGTTCAACTTTGCAGTGGCTGCTCCGCTGGAGGGCTGCCCGAGCCGCGCGGTTCGTGCCAATCGGCGCCGCGGCGGCCGCCCTGTCGGTAGCATTGCTTGCCAGCCCCGGCTCTTCCACCCTATCAATCTGGAGACCTCCCCAGCTTTTTGGGCCAGGGTTCCAGTTTGAGTTGGATGAGCGCTCACGACCCTTCTTATGGCTGGCTTGCTCGATCATCCTGCTCGGGGGGCTCCGGCGAGGGGAAGGGTCGGACCCACTCTTGCTCGCCGGGGCGAGTTTCGGGATCGCGGCCGCCCTGGGATCCGACCCACTCAGCATCGCTTACTGCTGGGTCTTGATGAGCGCTTGCGAGGCCGCCCTGGAGCTCGGCCGGGGAGCTGAGCCATCGAATCTGATCCGGCAGCTATCACCTCACGCAGGAGGCGTTTTACTGCTAATTGCTTATGAGGCCGCGCCGCTAGGGGCCGTGCCGGTTCTACAAGGGGTGCTTGCCGCTGCGGCGATCGTGCTTCGGAGCTCGACTCTTGGCAGCTCGGGAAACGCCCCGCTCACAGGCTTTGTCCTCTTGAACCCGCTTATCGCGCTGGCGGCCGGGGGGCGATTGCTCAGCGACTCGGCCTGGCTCGCTGTAGCTGGGGTGTCAGGAGTGCTCTGGGTGATCAGGTGGTTAACAAGCCGCCCGAATACCAGTAGACCAGCCTTTCCAGTCCTACGTTCGGTTCGGTGGCGGACGTTACAGCTGCACAAGGTCAAGCTCACCGGCAACCTCCGGCAAGGTTGGGCGATGCTTGCCCGCTGGATCCGTTCAGGAACAGAGTTACTCGAGGGCCAGAGCGCGGTCCTGTGGATGTTCCTGGCCTTGCTGGCCGTGGTGGTCGCGACTGGAGGCGGACCAAGATGACTGCCCTGATCGTGTCGGTGACCGGATTGCTGCTCACGGTGTTCACCGGCCGGGTTGCCCGAATCGGACTGCTGGGAATTCAATACGCGGCGGTCGCCTGGCTGACCGGGCTGTCGCTCCCACTCCAGGTGGCGGCGGTGAAATTGGTGGCCGGCATGATCGCCTGCGGCATCCTGGCCGTGTCCGAGTCCAAACAAGAGCGTCGCCCCGCGCAGCTCGCCGGCCGCGAATTCGGGACGATCTTCCGTTTGTTCGCCGCTGGCTTAGGGCTGGTAGCTGCCTTCGGTCTCAGTCAGCGGAACTGGTTCGAAGTCCCGGACATCAGCCAGGAGGCGATCTTGGGCTCAACGGTGCTGCTCACGACGGGCCTGCTGCAATTAGGGCTTTCCGGCTCCGCCTTCCGAGTCTGTCTGGGTCTCATGACTCTGCTGTCCGGTTTTGAGGTGGTCTACAGCCTGATTGAACCCTCGCTGGCGGTACTGGCATTGATCGCCAGCATTCACATCGGTCTCGCCCTCGTAGCCAGTTACCTTATTCTGGTCAGCGCAGCCCCAGTGGATCTGCAGGAGGTGGGTTGAGCGCTCCTGCGCTGATCTTTGACCTCACCGCAATTCTGGCTATCGGGAGCCTGATGTTGCGGCGACGGCCTTGGGCGTCCCTTGCGCTCGCCGCCGTCGGCAGTCTGTTGATCGGTATTTTTGCTCTCAGAGCCCCGATCGAAATCCCGCACGAGCTGCTCGGAGTTTCTCTCGAGTTCGAGGGGGGCTGGCGGATCCTTGGGAGATTGATTGCACTTTCGGATCGCAACCGGGCCCCGGTGGCTTTCCTGTACCTGACCGGTGCACTGTTTTTCGCGGCCGGGATGTTCGCCCGCCCGGGTCGCACGTTCGCTCCAGTGGGTCTGCTGACTCTGGGATTGCTAGGCGGGTCGCTTACGATCGAGCCCTTCCTGTACGCGGCGATCTTTCTGGAGCTAGCGGCCATGGCCGCGATCCTGGTACTCAATCCTCCCGAAACGGGATCCGACCCGGGATCGCTCCAGCTGCTGGTGCTCTATACATTGGCCATGATTGCGATCCTCTTCACCGGGTGGCTGCTTGACAATGTCGGTATCACCAGCGTGACTCCCGAGCTTGCGTCCAAAGTGATGTCCCTGCTTGCGCTGGGGTTCGCCATCCTGATGTTTATCCCGCCGTTCCACTTCTGGTTGGGGCGAGCGGCCGAGACGGCGAATCCGTACTCCCTAGCGTTTCTGGCAGTCGTTCTGCAAAGTGCCGGGCTGTTCTTCCTGCTTCGGTTCCTGGATAGTCTCGAATGGCTGCGGAGCGAACCTCGGGTGTTCGGCGCCGGGCTGACGGTTGGACTGCTGATGGCCGGCTTCGGATCGCTGGCTTCAGCCGCCCAGACGAACTATTCAAAGATGATCGCTTACGCGCTGGTCGCTGATTTCGGAGTCACCCTCTTCGCGATCGGATCAAGCCTGGCCGGTGCGCTGCAGATCGTGCTCTTCCATCTGGGGATCCGGGTAGTGAGCCTGGCGGTCTGGGGGCTGGGAGCGACCGCGCTGCGCCGGATCCGGGGCGACGCACAGCTGATCGGTGCGGGCCGAGCGAATCCACTCGCAGCGTGCGCTAGTTTGATCGGCGCGCTCGGGCTGGCCGGATTTCCGGTCACCGGAGGTTTCCCGATCCGGTGGGCTCTGTTGCGCGAGCCGACCGGATCGACAAATGTGGGGGCGACGATCGTGCTCGCCTCGATGGTGTTGGTCTCAATCTCAGTTGGCCGATGGGCGACTCGGATCTTTTCTCCGGCCCAGGATGGCGAGGAGAGATCCGTGGCCGGAACGAACCGTTGGATATTCCTGGCGGGAATCCTGGTGTGTCTGCTGCTCGGAGCATTCCCCCAGCTTGGCTTGCCGTGGGTAGGGCCGGCCCTTCGAGGTTTTGCGAACCTTCAGCCCTAGCCCCGAGACGAGGCGGCGAGGCGCTATGCTATACTCGCTTCGCTCCCGGTTCTTTGCGGAAAATCCCTCGCCCGCTTCTGAGGAGTCTCAACTGGAGACCGAACAGACCGACAAGCGCCTCACCTGGCTTGATGAACAACGGCGAAGAGACAACGAAGAGATCGGCCGGGTGGGGGAGCGGCTGGAAGGCCTTGAGCAGGAACTACGCCGGCTTGCTGACCAAATCCAGATCTTGGCCGGCGATCAATCCCGGACGGCTGCCCAGGCGACAAAAGCCAGCCAGCTGGACGAGACGATGGGCCAACACCGGTTGGAAATCAATGGCCTGATCGAGGCCGCCGAGCAGCGCCGAATCGCCCGGGAACGGCAACTCGAGGAGCTGCGCAAGGCGGCAGAGCGGCAGACCGCCGAGACCATCGATGGAATTCGGCTCGAGCTCAAGGCCAACAAAGACCTTCGTGATTCACTCGATGCCCGTCGAAAAGAAGAGCTTCGGATCAGCCGTGCCCTAGACAATCTGACGAAGAGGATCGAGTCGCTCGGCCGGGACTTCGAAGAGCGAAACCGGCAGACCGCCAGCTTACAGGAGGGCAGGCGACAGGACGCCCAGCGGATCACCGAGTTGGAATCCCGGGCGGCTGAGCAGCACAAGAAGAGCGAATCGCTCATCGGCCACCAGCAAGTTTCCGAGGATCAGTCGCGTCGGCTGCAGACGAAGCTCGCCGAGTTGGAGACCAGCGAGGGAGAGCTCCGTCAATCGCAGACGTTATGGACCGAGCAGCAGGCGGTCCGTCAGGCTGAGTTCGAGCGCAACTGGAAGGCACATGAGAAGCGATTCGATACCTTTGCCGAGCACGCGGAAGGTCTCGAAGAGCGAATCGCGGCATTTGGGGAGACCCACCGCGAGCTTAAGCGACTGGAAGCGGACCTGACCGATGTCATCGCTCGGCTTGAGCGGCGAATCGAGGAGGTCGGCGAGATCCAGCGCTTGGGCGAAGCCCGCTTCAAAGAGGAGTGGGCGGGTCAGCAAGCGGATGACCACAAACGCTGGAGTGCCTTCAAGCTGGAGGCTGAAGAGGCGCGCCGTGACCATGAAAGACTGCACCAGAAGTTGTCCGACGATCTCCGCTCAGCCCAGGAAGACATCAGTGAGGCCTTAGCCGGCCTTGAGCAGCTCAGCCGCTCCGGCCAGCAGCGGCTGGATGAGACGCTCGGGATGCTCCGCGAATGGGCTGCCGATTCCAAGGGGGAGGAAAGCAAGCCCTGAGGAAAGGGCATGGGGCACTCGAGCGATGCGGGTCCTGGGAACCGCCGGCCACGTTGACCACGGCAAGTCCGCCCTTGTAAGGGCGCTGACCGGCATAGATCCGGATCGGCTGCAAGAAGAGAAGGATCGGCAGATGACGATCGATCTGGGCTTTGCCTGGATGACGCTGCCGAGCGGCGAGGGCCTGGGAATCATCGACGTCCCAGGCCATCGTGATTTCATGGACAACATGCTGGCCGGGGTCGGCGGCATTGACGCCGCGTTGCTGGTGGTCGCAGCTGATGAGGGCGTGATGCCACAGACCCGGGAGCACCTGGCAATCCTGGACTTGCTGGCAATCCCAAACCTGATCGTCGCAATCACCAAGATCGACCTGACTGCCGATCCAGGGTGGCTGGACTTGGTCCGAGGTGAGATCCGCGCCCTTCTGGTAGTGAGCCGCTACCCCGAGGCTGAGATCCTCACGGTCTCATCCGTATCGAGGGCTGGCCTCGCCGAGCTGGTTCGTTCGCTTGACGTGGTGTTGTCCACCGCATCCGTGCGGGCGGACGCACGGCGACCTCGCTTGCCGGTCGATCGAGTGTTCAGCATGGCCGGCTTCGGGACGGTCGTCACCGGGACACTGCTGGACGGTTCGCTGCAGGTCGGCGAGGAGGTTGAGCTGCTCCCCGCAGGATTGCGGGCACGCCTGCGCGGCTTGCAGACTCACAAACAGTCGGTCGAGGTGGCCCATCCCGGGAGCCGAGTGGCGGCAAATCTTCCAGGGGTGAACGTGGACCAGGTTCAGCGGGGCGATGTTCTAGCATATCCCGGGACTGACGCCCCGACCCGGGTCATTGACGTGAGTTTCCGGGCGCTTGCTGATCGAGGGCTCTCCATCGGACACAACTCGGCCGCAAAATTCTTCTCTGGGTCGGCGAATCGGATGGCCCGAATTCGAGTGTTGAGCGAAGGACCGCTTCAATCCGGCCAGAACGGCTGGCTGCAATTGATGCTCGATGCGCCAGTCGTGGTCAGACGAGGTGACCGGTTCATCCTGCGCCGCCCCTCTCCTGGGGCAACCCTCGGTGGCGGACAGATCGCGAATCCGCACCCGACTCGAATCCACAAGCGGGCCGATCCCACCGTGATCCAGGGTTTGAGCCGCTTACTGAGCCCGGACCCGGAAGAAGTCTTACTTCAGCTCGTTGGCGATGATGGCCCACGCCGGCTGGCGACCGCGCTGGAGGTCACCGGGTTGGATTCGAGAACCATCGAGGCTGCCGTCGGCCGGCTCGAGCGATCGGGGAAGCTGGTCTTGCTAGAGGGTCCGAAGCCTTCGGCCGAGCAGTGGGCGATCGGGGGCACAGCCTGGAGCGCCGCGGTCCAGCAGGCGACCGGGCTGGTGGGGGAATACCACCGACGCTACCCGCTGAGATCTGGAATGTCGCTCGAGGAACTGAGGGGTCAGCTTGGACCAGGCGCTAGCGAACTAATCGAGGCGATGGTCCGCCGCGGGATTGTAAGACAATCCGGCAGCCGAGTCGGTCTGCCCGAATTCGCGGTTCGACTCAGCGCGTCGGAGGCCGCGAGCGTGAGTAGGCTGCTCGAGCGATTCGCGGCCGCCCCCTATGCGCCGCCAGTATGGGACATGTGTCTGGAGCTCGTTGGCGAGGAAGTCCTCGGCTCGCTGGTGGAGAGCGGTGAGCTGGTGAGGCTATCAGAAACCGTGCTGCTGAACCGCGAGAGCTATTCGCAGATGATCAATTGGGTCCAAGAGCGACTGCGAGAAACGGGGAAGGTGACGGTCGCCGAGGCCAGGGACCGATTCGCGACCTCCCGCAAGTACGCGTTGGCTCTCCTTGAGCATCTCGATCAAATCGGAATCACCGCCCGAGATGGCGACTTCCATCGCCAAGTGTCGCGGGCGGGCAATTAGAAATTGCGGTAGCGCCACTCCCCGCCGACCATCGTGCCCACGGGAGTGAGGTCGGCCAGTTCCTCAGGCGGGCAATCATACGGATCGCGGGCTAGCACGACCAGGTCGGCGAAGCACCCCGGCTCCAGCCGCCCTTGAATCGATTCCTGCCCGGAGGCGTAGGCAGCCCCTACTGTATACGCGGCTAGTGCCTGCTGCAGGGTCACTCGTTGGTCTGGAACCCAGCCCTGCGGGCCGGGGCTCCCGTCGCTCCGGCGGCGGGTGACGGCCGCGTGAATCCCCAAGAAAGGATTGGGATCCTCGACCGGGGCGTCCGAACCGAAAGCCAGGTGTGCGCCGGCCGCGAGCTCCGACCGCCAGGCATACGCGGAGCGGACCCGCTCTCCCCAGTAGCGATTGGCCATGAGCATATCCGAGGTGGCATGGATGGGCTGCATCGAGGCCACCAGATCGAGGGCACCCGCCCTGCCGGAATCATCCGGATGCAGCAGCTGGAGGTGCTCGATCCGATGCCGCAGCCGGGGGAGGTGGTTGGCAGCCTCATGGTCTCGCAGCGTGCTGAACGCGCCGAGCACCTCGTGGTTGGCTTGGTCACCGATCGCATGAACGCTGGTTGCCAGGCCGGCCTGGGCGGCGCGAATTGCCAGGTCGGCCAGCTCCTCCTGGTCGACCAGGAGCATCCCGCGATTCTCCGGCTCGCCGGCGTAGGGGCTCAACATTGCGGCGGTCCGGGGACCGAGCGCACCGTCAGCGAAAACCTTGATATGGCCCAGTCGAATCCACTCGTTGCCGAAGCCGGTCCTGAAGCCGGCCGCGGTTAAGTGTTCCAAGAGTCCGGCTGGCATGTTCTTGACTACTCGGAGCTGCAATCGCTTGGCTTGATGAAGGAGCTGAAGCGCCTCGAAGCAGCTCGGCCCGTCGAAATCATGGACCCCGGTCAGCCCCAGCGAGAGCAACTGCGCCTGGGCCTTGGCCAGGTCCTCGACCCGCTGGCCCACCGAGGGGCGGTGGATCAGATCTGAAATCAACCGCATTGCGCCCTCGAAGAGAATACCGGTCGGCGAGCTATCCCCGAAGCGCTGGATCGTCCCGTCGGGCGGGTCCTGGGTCGACGAGTCGATCCTGGCCAATTCCAGACCCTTCGTGTTGGCCCAGGCCGCGTGTAGGGATTTCGCAGTCAGGTATGCCGGATGGCTCGAGATCGCCTGATCCAGGTCCGCCGCGGAGGGGTAGCCACCCCACAGATTCTGATCCCACCCGTGACCCAGGATCCACTCGCCTGGAGCAGCCCCTTCACTCCGCTCCCGAACCCGGGTCAGACAATCAGCCAGGCTGGGCAGCCCGCAATCGACGAGCGAAAGTCGGCGGGCGTACTGTTCCAAATGAATATGGGCATCGATGAGTCCCGGCAAGACCGTACGGCCGCCCAGGTCTACTACCGTTCCGGAGGTGGAATTTCCGAGCTGCTCAGGCTCTCCGGCCCAGGCGACTGTCCCGGCCTCGATGAGCAGGGCTCCGACGACCGCCGCGGAATCAGCTCTGGGATGAATGCGGCCTTTGAGCAGTAGCATGGGGTTAGCGCGGCCGGGTGGCGACCACAATCGAAACCGGCTCGACAGTTTCTTCTTCGAGCAGATCGCAAACCACCCTAAGGTGCGCATAGCCAATAAGGGCCTCAGAATCCGTGGCCAACAGAAAGCGGTCGGACTCAGGCATCAGCTCCAGGCGGCGGCGAAGATCCTCGGGGGTGGTGACCGGTCCGGAGTGGGGAAGCAATTCCATCAGTTGGCCGAGGTAGGGCTCGGGAGGATGGCGAGTGCGAATGATCTGCAGGTCCACTCTTCAGCCTACCCGGGCAGTTGGGCCCGTAGGAAGTCCGGCCACCCCTGGAGAAAGGACTGACCGTCCATCGATCGCTTCCCTTCAGGCTGTACCCGTTCCAACACCAGCGCGCCGTCGCCCGTCCCTATCGCCGGCCGCCGATCCATTTCAAACACTTGGCCAGGAGCGGCCTTGCCGATGGCTGCGGCCCGGGCGGCTCGGACGAGCAAACGGCGGCCATTCCATTGAAGGTAAGAGCCGGGCGAAGGCTCAAAGGCCCGGATTTGCCGGGCAAGCTGAGCCGCTGGAAGCTTCAGGTCGATCAGGCCGTCGTCTTTCTTGATTCGTGGAGCATGGGTCGCCTGGGACTCGTCTTGGGGGGCCGGCGCGATTTCGCCGGCCAGGTAGGCTGGAAGCACTTCGACCAGTAGCTCCGCACCAAGCTGCGCCAGCCGGGTGCTCAGAGTTCCCCCCGTCTCGCCGGCATCAATTGGCGTGGTCCGTTGCGCAACGATTGGACCGGTGTCCAGCCCGGCATCCATCCGCATGATCGAGACCCCCGTTTCAGGATCCCCGTGAAGAATGGCGGCCTGCACCGGCGAAGCGCCGCGCCAGCGGGGCAACAATGAGGCGTGGACGTTGAGGCAACCGTGGGGGGGAAGCTCGAGGATGGCCTGGGGCAGGATTTGGCCAAAGGCCGCGACGACGATGAGATCGGGGGTCAGGCTCGCGAGTTGCTCGATCGACTGGGCAGCCCGCAAGCTGACAGGCTCTACAATGTTTAGGCCAGATTGAATCGCGAATCGCTTCACCGCGGAGGCCGATTGCCGCCTGCCACGGCCGGCCGGTCGATCCGGTTGGGTCACGACTCCGATGATCTGGTACCGCCGAGCGAGCTCATTGAGGGTCGGGATCGAGAACTCAGGCGAGCCCATAAACACCACCCGCATGGCTCAATGCTAGCATACGACCGTCGGCGAGCCATCAGCAACCGGTTCTGGTTGGCGGGGTTCAATAAGATGGGCTTGCGGCTTCGGCCTACGGGGTTACAATCCACACTAACGCCGGGACCAGCCGGTCGGCTGCCCGGTACCGAGAGGAGAGGAAGGAATGGCTAATAAACCCGCAATGGATACCGGCATCACCAGTGACGATAAGCTTTGGGCATTGTTGGCGTACGTGTTGACCCCAGTCCTGCCAATCATCATCCTGCTGATGGCGGACAAGAAAGACCGTCCGTTCATTCGGGCCCACAATATCCAGGCTCTAATCTGGGGCGCGATCAACTCAGTCGTGGCTATCGTCGGCTCCATTTGCTTGTTCGTGCCGTCACTCATCCTCTGGGCCATTGGCGTCTATTGGGGGATCAAGGCCTACCAGGGCGAGTATGTCAACATCCCGGTCATCACCAATTTCGTAAAAGGCCAAGGCTGGGCGTAGTCGCAATCCGCTAGCAAACCAAACGGCCCGCTCTTGAAGCGGGCCGTTTTACTGCTCCGGGAGTCCCACGACCATTTCCGATGCTGAGCAAACGTTGGATTGAGCCGAACCCTGAACACGGCTGGGGCGAGCCTGGCGGCTACACGCCGATCCAGCAGGCGATCCTGACCTCGAGAGGGGTTCAAAGCGCCCCGGAGGCCGATCGCTTCCTCTCCCGGCGGCATCCTGGTTCCAGAGATCCATTTCTATTGACGGACATGGCCGCCGCGGTGGACCGGCTAAGGGCGGCGCAGGCCGGCAGCCAGACAGTCGTGGTCTACGGCGACTACGACGCGGACGGCGTTTCTGCGACCGTCCTGCTCTACGAAGCGCTGCTGGCGCAAAGCTTCGCGGCCGGCTGGTACATCCCCGATCGATTCGAGGAAGGCTACGGGTTGAATGTTGCCGCGATGTCCAAATTGCGATCTGAGGGGGCGGACCTGATCGTGAGTGTGGACTGCGGAATCCGATCCTTCGAAGCGGCGGCGGCCGCCCGCCAGCTCGGCCTTGATCTGATCATCACAGACCACCACCTTCCGGCCGACGAACTGCCACCCGCGATGGCAGTGGTCAATCCGAATCGGGAAAGCGACCTCTATCCGTTCAAGGGGCTATCGGGCGTCGGGGTTGCCTACAAACTGGCCGAGGCTCTGCGGCAAGCCGGTGGTGGCGAGCCTCCGGTTCTCGGGCTCGACCTCGTCGCAGTTGGAACAGTGGCCGACCTCGCACCCCTGCAGGATGAGAATCGGACGCTGGTCGCCGCCGGGCTCGCCTTATTGAATTCCGGAGCGAGGCCAGGCCTCCAAGCCCTTGCCGAGCGGGCCGGCCTGGCTCCCGGCCGGATTACGGCCACTGCCCTCGGGTTCAGCCTGGGGCCCCGGCTCAACGCGGCCGGGAGGCTTGCCAGCGCCGGGGAGGCCGTCAAGCTGCTGCTGGCCAAGCCCGGGCCAGAAGCCGCCCAGTGGGCAGAAAACCTCGACCGACTGAATCGAGAGCGCCAGAGGCTCACGAATGAAATGCTGGATCAGGCGAAAAGAGGTTTCAGTTCAATCCCACCGGCCGGCAATCTCATCGTCGCCGCCGATCCAAGCTTCCATGAAGGGGTGGTGGGGTTGGTCGCCGGCCGACTCGCCGACGAATTCCATCGACCGGCGCTCGTGGCGCGGATACAGGCCGACATGATTCGGGGCTCTGCCCGCAGCATCCCGGAATTCCATATCACCGGTGCCCTGGATGAATGCGCGGATCTGCTCGAACGTTTCGGTGGGCACGCCGCGGCCGCCGGCTTCGGCCTGGAGGCTGCCAACTGGGAGGCCTTCATCCAGCGAATGGATCGAATCGCTGGGGCGGCGTTGGATGGTCGGGACCTGCGGCCAACCCTGTCGATGGATGCGGTCTTGGGCTTCGACCAACTTACCGACGATCTGATGGATTTCATCGAGAAACTCGAACCGTGTGGGGAGGGGAACCCGCACCCGCGGTTCAGCTCACGACGGGTCGCCGTGCTCTCTAAGCGTGCGGTCGGAGCCGACCGGAAGCACCTCAAGCTGGCCCTGCATCAAGCGGATCGAGTTTTCGATGCGATTGGCTTCAACCTGGGAGAGCGGTTGGCCGAAATCCCCAGGACGGTAGACCTCGCCTACCGGCTGGACCGGAATGAGTACCGGGGGGTGGTCAGCCTACAATTGGTCGTCGAGGATCTCCGGCCTAGTTAGTCGAAAAACCGGTACTTTAGCAGGGCCCACACCGCGGCAAAGGCGTCGGCCAGGCCGATCTTCTTGCCTTCAGAATACTCCCGCGGGTTGAAGGAGATTGCCACTTCGAAGATCCGCGCCTTACGCTTCAGCAGCTTGGCCGTGATCTCCGGCTCGAAATCAAATCGGTTGGATCGGAGAGGGATGGATTGGATGAGCTCCCGGCGGAAGAGTTTGTATCCGGTTTCCATGTCCGAGAGAATGCTGTTGTAGAGCAGGTTGGTCATGAGGGTGAGCAGCTTGTTGGCCACCATATGCCAGAACATAGAGGTCCGCCGGGGGGCGCCGAGAAAGCGAGATCCATAAACGACGTCTGCCTTGCCGTCCTCGATCGGCCGGAGCAAGTTTGGCACCTCCCGCGGATCGTATTCGAGGTCGGCGTCCTGAATCAGGACGAGGTCGCTGGTTACTGCCCCCAGCCCGGTCCGGATCGCAGCGCCTTTCCCCCGATTTCGTTCGTGGAGCAGCAGGCGGGCCCTCGGAAGGCTCGGGATCAGCTCTTGCAGGGCCTCTCGGGTCCCATCGGTCGAAGCATCATCCACGACGATGATTTCGTCGGCAAGGCCGACCCGGTCGACCTGGCGCAGAATGGCCTCGATCGTGGCCCGCTCGTTGTAAACCGGTATCAAGAAGGTCAGGCTCATCCGGCGTATTGTACAGATCGGGCCGGGTGGGAACAACCGACGATTTGCTCCCCTTTGGCCGGAAGTATATAATCGGGGCCATGACCCTCCCCCGCACTTCGCCCCGCGTCATCCGAACCGCCGACATGCCGACCACCGGCAGCCTGCGCTACGTCCCACCTTCCGTAAATCGAATCGAAGATACCGGCCTCTCCCAACTCTGGCTCCAGGACCTGGGACTCAAGATCCTCTACTTCCGCGGGTACCTGACCGGCTTCAAGGTGGCAGAGGCGATGGCCCTCCCCTACGCCGGGCTGACCGACACGATCCTGGAAGCGCTCAAGCGCGAGAAGTTTGTAGAGGTCAAGTCTCAAGTTGGCATCGGTGAAGGATCCTACCAGTACGCAATTACCGACGCCGGAATCGCGAGAGCCCGCGAGGCCCTCGAGCGCAGTCAATATGCCGGTCCGGCGCCGGTTCCGATCGCAGTCTATAACGAGGCGATCCTGCGTCAGAGTCGGAGCCGGACCACGGTTAACCCGCGGACGATGTCCAAAGCCCTTGAGAGTCTGATCCTCTCGGAGACCACCTTCAATCAGATCGGCCCGGCAGTGAACTCGGGCGCCTCCATTTTCCTGTACGGCCCTCCCGGAAACGGCAAGACTTCCATCGCACGTGCGATTGGCAAGTTGCTCTTGCTGGAAGACATCACGATCCCGTACGCGATTGACATCGACGGGCAGGTCGTCAAACTGTACGACTCGGTCAACCATGAGCTTTCGCCCGATCAGAGCTCCGAAACGAGTGGCACTGGCGCCCTGAAAGGCGATCCGCGCTGGGTGAAGATCCGCCGGCCATTCATTGTGGTCGGTGGCGAGCTGACGATGGACGGGCTGGACCTCGTTTTCGACGACGTCAACAAATTCTACGAGGCGCCCTTTCAGGTGAAGGCCAATGGGGGGGTTTTCCTGATCGACGACTTCGGGCGCCAACAGGTCAGACCGCGCGACCTGCTCAACCGCTGGATCGTGCCGCTCGAGAACCGGATCGATTTCCTGACCCTGCACACCGGCCGTAAGGTAGAGGTCCCGTTTGACGTGCTGGTCGTGTTCTCGACCAACCTGCCTCCCAAAGACCTGGTGGATGAAGCGTTTCTGCGCCGGTTGCGTCACAAAATCGAGATTGCAGATCCAACCTACGAGGCCTACCGGGACATCTTCAAGCGGACCGCAGAAGCCAAGGGAGTTCCCTACTCGGATCGGGGCCTGGCCTACATGCTCCAGGAGTGGTACATCAAGCGCAACCGAAAGCTGCGGGCCTCGCACCCTAGAGACATTTGTGATCAGATTCTGGACATCTCCCGCTACTTGAACGTCGAACCGGCGATGAGCAAGGAGCTAATCGACAAAGCCGCCGAGGCCTATTTCGTAGAACTGTAACGTTCCCCCGCAGCCCGGCCACGCCCCGCAGGTTCGGGGGCATGTTGGTCAGAAAAATGGAAAAAGCTCAGATCCGACCTCCGTTGACCGCCCAGTCACGTCAATCGTTGCCCTACTCAGCCGATGAGCTGATTTGCGTCTGCATATCCCGCCGGATCAAGGACGGGGATGTGGTTGCCGTTGGGCTGGCGACTCCGTTAGCCGCGGTCGGCGCATTGCTTGCCCAACGAACCCACGCGCCTGCGATCTATTTGGGCTCTGCCATCGGCCAGAGTTTCTGCCGGGCCGGCCCCCGGCTCGAGCTGCAAGGAGCCGAAGGCAGCTGGCTGGCGCACTCCATGGGGAGTTTCGGATTTGTCCAGGCGGCCGCAGACTTCCTGCCGGCGGTAAGACCGCTCGAGTTTTTCCGACCGGGACAGATCGACCAATGGGGCAACTTCAACAATCTTGCCATCGGCCGGGATATCAAGCGCCCCCGACTGCGAATGCCCGGGAGCGGTGGAATTCCGGACGTGACCGTCCTGCTCGAACAGATCCATCTCTATGTCCCTCGTCACTCGAGAGTCACATTCGTACCGCGATTGGACGTGATTTCGGGCCTAGGCCATTCTCCGCGCAGGCGCCTCGGAGCCGGCCCGGTCTACCTGGTGTCCGATCTTGGTCAGTTTGACTTTGAGGGCGGAGAATTGCGGCTGACCCACTTGCATCCCGGCGTGAGGATTGAAAACGTTCGAACCAAGACCGGATTCGAGCTCCGAGTCTCGGAGCAACTTGAGGTAAGTGAGCCTCCCAGCGAACACGAGCTTGGTTTGCTGCGCGAAGAGATCGACCCATTGGGTCTGCGACGGTTGGAACTGCTCGGCGGTACCAAGCGGCGAGAGGCCCTCCGAGAGATCATTCGAGCCGAAGCAGCCCGCTAGACCTCTTTCCAGCCTCGCTAAACTCCGTTTCTGCTGGCCAATCGGCCCAAAGTCGACGGATTGCGTATACTTTCCGGGATGATCGCACGGCTCTCAACTCTCGCTGGTTTCGCGGCGGCCTTGGTCGTTTTGACTGCCGCGCCACCCCGCGATCTGGCTGAGGACCTGCTTTCCGAAATGACCCCCGAGCAGCGGGTCGGACAGTTATTCCTTGTGACCTTCAAGGGGGCTTCGCCCAATGAAGAGGACCCGATCTTTGGATTGATCCGTGACCATCACATTGGCGGGGTGGTGTTGCGGGCGGCCGATGACAATTTCGTCGGTCCGCCCGACACGCTGACCGCGGCTCGGTCTTTGACCTCGACCCTCCAAACCGCCACGTACGAAGCAGCGGCCGGTTCGGAAGGCTCGATTGGTTACGTACCGCTGCTGATCGGCCTCACCCAGGAGGGAAACGGACCGCCCTACTCAGAGATCATGACCGATCTTTCGGAGCTTCCAAGCCAGATGGCGATCGGCGCGACCTGGGATCCCGGGTTCGCACGCCAGGTGGGGGAGACCCTGGGAGCCGAGCTCGACCCAATAGGTATCAACCTATTGTTGGGACCCTCGCTCGACGTTTTGGTAGACCCGACCCAACTTGGCCTGGCCGACCTGGGGGTTCGATCCTTCGGAGGTGACTCCTACTGGGTGAGCCTAATGGGAAGGGCGTTCATCGAAGGAGTGCACATTGGCTCTGAAGGTCGCATGGGCGTCGTCCCGCGGCATTTCCCAGGCCTGGGTGGCAGCGACCGCCCGATCCGCGAGGAGATCTCAACGGTTCGGAAGTCGCTGGTGCAGCTCCAACAGATTGAGCTTGAACCGTTCTTCGCGGTCACCGCTTCTGCCCCCGGCGAGGACCCGGCCATTGCCGACGGGCTGCTGACTGGCCACATTCGTTACCAGGGTTTCCAGGGGAACATCCGAGATACGACGCGTCCGATTGGACTCGATCCGGATGCTTTTGGCCAACTCTTGGCCCTCGAGCCATTCGCGGCCTGGCGGCAGGCCGGTGGAGTTACGGTCAGCGATGAACTGGGATCGCCCGCGCTGCGGCGATTCTATGCGTCGCTCGGGCAAAGCTACCGAGGGCACCTGACGGCCCGGGACGCCTTCCTGGCCGGCAATGACTTGCTTTATTTGTCGGAGTTTCGCTCAGATGCCGATCCAGATCAGTTGACCACGATCAGGAACACTCTGGGTTTCTTCGCCGAGAAATACCGGGACGATTCGTTGTTCGCCCAGCGGGTAGACGAGTCGGTGCTGCGGATCCTTCGGTTTAAGCTGCGTCTATATGGTGGCAGCTTCGAGGTGGATCGAGTTCTCCCGCCGGCGGAGGTCCAAGGGCCAGCCGGCCCCTCGGACCTCTCCCTGCAAGTTGCCCGGGCCGCGGCGGCACTGCTGGATCCAACGGCGGCCGAACTCCAGGGCCTGATTGCAGCCCCGCCCGAGATTGGCGAACGGATCGTTTTCGTCACCGACGTCAGGGCCTACAACCAATGCTCGAGCTGCGAGCGGCTCGAGGTGGTTGACCGGACGGCCCTGGAGACGACGGTGTTGGCGCTCTACGGCACTCGGGCGGCCGGCCAGGTGGGGGCCTGGAACCTGACCTCCCTAACGATGGCAGACCTGGCGCGATATCTCGGCCAAGCCCCTCCGGGGGTTCCTGCGATTCCGATTCTGGCGGCTGAGCAGGTCGATGCGATCATCCGGCCGGCTGACTGGTTGATCTTTGTTACCTTGAAGAGCGACCCAACGGTCTACGGGTCGAGCGCCCTCAAACTGCTGCTCGATACCCGCCCCGAGTTGGTCCTCAACAAGAATGTCGTGGTGTTTGCCATGGATGTCCCGTACGATTTGGGTCCGACCGATATCAGCAAGATCGACCTGTATTACGCGCTCTACGGAAAGTCCAGCGCCTTCGTCGAGATGGCGGCCCGACTCTTGTTCCAGGAAATATCGGCGATCGGGGCCCCTCCGGTGAGTGTTCCCGGTATCGGCTACGATCTCATTGAAATCACCTCCCCCGATCCGGATCAACTAATCTCGCTCGCGATTCAACGCGAGCAGGAGGGGAGCGCGACAGACCCTGGTTACGCGATTGGCGACGGGGTAATCCTCCAATCCGGGCTGATTCTCGATCATAACGGGCATCCTGTGCCGGACCGGACCCCGGTGGAATTCGTGGTGACTTACCAGGAGGAAGGGATCTCGGTTACGCGCGAATCCACCACCCTGGATGGATTTGCGACAGTGACCTTCACGCTTGACCGTCTGGGAACCTTGACCATTGAGGCCAGGAGCGAACCGGCCCACCTGTCAGAGATCCTTCAACTGAACGTTCAAGAGGGGATTGTTACCGTGATCACCCCGACGATGGAGCCCACCGCGACCTTGGCGCCAACCACGACTCCGGAGCCGGCTACCGCAACCCCAACCGGCTCATCCGGCTCCGAAACTCCCTCGGACCGTGGGCGGGGCTCGGTGGGGTTGGCGGGGCTGGGGCTCGCACTGGCTGGGGTAGCCGGGCTGGCGACAGTAGGTTACCGCCTGTTTGTGCGGCAGGGCCTGGGGGGCGTGCGGGCTGTTTTGCTGATCGTGATTGGCGGGTTGGTTGGCTACGACTATGTGGCACTCGGCCTTCCAGGCAGCCAAGCGCTGATGGGATCGACTGGGATCCTAGGAGCTCTGACCCTGACCGTGCTTGGCGCGGTCGCCGGCGCTGCCGGGGCTTACTTCTGGATGCGCCGCTTAGCTGACTGAGGCGAGCAGCGCGATGAGCAGGAGCAGGGCGCCAGCGCCGGCGAGGGCCTGTTCAGTGCGATCCAGCAGCCCGAGAGCCTGGCCCGCCGCCGCGGCCGAGCTGAAGAAGGTGCCCTTGATCAAGGCCTCCCGGAAGGCATCGATGCTGGGCGGTCGGCCGTCGGGGTGGAGTTCCATCGCCCACAAGATCGCGGTCTCTACCGAAGGGCTGATCTGCGGGTTGATTCGCCGAAGTGGTTCGAGGGCGTCGGCCTGAAGAAATCGCTGTTTGGCCTCGGCCGGCGGCAGATTGGTGAGTAAATGGTAGAGAGTTGCTCCAAACGAGTAGATATCGCTGCGCCGGTCAGTGTGGCCGGTGTCACCCCCATATTGCTCGAGCGGGGTATAGGTGGCAGTGCCCCGACCCTGAATGACCGTGACTGTGATTTCGTCCGGAGCCATCTGTTTGACCAATCCAAAATCAACGAGTTTGATCAAGCCGTTAGGGGTCAGTTTGAGATTGCTCGGTTTGATGTCCCGGTGAATGACCGGTGGGTCCTGGCTGTGCAGGTACCCTAGGGCGTCCGCAATTTGGCCGGCCCATCCCAGAACCTCCGAGATCGGGAGGAATTGGTTCTTTCTTCTGGCGTTGTCCATCAGGGATTTCAGATCGTCTCCCGGGACAAAGTCCATGACCAGGTAGTCGCGGTCGTCCTCGCTGAAGTAGTCGGAGACCTTGGGGAGATTGGGGTGATCGAGCCGAGCCAAGACAGAGGCCTCCCGGTAGAACTGGTCACGACCCTGAGCCTGCAGCTCTTCCGGCAGATCCCCACCTTGATAGACCTCTTTGATCGCGCAGACTCGCCCGTCCAGCCGGTTATCGGCAGCCAGGTAGATAGACCCCATGCCGCCCCTGCCGATCACCCGGCTGATAACGTATCGATCCCTGAGCGCCTTGCCGGTCTTAACTGGGGCAATCATCAGAGTGAACCAGTCATTATACTCAGCGACGAAATTCGGACCGTTCAATGAGCGGTGTGAAGAATAACGCGGTGGAACTGCCGGTATTAATCGCCCAGACCGGAAAGCTCGGCGGGTCGCGCTGGGTGCTCGAAGGCGACCAGATTCTGATTGGCCGAGGGCCGGAGTGTGACCTGGTAATTGCCGATCGCCAGGTGTCGCGGCAGCACGCCCGGATCCGGCGAACCGGAACCGGCTACAGCCTGGAGGACTTGGCCAGCAAGAACGGAACCCATCTGAATGGCGTTCCGATAGAGCAGGAGGTCCCGCTGCAGGACGGGGATGTTATCCAGATCGCCCTGGTCCTCCGACTGGTGTTTGTGGGAACCGAGGACACGATCCCCTTGCACCGGGAAGGACTCACTCCGGTTGGCTTGGGGCGCCTACGCATGGATCCGCAGGCGCACCGGGTGTGGGTGGGAAGGAGCGAGATCGATCCGCCACTTTCGCCACCCCAGTACCGGCTGCTGGAGCTGATGATTCAAAATTCGGACCGAGTTGTCGCCCGGGAGGAGATCGTCGAGCAGGTCTGGCCGGACTCCGCGGGGGAGGGGGTCTCAGATCAGGCGATCGATGCGCTGGTCCGCCGGCTGCGGGAGCGACTGATGGAATTCGATCCGGGGCATCCGTATGTACTCACCGTGCGCGGCCACGGATTTCGTCTGAATAACCCGATCTAGCCCATGAGGGTGGGGAGAACGACACAGGGTTGACCTTGTCGGCCAACCCTGTGTCTCAGGTGGAGATGGCGGGAATTGAACCCGCGTCCGAGGGCTTCGGTGACCAAGCTTCTACAAGCGTAGCCGATCTATTGTGATCTCGCCGCAAGGCGCCCGGTCGGCAGGGCGTCCTGTTGGCCAGCCGCTGGGGCCCGAAGGCCCCTCTTTCGCAGGCTTAGCAGCCTCACCTGCGGCACCTCGGCATTTTTGCCGCCTGCACCTGGCCCGGTCGAGGACGAACTCGGGAGGCGTGCCCCCGCTTTGGGGGGCCAGCTCTATCCAGCTCGCTTATGCAGCGAGAGGAAGGGCCGCGTAGTTCGTGCTTTTGGCACTTGTTTTTTGCGCTGATTTTGCGAGCTCGGCGCCTCTCGGCTTGCAGCCGGGTCCCAACCGCCTTCGTCGAGACCGATCATCCCCGTGTGCTTCAGTATAGCATGCCGCGCTGCGTGCTGCGCAGAGCGGGTGCGCTCGTTTGGGGAGGGCTCTCTGTACAAGACTCAGCAAGCAGGCGCAGGGCGTACTTCCCGTTGGCGGCGGTTGCGACCATGCGCCCCGAACTTTCCAGGTCAGGAATTGCGCATAGCCACACTCGTTGCCAATCGCACCTTCCGGTTTTTTCAAAGTGGCGTCTAGGCTATGCGCAATTTACATAATTCTGGATCGGGGTAGGGCCAAGCCACGATCGCGGAGGTGCTGTAAGCGGGAGCCACAAGCGGTCGGGGTCCGTGACCCCGGACGCAACATTCAGAAGGGCGGTCTGGTGCTGCGACAAGCCCAACGGTGTGGCTCCTCGCTGGTGTAATGGTAAGGGCACAGGCGTCAGCGCAGCACTCGCTTGCCTCGCACTGCGCGCTCGACCTCGCGCCGGGCATCCCGATCGGCCAAATCTTGGCGCTTGTCATGTTTCTGCTTGCCCCGGGCCAACGCCAGCTCGAGCTTCGCCAATCCGCGTTTCAAATAGAGTTGGGTGGGGATCACGGCGTACCCGCCGCGGGTTATTCCGCCGGCTAGCTCATCCAGCTCTCTGCGGTGGAGCAGCAGTTTCCGCGGTCGCTTTGGCTCATGGTTGGACCGGCTGGCCGGGCCATAGGCCGCGATGTGCGCATTCATTAGCCAGGCCTCGCCGCCCGAAATCCGGACATGGGCCTCCTGCAGGCTCACCTGGCCGGAGCGGACCGCTTTGATCTCTGTGCCGCGCAGGACAATCCCGGCCTCAAAGCGCTCCTCCAGGAAGTAATCCCGGCCTGCCTTGCGGTTCCGAGCCACCACCTGCATTCCTGCCTCGCTCAATCCTCGCGGTCCTCGGCGCCTGGCCGACCCCATTCCCGCCAGCGCCCGTCCGCCAACAGTATACCGGCCCCATCTGGGGCGGGTTGACCGCGGTAACCTTGCGCGAAGCCCAACACCCGCCAATAATCAAAGGGCGAGGCCGGACACTACCGCCTGATCAATGGCAGTCGGACCGCGATGGGGAAACCGTGATGAATGATACGGATGTCAATGGCTCCACGTTGCTGATCGTCGAGGACGATCCGGCGATGCTGGTTGCCTTCCGGGATATTCTGGAAGGTTCCGGCTATTCAGTCACGACCGCCGCCAACGGGAAGGACGCCCTGCGTCTGCTTCAGGAGGTCAAGCCGGCCCTCATCATGTCAGATATCGCAATGCCGGGCATGGATGGGATCGAGCTCTATAAGGCGATCCGCCAGCGGCCGGAAGGGGCGGCAGTTCCCTTTATCTTTGTGACCGCCCGCGGTACCCGCGAAGACATTTTCGCCGCTAAAGCCCTCGGGGTCGATGACTACATCACCAAACCAGCCACTCGAACGGAGCTGCTGACCGCCGTTCGGGCTCGGCTGCAGCGGAGCGACGAGCTGCTGCTCTTGCAGCTCAAGGCCGTCTTGCGGGCCATGGCGAACGCAATCGAAGCTCGGGCCGGCGTATACACCCTGCGACATGTCGAGGCGGTGAACGCCTACGCCCAGGCGATAGCCCTGGAATTGGGCTGGGATGAGTTCCAACTCGAGGCGCTTGAGTTCGGGGCTATCCTGCATGATGTGGGCAAAATAAACATTCCCGAAAAAATCCTCTCTAAAGAGGGCCCGCTCGACGAAGCTGAATGGGCCGAGATGCGGATGCATCCGGTCTATGGTGCGCACATGATGGAAGGGAACCCATATCTAGACTCGGCGCTTCCCCTGGTCCTGCACCATCACGAGCGGTGGGACGGAAAAGGGTATCCAGACGGCCTGGCCGGCGAAGCCATTCCGCCGGGCGCCCGCCTGCTGGCCGTGGCGGATACCTACCACGCCATGACCTCCGACCGGGCCTACCGGCCCGCACTAGCCTCCGATAAGGCTTTTGAGGAAATCTTGAGCCAGTCCGGCAAGCAGTTTGACCCGCAGATGGTCGAGGCGTTTGAGCGCTGCTGGCATCGGGGCGACGTCGCAAGGATCCACAAGAGCGTTCAGCCTGACCCCGAGTAGGCGCTGACCTCGAGCTCGGCCAGGGCAGGGGGCCGCTTTAGCGGTTGCATGCCCAGCTGACACACTCGCGAACGATTCAGGCCCGGCCCCAACCAGTTCCCAACCACACTGCTCAACTCTTCTAATCAGTAGGGAGGTACTTGTCAACCGAGCTGGATCGGGCTACACTACGTTTGGTTATGATAAGTATCATTATCGAAACCACACTTGGGGCGACATGCCTTGGCCGAGAACCAGCAAGATGGACTCCGATGCGGTTCACTCATTCCGCGACTACCTGGTCGAGGTCGGCTCGCAGGATGCCATCGCTGCTCTTCCCTTTCGGGTGTACAGTCCTCCGGGCATGACCGCCCCCAGCCTCGAAACGACGTTCCAGGACTATCTAAACGCCGTTCGGTTGGCTCGGAGCCCGAACACCGTGCGGACCTATCGGAATGCGGTTAGGGCCTTCAGGGAGTGCCTGGATGGGCTCGGGGTCGATCCGAACAACCAACCCCCTCAGACCGCGACTGAGAATTGGATTGGGGATTTCGCCGCCTACCTGAGGAATTACGCACCGGCCAGCGAGCGCCTGTATCTAACCGCGCTCTCCGGTTGGTATGAGTTTCTCTCCGCTGAGGGACTGGCCGAACTGAATCTGCCTCGCCTGCGCTCCCTGATCCGCCGACGAGCGCGCCGACCCGGTCAGCGCTTACCCCAGTTCCCGCGAGAAGCGATCGAGACGATCCTTGAGGCCGCCACGGATCTTCGCAGCCGCGACGAGGATCCGGCTGCCCGACTGCGCGCTTTGCGAGATCGGGCCCTGCTGTTCACCTTGGCCGACACCGGTCTGCGGGTCCATGAGGCGGTCGGTTTGCGGCGCGGCGACCTGGACTGGAATGAGGGCCGGGCGCTCATGATCGGTAAAGGCGATCGGCAAGCCGTGGTCCGCTTCTCCAACCGCGCGCTGCGCTACTTGCGCGCCTACCTTGAAGCTCGGGCCAATCGGGACGGCTCGTCTGGTAAGCCGCTGAGCGCGCTGCCGCTCTTCGCCCGGCACGACCCGGCCTGTGGGAAGCGGGTGCTGCCGATTTCTACTACGACCGCCCGGGCAATTGTCCACGAGCGCGCCCGCCAGGCGCTCGGGGATCGTCCGCAGGAAGCGATCACGCCCCATTCGTTCCGCCACTATTTTGTTACGACCGTGCTCAGGGGGTCTGGCGGAAACTTGAAGCTCGCCCAGGAACTCGCCCGCCATCGCAACATTGCGGTCACCCAGCGCTACGCCCACCTCTCCGATGACGAGCTGGATCGGGGCTACCACGAGATCTTCGAGACAAGCCGGCCGGCCGGCAAGGATTGACTCCGGCCGCTGTCCGCACAGCCCGACCCTAAGCTTGAAGGGCCTCAGCCAGCATCGTTATCGGATGATCGGCCATCGCTCCGGTCCCATCTCTAATCTGCGCACGGCACGACATTCCCGGGGCGGCAATCCGGGCCTCGGGAAATTTCTCAGCTTCGCTCCGAATCTGCGGGAAGAGCTTTAGTTCACCAATTTGCATCGACAGTGCGTAGTGCTCGGCTTCGTACCCGAACGAGCCGGCCATCCCGCAGCAACCGGACGGAATCTCTTCGACCTCGGTCCGGATCGCGCGCAGCAATGCGAGCGCCGGGCCACTCCCAACCAGAGCTTTGGAGTGGCAGTGGTTGTGCAGCAGCAGCCTACCCGGCTTCGGTGAAAGCTGGAGGCTCGCCAGTCGAGTGATGCCCGGATCCCTCGTTTCGGTCAGAAACTCCTCAATCAATCTTGCGGCCCCTGCAATCGCGATTGCGTCGTCATCGCCCGGTAATAGGTCCAGGTACTCGTCCCGCAGCATCAGCAGACAGGACGGCTCCAACCCCACGATTGGGATCCCTTGTCTGGCGTATTTGGAAAGCGTCTGAACATTGCGTTGGGCACAGGCTCTAGCCTTTCCCAACAGGCCTTTGGAGACCATCGTCCGCCCACAACACCCCTGGCCAGTGGCCAGCAGCACCTGACATCCCGCAGCTTCCAGCACCCTGACCGCCGCGTGCCCGAGCTCTGGGTGATTTAGCTCGGTAAAGGTGTCCACGAACAAGACGACCGGATCCCCGCCCGTCCGCCTGGCGGTTCGGGTGAATTGGCGGGTAAAGGAACGCCGGGCAAGCGGCGGCAACACCCGCTGGCGCGCGACACCTAGGCCGGTCTCCATGGCCCAGCGAAACGGTTTCGACCGAACCAATAGATTCGCTAGCCCTGCGGCCGGTTGGGCCAGGCGCATGAAGGCGGCGATCTCTCCGAACAGCCGACTTCTCAGGGGGATCCCGTGCTCCTGCTGATACCAGTTCAAGACCTCGGCCTTCATCCGGGCCATGTCCACTTCTGTCGGACATTCGGACTTACACCCTTTGCATTCCAGGCACAGGTCCAGGATTCCAAAGATTTCATCGCCGGTCAGGGCGCTCTGCGGAAGGCCGCCCGAGATTACCGACCGAAGGGCGTTGGCCCGCCCCCGGGTTGAGTGCATCTCCATCCGGGTCGCCTGAAATGAGGGGCACATCACCCCATCGGCCTTGCGGCAAATGCCGACACCCGTGCAGGCCTCGATTGCCTTGGCAAAGCCCCCCTCTTTTCGAAATGCGAAAGTCGTCGCCGGCGCACTGGTTCGGTATGCGGGTCCAAATCGGAGCTGCGAGTCCAGCCTGGGGCTGGGCGCGGAATCCGGAACGACCTTTCCGGGGTTGAGGATCCCCTTCGGATCGAAGGCCTGTTTGAGCTCGCGGAAGGCTCCGAGCAATACTGGCCCAAACAACCGCTCGTTGAATTCGGTGTGGGAGAGCCCATCCCCATGTTCGCCGGAGATGGCACCCCGCATCGAGAGTGCCAGCTCCACGACTGCCTCCGCGATCGCTCGCATCTGACGGATGCCGGCCTCGGATTTGAGGTTGATCAGCGGCCTCAGATGCAGGCAGCCGGCCGAGGCGTGGGCATACCACTCTCCGTACGTATCGTGGGCAGCGAGAATTCGGTCCACTTCCCGCACGTAAGCACCCAGCTGGGCCACCGGCACCGCCACATCCTCCATAAAAGTGATCGGCTTGGCCTCCCCAGGGACCGACATCAACAGTCCTAGGCCGGCCTTGCGCACTGCCCACAGATCGGCCTGTTCCAGCGGACCGCTGAGAACTCTGCCGTGGCTGGCGAGCGGTTGAGCCCTGGCGACCGCTTCCGCGGGGCTGTCGCCAGCGTATTCGACGATCAGGAGGGCTGCCGGATCGCCTTCCACGAAGCTGAGCTTGCGGGAGTAGGCCGGCACGGCGCGGGCGCGCTGGATCAGGGTCCGCGGGATCAGCTCCACCGCGGCGGGTTCGGTCTCCAGCACAGCCAGTGTGAAGTCGCAGGCTTCTGCCACCCCGGCGAAACCAAGCACCAACAGGGCGGTAGATGCGGGTTTGCGGACCAGCCGCAATTGGGCCCGCCGGACGATGGCCAGAGTGCCCTCGGACCCACAGATCAGCGGAGCGAGGTTGAATTCGCTCTCAGGCGGGTACGGTCCTGGATCGCCATACCAGGCCGCCGGTTGGTCGGGTGTGAAGCCCGTAAGGTAGTTCAGGTTGTAGCCGGAGGATCGTCGCCAGGTCCTTGGCCAGCCCTCTTCCACGGCCTTGGCGAAACGAAGCCGCAGATCCAACGCCTGCGCGTAGATTCGGCCCTCCAAGGAGTTCATTCTCGCTTTGGCTCTGGCCTGCTCTAGGCCGAGGTCTTCCAGTCTCGCCGGCGAACCGTCAGCCAGGATCACGTCCAACGAAACAACGTGATCGGCAGTCATGCCGTACCGGATAGAGTGGGCGCCGGTCGCGTTGGTGCCGATCATGCCCCCGGTCGTCGCTCGATCGGCGGAGGCCGGGTCGGGACCGTAGACCAGCCCATGCTGCGCCGCGGCAAGGTTGAGCTGGGTACAAACTACCCCCGGGCCAACCTCCGCCAGTTGGGCAGCGGGATCGATGTGATGGATTTGGGCCAGATGCTGCGAGCAATCGAGGACCAGGGCCGTTCCAAGGGCAGATCCCGAGAGGCTAGTCCCCGCTCCGCGCGGGAGCACTGGAATCCCCAGCTCGGCCGCGGACTCGACGACCGCGAACAGATCCTCGTCGTTCCTCGGGATGACGACCCCGAGCGGTTGTACCAGGTGGTTGGAGGCGTCGGTCGAGTAGAGAGAACGGTAGTACGGGTCGGAGTGGATTTCGCCGGCCAGGCGTGGTCTGAGCCTATGGCTCAGCTCAGCCAGTGCCTGGGGCTCAACCAAGCTCAGTTTCCGTTACGCCTTCCCGGAACTCCTGAAAGGCCCAGAGTAACCGGCGGGGAAGTCTGCCCTGGATCCTGACAATCCCGTCGGAGTGGATTTCCGCATCGACCTTCCCCTGCTCGTGGAAGAGACTGATAAGCCGCCCCTCCCGATAGGGCATCACAACCCGAATCGGAGCCATCACCTCGTAAAGCTCATGTTCGACGGCGGCGATCAGCTCGGAGATCCCATCGCCGGTCGTCGCGGAAATCGGTATCCCGGCCTGGGGATCGAGTTCCCGGGGCGGCATCCGATCGATCTTGTTGAGGGCAGTGACCACCGGAATCTCGCCCGCCCCGATCTCGCGCAAGGTCTCGTTGACCGCCCCAGCCTGGACCTCTGCATTGGGGTGCGAGACGTCCACGACATGCAGAAGCAAATCGGCCTCAGCGATCTCCTCCAGCGTCGCGCGGAAGGCGGCCACCAAGGTAGTAGGCAGTTTCTGGATGAAGCCGACGGTATCGGTCATCAGAATCGCTCGCCCGCCGGGCAGTTTCAAGCGCCGAGTGGTCGGATCGAGGGTCGCGAACAACTGATCCGCCACGTAGACGTCGGCCCCGGCCAGCCGATTCAGCAGGGTGGACTTGCCAGCATTGGTATACCCGACCAATGCGACGGTCGGGGTCTGCGAGCTCCGGCGCTGGGCTCGATGTCGGCCGCGGTGTGCCCGCACTTTCTCCAGCTCGCCTTTCAGATGATCAATGCGGCGGGAGATTTCCCGGCGATCGACCTCCAACTGCGTCTCTCCCGGCCCGCGCAGCCCGACTCCTCCCACCGAGCCGGTGCGCCCCGCGCCACCACCGGCCTGGCGAGCCAGGTGGGTCCAGGCTCGGGTCAGCCTAGGCAGCCGGTATTCGTACTGAGCCAGTTCCACCTGCAGGGCCCCCTCGCGAGTGCGGGCATGCTGGGCGAACACGTCCAAAATCAGGGCGGTACGATCAAGCACCCGAACGTCTTCCCCCAAGGCCTTCTCGAGCTCTCGCTGGTGGCGAGGCGAGAGCTCCTCATCAAAGAGCACGACATCCGCCAAATCCTCCTCGGCCCGGTTGCGGATCTCACCTACCTTACCCGATCCCACATACGTCTTCGGATCGGGCCGCTCGAGGCGCTGGCTGACCTTCCCCACGGCCGCCAGTCCGGCGGTCGCCGCCAATAGTGCCAGCTCGGCAAGCGACTCATCAATCGAGAGCGGGTTCGGCTGCCCTTTCCAAGCCGTCCCCACCAGCAACGCCCGCTCTCTCGGCGGCCGGGACGGCAGAGAGGACTTGCTCATGTCGTGACCCCGGGTGTGGCTATGCGCAACTCATCCTTTGAACCAAGGTCAAGCGCTTGAAGAGCAGCCGCGCCCCGCTCAACCATGGCCCGGGCGCGACCACGCCGATCGAGCTTGCCCACCGAGCTCAGCGGCGGAAGTATCCCAAAGTTGGCCTTCATCGGCTGGAAACTCCCCGAATCCGCCTGACTCACGTAGTTGCACAGTGCCCCCAGCATGGTCTCCGAAGGCAACACAAGAGCCGGCTCACCGTCCATCAGGCGGGCGGCATTCATCCCGGCCAGCAGCCCAGTGCCGATATTCCCTAAGTACCCCTCGACCCCAGTTATCTGCCCGGCCAGCAACAAACCGCTCCTGGATCGGATTTCCAACGAGGCCCGCAGCAACCTAGGCGAATTCAGGAACGTATTCCGGTGCATTTGCCCATAACGGGCAAACTGGGCCGATTGCAGGCCGGGAATCATTCTGAATACCCGCCGCTGCTCGGGAAACTTGAGATTGGTCTGAAATCCAACCAGGTTATACAGACTCCCGGCGAGATCGTCCTGCCGCAGCTGCACCACCGCATAGGGCCGGCTCCGGCTCCGCGGATCCATCAGCCCCACCGGCCGCAGCGGGCCGTAGGCCAACGAACGCTCCCCTCGCTCGGCCAGGATCTCGATCGGAAGGCAGGCCTCGAAATACCGATCTGCGCCGGCCCGCACCCCGGCCTGGATCGCCGATTCAAAAGATCGAAGAGGAATTCGCTCGGCGCCCAACAGGGCCTCGACAAACTGCTCATACTCCGCCCTGCTCATGGGGCAATTCAGGTAATCTCCCTGCTCGCTCAGGCCTCGGCCGTACCGCGAATCACGGAATACGATCGACCGGTCCACACTCCCCGCTTCGACGATCGGGGAGATCGCGTCGAAGAAGTACAGGTTCTCTTCGCCGCTCACCCGCATCAGCTCGGCCGCTAGCCGCTCCGAGGTCAGCGGTCCGCTAGCGATCACCACCACTCCTTCGGGAATGCGCTTGACTTCCTCCCGGACCAGCTCAATCCCAGGATGCTCTAAAAGCCGTCGGGTCACGCAATCTGAAAAGGCTTGCCGATCAACGGCCAGCGCACCGCCGGCCGGTACCGCCGTATATCGGGCGCACTCCGCCAGCAGGGAGCCGAGCTGCTCCAACTCCGCCAGCAACATTCCCGAAGCACGGTCCGGGAGCTGGGAACCCAGCGAGTTCGAGCACACCAGCTCGGCAAGTCCCCCGCCGATGTGGGCTCCAGTCGATCTGCCAGGTCTCATCTCGTACACGACGACCCGGTGCCCGCGTTCGGCAGCCTGCCAGGCTGCTTCGCTGCCGGCCAAACCGCCGCCTACGACCCGGATTGGCTCCATGGGCGGATTGTAGCACGCAGGCAGTGGCACGTTTCTTGCAATTCACACTATACTCCCCCGCTGGAGCCAAAGAATGTTGCAACTGCAAGATCACTCTCTTCGTCCAGTCGCCACGGCTCACCTTGCTCAGACGATGAGCCTGCTGTCCTTGTCGAATGAGGAACTCAAAGACAAGGTCATGGAAGAGCTGGCCAAGAACCCGGCGCTCGAACTGCTGGATGAAATCGTCTGCCCAAACTGTCACGCCAAGTTGACTAGCCGTCGCCCCTGCCCCAGGTGCAGCTCGGCAACCGGCGATCAGGATTCGGTGGTCTTCCTCTCCGCTCGAGAAGCCATCGGCCGGAATGGCAAGCCGCCGTTGGAAGACGACGCAGAGGGCTTGGAGCCGGTGGCTCCGGAGAGCCTGGCCATTCACGTGCTTCAGCAGCTCGCCCCCGAATTGGATCCGGCCGAACGCCCGCTCGCGGCTTATGTGCTCTCCAGCCTCGATGAGGAGGGCTTCCTGGCCGAGGCTCCGGCTTTCATTGCCCGGGCCACCCGCTGCTCGCTGGCCCAGGTCGAGCGGGTTCTGAGCTTGATCTCGCACTGCGATCCTCCCGGTCTGGCCACCGCTGGACCGCGCGAGGCACTGCTCGCCCAGCTTGATCTCTTTCCCCCGGATTCCGGCGAGGCCCAATTGGCAGCCCAGGTCCTGCAGGCCGGCTTCGAGTCGCTTGCCAGCCGAGACTACGAGACCATCGCTCGGACACTGGGGGCCCGGATTGGCCAGGTACGGAAAGCGGCTCAATTCATCCAAAGCAACCTCAACCCATTCCCGGCCCGAGCCTACTGGGGTTCCGGTCGGTCGCCCAAGGCCGTGGATAGCAACGTCTACCACGCGCCGGATATCTTGATCAGCCAATCCATTGCGGGTCCTATGCTCGTCGAGATCTTCTCCTCGTTCTCGGGTTGGTTGCGGGTCAACCCTGACTTCCGAAAGGCATTGCCAGAGGCTGACGGTGATCAATCCGAGGCCTGGAAATCCCACTTGGAGCGGGCCTCGCTATTTGTCAAATGTCTGCAACAGCGCAACAATACAATGCGCAAGCTGATGGAGCAGATCGTGGCCAGGCAG
>Ga0209109_10000004_pt1 | contig 70710 bp, 63 predicted proteins | sample Rifsed10ft2_FD_184004 | JGI IMG/M metagenome (GOLD analysis project Ga0209109, IMG submission 184004) | Soil microbial communities from Rifle, Colorado, USA - sediment 10ft 2 (version 2) | ecosystem: Environmental > Terrestrial > Deep subsurface > Rock core/Sediment | place: Rifle, Colorado... | reverse complement strand
GATGGGACCTCATCTGCGCCAATCTGCCGTACGTCCCAACGGAACGACTGGCGACTCTAGCGGTCGCCCGCCACGAGCCGCTGGTGGCGCTCGACGGCGGGCCGCGCGGCACGGAACTTACGAGGCAACTCGTCCGGTCCCTGGACGATCTGCTCGCCCCGGGAGGACTCGCGCTGCTCGAAATCGACGAAGATCAGACGGACGAGTTGATCGGGGTGGCGCAGGATTCGATCCCTGACGCTGCAGTCGAGCTGACCTTCGACCTGGCCGGCCGGCCGCGTGTGCTGCAGGTGCGACGGAGCGGCGGTGTCGACTGAGACCCGCGTGATTTCGGCGAGCGAACAGGACTGGCTGCCGGCGGCCCTGGCCGTCATCCGGGGGGGAGGCCTGGTCGCCTTTCCGACGGACACGGTCTACGGACTAGGCGGCCTGGCGACCGATGCCGATGTGGTCGAGGCGATCTTCCTGGCCAAGGCGCGTCCGGACGACAAGTCGATCCCGGTCTTGGTCGCCGGTTGGCCGGAGGTGCAGGGTGTGGCGCGCCCCGGTCCGCGCGTCCAAAAGTTGGCCGCAGCTTTCTGGCCAGGTCCCCTGACGATCGTCCTGGAGCGGGACACCCGTCTGCCCGCCGCCATCGGGTCAACCGGGACGGTCGGGGTCCGGGCTCCGAACAACGCCGTGGCTTTGGCCCTCCTGCGCGCAGCGGGGCCGCTGGCGACTTCCTCAGCGAATCTGTCCGGCGATCCCAGTCCACGGACGGCCGCCGAAGTGTTGAAGAGCCTCGCGGGCCGTATCGATCTCCTGATTGACGGGGGGCAGGTCCCGGGAGGACGGCCTTCGACCGTCGTCGATTGCACCGGGGAGGGGCCCCGGCTCCTCAGGCGAGGACCGGTACCGCTCGAAGCCATTCTGGCGGCCTGGAAGTAGGCCGGCCGCCTTCATCCTGCGCTAAGCCAGGGTTCATCGGACGCTCACCCGGGCTCAGCATACTGACGTCACCATTCTTCTCCTCAGTGCCGCGCCGAAGGTCCTTGAGCAAGGCCCCAGGCGCGGCTCTTTCTTTCTTTAAGGAAGAGCCATGCCGATCATCTCGGCTTCCCGCTTCCACGGCTCTCCGTACCAACGCAGGTAATCCGCCATCCGGGTCGACCAGTAGGCGGCGGAATGTTCTCCGGGGGTCGTGCTCCAGGCGTAACTCAAGCCGAGGTCGGCCAGGAGGGCCGCCAATTCCTGGGCGCCGGCGCGGGATGTGTCGCGCTCCGCGATATCGATCCAGAGCCTCGGGACTTGCGACGACTGTCGGGCCGCCTCCACCCAATCCGAAACATAGAACATATCCGGCTGGAGAACGGCCGGGCTGTGAAGCCCGATCGCGCCGAAGAGCTCCGGGTGCTGCAAGCCGATCCGCAACGCCCAGCCGGCGCCGCGCGAGAGCCCGCCGATGGCTGTCGTCCGTCGGCCGCCATCTCCGGCGAAGGTTTCCCGGATGTGCGGCAGCAGGACCTCGGCGACCGAGGCTTCGAAATCCAACCCCCTCCGTTCCCATGGCATCACGATCACCATCGGCGTCAGCTCGCCATCCCGGATCAGGGCATCGGCCGTCTCGTCCAGGCCCAGGTCGTCCCATTGACTGTCGGTCGATTGCAGACCGTGGATGAGGATCAAGACGGGGTAGTCCGGCTGGCTTCGGTCGTCGTAGCAAGGTGGCAAGTAGACTCGATACGGCTGGCTGCGAGCCATTCCTTCGGCCACGATTTCGTCGACGACGATTCGGCCGGGCTGCGCCAAGCAGGCCCGGGGTGTGGCGGTGGGGGCCGGCGTGGGGTCTGGAAAGGTCGGGGAAGGGCGGGTTGGCGGCGGCGCGAGGGTCGCCGTCGTTGTCGCCATACGCAGCGGCGTCGAACAGCCGGCTAGCAAGAATAGGACCAGGAGTGCGAGACGTCTCATCCCAAAGAAAACCCGCCGGCCTGGCCCGGAGGGGCAGATCGGCGGGGGCGCCTGTTGGTCTGAGTCTACCAGGACCTCCGCTTTCGGGTCAAGATCCCGAGATGGGCCGGGGTCTGCACGCGGGGCGAGGTAAGACCCCGCCCGTTCCGTTCGCGGCATCCTCGCTGGGGGAGTCGGTTCACCATGCTTCCTCCGAGACGCTCGTCGTTTCCATGACGGGATCTAAACCGAATCACACGGCCCAACGCACCTGACCCGGATGGTGACGGCGTTTCTGGCCGCCGGGTAAAGACGCGCGCCATCGCCACGGCCGAGGGTTGACGGGATGTATCCCGTTGATCCAGGTCCCGCCGTGGCTGGTTCGGCGAGCCGGCCTCGCTCGCCAAAGGAAGGCATGCCGAGGTTTGGTTGGAGCAGGAAGGAGTTGTGGCGATCGTCCGGCTTCCGCGGGTGACTCATTCCCGCCGCGACGGGTATAATGTTGTCGGTCACACAAGCCTTCGGGGCAGGGTGAGGGCCGCAGGGCCCAATTCCCGATCGGCGGTACAGCCCGCGAGCGCTTCGGCGCACGATCCGGTGAAACTCCGGGGCCGACGGTAAAGTCCGGATAGGAGAAGGCTGGTCCTGTGGCGCCTGGAGCCCCTCGACTGCGCGCGGGGTCGAAGGGCGCCTCGAGACCGCGGCATCCCCGAAGACCTCTCTTCGGGGTTTTCTATCTCGCCTCCTCGCGTGGAGGCCGCCGCGTTCGCCTGCCCCGCCCACACCCCTTCGGGTGCGCCGAAGGGCGTGGCGGTCTGCACCCCTTCGGGTGCCCTGAAGAGGGTAGAGACCGCCCCGAAGGACCCGTGCGGGGAGGTCCATTGGCCAGGTCGGGCCGCTCTCGATCCTCGACAAAGGAAGCCACACCGCCCCGCCTGCCGGGCGAAGCGGCGCGCCTGGTGTTCTTCGGGGTGGCGGCGGCCGGGACGCTGCTGGCCTGGTACGGCATCACCCGCTGGAGCGGCGTGCCGGGGTTCCTGCTTCCCACTCCGGCCGCCGTCGGAGCTCGGTTCCTCACCGCGCTCGAAGACGGCTCCCTGCTGCGGCACACGGCCGTCACGCTGTCCGAAGTCCTGGCCGGGCTTGGGTTGGGCGTCGTCGCCGGCGCCTCGCTGGGCTACTGGCTGGCCAAATCGCCGCGGGCCGAGCACTTGCTGTCCCCCTACATCGTCGCCTCCCAGGCGATCCCGATCGTGGCGATTGCGCCTTTGTTGATCATCTGGCTCGGTCCCGGCCGTTCTTCGAAGATCCTGATCAGCGCGTTGATCGTCTTCTTTCCGATCCTGATCAGCACCATCGCCGGCATCCGATCGGTCCCCAACGACCTGCGCGACCTGATGCGTTCGCTGCGAGCGACTCGCCGCCAGACCTTGCGACTGCTGGAGATTCCGGCTGCGGCGCCGTTCTTCCTGGGCGGACTCAAGATCGGATCGACCTTGGCCGTCATCGGCGCCGTGGTCGGCGAATTCGTCGGCGCCGACCAGGGCCTGGGATTCCTGGTCAACCTGGGCCGCGGGCTCTACGACACGGCGCTGGTCTTTACGGCGCTGCTGGTGCTGATCGCGATGGCGCTCGTGCTGTACAGCCTGGCGGCCGTCCTCGAGCGAGAGACTCTGAGATGGCGCCACATCGAGAAGGATCACTGACATGAAGCGACTCGTCCTGTTATCCACTCTGATCGTGCTCGTCCCCGCCTGCACACCCGCCATCGCACCCGCTCCGGATGGCGTGCGCTCGATTCGCCTGCCGATGGGCTACCTCCCCAGCGTCCAGTACGCGCCGTTCTACGTGGCCGAGGCGCGCGGCTACTTCGCCGAGGAGGGACTGGAGCTCCAGTTCGATTACGCCTTCGAGACCGACGGCGTCAAGCTCGTCGGCGCCGGTGAGCTGCCGTTCTCGCTGGCTTCGGGCGAACAGGTCCTCCTGGCGCGGCAACAGGAGCTGCCGGTGGTGTACGTGTTCGGCTGGTGGCAGGACTATCCCGTGGCGATCGCGGCGCCGGCTTCCAGCGGCATCGAGCGGCCGTCCGATCTGGCGGGACGCACGGTCGGGATCCCCCTGCTGGGCGGAGCCTCCTATATCGGCTACGCCGCCATGCTGTCGGCCGACGGCCTGCCGTTGGACGCAGCCACCCTCCAGGTCATCGGCTTCACCCAGGCCGAAGCGCTGCAGGCCGGCCAGGTGGATGCGGCCGTGGTCTACGCCAATAACGAACCGATCGTCCTGGCCAGCCAGGGGTTCCCGGTGGACGTCCTGCGCGTGGCCGACTACGTCACGCTGGCCTCGAACGGCATCATCACCAACGAGGCGACGCTGCGCGACGATCCCGACCTGGTGCGCCGCATGCTGCGCGCCACGCTGCGCGGCCTGCAGGACACGCTGGCCGATCCCGAGGCGGCTTTTGAAATATGCAAGATCTATGTCGAGGGCTTGAGCGGCGAGGCGGAATCCATCCAGCGACAGGTGCTTGCCGAGAGCATCCTTTTCTGGGAGGCCGACCGTCTCGGCTACTCGCAGCCGGCCGCCTGGGAGAACATGGAACGGGTGATGCTGGAAGCCGGCCTGCTGGCGGAGACGCAGCCCCTCGATCAGGCTTACACCAACCAATTCGTCCCATGACCGTCGACGTCGAACGGCCGATCCTCGAAGCACGTCAGCTCTCGAAGGCATTCCCCAACGCCCACGAGCCGCTGGTCGTGCTCGATCAAGTCAGCCTGGCCGTTCGCAGCGGGTCGTTCGTCTGCGTCGTGGGGCCTTCGGGCTGCGGCAAGACGACGCTGCTGCGGCTGCTGGCCGGGCTGACGCCTGCGACGAGCGGCGAGGTCATTTTCGAAGGGGCGCCGCTGTTACACCCGCGCCGCCGGATCGGCTTCGTCTTTCAGGAATCCAATCTGATGCCGTGGCGCAACGCGCTCGACAATATCCGCCTGCCGCTCGAACTCCAGGGGCGGCCGCCGGAGGATCAGCGCGCGCGCGCCGGGGAGATGGTGGCGTTCGTCGGGTTGTCCGGCTTCGAGGCGGCGCTGCCGCGCGACCTTTCCGGCGGGATGGCCCAGCGCGTCGCGCTGGGCCGGGCCCTGGTCCACGAGCCGGACGTGCTGCTGCTCGATGAACCGTTCGGCGCGCTGGATGCCCTGACGCGAGAACGGATGGCGTTCGAGCTGCTGCGACTGTGGTCGGCGCGCCCGGTGACCGTCGTCATGGTCACCCACTCGATCTCGGAGGCGATCCTCGTCGCCGACCAGGTGGTCGTGCTGAGCCCGCGGCCGGGCAGGGTCCGCCTGGTGTTAGATGTCCCTTTGCCGCGGCCGCGCACGCTGGAGCTGGCCCATACTGCGCCGTTCGGGGAACTGGCGCGCCAGGTGCGCGCGAGCCTGTAGTGCCCTGCTCGAAAGTCCGTAGGGGCGAAGCATGCTTCGCACCTACATCACGCCCAATGGCCAGCTTGGATGCGCCGTGCGCTTCAAGTTCCCGGTAGGGCCAAAGGAAAACTAAGGCCCGGGAGTGGGGACGAAGAATCAGCAGGGGCACGCCATGGCGTGCCCCTACCCTTACCCTGATTGGGACGAGCCTAGCCCGCGGCCTTATCCCTTTGCCCCCGCCTTGGCCCGTCGCCGGCGCGCCGCGCGCACGATGAGGAGCACGGGCAGGCCGACGAGCAGCGCCACCGGCAGGACGCAGATGGCCAGCCAGATGGCGGCATCGGCCAGCGACTGGAGCGCCTGGATCAGCGCTTCCACCGCCGCCTTGACTGTCCCCTCCGGCCGCCAGCCGCCGATCTCGATCGGCTGCGCGGCGGCGTCGGGGATCAACTCGGCCGTGATCAACGAGAAGGCGGCCGACTCCTCATAGTACTGCATCTGGCCGCGCACCATCTCGATCTCGCCGCGCACGCTCACCAGCTGGTTGTAGACCGCCAACACGTCCTCGGTCTCGTCGGCCGAGTCCATGATCTTCATCAATTGGGCTTCGGCCGCCTCCAGGTTGCGCAGGCGGGACTCCAGATCGACGTACTGGGCCGTGACGTCCTCGCCGGTGATGTTCTCACTGCGCACCTCAACGGCGTCGGCTTTCATCTGCTCGAGGGCCTCGGTCAGGCGTTCGGCCGGGACGCGAACGCTGATCGAAGCGTTGTCGGCCGTCAGGCCATCGCCGTAGGCGGACTTGTAGATGTACGACGACACCACGTAGCCGCCCATCCCTTCGACCAACCGGCGAATGGCGGCGGCCTCGGCCACCGGATCGGTCACGACGATCGACAGCGAGGCGGTCTGGATCACCAGGCGGTCGACGTCGGAGGCGCTCGAAGGCTGGGCCTGACGAGCGAGGTCGGGCGCGGCCTGGGGCGCTTCCATCTCGGCCGCCGCCTCGCCTCCGACGAAGCCGATGCCCGGCTCCCCGTAGATCAGCGGGGCCGAAGAGGCGGGCCCCCGCGTCGAACAGGAGGCCAGCAACAGGGCCGGTATGAGAAGCGAGAGGGCGATGACCTTCTTCATGATTCGTTCCTCCTGGGTCGGAGGCGAGCCGACCCCTCACCGGGTATGACGCCGGGGGAGAGGCGGAGGTTCCCGGCTACCAGCCGGCCAAGATGCGCATCGCCTGGCGCTCGGGCAGCCCCGCCGCCAGCATGCGGTCGCGGACGGCGCCGGCGTCGTAGGCCACTCGGTGCGCGTACCATGTGCCGGCGTGAATGTCGAGCACGGCATAGGCCGCGCGGGGGTCCATATCGCGCGGCTGGCCGACCGACCCCGGATTGAGGATCATGCGCGGATCGAGCTCGAGAGGCTGCTCCCACGAGACGGCGACCAAGGCCGCCCGGGAATCGCCCCTCGGTCGGTGGAAGATGAGCGGCAAGTGCGAATGGCCGATCAAACAGTAATTGGTCGAGAACGAGTCGAAATTCCCGTCGGCGGTCTTGGCGTCCAGGATGTACTCCCACACCGGCTGGCGCGGGCTGCCGTGGGCTAAGGTGAAGTCCTCGAACGAGATCCGGCTCGGCAGCGAGCGCAAATAGGCCGTGTTCTCGGGGAGCAGATGCTCCATCGTCCAGGCCGCCGCCGCGCCGGCATCCGAGTTGAACCGCGAAAGGGGGATGATGCCGAGCGCCGCCTGATCGTGGTTGCCGATCAGGCACAGGAGCCCCGGCAGCGAGCGAATCCGTTCGATGACCTCGTTCGGATCCGGCCCGTAGCCGACGAGATCGCCCAGGCACCAGACGCAGTCGAACGGCCCGGCGTCCTGCAGCACGGCCTCCAGTGCGGTTAGATTGGCATGGATGTCGGAGACGACCAGGACGCGCATGGGCGGGATGGTATCACGTCGCGTTGGCGGAGGAAAGCGGGGGCGCGTGCTTGTAGGCCTTCCCCCGCCGGACGTATAATGCCGCCGCTCATGCCGATTCTCGATGATCGCACGGTGGAATTCTTGAGCCACAGCCCGGAGCAGACGCGGCGCGTGGGCGTGCGTCTGGGCGAACTGCTGAACGGAGGCCACCTGGTCTGCCTCGAAGGCGACCTCGGATCCGGCAAGACGACGCTGACGCAGGGCATCGCCCGCGGCTGGGGCGCGCTCGACTCGGTCACCAGCCCGACCTTCGTCCTGGTCAACGAGTACCAGCGGGCCGACGCCGAGGTGCTGTATCACGTCGATGCTTTCCGGCTGGCGACGCCCGGCGAAGCGCGCGCCATGGGTCTGGCCGAGCTGTTCGCCCAGGGTCGGGTCGTCGTCGTGGAGTGGCCGGCTCACATCGAGGCGATCGTCCCGCCCGACCATCTGCGGGTGGGCATGCGTTGGGTCGACGATTCGCGGCGGTCGCTGCAGTTCCAGGCCGGCGGCGTCATCCACTTGCGCCTGCTGGGCGAGTTTCGCAAGGCCGCCTTCGGTGGCTGACATGCTCCTGGCGATCGACACCGCCACCGAATGGATCGGTCTGGCCGTCAGCGACGGCGACCGCATCCTGGCGGAACAAGTGTGGCTTGCCCCGCGTCACGCCACGGTCGAGCTGGCGCCGGAGGCGGCGCGCTTGCTGCGCCGGATCGGAGTGGCTGAAGAGCGGCTCGCCGGACTGGCGCTGACGATCGGCCCCGGCTCGTTCTCCGGCCTGCGCATCGGCCTGGCCTTCGCCAAAGGGTTGGCGTTCGGCCGCGGCCTCAAGATCGTCCCCGTTCCCACGTTGGACGTCCTGGCCTTCGGCCAACCGCCGCGCAGCGAACCGATGCTGGCGCTGCTTTCGGCCGGGCGGGGGCGCTGCGCGGCCGCATGGTACAAATGGAGCAAGCGCAAGTGGAAGGCCAATGGGCCGATCCGCGTGCTCGAGGCGCAGACGCTGACCGGGATGCTCGACCAGCCGACGTATGTCTGCGGCGAGATGGAAGCCGAAACGCGCCTGGCGCTCGCCGGCGACCGCAACGCCCTCCTGGCGCCGCCCGAGTTGTGCCTGCGCCGTCCGGCAGTGCTGGCGCAGATCGGCTGGGACCGGCTGCGGGCGCGCAAGGCCAGCGATCCGGTCGCCCTCGTTCCGCTGTACCCGGGCGCGGCCGACGGCGGGCGGACATGAAGGCCGGGCCGGACGGAGTCGTCGTGCGGACCATGACGATCGACGATGTGGCGGCGGTAGCCGCCATCGATCGTCTGTCCTTTCCGCTGCCCTGGTCGGAGCTCAGCTTCCGGTCCGACCTGACGACCAACCCGGCGGCGCATCTGCTGGTGGCCGAGCACAAGCTGGCCGCCGGACGGCGGATCGCCGGGTATGCCGGCTACTGGCTGGTGGTCGATGAAGCCCACCTGAGCACGTTGGCCGTCGAGCCGGGGCTGCGCCGGCGGGGGCTCGGCGAACGGATCCTGCGCGAGGCGATGCGCCGCGCCGCCCGCCAGGGAGCCGAGATGATGACGCTCGAAGTGCGGGTCTCGAACGAGGCGGCCCGCGGGCTGTATGCCAAGCTCGGCTTCCGCGATGTCGGCCGCCGCCCGCACTACTACAAGGACAATCTCGAGGATGCGATTCTGATGACGCGCGATCGGTTGGCCGAGGCGGTGCGGGTGAACGGGCGAGGCCATGCCGGCTGAAGCGGAACTGCGCCAGCTGGCGGCCACGATCCAATCCTGCACGGATTGCCAGCTCCATCAGGCCCGCAAGCTGGCCGTGCCGGGCGAGGGGCCGGCCGACTCGGCCGTCATGTTCATCGGGGAAGGCCCGGGCTTCCACGAGAACGAGCAGGGGCGGCCGTTCGTCGGCGCCGCCGGCCGTTTCCTCGAGGAGCTGTTGGCCACCGTGGGGCTGACGCGTCAGCAGGTCTTCATCTGCAATGTGGTCAAATGCCGGCCGCCGGGCAACCGTGATCCGCTGCCGGAGGAGATCGACGCCTGCGCCAAGTATCTCGAGGCGCAGATCCGCCTGATCAACCCCCGCATCATCGTCACGCTCGGCCGTTTCTCGATGGCGCGCTTCTTCCCCGGCGCCCGCATCAGCGCCGTCCACGGCAAGGCGCGCCAGATCGGCGGGCGGACGGTGGTGGCCATGTATCATCCGGCGGCGGCGCTGCACCAACCTTCGCTGCGGACGACGGTCGAGGCCGATTTCGCCACGCTCGGCCCGCTGCTTCAGGCGGCCGCCGCGCCGACGGCCGAACCCGACCCGGCCCCCGACGCCACGCAGCTCAGCCTGTTCTGATCCCGGTCGCATCGAGGAAGCCTCGCATGGTCGCGCATGAGACGCACTTACCGCCCGCCGCCGAGTCGCTGGTCGCCCGCTTCGGGGAACGGCGTGCCCGGGTCGGGGTCGTCGGGTTAGGCTACGTCGGCCTGCCGCTGGCCATCGTCCTGGCCGAAGCCGGTTACACCGTCATGGGGGTCGATCTGGACGCGGCCAAGGTGGGCGCCCTGCTGCGCGGCGAAAGCTACATCGAAGACATCCCGGCGGCGACCGTCGCCGGCCTCGTCCAGGTGGGGCGCCTGCAGGCCTCGACCGATTTCGCCCGGCTGGCCGATGCGGACGGGGTCAGCATCTGCGTGCCGACGCCGCTGCGCAAGACGGGCGACCCCGATCTGTCGTTCATCGTCTCGGCCGCCCAGTCGCTGCGCCCGGCCCTGCACGCCGGCATGGTCGTCATCCTCGAATCCACGACCTATCCGGGGACGACCCGCGAGCTGGTGCTGCCCGAGCTGGAGGCGACCGGCCTGCGCGTCGGCCAGGACCTGTTCCTGGCCTTCTCCCCGGAACGCGTCGACCCGGGCCGATCGGACTGGACGACCAAGAACACGCCCAAGGTCATCGGCGGCATCACGCCGGCCTGTACCGCCGTCGCCGCGGCGCTGTATGAAGGGGCAATGGACAGCGTAGTGCGTGTCTCGTCGGCCGAAGTGGCCGAGATGACGAAGCTGCTGGAAAACACGTTTCGCGCCGTCAACATCGCCATGGTCAATGAGATGGCGCTGATGTGCGACCGCCTCGGCCTGGATGTGTGGGAGGTGATCGACGCCGCCAGCACCAAACCCTTCGGGTTCATGCGTTTCCAGCCGGGGCCGGGCCTCGGCGGTCACTGCATTCCGATCGATCCGCTGTACCTGTCGTGGAAGATGAAGTCGGTCAAGTACAACGCCCGGATCATCGACCTGGCCAGCGAGATCAATACCAATATGCCGCGGCACGTGGTCGAACGCGTGCAGGATATCCTCAACGGGCAGGGCAAGGCCCTGCGGGGCTCGCGCCTGCTGGTGGTCGGCGTCGCCTACAAGCCCGATATCGGCGACACCCGCGAGTCTCCCAGCTTGGACGTCATCGGCCTGCTGCGCGGCAAAGGCGCGCAGGTCAGTTACTACGACCCGTACGTACCGGTCATCGAGCACGAAGGCTGGGGATTGACCTCGGCGCCGGACCTGCTGGCGGAGGCCCGCCGCGCCGACTGCGTCGTGATCGTCACCCATCACTCGGCCATCGACTACCGCGCCCTGGCCGAGGCCTCCGTCCTGGTGTTCGACACGCGCAACGCCATCGGCGCCGCCGGCGTCCACGACCCGAAGGTCATCCGCCTCTGATGGCCGAGTATCTGGTGACCGGCGCCGCCGGGTTCATCGGCGCCGCGCTGGCGGAGCGCCTGTTGGCCGACGGTCACCGGGTGACCGGGGTCGACAACCTCAACGACGCGTACGATGTGCGCTTGAAGGAGTGGCGGCTGGCGCGCCTGCGCCGGCTTCCCTCCTTCGTCTTCCAACCCGTCGACATCACCGATCGCCAGGCGCTGGAGGCGGCGTTGGGCGCCACGCGCTTCGACGCCGTCTTCAACCTGGCCGCCCGGGCCGGGGTGCGCCCGAGCCTGCGCAAGCCGGAGATCTACTTCGAAACCAACGTCCAGGGCGCCCTCCATCTGCTGGAGGCGGCCCGCGCTCGCGGCATTCCCAAATTCGTCCAGGCCTCGACCTCCAGCCTGTACGGCGCGCACAACCCGCGACCGTTCACGGAGACCGCCGACATTTCGCGCCCGCTCTCGCCCTACGCCGCCTCCAAAGGCGCCGCCGAGCTGCTGTGCCACAGTTATCACCACCTGCACGGCCTCGACATCTCCGTGCTGCGCTATTTCACCGTCTACGGCCCGGCCGGCCGCCCGGACATGAGCCTGTTCCGCTTCATCCAGTGGATCTCCGAGGATCGCCCTCTCGTGCTCTACGGCGACGGCCGGCAGGAACGCGATTTCACCTATCGCGACGACATCGTCGCCGGCACGGTGGCGGCGGTACGCCCTCTCGGTTTCGAGGTCATCAACCTCGGCAGCGACCGGCCGACGTCGCTGCTCGACGTCATCGGCCGGCTCGAAGGACTGCTGGGGCGCCGGGCGCGGCTGGAGTTCCGCGACGAGGCTCCCGGCGATGTACGCGCCACCTGGGCCGACATTACACGCGCCCGCGCACGGCTGGACTGGTCGCCGGCGACGCGGCTCGACGAAGGCCTCAGCCGCTGCGTCGAGTGGTACCGCGCCGAGCAGGCGTGGGCCAAGACGATCGATACGACGGACTGAATGCCCTGGCGCTTGGCCTTGAAGACGGCACCTTCCAGCCTCACCCCCTCCCCCCTCTCCGCCGAGAGGATGACCTTCCCGCGTGGGACCGTGGCGGAGAGGGGGAGGAAAGTCAGAAGGGTGGGGGGAGCGAAGCTCCCCCCACCCTTCTGGAAACCATCTCCCCTCCCCCTGCAGTGGTTTCTGTCCGTCGATGCTTCCACCACGCAGGGGGAGGGGCAGGGGGTAGGGGTCCGACGGCGACAGTCGTCGGGCCGGGCACGATCGTGTGAACGATGTTTCTGAAGCGGATGACGTCCCTCGTCGCCGCCAACCCGTTGTTGCGCCGAATGCTGCGCAACTCCGGCTACCTGCTGTCGGCCAACGGGCTGGCGACGGGCGGCAGTATGCTCCAGGGCGCGCTGGCGGCACGGCTTATCGGCGTGGAAGGCCTGGGCATCATCGGCCTGGTGACCGACTTCGCCACCAATGTCAACCGGCTGACCTCCTTTCGGATGGGGCAGCTGGTCGTACGCTACGTCGGCGAGTTCGGCGCCGGCGACGATGAAGCACGAGCCGCGGCGACTTTCAAGGCCGCCGGGCTGATCGAAATCGCCAGCTCGCTGGTGGCCGTCGCGCTCATCGTGCTGCTGGCGCCTCTGGCGGCGCAGGTGCTGGTCGGCGCTTCCGACACCGCCTCCTTGTTCAGGCTCTACGGCCTGGCCATCCTGGCCAACCTGATGAACGAAAGCGCCACCGGTCTGCTCCAGCTGAGCAATCGGTTCGGTCTGCTGGCTCGGATCACCGTCGGCCAGAGCCTGCTGACTCTCGCCCTCATGGCAGTCGTCTTCGCCGGCGGGGGTGGCCTGACCCAGGTCGTGTTGGTCTACACCCTGGGCAAGGCCAGCGGCGCGCTGGCCACCTCGGCTGTGGCGCTGGTCGAGGCGCGACGCCGGTGGGGCGGCGGCTGGTGGCGGGCGCGACTGCCGTCGTTGTCGTCGCGCTGGCGTGAAATGGCGCGCTTCGCCACCAGCACCAACCTGGCGACGACCATCACCCTCATCACGCGCGACAGCGAGCTCTTGTGGTTGGGGCTGCTGAGCGACCCCGTCCAGGTGGGCTACTACAAGATCGCGCGGGCGTTGGCCGGGATCGTCTCCCTGCCGGTGGAACCGATGATCAGCACGACCTATCGCGAAACGGCGGTCGAGGTCAGTCATCGCCGTTGGCCCAACGTTCGTTATCTGCTTCGCAGCGGCAACCTGCTCGCCGGCGCCTGGACGCTGGCGGCCGTCTTCGGCCTGGCCGTCTTCGGCCCCTGGCTCATCCGCGTCGTCTATACGGCCGAATTCCTGCCTTCCTATCCGGTGATGCTCGTGCTGCTCATCGGTGCGGCGGCGGTCAACATCTTCTACTGGAATCGCAGCCTCCTGCTGCTGTTGGGGAAGCCTGCCTATCCGAACGGGGTCCACGCGATCGCCGGATCGCTCAAGATCGTCGGATCGATCTTGTGGGTTCCTTTCGGTGGGGCGATGACCATGGCCGGACTGCTGAGCGGTTATTTCGTGGTCACCACCGGCGTCCTGGTGCGGAAATCCATGCAGGTCCTGGGGCAGGCGGAGGCCGCCCCGGCCGGCGAAAGCTGACGCGATGCGCATCGCCGCCATCGCCACCTCGCGCATCCCGTCGCGGTCGGCCAACTCGATCCGTGTGCTGAAGGTCTGTCAGGCGATGGTGCGCCTGGGGCACGAGGTCGAGCTGTGGACGCCCGGCGCCTCCCCTGCGCCGTCGTGGGCGGAGCTGCGGAAGACCTACGACGTGCGGGCCGAGTTCGATCTCCATCGAGTCCCGTCATGGCCCGCGCTGCGGCGGTGGGATTTCAGCTTGCGCGCCGTGCAGCAGTCGATCGGCGCCAGGCCCGACCTGTGGTACGTATGGCCTTATCAGGCGGCGGCGGCCCTCGCCCAACTCGGCCACCCGACGATCCTCGAGATGCACGACCGCCCAGCCGGAGCGGCCGGCCCGGCGCTGTTTCGTCTTTTCCTGGGCGGACGCGGAGCGCGGCGGCTGCTGGTCATCACCGACGCCTTGCGGAGCTGGCTGGAAGCGCGCTACGCCCGCCCGTTGCGGCCGCCGTTCACCGTCATCACGCCGAGCGGCGTCGACCTGGAACCGTACGACGCCTTGCCGTCGCCGAGGGAGGCGCGCGCCCGGCTCGGTTGGGGAGATGCGTTCGTCGCCGGCTACACCGGGCACCTCTATCCCGGTCGAGGTCTGGAATTGATGTTGGAGCTGGCCGGCCGCAAGCCGGAGTTGATCTTCGTGTGGGCCGGCGGCGAGCCGCAGGCGGTGGGGGAATGGGCGACCCGCCTGGAAGCGGATGGGGTCCACAACGTTCGCCTGCTCGGTTTCGTGCCGCAGCGCGATCTTCCGTTGATCCACGCCGCGTGCGACGTCCTGCTGATGCCGTACCAGCGGGCGATCGCCGTCAGCTCCGGCGGCGACACGGCCGCATTCGCCAGCCCGATGAAGGCCTTCGAGTACCTGGCCGCCGGCCGTCCCATTCTTTCGAGCGACCTGCCCGTCCTGCGCGAAGTCTTGAACGAAGCCAACGCCGTCTTGCTCGACCCGCAGTCCGTCGACGCGTGGGAGGCGGCGCTGACGAGGCTCGTGGCGGATGAGCCGCGACGCCTCCGGCTGGGAGAGGCAGCCCGCCGGGAAGCGGTGCGCTACACCTGGCTGGAGCGGACGCGGCGCGCGCTGGACGGCCTGGCGGCGCCTCCGGAGAAAGGCGGCGGATGAAACGGCTGGCGTCTCACCCGTCGCTGATCGTCGGAGGGCTCGTGGCATTGGTCGCTGCCTTGCAGCGGCTCCTGCTGTGGCGGCTGTACCGTCCCGTGAGTTTCGGGGACACCGGGTCCTACTTCCGATCGGCGGAAGTGCTGGCCCGCCTGACGCTCGACGGGTACGACGGCACGCGCGTCCCCGGCTATCCGGCGTTTGTGGCGCTCATCGGAGTGGACCCCGATCGCGTCTTTGCGGCTCAGTTGGTCCTCGGTTGGTTGATCACGATCCTGTTGTACATCTGGGCCTGGCAAACGACTCGCCGAACTTTCCTGGCGGCCGCAGCCGCCTGCGCCTACACTTTCGTCCCCGCCTTGTTTCTGTTCGAAGCCAATCTCCTGACGGAAACGCTGACCGCCTTTCTGTTGGTCGTCAGTTTCGTGCTGCTCATCCCTCAGGAGCGGGCGGCGGATTGGGTTCGGACCGTGTCCGCCGTCGCCCTCGGCCTCACCTGTGGGGCCGTCGGCCTGGTGCGTATCCTCTTCTACCCGCTGACCTTCTGGCTGATTCCTTTCGTCTGGGCGGCCGGGGACGGACGGCGGCGGAGCCGGCTGCTGCGCACAGCGCTGTTTTTGGCGACGGCGCTCTTGCTGCTCGGCGGGTGGGTCGGCTACATCTACAGCGCCTTCGGGTTCCTGGCCCCCACGACGATGGGCGGATACAACCTGGTGCAGCATGCCGGGGTCTTCTTCGAGTACGTGCCCGAGGAAGATGCCGTCCTGCGCGATACCTACTTGCGATATCGGGAGGCGCGCCTGGCCGCCCGCGGCGACCAGACCAACACGATCTGGGAGGCGATCCCCGAGCTGACCGAGGTCAGCGGTCTGGGGTTCTACGACCTGTCGCGCGAGATGCAGCGCCTTTCGCTGAATCTGATCATTGCCCACCCCGACCTCTACCTGCGCAACGTCGTCGAGGGTTGGGTCGATTTCTGGAAGGCTCCGGTCTATTGGGATGCGGACCAGGCGGCCTCGCCGGCCGTGGCCGAGGTCTTGCGGCTGTGGGCGGCCGCCGGCCGCGGCCTGACGTTGGCCGCCAACGCCGCGTTCCTGCTGCTCAGCGCGTGGGTGATCCTTCGTTTCCGGCGCTACAGCGACCTGCTGCAGGACCGGCTGTGGCTCGCCCCCTGGGGTTTCGTCTGGCTCACCTCGGTCGTCCAGACATTCGCCGATCACGGGGACAACCCCCGCTTTCTGATACCCTTGCAGGCCGTTCTGTTCTACGTCGTCATCGTTGGAGGTGATGTGGTCCTGCGCCGCGAAAGGGGGCGCCCGTGAGATCCCCGAGCCGCCGATTCGCCGGGTGGATCGCCGGCGGAACGCTGGTCGGGTTCGGCCTGGCCGTCTGCGACGGGCCGGCGCCGGCGGGGTGGCTTGCCTACCTCGTGATCGGCTTCGCCGCCGGCATCGGATGCGGCTGGATCTGGCGGCAGATCACCGGCGGTGCACCGGCGCGTGGTCTGCTGGCGGCGTTTCTCCTCGGCCTCCTCCTGAGATTGGCCGTCGGGTCGGCGTGGATCCAACTGCTGCCGACCTACGGCAATGACGTCGTGCATCACCGCCAGGGGTTCTTCTTCCCGGACGCCTTCGAGCGCGATCGATCGGCGTGGGCGATCGGACGGACGGAGACGAGTCTGACGGATGCCTTCGACAGCGGCAAGGGGGACCAGTACGGCACGCTGCTTTTTCTTACGGCCACGGTCTACCGGGTCTTCGGCCCGCAGGTCGACTCGACTGTGCTGCCCACCGCCGTCGCGGCCGTGTTCGGCGCGCTGGCCGTCGTCTTCACCTGGGGTTTCGCACGACGGTCGTTCGGGGGTCGCGTCGCCTCCATTTCGGCTTGGGTGATCGCTCTTTACCCGGAGGCGATCATCTTAGGTTCGCAGCCTATGCGGGAGCCGTACATCATGGCGGGTACGGCCGCGGCCTTTCACGGCTATGCCTGCCTGGGGGAGGGCGGGTCGCGCGCCGGGGCGGGCTGGATCCTCGCCGGCAGCCTGCTGAACCTGGCGATCTCGCCTCCGTTCGGCGTCGCGACGGGATTGCTCATCGGCCTGGCCTGGATCTGGGAGCGCGGCGCCCGCCGCCGATCGGCTCGGTGGGTGGCCGTGGGCGTAGGAGGGCTGTTGCTCCTGGCCGCCGTCCTGACCGTCCGCGCCTGGAGCGGACTCCCGGGAAGTCCTTCAGGCCCTGCCGGAGCGGTTGCCAACTGGTTCTCCGGCGTCGAATTCGAGCTCCACAAGCTGCAACTCGCCTCCGGCTGGATCCAGGACATCTTCGGCAGGACGCCGGCCTGGGCTCACGTTCCTCTTGCGACTCTTTATGGGATGGTCCAGCCGTTCCTGCCGGCCGCCCTGATGGACAACTCCGGGGTGGTCCTGATGCGCGTGGTGATGGTCCTGCGCGCGCTGGGCTGGTTCGCCCTCCTTCCGATTCTGCTCTATGCCCCGTGGACGGCCCTGCGGGTGACCGGCTGGCGAAGCCTGGCCACCTATCTGACCGTCGTCGCGCTGCTCTCGGCGCTCTTGATCTCGTATCGCTTTGCCGGCGATCAATGGGACAGCCCGCGCTACCGCGCGGCGCTGCTTCCGGTCGCGGCCGTCCTCTTCGGGTGGGCCTGGGAGTCGGCTCGTCGCCGTCGAGACTTCTGGCTGGCGTGGTGCTATGTTCTGGTGGGCGTCGAAACGGCGGTCATGAGCTGGTGGTACGCCGGCCGGTACTACCATTTCCCGCGCTTGAGCCTCTACCGCACTTTCGCCATCGCTGCCCTGTCGGGAGCCGCTTTGTTCGTGGGAGGCCTGTGGTACGGCAGGAAACACCGCTCAACTTGACGCTCATCGGCCCGGCTGTATAATTCAGGGGCTGAATTTTGGGATCGAGGCGGGTCGATGCAGAAAGCGCTCATCACCGGTGTCACAGGCCAGGACGGCTCGTACCTGGCGGAACTCCTGCTCAGCAAGGGGTACGAAGTCCACGGGCTGATCCGCAAGGCGAGCACCTTCAACACCGAGCGCATCGAGCACGTTTATCAGGACCCGCACGACCCGGCGGCGCGCCTCTTCCTGCACTACGGCGATCTGACCAATGCCGAGCAGCTGACCAATATGATCCACGGGCTCCAGCCGGACGAGATTTACCACCTGGGGGCTCAGTCGCACGTCATGGTCTCCTTCGAGATGCCGGAGTACACCGGGCAGGTGACCGGCCTGGGGACGACCCGGATCCTGGAGCGCATGCGGCGGGCCGGCGTTCGGGCCCGCTTCTATCAGGCCTCGTCCAGCGAGATGTTCGGCGCGGCGCCGCCGCCCCAGTCGGAGACGACTCCTTTCCGGCCGCGCAGCCCCTACGGGGTGGCCAAGGTCTACGGCTATTGGATGGCGGTGAACTACCGCGAAGCCTATGACATGTTCGCCGTCAACGGGATCCTGTTCAATCACGAGAGCCCGCGGCGCGGCGAGACGTTCCTGACGCGTAAAGTCACCCGGGCCATCGCCCGCATCAAAGGCGGGATGCAGAACAAGCTCTACCTGGGCAACCTCAAGTCGCGCCGCGACTACGGTTACGCCCCGGAATACGTCGAAGCCATGTGGCGCATGCTGCAATTCGACCGCCCGGAGGACTTCGTCATCGGGACCGGTGTGGCGCCGACCATCGAAGACTTCGTGGCCGAAGCCTTCGGCTACGCCGGGCTCGACTGGCGCCAGCACGTCGAGATCGATCCGCGCTACTTCCGCCCGACGGAGGTCGACGATCTGCGGGCCGACGCCGCCAAGGCCCGCCGTCTCCTCGAATGGGAACCGAAGATCGATTACAAGTCCCTGGCGCGCATCATGGTCGACGCCGATCTGGAGTCGTTCGGCCTGGCCGCTCCCGGCGAGGGGATTGCGCTGCTGAAGAAGCACTTCAGCGAGTGGCACCGCTGGGACAACAGCGTCCGCCCGGTGCTGCAGGGCGCCCGGTCCGGGGTAGACTGAAGATCCGGTCCGGTCTCGATGGACGTCTCCGTCGTCATCCCGATCTTCAACGAACGCGAGAATCTGCCGCCGCTGTATCAGGCGCTGCGCGACGCCCTGGGCAGCCGCAAGGCGGAGCTGGTCTTCGTCGATGACGGCTCGACCGACGGCAGCCGCCGGGAGCTGGAACGTCTGGCCCGGACGGATGCGGCCCGCGTGCGGGTCGTCGAGCTGCGGCGCAATTTCGGGCAGACGGCGGCCATCGCCGCCGGGATCGACCACGCCCAGGGCGAGGTCATCGTGCTCATCGATGCCGACCTGCAGAACGACCCGGCCGATATCCCGATGATGCTGGACAAGATCGCCGAAGGCTACGACGTCGTATCGGGCTGGCGCATCCGGCGCAAGGACTCTTTCCTCACCCGCACGCTGCCCTCCCGCATGGCCAACAGCCTCATCTCCTGGGTCACCGGTGTCCGTTTGCACGACTACGGCTGCACCCTCAAGGCCTACCGGCGGGAGGTGCTGGGCGGGTTCCGCTTGTACGGCGAAATGCACCGTTTCATCCCGGCCTTCGCCGGCGCGGTCGGGGCGAAGATCATCGAGGTTCCGGTGCAGCACTACCCGCGGCGCCTGGGAAAGACCAAGTACGGATTGGAACGTACCATCAAAGTGCTGCTCGACCTGTTCACGGTCAAGTTTCTGATCAGCTTTGCCAACAAGCCGATCTACCTCTTCGGCGGGGCGGGGATGGCGCTGATCCTGCCGAGCCTGTTGGTGCTGGCCGTTCTCCTCTTCCGCCGGCTGACCGAGAACGTCTCGGTGACGCGCTCGCCGCTCTTCCAGACGAGCACGATGCTGATCATCCTGGGCGCCCAGGCGATCCTGATGGGCTTGATCGCGGAGCTCTTGATCCGCACCTACCATGAGTCGCAGGCCAAGCCGACGTATTCGGTCCGCCGGAAGCTGAATCTCCCCGCCGATCGCTCTTGACGGCCTCCTCCCGCTCGCGCTGGATCACCCTGCTGCGCGCGGCGGTCTCCGCCGCCGGTCTGCTCCTGCTCCTGGTGCTGCTGGCCTCCGAGGATTGGAGTCAGGTCCGCCGCCTGGTGGCCGGCATCGGAATGGGACGGCTGATCCTGGCTCTGGCGGCGACCCTGGCCTCGCGGCTGGCCGTCGCCGGCCGCTGGCATGCGCTGCTGAGGGGGGCACAGGCCTCGGTCCCTCGGCGCGCGACGATCGAAATCACCTTCGCCGGATTGTTCGCCACGAATTTCCTCCCGACCACCGTCGGGGGAGATCTGGTGCGCCTGGCAGGGGCTTTTCAACTGGAAGTCGACCGGGCCGTGGCGGCCGCCTCGCTGATCGTCGATCGGCTGGTGGGTATGGCCGGGATGGCGCTGGCGCTGCCCTTGGCGTTGGCCGAAGGTCTGGCCGAGCCGGGGGTCGGCCGCTGGCTCGGCCCCGGCGTTCTGCTGGCCTCTGCCTGGAAGGCTCCGGATTGGCTCAGCCGCCCGGCCTCAGCCGTCCGGTCCGTGCTGCACCGGGTGTGGCAGGCCTTCAGCCTCTGGCGCCGCAATCCCGCCTCCCTGGCCATGGCCTTTGCCTGGACGCTCACCCACATGGCGCTGCTGTTCGGAACGATCCTGTTGCTGCTCGATGGGATGGGCTCGCCAAGCACTTTCTTGAGGGTGGCAGGTGCATGGAGTCTGGTGTACTTCATCACGCTCTTCCCGATCTCCTTGAACGGCCTCGGCGTACAAGAGGTGGCTCTGACCTTCATCTTCCCCCGCGTCCTCGGCCTGCCCACCGACGTGGTGCTGGTGCTGGCCGTGTCGGTCCGATTGCTGCAGATGTTGGCCAGCCTGCCGGGCGCCTTCTTCCTCGGCCGTTTGCTGCCCGGCGTCCGGTCGGAAAACGCCGCTGGCGGAGGCGGCTGACGGTGAGAATCCTGGTCCTGAACTTCGAGTATCCGCCGGTGGGCGGAGGCGGCGGGAGGGTCAGCGCATTCCTGGCCCGGGCCCTCCAGCAGCGCGGTCACCAGTTGCTGATCCTGACGACCGGAATCCGCGGCACAAGGCGGCGGGAAATCGACGACGGTGTCGAAATCGTCCGAGTTCGGACCGGCCGCCGTTCCGCCTCGCAGGCCTCCTTCCTGTCGATGATGAGCTACGTCGCCGCGGCCTCGGTCCGAGGGACGCTGCTCGTCCGGACGTGGAAGCCGGACGTGCTGCACGCACACTTCGCGGTGCCCACCGGGGCGGCAGCCTGGCTGGTGTCCCGGCTGACCGGCGTCCGCTATGTCCTGACGGTACACCTGGGCGATGTCCCCGGCGGCGTGCCGGAAAAGACCTCAAGCTACTTTCGCTGGGTCGGGCGCCTTACTCCGCCGATCTGGAGCAGGGCGGCGGCTGTCGTGGCGGTCAGCGAGTACACGCGCGAGTTGGCGCGGCGCCGCTACGACGTTCCGATCCGGGTCGTCCCCAACGGCGCACCTCTCGCCGGGCGCCCGCGCCAGGCTGCGCCTGTCGGCTCACCGCCGGTCATTGCGTTCGTCGGACGGTTCCAACCTCAGAAGGACCCGCTTCTCGCCGTGGAAGCCTTGGCGAAGATCGCAGACGTGCCCTGGCACGCGGTGCTCGTGGGCGACGGTCCGCTGCGGGCGGCCGTCGAGCAGCGCCTGCGGGAGGCCGGGCTATCCGGTCGTGTGCGCCTGACCGGATGGTTGGCCCCGGAGGCGGCGGACCGGGAACTGGCCGAGGCCGACCTGCTCTTGATGCCGTCGAACGCCGAAGGCCTGCCGGTCGTCGGCGTCCAGGCGCTGGTCCATGGCGTGGCGATTGTGGGGAGCCGCGTGGGCGGGCTGAGCGAGTTGATCGTCGATGGGGTCAACGGCTTCGGCCTGACTCCCGGCGACCGAGATGGTTTCGCGACAGCACTGCGGCGCTGCCTGCAGGATCGAAACCTGCTCGCCGGGCTCAAGACCGCCAGTCATGCCATGGCTTCGGCGTTCGACGTGGCCCAGGTCGCCGAATCGTATGAGGCGATCCTCGCCGGGGCGGTCGGCAAGTGACCCCTCGGGCCGCCTACGATTTCCACCACCTGGCGGGGCTCGAGCTGTCCTCGGCAGATACGGCCGGCCTCGAATACGTTGAAGCCGAGTATGGTTTCTTTCGGACCGCGACCGAGGCGCCGGAGCCGAAGGTGGCGCTGGCCTGGGAGCGCGCCTCCGGCTTCGGCGCCGTTCCGCCGGGCCACCGTCGCCATGCCCATAAGTTCCTGGCGCGCTGGAGTTATTGCCTGCGCCTGGGCGAGAACCGCGTCGAGCTGCAGGCTGCCGGGAATCGCACGGCCATCCCGATGGTGCACCATATGATGGTTCACCCGGCGCTGCGCTACCTCGTCAGCCGACGCCAGGCGCTCTTGCTGCACGCCTCTTCCGTCACGCTGGAAGGGCGAAGCCTGATTCTCACCGGGAGCGGCGGCGTCGGAAAGACGACGACGGCCTCGTTGCTGCTGGCCTACGGGGACCCGCGCTGGTGCCTGCACGCCGATGACTACGTCTTCTTGAAGGCCGACGGTACAACCCTGGCCTATCCGACTCGCTCCCATCTGTACCAGAACTTGATGACGTGGGTGCCGGCGCTCGGCGATCGCCTGCGACCCGCGGAGCGTCTCCGATTGAGGCTCCAATGGTGGCTTCGGCGCGCGCTCGGGGTGAGGCTGCCGCTCCGCCTCGCGGCCTCCCGACTGTGGCCGGGCCGGACTATTGCCCCGCAGGCCGAGGCGGCGGCGATCGTCGTGCTGCGGCGCGGTTCCGGCGACCACCCACGCCTCACACCCCTGGCAGCCGGAGCCCTCCCCGTCGAAGATCTGATCGAAGTCAATTTCCAGGAAGCGCGTCATTTCCTGCGCCTGGTTCGGTCCGCCGGCGTCGACGATGGCGCCGGAGGCTGGCTCGAGACGTGGCGCGACTCCGAGACGGAGACTCTGCGTTCCCTGGCCGAGCGTATCCCCGGGTACTCGCTCGAGATCCCGTCGCGGGTATCGTCCAGGCAGTCGACCGCGCAACGGTTGGCAGCTGCACTGGAAACGCTGGTCCGGAGAGGCACCGCATGATCGAATCTGCGGGACCCCCTAAGGGGCGCGGCGGTTGGCTCAGGATCGCCGGCACCGCCGTCTCGCTGGGGCTGCTGGCCTGGATGCTCTCCGGGCAGGATTGGCAGGCGATCCGGTCGTTCGCGGTTGGGATCCCCGGCTTCATCCTGCTTCTCGCGCTGGGTCTGTCCTTCGCCTCACAGGGATTCAGCACGCTGCGTTGGTGGATCCTGATGCACTACCAGCGCATTCGCGTCGATTACCCGATGGCCTTCCGGTTGACCTCGTCCGGTCTGTTCGCCTCGAACTTCCTCCCGGGGACGATCGGGGGAGATGTGATCCGCGTCGCCGGCATCCTGCCGCGTTCGCCGAGCCCGATGGTCGGAATCGCCTCGGTCGTCGTTGACCGCGGGCTTGGCGTAACAGTGATGCTGTTCGTCCTGCCGCTGAGCGTCGCCACCTTTGGCCCGGTCCTGGTTCCGCTACTGACCAGGACCGCCGCCTCGCCGATCCTCGCTTCCGGGTGGACGGGACCCTTGGCCAGGATCCGGCGCAGGTTGGGAGACGTGCTGCGTCCCTGGCTCACGCAACCGCAATCCCTGGTGGCCGCCGCCGTGGCTGCGTCGTTCGCCATCCTGGCGTACATCACCGGCGTCTGGCTTATCGCCCGCGGGCTGGAGATGGAAGTGACCCTGGTCGAGGTTGCGTCCGTCACCGGAATCACCTACTTTCTCTCGCAAATCCCGATCTCCTTCAACGCTCTTGGTGTCCGCGAAGCAGCGATGATCGCCCTCTACACACAGCTCGGTTCGACGCCGGAGCAGGCCGCCGCCCTGGCGCTGGTCACGCGGGCCCTGGTCATGCTCTCGACCATCCCCGGCGCCATCTGGCTTCCCGGCTCGCTCGCCGCTGCCCGCGTCCGCCGCCCGGAGGCCGTCGAATGAGCACGGCTCCCGACCTCGGCCAGGGAGCGGTGACGGCCGTCGCCGACGCGGCCGCTGCCCGCCGCGCCCGCAACCTCGCGTATCTGGGCTTGGTCCTGCTCGCTTGGGCGGCGTGGGATCTGTGGGGCCTCGCCAACGGGACGGGGATGATCGTCGGGAGCCTGTCGCCGCGCTGGGCGCTCTACCTCTCGATCTACGCCCTCCTGGCGGCTATCGCCGGCGGGGCCGCCGTGGCGGCGGCGGCGAAGCCCGGTCGATTCTGGAGGGCGGCGGCGCCGCTTGAGGCGAAGGCCCAGGGACTCCCTGGCGTGTGGGGCTGGGCTCTGACGATCGGCTGGTTGGCGGCGGCATGCGCCATCTTCCTTGCGCACGATGTCGATACGCTGCAAGTGTTCTCTCTTCGCCTCCTGTTGTTGTTCGGAGCCGGCCTCGGCGCGGCGCTGACGATGCCGATCCCCGGCTGCGGCTTTGCGGCCCGGCTGGGGATCGCCGCGATGGCGCTGACCTCCGGTTACGTCGTCGTCACTCGTCTGCGGCTGGTCACCGCCTACCCGTTTTCTTTGGGATGGTCGGAGGGCAACCGCCTGTGGGACTACTCGCTTCTCTTCGGGCGGTCCGCCTATCAGGTGGCGGGCGAGTTCTCTTTTCCCTCCTATTTCGCTCCCGGTCGCCATGGCCTGTGGGGCTTGGCCTTCCTGCTGCCGCGGGTCTCAATTCAGGTCGCCCGCCTGTGGGATGCGGTCTTGTGGACCGTGCCCTACTTTTTGCTCGGTCTGGTTCTCATCACTCGGACGGGAGGGGCGCGCCATCGGGCGGGACGGTGGTCCTTCGCGCTGTGGACCCTGCTCTTCATTCATCAGGGACCGGTCTATGCGCCGCTGATTCTCAGCGGGTTGATCGTGGCTCTCGGGTACGATCGGCAGCGGCCCGTCCGTACGGCCGTCTTCACTTTCCTGGCATGCCTGTACGCCGGCGTAGGCCGCTGGACGTGGCTCGTGGCGCCGGCGATGCTTGCCGGGATGTGGTCGCTTCTGGATGCGCCTCCCGAGGCGCGCGCCCTGCGCCGACTGCGGTCCCCGATCGGGATCGGTCTGGCCGGCGTCGGTGGGGCGTTGGCGTCGCAAGTATTCATGTCGCTGGCGTTCCCGCAGCCCGAGGCGGCCTTCGCCACGACCGCCCGGCAGTCGCTGCTGTGGTATCGCCTGCTGCCAAGCCCCACCAACCCCCACGGGATCGTTCCTTCCCTGGTCGTCGTGCTCAGTCCCATCGTGTTCCTGCTGGTGGTCTGGGTGGCGCGAAGGATCGTACGCTGGGATCGACTTCAAGCTCTCGCGGTCCTGGCGGTTCTCGGCGCGTTCTTGCTCGTCGGCCTGGCCGCCTCCGTCAAGATCGGCGGAGGCAACAACCTCCACAATTTGGACATGCTCCTGATGGGCCTGGTCTTCTTGTCCGCCATCGCCCTGGCGGGGCTGGGCAATCGATGGGGGGCGGCGCTGGCGCGGACCGAGGTCCTGCTGGGCCTGACGGTTCTGATCCCCTCGGCGCTCGCCATCCAAGCCTCGGCGCCGCTGACCCTGCCTTCGGAGCGCGTGGTCCGCGCCTCGCTGGAGAGGATCCACCGCGTCGTGGAGGAGGCCGCCCAGGAAGGCGAAGTGTTGTTCATCGACCAGCGGCAGCTCTTCGCTTTCGGACTGTTGCCCGACATCCCTCTCGTCCTCGACTACGAGCTCAAGGACCTGATGAATCAGGCGATGGGGGCCAATCGGGCCTATCTCGAGCGATTCCGCCGGGATATGGCCGACCGCCGGTTCACGCTGATCGTCGTCGATCCGGTGCCGTACCAGTTTCAAGGCCGCTTCCGCGCCTTCGGGGAGGAGAATGACGCGTGGGTGAAGCACGTCTCCTACCCTCTGCTGGACTCCTATCAACTACAGGAATGCCTCGAGGAAGTCGGTGTCTGCCTGTATGTCCCAAAGGAATGACCGAGGCGACGGACGGCCGGCGCCGCCGACGGATTTCGCCCTTTCTCGAGGAAACAGAACAAGGCGCGGAAAGGGAGGCGACTAGGCCTTGTACTGGTTCCTAAACGGAAGCCCGACCTCGATCCTGCCTTTTCTGCTGGTGTCCCTGGCGTGGATGGTGGGCGGCTGGCTCCTGGCCAGGTCTGCCTTCCGCCTAGAACCGAGGGAGCGGCTCACCGTTGGAGTCGGCCTGGGCCTGGCAGGCTTCCTGTTCCTCTCGAACGCCCTGGCCCGATGGCTGCCAGTCGACCTGGCATTCGCCGGAGCAGGAGTCGTGGTGCTGGCCGCCGGCCTGCTGGCCTGGCGGCGCAAGGCGGCGTCTCTTCGAGAGGATCTCGTCGGCTGGCCCTTCCTGGCCGGCGTTGTCGCCGCCACGATCCTCTTCGCGCTGATCGGGCGCGGTCTGGCGATCCTCGACGATCGCAAGAACCTGTCATTGATCTCGATGATGGCCGCCGGGGACATCCCGCCGCACTTCTATATGAACCCGGTCGCCCTATTCCGTTACCACTACGGGTTTCAACTGCTCGGGGCAAGCGCCGTCCGTCTGGGGGGGCTGTTTCCCTGGAGCGCGTTCGATCTCACGAAAGGCTTCGCCGCGGCGCTCTCGCTCGTGGCGGCCTTCCTCGTCGGTTGGCGAGTTGGGCGCCGCTCCGCGGCCGGGTGGCTGACGGCGGCCTGTCTGCTCTTCGGCGGCGGAGCGCGCTGGCTGTTGTTGCTGCTGCCGCCGACCTTCCTGGCCGGGGCCAGCGCGCACGTCGTGCTGTGGGGATCGGCCGCGTCCTCGGCCGACAGCCTACGCCAGGCGATGGTCGGGCCGTGGATCGTAGGGGGCGGACCGCCCACCCCGATTCCCTTCGCCTACCTGAGCGGAATCCTCGAGCCGTTCGTCCTCGGCATGCAGGCCGGGCCGGGCTCGCTGTCGCGGCTTTTTCTGTGCATGGCGGTCCTCATGCTCCCTCGCCTGAAGGGCATCGCTGGTGTGGCCTCCCTGACCATCCTGTTTTCGGCGTGGGCCCTGGCCTTCGATGCCATCTTCGGGCTGTTCACCATCGGACTTGTGGGGTGGGCGGTGGCGGCGCGATTCTGGAGCGGAACGGGGAATTGGCGTCGACCTGTGCGCGCCGCGCTGGCCGCCGTGATCCTGGCCGGGGTCCTGTCCTTGGTCCAGGGCGGGACGCTGACCGAGGTCGGCAAGGCGGTCGTCGCTCCCACGGGCGAGACCGGGGTGGCCGGCGGCGAGCCGTCCTTCTTCCTGCGCTGGCCGCCGGCGGTCGTCTCGTCGCATTTCGGCGAGCTGAGCGTCACCGATCCATGGGCGCTGGCGGTCGGTGCCTTCGAGCTCGGCGCGCCGCTGGCGGCGGGGTTCTTCGTCGTCCCGCGGGCTTTTCGCTGGGGGCGGCGCCGGCGCTTCGAGATGGGGACGTTGGCCGTGGCGTCGTTGGCGGGTTTCCTGATTCCCTTCTTCGTCGGCTATTCGCCCGACCGGGATGTCAGCCGGCTGACGGCTTTCTCGCTCCAGGTCTGGATCCTGCTCTCGATCCCGCTGCTGTTCCAGGCCTGGCGCCGCTGGCCGGGATGGCCGCTGCGCGCGGCCTCGGCCGTCTGTCTGGTCACCCTGCTGTTCTCCGGCGTCGCCACGCTGGCGAGCCTGCTGACGGCCGCGCCGCGGGTCGTCTTCACCGAAAACGTCGCGCCGCTCGACGCCGGGATGGCCGGCGTGATGTGGAATCGTCTCCCGCCGCAGGCGGTCGTCTTCGACTCGCACTCCTGGCGGGCGGTCGTCCTGACCGGCCGAGCGACGCGCTCGTCCGACCTCGCCTACACGCCGCTCCCGGAATGGAACGCCCTGGTCGCCGATCCATCTCCGGGACGCCTGGCGCGAGCCGGCTACACCCACGCCTATGCCGATGAGGTCTGGTGGCGAGGCCTGTCGGCGGCGGCGCAGCGAACCTTCGACGACCCATGCGTCCAGGTGCTTTGGGAGGGGGAAGACAACGCCGACAACGGTTGGCGCCGGCTGCTTGACATAATGGCTTGTCCCCCAGGCATTTGAAGCCGTTCTGCCGACTTTCTTGACCCGGCCGGCCGGCGAGGTTATAATTCAGTAGTTGAATTTTGGAAGGGGATCATGCGGGAAGCAAGCGAAACGGGACGTGAGTTGATCCTGCTCGAAGAGATCGAGCGGGACCCCGACACCACGCAGGCGACGCTGGCCTCGACGTTGGGCGTCGCCGTGGGTACGGTCAACTGGCATCTGAAACGTCTGATCGACAAGGGGTACGTCAAGGTCAAGCGCGCCGAGCGCCGCAAGCTGCGTTACATCATCACCCCCGATGGCATCGCGCTGCGCGCCCGCTTGACGGTGGCGTACGTCGGCAACTCGCTGGCCCTCTACCGCCAGACGCGAGCGAGCGCCAAGCAGGCGCTCCAGGAAGCTCACCGGCGGGGGTTCCACGCCGTCGCCATCGCCGGGGACGGTGAGTTGGCCGAGATCTGCCGGCTGACGTGCCTCGAGCAAGGCTTCTCCATCGCCGAGGACGGCTCGGCCCCGGCCTTCCTGGAAGTCACGGGCCGCACCGTCCTGTTGCGCCTGCTCGAGCCCCGCGAAAACGCATCGTCGCCGGCGGCGCGGTCGGGCACGGACCGGTTGAGGGAACCATGATTTCGGAGACGAGCGGCTCGACCTACTGGCAGGGCAAGCGCGTCTGCCTGACCGGGGGCGGCGGCTTCCTGGGCGGTTTCGTCCAGGAGGCGCTCAAGGCGCGTGGGGCCGACCACGTCTTCGTCCCGCGACAGACGGACTACGACCTGGTGCAGGGGGACGACGTCCGTCGGCTGCTGACCGAGGTGCGGCCGGAGATCGTGCTGCACCTGGCGGCTCACGTAGGCGGCATCGGTGCGAATCAGGCCCATCCGGGCGAGTTCTTCTACGACAACCTGATGATGGGTGTGCAGCTGCTTCACGAATCGTGGAAGGCCGGTGTGGGGAAATTCGTCGCCATCGGGACGGTCTGTGCGTACCCGAAATTCACGCCGGTGCCCTTCCGCGAGGAGGAATTCTGGAACGGCTATCCGGAGGAGACCAACGCCCCCTACGGGCTGGCCAAGAAGATGTTGCTCGTGCAGTCGCAGTCCTATCGCCAACAGTACGGCTACAACTCGATCTACCTGATCCCGGTCAATCTGTACGGCCCGCGCGACAACTTCGATCTGCAAACCTCGCATGTCATCCCAGCCCTGATCCGCAAGTTCCTGGAAGCCGGGGCGCGCCGGGAAACCGAGGTCGTTCTGTGGGGTGACGGGTCGCCCAGCCGGGAGTTCCTCTTCGTCCGCGACGCGGCCGAAGGTATCCTGCTCGGGGCCGAACGCTACGACGGCGCCGAGCCGGTCAACCTCGGATCGGGGCAGGAGATCCGCATCGCCGACCTGGCGCGCCGGGTCGCCGATCTGACCGGATACGACGGCGAGATCGTCTGGGACACGTCTCGCCCCAACGGGCAGCCCCGCCGCGCCCTGGACACCGAGCGGGCGGCGAGCCTATTCGGATTTCGCGCCTCGACCGGTCTCGAGGAGGGAATGCGCCAGACGATCGACTGGTACCGGGCCGAGATGGCCGGCGTCGGCAGGTAGCCGGTGGCCGGCGCGCCTCCGCCCACGGCGGTTTCGACGGCCGCCCCGATCACCCTCATCCGGCCTACCCGACGGTGGGTTTCACTCAACCTGGGCGAGCTGTTCCGCTACCGCGAACTGATCTACTTCCTCACCTGGCGCGACATCAAAGTGCGCTACAAGCAGACGCTGCTCGGCGCGGGTTGGGCGATTCTGCAGCCGTTCCTGACGATGGTCGTCTTCAGCCTGTTCTTCGGCGAGCTCGTCGGCGTCCCCAGCGACGGCATTCCCTATCCGATCTTTGCCTACAGCGCCTTGCTGCCCTGGCAGCTCTTCGAGAGCGGAGTGTCGAAGGCCGGCGGCAGCCTGGTCCTCGGGCGCAACCTGGTGACCAAGGTCTACTTTCCGCGGCTGGCCGTCCCGATCGCCCCGGTGCTGGCCGGGCTGCTCGATTTCGCTCTGGCCGGGATCGTCCTCGTCGGAATGATGGCCTACTACGCCTACGCGCCGACGGCGGCGATGTGGAGCCTGCCGCTGTTCCTGCTTCTGGCGGTCATCACGACGCTCGGAGTCTCATTCCTGCTGGCGGCGATGAATGTCGCCTATCGCGACGTCGGCTACCTGATCCCGTTCCTGATGCGGCTGTGGTTCTTCCTGACCCCGATCGTCTATCCGGCCAGCCAGCTGCCGGAAGCCTATCGCTGGATTTACGCACTCAATCCGATGGTTGGCGTCGTCGAGGGCTTTCGCTTTTCCTTGCTGGGCAGCGCGCTGCCGTCGCCTACGACGCTGCTGGCGTCGACGACCGTCGCGCTGGCGCTCCTGATAGGCGGGACGGTCTACTTTCGCCACATGGAACGGACCTTCGCCGATGTGGTCTGACGGGCCGGCTCGAAGGACGTCATTGCGAGCTGCCGCTCTTGCAGGGCGTGGCACTCCCCTCTGGACAGGCGTCATTGCGAGCCGACGCCCTTGCGGCGGCGTGGCAATCTCCACTTGCGCAAGGTGCGCTTGCCACGTCGCCCCTCGCTCCGCTCGGGGCGCCTCGCAATGACACGCTGGAGATGTCGCGCCGGGCCCCGGCGCGCCTTGTCGCCCCTCGCTCCGCTCGGGGCTCCTCGCGATGACAGGTATATGCCGCCATCTCGTGTTTCGTCGCGTCTTTGCACCCTGGAAGGGCACGCAGGAAAACTTTGGGCGCCGAGCCGGCGTCGACCCGGTTGGGCTCGTGCCTGCCTCACCCCCCTTGCCCCCCTCTCCGCGTTGAAGAACCACTGCGCATCGGGCGTGCCGGCGGAGAGGGGGGAGATCCAACAAAGCAGAGGGCCCGGATCACTCAGGGGGAGGGGTGCGGGGTGGGGGCTGAACGTGTTCCCCGATGCCCCGGGATATGTCGCATGACTGACCTCGCCATCCGCGCCGTCGACCTCGGCAAGCGCTATCGCATCGGCCAGGCGGCCGCCGGCTATCGGACGCTGCGCGACTCGCTCAGCGGCGCCGTCCGTTCGATCGGACATCGCCGCGCCCGCCGCGAGGCCACCACGATCTGGGCCCTGCGTCACGTGAGCTTCGAGGTGGAGCGCGGGCAGGTGCTCGGCATCATCGGGCGCAACGGGGCGGGCAAGAGCACGCTGCTGAAGATCCTATCGCGGGTCACCGAGCCGACCGAGGGCCAGGCCGAGATCCACGGCCGGGTCGGCTCGCTGCTCGAAGTCGGAACGGGTTTCCACCCCGAGCTGTCCGGCCGCGAGAACATCTACCTCAACGCCGCCATCCTGGGCATGAAACGGCGCCAGATCGACCGGCGCTTCGACGAGATCGTCGCCTTCGCCGAGGTCGACCCGTTCCTCGACACGCCCGTCAAGCACTACTCGAGCGGCATGTACCTGCGCCTGGCCTTCGCCGTCGCCGCCCACCTCGATCCCGAAATCCTGGTCGTCGACGAGGTCCTGGCCGTCGGGGACGCCGAGTTCCAACGCAAATGCCTGGGCAAGATGGACTCCGTGGCCCAGGAGGGGCGCACCGTCCTTTTCGTCAGCCACAACCTGTCGGCCATCCTGCGCCTGACGCAGGAGACGATCGTCGTCGATGGCGGACGCATCTCGCTGCGGGCGCCGTCGGCCGAAGCCGTCGACACCTATCTCGCCGCCGGTCTGGCCGAGGCCGGCGAGCGGCGCTGGGACGGGGATCCGCGGGCGGATCAGGCGGCTCCCTTCCGTCCGATCGCGCTGCGCGTGCGCGACGGAAGCGGGCGCGTGGCGGCCCAGGTGGCCTCCACCTCGCCGTTCGAGATCGAATTCGAATATGCGCTGGCGCAGGATGTCGTCGGCCTGCGCACCGGCGTCTACCTTTCCACCTCGCGCGGCGAACCGGTGCTGACCTCGTTCGACGCCGACGACCCGGCGGTCTTCGAGCAGGTGCGTCTCCGCCGCGCCGGCCGCTACGTCAGTCGCTGCCGTCTGCCGCGCGACCTCCTCAATGAAGGCGTCTTCCACCTGGGAGTGAACGCCAGCGCCTTCCGGGTCCGGTCGTACTTCACCGACGAACGATCCCTGATGTTCTCCGTCGACGGCGCCGGCAGCCCAGGCAGCCATTGGCCGGAAGCGCGCCCGGGACCTCTGCGCCCGGCGTTGGAGTGGCACATCGAGGAGACCGGCTGATGGTCCGCACCGGCCGTCGTCGCTCCGCCGAAGGCGTCTTCCAGAGCATGCCGTGGTCGGCCGAGCTCTATCAGCGCTGGCGTGCCGGCGGTCAACCGCCCGCCGCAGGTTATCGCCTCGATCGACTGGCGGCCGCTCTGCCCACGTGGGGGGCGGCGGCCCGCCGCCTGCGCGCCGACCAAGATCGCGGTGGCTCGCGGCGTGTTCTGCTCTTCGCCTACCTGAGTTGGTGGCTGGAGCACGCCGCCAGTCTCTCCCTGCTGCTGGCGGCCCTCGGTCACCAAGTCCGCCTGGTCTCCTTGCCCTTCCGTCGCTGGACCGAGGACCCCGCTCCGTTCGACGGGCGACGTCAGGCGGCCTACCTGCGCGAGGTTTTTCGCCCGACGCGCGATCTCGTCGAGGCGGTTGACGCCTCGGGGCCGCGTCCGGGCGGGCTGCCGGCTGAGCTGGAGCAGGGGTTGGCTCACCAGAGCCTGCTCGACGTCCAGTACACGCTGCAGCGGGAGGATGTCGATCCCCAGGGCGATCCGATCGCCGCCGGGCTGCTGGCGCTGCGCATGCGGCGCAACCGGCTGGCCGCCGGCGACGTGCTTCGCCGGATCGATGCCGGCCAGGTCGACACGGTGATCGTGCCCAACGGCAGCATCCTCGAGTTCGGCGCCGTCTACCGCGCCGCCCGTTTCCGCGATGTCCCCGTCGCCACCTACGAGTTCGGCGAGCAGCGGCAGCGTCTGTGGCTGGCGCAGAACCGCCAGGTGATGCGCCAGGAGACCGACGACCTGTGGCGCGCCCGCGGCTCGCTCCCGCTGACGGATTCGGAACGCCAGGCCTTGGGCGCCATGTACGCCGCCCGCCGAGCCGGCAGAGCCTGGGCCCATTTCGCGCGCCAGTGGCAAGCCGGCGTCAGCCAGGGCGCCGCCGCCGCGCGCGACCGCCTCGGCCTCGACCCGGTACGACCGATGGTCCTGATCTGCACCAATGTCGTCGGCGACAGCCTGGCGCTCGATCGTCAGGTCTTCAGCCGCGGCATGGCCGACTGGCTGGCCGATACCGTCAGCCGTCTGGCCGGGCGGGATGATCTCCAGACCGTCGTACGCGTCCATCCGGGAGAGATCCTCGGCGCCGGCCATTCGTCCCAGGACATCGTGCGCGCCGTGCTGCCCCAGGTTCCGCCGGGCCTCCATCTGGTTGTGCCGGACTCGTCGATCAACACCTACGACCTGATCGAGCTGGCGCACCTGGGCGTCGTCTACACCTCCACCGTCGGCCTGGAGATGGCGATGGCCGGGATCCCGGTGATCGTCACCGGCGCCACGCATTACCGCGGGCGGGGGTTCACGCACGACCCGGCCTCGTGGGCCGACTACAGCGAGACGCTCGAGCGCCTCGCCGCCGAGCCGTTGGGCCGCCGGTTGCCCGATGAGCAGATCGAGCTTGCGCTGCGCTATGCCTACCGGTTCTTCTTCGAGTACCCCTTTCCTTATCCGTGGCATCTGATCGGATTCTGGGACGATATTGCGCGGAGGCCGCCGCAGGAGATCCTGAACGCCGCCGGGCTCGAGCCGTTTCGGCCGACGCTGGAAGCGCTGCTGGGTGAGCCCGTCGTCTGGGCCGGGAGGCCGTCGTGACGGCCGTGCCCGGCGCCCCGCAGGTCAAAGCCGAAGTGCGGGCCTACTACGAGTCCGTCGGCTGGAGCCAGATCGGCGCAGGCCTGTACCAGAACGCGCGCTACGAGGATTTGCGGCCGGTATCGCGCGAGTACATCCGGCGCTGTCATCGACGGGTGGGGCGCTGCCTGCCGGCGACGGGCGTGCGGTTGCTCGATGCCGGGTCCGGCCCGATTCAGTATCCGGAATACCTCGAATACTCACGCGGTTTCCGCCACCGGGTTTGCCTCGACATCTCGCGTCGCGCGCTGGTCGAGGCCCGCCGGCGGATCGGCGATCATGGACGGTTCGTCCTGGCCGACCTGACCTCCCTGCCGTTTGTTGCCGGGGCGTTCGAGGGCATGGTTTCCCTTCACGCGCTGCACCACGTCCCGGCCGACGAACAAGGCGCCGCCCTCGGCGAATTCGCCCGGGTGACGGCGCCGGGCGGCGTGGCGGCCGTCGTTTACAGCTGGGGGGACCACTCGGGCTGGATGGCCTTCTTCCGACCCGTGATCCGGGTGGCCTCGGCGCTGCAAACCTGGCTTCTCGGACGACGTGGGCACGGCCGCGCCGATAGAACGGTGTCCAGCGCCGCCTTGTCGGCCCCCGGAAGCCACACCTTCAAGCACGACTTCACCTGGATGACGGCCGCGCTGGACGGTCTGGGCGGGGGCGAAATCCGCGTCTGGCGCAGCGTCGGCACTTCGTTCCTTCGGGCGCTGATCCACCGACGGTTCCTCGGGGCGCCGGTCTTGCGCCTTTTGTTTTCCCTCGAGGAGCGAGCGCCTCACTGGTTCGGCCGACACGGGATGTATCCACTGATCCTGCTTCACGGGCGGCGGACGAGTTGATCGCCGCGGGAGACGAACTCGGATGAACTGGAACGACAAGACAGTCTTGGTCACTGGCGGAACCGGGTCCTTCGGGCGGGCTTTCCTTCGGATGCTGCTGACCGAGCATTCGCCGAAGAAGGTGATCGTCTTCAGCCGCGACGAGCTCAAGCAGCACGAAATGCGCGCCGCCGGATTCGACGGACCGCGGCTGCGCTACTTCATCGGCGATGTACGCGACGAAGCCCGTCTGCGCCGCGCCATGCAGGGGACCGATATCGTCGTGCATGCCGCAGCATTGAAGCAGGTGCCGGCGTGCGAGTACAACCCGTTCGAAGCCATCCTGACCAACATCATGGGCGCCCGCAACGTCGTCGAAGCCGCCCTCGACGGCGACGTCCAGCGGGTCATGGCGCTCAGCACGGACAAGGCCGTCAATCCTGTGAATCTGTACGGCGCCACCAAGCTGGCGGCCGAGAAGCTGATCGTCCAGTCCAACGCCTACGCCGGCGGCCGCGGCACGCGCTTTTCCTGCGTGCGCTACGGCAACGTCGTCGGCAGCCGCGGCAGCGTGGTGCCGGTCTTCCTGCAGCAGCGGGAGCGGGGCGTGATCACGCTGACCGACGATCGCATGACGCGTTTCTGGCTTTCGCTCGACCAGGGCGTGCGCTTTACCGCTCGCTGCATCGAGCAGATGGAGGGCGGGGAGGTCTTCGTGCCCAAGATCCCCAGCATGCGGGTGGTGGAGCTGGCCCGGGCGATGGCGCCCGGCAGCCGCATCGAGGTCATCGGCATCCGCGCCGGGGAGAAGCTGCACGAAGTCCTGGTCTCCGAGGACGAGGCGCGCCACACCGTGGAACTGGACGAGATGTTCGTCGTCCAGCCGGCCGAGGCGCTGTGGTTCGGTCGTGCCTGGAGCGAAAAGGGCAAGGCTCTGCCGGAAGGCTTCCGCTACGGTTCGGATACCAACGACCGTTGGCTGACCCCGGACGAAATGTTGGGACTGATCGCGCCCTTCGAAACGGGCGGCGCGGGAGGCTAGGGCGTGGCGCGTCTCTTGGTCACCGGCGCCAGCGGGTTGCTGGGCGCGAACCTGGTCCTGGAGGCGATGGCGACCCACCAGGTGACGGCGGCCTCGCGGCGGCGGCGCGTGCGAGTCGCCGGGGTGTCCTCCTATCGGACGGACCTGACCGATCGGCAGGCGGCCCAGGCGCTGGTGGCCGAGGCCGGACCGGATTGGATCGTGCATTGCGCCGCCGCCACCGATGTCGACGGCTGCCAGAGCGATCCCGAGTGGGCGCAGGCGCTGAACCGAGATATGGCCGAGCACGTGGCGGCCGCCGCCAGGCAGCATCAGGCCGACTTCGTGTTCATCTCGACCGACGCCGTCTTCGACGGGGAAACCGGAGATTACGACGAAACCGCTGAACCGCAGCCGATGAGCGTCTATGGTTCTTCCAAGCGGGCGGGGGAGCAGGCCGTCCTGCGCGCCCATCCGCAGGCCTTCATCGTGCGGACCAACATCTATGGCTGGAATGCCCAGCCCAAGCACAGCCTGGCCGAATGGTTCCTGCAGCGCTGCCAGGCGGGCCTCCGCTCGCCCGGCTGGACCGACGTCTCGTCGACGCCGATCCTGGTCAACGACCTGGCCGGCGTCATCCTGCGCCTGCTGGCGACCGGCCGCGCCGGCGTCTACCACGTGGGAGGCGCGACCTGCCTCAGCAAGTACGAGTTCGGTCGACGCGTGGCGGCGGCGTTCGATTTCGACCCGGAGCTGATCGCGCCGTCCTCCGTCCAGGAGGCGCAGCTCAAGGCGCCCCGAGCGCTGCGACTGTGCCTGCGCTGCGACAAGACCGAGTCCGTGCTGGGTTGGCGGCTGCCGACGGTGGACGAGGGCCTGGCACGATTTCGACGACTGCGCGACGAAGGCTGGGTCAGCCGATTGAAGGAAGCCGTGGCCGAGGCCGCGCCGGCGACGATGCCTTCCGACGGGGAGGACATGCCTCGATGAACGCCGTCAAGATCGCCGATCGTTGGGTGGGCGATAACCACCCGACCTACTTCATCGCCGACATCTCCGCCAACCACGACGGCGACCTGGAACGGGCCAAAGCGCTGATCCACCTGGCGGCCGAAGCCGGCGCCGACGCCGCCAAGTTCCAGAACTTCCGCGCTGCCAGGATCGTCAGCGACGTCGGCTTCCGCAGCCTGGGCGCGCAGCTTTCCCACCAGGCATCGTGGAAGCAGTCGGTCGTCGAAGTCTACCAGGCGGCCTCGCTTCCCTTCGAATGGACGCCGATCCTGCTGGACGCCTGCCGTGCGGCCGGCATCGACTACTTCTCGTCGCCGTACGACTTCGAAGCCGTCGATATGCTCGATCCGCTGGTTCCAGCGCACAAGATCGGGTCGGGCGACATCACCTGGCTCGAGATGTGCCGCTACATCGCCGGCAAGGGCAAGCCGGTCCTGCTGGCCACCGGCGCTTCGGGGCTGAGCGACGTGGAGCGCGCCGTGCAGGCCATCCTCGAGATCAACCCGGACCTGATCCTGATGCAGTGCAACACGAACTACACCGCCAGCCGGGAGAACTTCCGCCACATCCACCTGCGCGTCCTCCAGACCTATGCCGCGCTCTTCCCCCGCCTCGTGTTGGGGCTCTCCGATCACACTCCGGGGCACGCCACGGTGCTCGGCGCCATCGCCCTCGGGGCCCGCGCCGTCGAAAAACACTTCACCGATGACACCGCGCGAACCGGTCCCGATCACCCCTTCTCGATGACGCCGTCCGCCTGGCGCGAGATGGTCGACCGGGCGCGCGAGCTGGAGCTGGCGCTGGGGTCTTCCGAGAAACGCGTGGCCGAGAACGAGGCCGAGACGGTCGTCGTCCAACGTCGCTGCTTGCGGGCGGCCCGCCCGATCCGCGCCGGCGAGCGGCTCGACCGGGACGCGATCGACGTGCTGCGCCCGGCGGCCCCGGGAGCGATCGCGCCGTTTGAAATCGAGGCCGTGATCGGGGCCCGGGCCCTGCGCGACATCGGCGCCGGTGAGGCACTGGGCTGGCGGATGCTGGGGGAATAGGTGCGGGTTCTCTACTTCTCCGACTCCTACGGGCCTCATGATTTTCGCTTCCTGTCGTTTCTGGCCGGGAGCGGATGGGAGGTTCTCTTTCTGCAGCGCCGCGCCGGCGAAGCGGCCGAGAGCCGTCCGCTGCCCGGGGGAATCACGCTCCTTGCGCCGCTGGATCTTGATCCCGCCCGAAGCCGCCGCCTGGGCGTGACGCTGGTCGACGACTTGGCCCGAATACTCGCCGACCAGGAGCCCGACATCGTCCACGCCGGCCCGATCCAATCGTGCGCCTGGCTGGTCGCCCGCACCGGATTCCCGCGTCTGGCTGCCATGTCGTGGGGATCGGACCTGCTGCGGGGGGCCCGTTTCGGCCTCGGTGGATGGCAGGCGGCTGAGGCGCTGCGCCGAACGTCGGTCTTCCTGGGCGACTGTGACGCCGTGCGCCGCCGCGCCGTCGATCTCGGTATGGACGAGGCGCGCACCGTCATCTTTCCCTGGGGAGTCGATCTCGACCTGTTCCGCCCCGAGCCGGCAAGCCGGGCGCGCGCCCGGCTGGGTTGGGAGGGGGCGCTGGTCCTGCTCTGCGTGCGCTCCTGGGAGCCGCACTACGGTGTCGACACGGTGGTGGAGGCCTTCCTGCGAGCCTCGCGCCGCGAACCGCGCCTGCGCCTGATCCTGGCTGGCGACGGGTCGCTGCGGGCCCGCCTGATCGACCGCATCGAAGCCAGCGGTTTCGCCGATCGACTGTGGCTTCCCGGCCGCGTCCCCTACGCCGAGCTGCCGATGCTCTACGAAAGCGCCGACGTCTACCTGAGCGCATCCCACAGCGACGGCACCTCGGTCTCCTTGCTGGAGGCGATGGCTTGCGGCTTGCCGTCGTTCGTCACCGATATCCCCGGCAATCGCGAGTGGATCGAGCCGGGCCTGACGGGCCGTTGGTTTCCCGCCGGCGACGTGGAAGAGCTCGCCGGGCTGCTGTGTGAGGCGCCGTCCATGACGGGCGAGCTCACGACCTATGGCCGTCGCGCCCGCGGGATCGCCGAAGCGCGCGCCGACTGGAATCGCAATGCGCCGCGCCTGCTCGAGGCGTATGCCATGGCCCTCGATGACCGGCGAGGCGGCCTATGACCCCGCGCCGTGTGGCGATCGTGCAGGCGCGCATGGGCTCCAGCCGCCTGCCGGGGAAGGTGCTGGCCGATATCGGCGGCCGGCCCCTTCTCACCCGCATGCTCGACCGTTTGGCGAAAGCCGAACTGTTGGATGAAGTCATCCTGGCCACGACGGTTCTGGCGGAGGATGACCCGGTGGCCGACCTGGGCCGCGCCCGGGGGAGCCGCGTTGTCCGCGGCCACCCGACCGACGTCCTCGACCGCTACCATCAAGCGGCGGAAGAGGCGGGCGCGCAGGTCATTGTCCGCCTGACCGGTGACTGTCCGCTGATCGATCCGCGGATTGTCGACCTGTGCGTGCGCACCTACCTCGAGGCCGACCCTCCCGTGGACCTGGTCGTCAACCGGCTGCCGTGGGAACGGACCTACCCGATCGGGCTCGACGCCGAGGTCTTCGGTCGGGAGGCGCTGGAGACGGCCTGGCGCGAAGCCAGCGAGCCGCACCAGCGCGAGCACGTCGTCCCGTTCCTTTACGAGAACCCGGCGCGTTTCACGATGATCCATCTCGAAGCGGACGGGGATTACGGTGCGTATCGCTGGACGGTCGACGTGCCGCAAGATTTGGAGGCGGTGCGCCGGATCTTCGCCGCCTTCGGCGGGCGTGATGATTTCGGTTGGCGCCAGGTGCTCGATCTGATGGAACGCGACCCGGCGCTGGCGTCGATCAATGCCGGGGTTGACCACAAGACGCATCTGGACTCGGACGGGCGGGGCAGGTGAACGTGCCGAGGCTGGCGCTGTGCACCGCCGTCAAGCCCTTTGCCGATCCGGAGACCGCCCGGATGCAGGAGAACGCGCTGCGGACCTGGCGGGCCCTGGGCGACGAGGTGGAGGTGTTGATCGTCGGCGACGAGGCCGGAGCGGCCGAGGCCGCCCGCCGACTCGGAGCGCGCCTGCTTGCCGAGGTCGAACGCACTCCGGCAGGAACGCCGCTCATCGGTTCGATCTTCGACCGGGTGCGGGCGGCCAGCGACAGTCCCATCCTGGCCTATGCCAATGCCGACATCCTGCTGCTGGAGGACTTCCTCCCGGTCGTGAACGCCGTGGCCGCCCGGCTTTCCCTGTTCCTGGTGGTCAGCCGGCGTTGGGATCTGCGTTTCGAGGAAACCCTCGTCACCGACGCCGAATGGCGTAGCCGCCTGCGGCATCGGCTGGCCCGTGAAGGGCGGCGCCACACGCCCTCCGGGAGCGATGTCTTCGTCTTCCGGCGGGAGTCCTTCCTGGAATTGCCTTCGCTGGCGGTCGGACGCGCCGGCTGGGACAACTGGATGATCTACGAAGCCCGCCGCCGACGCTGGCCGGTAGTCGACGCCAGCCGGGCCATGACCGTCATTCATCAGGATCACGACTACCGCCATCTGCCGGGCGGGCAGCCGCACTACCGACACCCGGAGACCGAGGAAAACGTCCGGCGAGCCGGCGGCCGGCGCACGGTCCTGACCCTGGCCGATGCCGACTGGACGATGGACGGCGGCGCGCCTCGGCCGCAGCGGTGGTCGGTGCGGCGGCTGCTGCGGGAGATCGAGCTTCTGCCGGCGCTGCGCACGCGCTCCTCCGTTCTGGCGAACGTCTTCTTCACCGTCTTTCGGCCGGTGCAGGCGGCGCGGGTTGTCCTGGGGTGGATCGACTGGAAACGGCGGCAGCCTGGCCGCCGGGCCGACTCCCGAGTCGGCGGGCCGTCATGAGACGCGGCCAGAACCCGGCCAAGTTCGTCGCCGAAGTGGCGCAGCCGGCCCGGCTCACGATGGCCGTGCTGACCTATGCTCCGTTCCTCGGCGGCTTCTTCGCCGAGGCGCTGGAGGTAATGCGAGCCTGCCTCGAGAGTCTGTGGCGAACCACGCCGGCGCCGTACGACCTGCTGGTGTTCGACAACGGGAGTTGTCCGGAAGTTGTCGAATACCTGCTCGAGGCGCGCGATGCAGGCCGCATCCAGCATCTGATGCTGTCGCAACACAACCTGGGGAAAGGCGGGGCCTGGAATGTGATCTTCCAGGCGGCCCCTGGCGAGCTTCTGGCGTACACCGATTGCGACGCCCTCTTCTTCGACGGCTGGCTCGAGCGCTCGCTCGAGATCTTGGAGACGTACCCGCGCGTCGGCATGGTCACCGCCCGGCCCTTTCGCACCCCGGAGGCCTTCCTGACGCGCACGCTCGCCTGGGCCGAAGCCGATCCGCAGGTGAGGCTGGAGCGCGGCCGCTTCATCCCCTGGGAGATCTTTCGCGAATTCGATATGAGTCTCGGGCAGGAGGAGGAGGCCATCCGGGCCCGCTACGCCTCGACCGAGGATGTCCGCCTCACGTATCGGGGAGTCGCAGCTCAGGCGGGCGCCTCCCACTATCAGTTCCTGGCGCGCAAGAGCGTCCTGGCCGAATTCGTTCCGTTTGTGATGGACCGTCCGATGGGGCAGGTGCGCCAGCTCGATCAGCGGATGAACGACGCCGGCTACCTCCGCCTGATGACGACCGAGCCGCTGATGATGAATATGAGCAACAGCACTCGCCCGGTCCCACCCCCCGGCGCCGGGCCGGCGCCGCGCCGCGGCGGCCTGGGGCGGCGCCTGGCCGATTTCGCTCCGGTCCGGCGTGTGCTGCTGGCGCTGCACGACGCCGTGTTCCGCCTGTACTTCGGGGCAGGCGGCGGTCGATGAACGACGCCCCGCCGACCATCTTCGTCAGCGCCGACCACGGCCTGGCCCTCGTCTACTTTCTGCAAAGCGACGTGATGCCGACCTTGCTGGAGGCCGGACACAAGGTCGTGCTGCTGACCGACGACGGATTGCGCGAGCGGATCGACGGCGAGTTTGGCCGCCCGGGGATGGCGGTCGAGGGCTTGCGCCTCGACCGTGCCCGGCGCTACGGCGAGACGATCGATCACGAGCGCCAATGGTGGTTGACGTTCCTACGGCGGGTGGGGGCGTCGCGCCGGATCAACACCGAGGCGATGGACTCCTATGTCGACCAGGTGGCGGTCGAGGAATCCAACCGCCGCCGCCTGTGGATGCCGCTGGCCTGGCTGCTGATCGCCGGCCTGCGGCGATCGCGCCGGTGGCGTCGACGGTTGATCGACGCCCAACGGGCCTACGCACCCACGCTGTACGGCGACCTTTTCGAGCGGCACGCCCCGTCGCTGGTGATCGCCAGCACCCCCGGCTGGCGCCTCGATCGCTATCTGCTGCGTGAGGCGGCGCGGCGCGGCGTGCGCACGGCCTCGGTCGTCGTCGGGTGGGACAACCCGAGCAGCTACAGCCTGCCCGGCGCGCCGGTGGAACACATCACCTGCTGGTCGCCGATTCAGAAGCAGGAGTTGGTGCAGGGATCGGATTGGGCGCCGGGGCAGGTACATGTCGGAGGCATGCCTTCGTACGACGGCTACTTCCGCCGCCAATGGGCGATGCCGCGCCAAGCCTACTTTCGCCTGCACGGCCTGGACCCGGCGCGACGGCTGATCGCCTATGCCTGTAGCTTCGTCAGCTTCGCTCCGAACTGGCCCAACGTCGAGGCGCTGGGGCAACTCGTGACCGAAAACCGGCTGGCCGAACCTTGCCAGCTGCTGGTCCGTCTGCACCCCAACCATTTCCTCGACGTTCGTCTGTTCCAGGCGGAGCGAGAGCAGATCCAGCGCCTGGGCCGCGAGCACCCGCACGTTCACGTCGTCGAGCCGGTGCCGCTGGGAGGCGAGCTGGGCTACTACTCGGGCGAGGACATGCCGGAAAAGACATCGATGATGACGCATGCCGACGTCTTCGTCACGGTGTATTCCACCATGGTCGTCGAAGCCGCCATTCACGACCGCCCGATCGTCAGCCTGTGCCTGGATCGCCCGCGCGGCTGGGATACGCCGCGCAAGTACTCGCTGCCGCTCAGCCGGATCGGCGGCTGGCCGACTCACCGTCGCTTTCGAGAGGCGGGCGCCGGCCGCGTGGCCGACAGTATCGATCAGGCGCTCGATTCGCTGGACGCCGCCCTGGCCGATCCGGCTCGCGAGCGCGCCGCGCGGTCGGCGTTCGTCGCGCGGGAGGTGACCTTTACCGACGGCAGCGCCGGGCGGCGGACGGGGGAGTACCTGCGCCGGCTGGCGGAGGGGGCTGAATGCGCTTCCTGATCGCCGGCCTGGGGTCGATCGGAAGGAGACATCTGAGGAACCTGCTGACCCTCGGCGAGCGGGATGTCGTCCTTTACCGCACGGGACGAAGCACGCTCCCTGAGGATGAGCTGGCGGGATTCCCGGTGGCGACGCAACTCGAAGCCGCTCTTGCGTACCACCCCGACGCCGTCATCGTCTCCACCCCGACGGCGCTGCATCTGGACGTGGCTATCCCTGCGGCGCAAGCCGGCTGTCATCTCCTGATCGAGAAGCCCGTCAGTCACTCCCTGGATCGGATGGACCTGCTCAGGGCGGCGGTAACGACCTCCAACATCCAGGTGCAGATCGGTTTCCAGTACCGATTCCATCCGGGGCTGCAGGCCCTTCGACGATGGGTGCTGGACCAAGCTGCCGGACCGGCCCTTTTCGTCCGGGCGCACTACGGCGACTACCTCCCTCAGTGGCATCCGTGGGAGGACTACCGGGGCTCCTACAGCGCCCAGGCGGCGTTGGGGGGCGGCGCCATGCTTACCCTGTGCCATCCCGTCGACTACCTCCTGTGGATCTTCGGCGATCCGACCGTCCGCTGGGCGGCGGCCCGCCCGGCGCCGCATCTCGACGTCGAGGTGGAAGCGATCGCCGAGATCGGGCTCGATTTCCCGGGCGGCGTCCTCGGCGGGATTCATCTCGACTTCGTCCAGCGTCCGCCCGAGCATCGTGTCGACGTCCTGGCACGGGACGGAACCCTGCGCTGGGGTCAGTTGAAGGGGGGCGCCGGCCTGTGGCGATCGCCCTCTTCCGAGCCGGCGGAATCATTCGTGCCGGAGAACTTCGAACGGAACGATATGTTCCTGGAGGAGATGCGGCACTTCCGAGCCGTCATCGCAGGCGATGCCCAACCGGGTTGCACCCTGGAAGAAGGGATCCGCAGCCTGTCGGTCGTGCTGGCCGCTCGGGCGCTCGCCGGCGTCAGCTCGGAAGCGCTCGGAGGCTCTTGAAGGATGGCGGCGGACTCGGAGCCCACACCGTCAGCCCGGGAGTGACGCAACCATGCGGATGAAACACCGATGAAACGACCGACCAGGAAGCGAAGCCGAACCCGATTGGACCTCGTCGTCCCGGTCTTCAATGAAGGCGAGGCGCTGCCCGCATTCCAGCAAGATCTGGCGCGAGTCCTGGCCGGAATGAACTACGCCTGGCGGGTGATCTTCGTCGATGATGGTTCGCCGGACGAAACGCCGGCGTTGCTGCAGGCGTTCCATACCCGAGATCCGCGCATGACGTGGATTCGCCTCAGCCGCAACTTCGGCTACCAGGCGGCCCTCACCGCCGGTCTCGATGCCGTCGAAGCGGATGCCGTCGTGATGATGGACGGCGACGGCGAACATCCCCCCGAGCTGATCCCTGAGATGCTGGCGCTGTTCGAATCCGGTTACGCCATCGTCACAACTTCGCGCGTAGCGGCCGGACGCCTCGGCGTGCGGGATTGGCCCCGGCACATCTTCTATCGCCTGCTCAACTTGTTGTCGGACACCAAGGTGGGCCCGGGGGTAACCGATTACCGGCTGTTGAGCCGGGCGGCCGTCGAGGCGCTGCGCCAGATGCCGGAGCGCCATCGCTACCTGCGCGGCATGGTGGCCTGGTTGGGGTTCAAGTCGGTCGTCCTTCCCTTCGTTCCGCCGGCGCGGAAGGGCGGCCAGAGCAAGTGGTCGTTTCGACAGCTGCTGCGCCTGGCGGGCCAGGCGATCCTCTCGTTCTCCTTGGCGCCGCTCTCGGTCGGCCTGGTCGTCGGCCTGCTCTTCATGTTGTTTGCCTTGTGCGAAGCGCTCTACGTGGTCGGACTGTGGCTGGCCGGGCGAGGCGGCGAAATCGCCCCGGGTTGGTCTTCGCTGATGTTCGTCCTGCTCATCGTCGGCAGCGGGCTGATGGTGACGCTCAGCATCGTCGGGATCTACGCCGGCCTGACCTATCAGGAGGTCAAGCGACGTCCAGTCTACATCGTCCAGGAAGGGCGGCTGCCATCCAGTTCCGCCGCCGCGCCGTCTCGAGGAGTCCGGCATGACGTCAAGTGACATGTTCGACCTGACCGACCGTTCCGCCATCGTCACCGGCGGCGCCGGCTTGCTTGGCCGCGAGTTCGCGCGCACGCTGGCGGAGGCCGGCGCCGACGTCGCCATTGCCGACCGTGACGGTCGTGCTGCAGAGTCGGCCGCCGCCGAGCTGAAGGGAGTCGGCGGGAGGGTCTTGGCGTTCGAAGCCGACGTCACCTCCGCCGCTTCGCTGCAGGATCTGGCCGGCCGCCTGCTGGGCGAGACCGGCCGGATCGACATCCTGGTCAACTCGGCGGCCCTCGACCCGAAGTTCGACTCCGGGCAGGCCGGGCGGCATACGCAGGCCTTCGAGGAGTTTCCCCTGGAGGCCTGGAACCAGGCTCTCGAGGTCAACCTGACCGGTTCGTTCCTGGCGTGTCAGGCGGTGGCCGGGGCGATGCGCGCGCAGGGCAGCGGGTCGATCGTCAACATTTGTTCTACCTATGGCCTGGTCGGCCCGGACCAGCGTATCTATCAGCGGGCGGGCCAGCCGCCGCGCTACAAGCCGGTCAGCTACTCGGTCACCAAGGCCGGGCTGCTCGGCCTGACGCGTTATCTGGCGACCTACTTCGCCGGAACGAAGATCCGCGTCAATGCGCTCACGCCGGGGGGCGTATTCCACGAGCACGACGATGAATTCGTGCGCGCCTACTCGGCCCGTACCGTCCTCGGGCGAATGGCGCGCAAGGACGAAATGAACGGCGCTCTGCTCTTTCTCGCCTCGGACGCTTCGTCCTACATGACCGGCGCCAACCTGGTGGTGGATGGAGGCTGGACGGCATGGTAGCCCCGCGGCCCTCTGATAAGACCTCCAAGGAAGGCCGCGGGGTAGCCCCGCGGCCCGCCGGCAGACCTTCAAAGGAAGGCCGCGGGGAACAGCGCAGCACGATCGTGCTGGCCATCGTCCCGGCTCGCGGCGGCTCGAAGTCGATCCCCCGCAAGAATCTGCGGCCGTTCGCCGGCCATCCGCTGCTGGCCTACAGCATTGCCGCCGGCCAACAGGCGGCCACCGTCAACCGGGTTGTGGTCTCCACCGACGACGCCGAGATTTCCCGGGTGGCCCGCACGTACGGCGCCGAGGTCCCTTTCCTGCGGCCGGCGGAACTGGCCCAGGACGACACGACCGATCTGCCGGTCTTCCAACACGTCTTGCGCGAGCTGGAGCAGCGCGAAGGGTTTCGCCCCGACATCGTGGTGCAGCTTCGTCCGACGTCGCCCGTCCGTCCGCGTGATTGTGTCGACCGCGCCGTGAGCCTCCTGCGCCAGCATCCCGAAGCCGACTCGGTGCGCGGCGTCGTCCCCTCCGGTCAGAACCCGTACAAAATGTGGCGGTTGACCCTGGACGGCGGGATGACGCCGCTCCTGCCGGACGTCCCCGAGGGCTACAACCTGCCGCGCCAGGCCCTGCCGGCGACGTACTGGCAGACGGGACACGTGGACGCCATCCGGGCCTCGACGATCGCCGCCGGCTCGATGAGCGGTTCCGTCGTCCGGCCCCTGCTGCTCGACCCGATCTACACCGTCGACATCGATACGCCGAGCGACTGGCTGCGGGCCGAATGGCTCGTCGAGCAGACCGGCATCGACATGGTGCGCCCCGGCCCGGCCCGGCGGCCTCTCCCGGCGGTGGTGCGTCTGGTCGTATTGGATTTCGACGGGGTCCTGACCGACGATCGCGTTTGGATCGACGGCGAAGGAACCGAAAGCGTCGCCGCCGATCGCAGCGATGGGATGGGACTGGCCCGATTGCGATCCGCCGGCATCGAGGCCATCGTCATCTCCAGCGAAGTCAACCCGGTCGTCGCCGCGCGTTGCCGCAAGCTGGGCCTGGCCTGGGAGCAGGGCGTGGCCGACAAGGCGGCGGCGCTGCAAGCGGCGCTGTCGGCCCGCGGCGTCCCAGCGGAGCAGGCCATCTATCTCGGCAACGATGTCAACGATCTGCCGTGTTTCCCGCTGGTGGCCTGCGCCGTGGCGGTGGCCGACGCCGCCGCCCCCGTGGTGCAGGCCGCCGACCTGATCCTCTCCCGCCCGGGCGGCCGCGGCGCGGTGCGAGAGCTGTGTGAGATTCTTATTCGCCGAAGGGAGGGGCAAGACCATCATGACGCTTGAGATGCAGATCGGCAATCACTGGGTGGGGGACGGCCACCCGACCTACATCGTGGCCGAGATCGGCATCAACCACAACGGCGACTTGGAGACCGCGCGCCGGCTGATCGACGCCGCCGTCCACGCCGGCGTCGACGCCGTCAAGCTCCAGAAGCGGACGCCCGAGCTGTGCGTCCCCCCGGAGCAGCAGACGCAGATGCGCGAGACGCCGTGGGGCTACCTCTCCTACCTCGACTATCGCCGCCACGTCGAGTTTGGACGGGAGTCCTATGCCGCCATCGACGTCCACTGCCGGGATAAGGAAGTCGACTGGTTCGTTTCAGTGTGGGACGAGCCGTCGGTGGACTTCATGGAGGCCTTCGATCCCCCTTGCTACAAGATTCCGTCGGCCTCGCTCACGGATGAAGCGCTGTTGCGGCGGCTGCGGCAGACCGGACGCCCCTTGATCCTCTCGACCGGCATGTCGACGATGGACCAGATCGAACGCGCCGTGGCGCAGCTCGATCGCCGCCAGCTCCTGCTGACGCACACCACCAGCAGCTATCCCTGCGAACCGGAAGAGCTGAATCTGCGGGCGATCGAGACGCTGCGCCGCAAGTTCGAGGTGCCCGTCGGCTACTCCGGCCACGAGGTCGGGCTGATCCCCTCGGCGGTGGCGGTGGCCCTGGGCGCCTGCCTGGTCGAGCGACACATCACCCTCGACCGCGCCTTGTGGGGCAGCGACCAGGCGGCCTCCGTCGAGCCGGGCGGATTCGAACGGCTGGTCAAGTACATCCGCGTCACCGAGCTGGCGTTGGGGGACGGCGTCAAGCGCGTCTACGACAGTGAAGTGGCGTCGCTGCGTAAGCTCAGGCGGGTCAACGGTTAGGGAGCGGGCGGTGCCGGGACTGAATCCGATCTCGCGTTTCGACGAGCATCTGGCGCGGCGGCGTCTCGCCCGCCAGATGGCGCGGGTCGAGGCCTGGTTGCCGTCGGCCGACCCGACATCGCCGCCGATCGTTTTCTTCAACGCCTCCACGCGCATTCACCGCTTGAGCTTGAACGGCGCTTTCGGCCTGCTGGCAGTCTGGGGGATCCGCGCCCAGGGGCGCCGGGTGCTCCAGGTGGTCTGCCGCGCCGGAATGGATCAGTGTCCCCTCGGAACCGACCGACGGGACCTATCCCATCCGCCGCCCTGTTCGCCCTGCACCGATTTCAGCCGGAAGCTGTTTCCCGAATCGCTTGTCCTGCCGCTGCTTCGAACGGAAGACGCTAGCCTCGGCCCACCGCCGGGAGCCGGCCTCGACGAATTGATGGACTGGGAGGCCGACGGGCTGCCGCTGGGTCAACTGGTGCTGCCGACGCTGCGTTGGGTGCTGCGGCGCCACGATCTGCCGCACGAGCCGGCGATCGCCGATCTCTACCGCCGCTACCTTCGCAGTGCCCGGCAGGTGGCCCGCTCCTTTGCCCGTACCCTGGACAGCGTCGAGCCGCGCCGGCTGGTGGTTTTCAACGGGATCATGTTCCCGGAGGCCGTCGCTCGCGAGCAATCCCGCCGGGCCGGCATCCCGGTCGTGACGCACGAGGTCGGGCTGCGCCCCTTTTCGGCCTACTTCTCGCACGAGCACGCCACTTTCCGCAAGACCTCGGTCGATTTCGATCGGCCCCTCTCGAAGGAGGAGAACGCCCGCCTCGATCGGACCCTCGACGAGCGGTCCCGAGGACATTTCAGCATGGCCGGGATTCGTTTCTGGCCGGCTATCGATCCGCTGCCGGCGAAGCTGCGGAGCCGGATGGAGGGCGACGGCCGGGCGGTGGTGGTGTTCACCAACGTCGTCTTCGACACCAGCCAGGTCCATGCCCATTCCCTCTACCCTTCGATGTTTGGCTGGCTGGAAGACGTCCGGACGGCGATCGAGCGGCATCCGGAGCGGCTTTTCGTCGTGCGCGCGCATCCCGATGAAGACCGACCGGGCAAAGAGAGCCGGCAGAGCGTGGCAGCCTGGGTGAAGGAGTCGGGCCTGGGCCGGCTGCCGAACGTCGTCTTCATCCCGCCGCAGGAGGCGGTCAGTTCGTACGACCTGATCCGCTCGGCGGCGCTCGTCCTGGCCTACAACTCCTCGGTCGGACTGGAGGCGATCATCGCCGGCCTGCCGGTCTTGTGCGCCGGCCGCGCCCGCTACCACGAAGTCGATCCGGGCCTGCTGCCCGGTTCACGCGAGGATTATCGCCGAACGCTCGAGGCCTATCTGGCGGCCGCGCCCGTGCCTCCGCCCGATCGCGCCGAGCGGGCGCGGCGATTCTTGGATTTCGAGCTCCATCGGGCGTCGCTCGATTTCTCGGCGTTCCTGAGCGAGCGCCGCGGTCATCCGGGCATGGTCGAATGGCGGCCCTTCGACCCGCCGTCGCTCGGGCGCTCGAAGGATCTGCAGGTGGCGGTGGGCGGCATCGTCGACGGCTCCCCCTTCATTCTTCCGGCGACGCCGGCGTACGCCGTCGCCGAAACCCCGACGGTATAATCGTGCGCTCCCAGGAAGGGCTTCGATGAAAATCGAATACAAAGAGACGACCAACGACCTGCTGACGCGGATCAACATTCACCAGCAGTATGGCGGACGCGACATCGACGCCTGGATGCTGGACGTGGTCCGGCCGGTGCGCGGCGAACGCATCCTCGATGTCGGCTGCGGCGCCGGCAAGCAGTGCTTCGCCTTCGACGCTTTCCTCGGGGGCCAGGCCTCGATCGTCGGCGGCGATGTCTCGGCCGAGCTGCTGGCCCAGGCGCGCCAAGAGAACGAGCGCCGCGGCGGCCGGATCCAGCTGCGCCCGCTCGACTTCAACCAGCCGTTCGATCTGCCGGACAACGAGTTCGACCTGGTCTCGTGCTGCTTCGCCATCTACTACGCCGAGGATGCCGGCCGCACTATCGCCGAGATGCATCGCGTGCTCAAGCCGGGGGGGCGCCTCTTCACTACCGGGCCGATGCCCGAGAATAAGCAGCTGTTCTACGACATCATTCGGGAGGCCACCGGCCGCGCCATCCCCAGGATGCCCGGCAGCTCTCGCTACGCCAGCGAGATCCTGCAGACCCTGCGCCAGCGGTTCGCCTCGGTCGACGTCCACCGCTTCGAGAACCCCTTGACGTTCCAGCAGGCGGATCCGTTCCTGGCCTACACCCGCGCTTCGCTTTCCGAGGATCGCAAGCTGTGGGGTTCGTTCTTTCGCGGCGGGGATGACTTCGACCAGGTGCTCGAGGCGATCGCCGAGACGGCCCGCCAGCGTCTGGCGCGCGACGGCGTCCTGGTGATGACCAAGGTCGTCGGAGGGTTCCTGTCCCACAAGGAGAAAGCGTGATCTTCTACGGGCGCAAGCTGCTGTTCCTGGGGGCGCATCCCGACGACATCGAGCTCGGCTGCGGCGCCTTGCTGGCCCACGTCGGCCATGCCTGCCAGGTGATGTGCGTCACCCTCTCGGACAACCAGGAGAACCCGGAGCTGAAGGGGCTGGTCGATCAGCATCGGCGAAGCATGGCGGTGCTCGGGGTCCCGGCCGAGCGGGTGGTAGTGCGCGACTTCTCCACGCGCCATTTCCCGCGCGATCGGCAGAAGATCCTGGAGTTCCTGTACGAGCTCAACCGGCGCGAGCGCCCCGACCTGGTCTTTGCCCACAGCCGGGCCGACATGCATCAGGATCACAACGTCGTCACCGACGAGGCCTTGCGCGCCTTCCGGGGCACGACCGTGCTCGGCTTCGACGTCATTCGCAGCAGTCATGGGTTCTTTCCGCATTTCCTGGTGGGCGTCAACGAAGCCGATGTGGCCCGCAAGATCCAGGCGCTGGCGGCCTACACGACGTACGCCGACAGGTACTACTTTCAGCCGGAGGTCACCCGCGCCACGTTGGTGCGCAACGGGGCGCTGGCCGAGCGGCCCTACGCCGAAGGCTTCGATATCCTACGCATCGTCGCCGAGTTCTCCGCGGCGGACGCGGCGCCGTCGAAATGAGCTCTTCGCCGGCCGCGGCTCCCCGCGCGGCTCTGCCGCCGGGCCGGCGCCGCGTCGGGTGACCGGTGCCGCCTGCCGCGCCGTCCTGCTCGGTCATCATCCGCTCCTACAACGAGGAGGAGCACATCGGCCGCCTGCTGACCGGCATCCTCGAACAGACGATCCGGCCGCGCCAGATCGTCCTGGTCGACTCGGGTTCGACCGATGCCACACTGGCGATCGCCGAACGCTTCCCGGTGGAGATCGTGCGCCTGCCCCCGGAGGAATTCACCTTCGGCCGGTCCCTGAATGAAGGCTGCGCCCGGGCTCGCGGAGAGCACCTGGTGATCGTCAGCGCGCACGTGTATCCGGTCTATCCGGACTGGCTGGCCCGGTTGACGGCGCCGCTGCGCGATCCCGCGATCGCCCTGGTCTACGGCAAGCAGCGCGGCGATGGGGCCAGTCGATTCTCGGAGAAGCGCATTTTCGCCCGCTGGTATCCCGACGTTTCCCGACCGCGCCAGACGACGCCGTTCTGCAATAACGCCAACGCCGCCGTCCGACGGGAGCTGTGGGCCCGCCACCCTTACGACGAGGATCTGCCCGGCCTGGAGGATATCGCCTGGGCGACATGGGTCCTGGCCGGAGGTTGGGCGCTGGCCTACGCCGCCGAGGCCGAGGTCGTCCACCTCCATCGCGAGTCCCCGTCCAAGGTCTACAACCGGCATCGGCGCGAAGCGATGGCGCTGCGCCGTATCCAGCCTGCGGAACGATTCCACCTGAGCGACTTCGTCCGACTGTTCCTGTCGAACGTCGCCGGCGACCTGAATCATGCCGGGCGCGAGGGCGTGCTGCGGCGCAGCCTGTGGGAAATCATGTGGTTCCGCTGGATGCAGTTCTGGGGGACGTACCGCGGCTTCGCCCTTTCGGGGCCTCTGACCGGCGATTTGAAACGCACCTTCTATTACCCGCCGGACCCTCAGGGGCTCAACCCCGCCCCGACGCGCGCCGAGCGCCCGATCGATTACCGCCAGGCCGGCCACCCGGTCCGCCGGGCGCCCCGAAAGAAAGGCGGGCGATGAGTCCGGAGCTGATCGCCCTGGTGCCCATGCGTCACCATTCCGTGCGGGTCGCCGGGAAGAACCTGCGCCCTCTCAGGGGACGGCCGCTGTACGAGCACATCCTGCAGACGCTGCGGTCCTGTCCCGCGATCGAGACGATCGTGGTCGACACCGACAGCCCGGACATCCGGGAGGGCGTGCGTCTGCGCTTCCCGGAGGTCGAGATCCTCGATCGGCCGGCGGCGCTGTGCGGCGACGTAGTGCCGATGAACGCCATCCTGGCGCACGATGTCGAACTACGCCCGGCGTCGTTCTATTTGCAGACCCACAGCACCAATCCTCTGCTCCGCCCGGAAACGGTCTCGCGGGCGATCGCCGATTTCCGAGCCCACTTCCCCGAGGACGATTCGCTGTTCTCGGTGACACGCTGGCAGAAGCGGCTGTGGGACGAAACCGGCCGGCCGCTCAACCACGACCCGCAGGTCCTGCTGCCGACCCAGGACCTCCCGCCGATCTTTGAAGAGAACTCGTGTCTGTACCTCTTCGAACGGGAGCTCTTTCGAAAGACGGGCAGCCGACTGGGGCGGCACCCGCGGACCTTCGAGATCGAGGCCGATGAGGCCTGGGACATCGACACGGAAAAAGATCTCGCCATCGCCGAGGCGCTGCTCGAGGCGCGCCGATGACTCGCGCCGGTTCCCCCGGGTGCCGGGTGCTGGTTTCGGCGCCCTATCTGCTCCCGGTCCTGGAGGAATTTCGCCCGCTGCTGGAGCGTTCCGGCCTGGAAGTGGTCGTGGCGCCGGTCGTCGAGCGGCTGGCGGCCAAGGAGCTGCTCGTCTACGCCGGACAGGTGGACGGGGCGGTCTGTGGGGACGATGAATTCACGGCCGAGGTGCTCCAGGCCTTTTCCCCGCGGCTGAGAGTGATCTCGAAATGGGGAACCGGCATCGACTCGATCGACCGCGAGGCGGCGGCCCGGTTGGGGATTCGAGTCAGCAACACCCCGGGCGCCTTCACCGATGCCGTCGCCGACAGCGTGCTCGGCTACATCCTGGCGTTCGCCCGCGGACTCCCCTGGATGGACCGCGTCGTGAAGGCCGGGGGCTGGGAGAAGACACCGGCGCGCGCGCTGGGTGAGTGCGTGTTGGGGGTCGTCGGAGTGGGGCGCATTGGACGGGCGGTGCTCCTGCGGGCGCGCAGCTTCGGCATGACCCTGTACGGAAACGACGTCGTGCCGATTGCCCCCTCCTTCCTGCGACGCAGCGGCGTGCGGATGGTTCCTCTGGAGCAGCTTCTGGAAAGGTCGGATTTCGTCAGCCTGAACTGCGACTTGAATCCGACCTCGCACCACCTGATCGACGCCGCCGCCCTCGGGCTCATGCAGCCTGGAGCCGTCCTGATCAACACTGCGCGCGGCCCGGTGATCGATGAGCCGGCCCTGGTCGAGGCCCTGGCCGCCTCCAGGCTGGGCGGGGCCGCGCTGGATGTGTTCGAAGACGAACCCCTTCCTCCGGCAAGTGCTCTGCGCCGGATGGAGAACGTCCTCCTGGGTTCCCACAACGCCAACAGCAGCCCGCAGGCCTGGAGGCGCGTGCATCGCAGCACGCTGCGCAACCTGCTGCGCGGGCTGGATCTGGAGGTCCCGGCGGCGCTGCAGGAGCGTCGGCCTCCGCCGGCGGCGCGTGCGACGCGACGGAAGGAGCGCTGATGGATCGAGTTGCATTGGTGACGGGGGCCGCCGGAGGCATCGGCTCGGCCACGGCGAGGACCTTCGCCGCCGCCGGCTGGCGGGTCCTGGCCGTCGATCGGCAGACATTTTCGCAGGTGCCCGACGGCGTCAACGTGCTCTCGGCCGATGTCTCGCAGGAACGCGCCATCGGGGTCGTCTTCGACCGATTGACCCGCGAGTTCGGCCGCCTGGACGCGCTGATCAACAACGCCGCCATCCAGATCAGCCGACCCGCCACGACCATGTCGGTCGACGAATGGGATGCCACGCTGGCGTCGAATCTCCGGTCGGCATTTCTCACCGCCCGCGCCGGCCACACGCTGCTGAAGGCCGCCAGCGGGGCCATTGTCAACGTCAGCTCCGTCCATGCCGCGGCGACGTCCAGAGACGTGGCCGCCTATGCCGCCTCCAAGGGCGGCGTGGTGGCCCTGACGCGTGCCCTGGCGGTCGAGTTCGGGCCGGATGGGATCCGGGTGAACGCCGTCCTGCCGGGCGCGGTTGACGCGCCGATGCTCCACGACGGGCTGGCGCGTGCCGGTGATGCCGAGGCCCAGCACATCGCCCTCCGCCATCTGGAGGAGCGCACGCCATTGCGGAGAATCGGGCGGCCGGAGGAGATCGCCGACGCCATTCGGTTCCTGGCCGACGGCGAGGTCTCCTCTTTCATCACCGGCCAGTGCCTGATCGTGGACGGGGGCGCGCTGGCGCGTTTGAGCACCGAGTGACCGGCGCCTCAAAGACCAACACAGGGGCCGGCCCCCGGGCGAGCGGTGAGGAGGCTCGGAGACCTGCGTGGTAGCGCTGCCTGGGCTCTTCCTCATCCTGCTTTGGCTGTTCCTTCTGGCGCGCGACCCGCGGCAGCGGGCGATTCGCTGCCTGATGCGGGGATTTGTGCTCACGGGCGTGTGGCTGGTGTTGCTCACGGAAGTCCTCAGCCTCCCTGGGTGGATCTCGCAGTCGTCCCTCGGCGCGGCGTGGGGTGTCGGTTGCCTTATCCTGGCGGTCGGTGTGATCGCTCGTCGGGCGCGCCTGGCCGAAAGACTCCCGGTCTCCTTTCTTGCGACGCGCGGTGAATGGGGGCTGGTGGCGGCGGTCGGCGTCGTCCTTGCGGTGACCGCCGCCGTCGCCTGGCTGGCGCCGCCGCAGACGTGGGACTCGTTGAACTATCACATGGCGCGGGTCGCCCACTGGGCGCAGCTGCATGCCGTGCAGCCGTTCGCCACCGGCATCGAAGTCCAGAACAGCCGCAGCCCCGGCGCCGAGTTCGGCGTGCTGCAGCTGTACGTGTTGGCTTCCGGCGATCGGTGGGTGAATTTCGTCGAATGGGCGGCGATGGCGGGTTCGGTGATAGGAGTCGCCGGCCTGGCGACGCAGTTGGGTCTGCGCCGTCCGGCGCCGCTCCTGTCCGCCGTCTACGCCGCCACGATCCCGATGGGGATCGTCCAGGCTTCCAGCACGATGACCGACTATGTCGTCGCGCTGTGGCTGGTGGCCACCGCCGGCGAGGTGATCGGGATGGCACGCGACCCATCCCCCAACCGCGCCGTGGTCTATGCCGGAGCCGGCGCCGGGCTGGCGATGGTCACCAAGCCGACGGCCGCGCCGTATCTGCTGGCGCTGTTCCTGATCGCCGTTGTAGGCCTGTTGCGTCAGCGCCCCGCCCGCGTTCCCTGGGCGGCGGCCGCCCTCGGACTGGCCGTGCTGCTCGTCGTCAACCTGGGGGCATGGGCCCGTAACACGGCGATCTACGGTGATCCGCTCTCGGGCGGCGACCAGCTTGCCGTCCACGCCAATCAGGTGCGCGATGTGCGCGGCCTGGTCTCCAATACCGTGCGCAACGTCGCCTTGCACCTGGGGACGCCGTCACCGCACGTCAACAAGGCTCTGACTCTGGCCCTTCTGGAGCTGCATCGTCTGATCGGCCTCGACGCCAATGATCCACGCACGACGGCCCACGGGGTGTTCGAGGTCGACGAGATCACGACGAATGAGAACAAGACGGGGAATCTGATCCACTTCCTGATCGGTGCCGCCGCCGTCGGCTACGTCATCGCTCGACGGAAAGTCTTCGATCCTGAAGTCATTGCGTTGATGGTCGCCGTCCTGGGCGGATTCGTCCTGTTCGGCTGGGTGTTCAAGTGGCAGATCTTCGGCAGTCGATATCACCTGGCGCTCTTTGTCCTGCTGGCGCCGATCGCCGGCGGGGCCATGGGAGGCGCCTTGTCCCGACGCGGGTCGCTCGCCGTCGGAGGGTTGATGCTCCTCGGCTGCCTCCCCTGGCTCGTCGGGGTGGCCTCCCGGCCGATCGTGCCGCTGCCGGGGGAAGCGAATTCCGGCAGCGTGCTCTCGGAGCCGCGGGTGGATCTGCTGTTCGCCAATGGTCCGTATCTGAAAGAACCGTACAGCGAGATGGCGCGGGCGATCCGCCAGGCGCAGTGTGAGATGGTGTGGGTCTCGCTGGCTGGCAATCAGGCGGAGTACCCCCTTTGGGTATTGCTGGGCGCGCCCCGGGAAGGGATCCTGCTTGAATGGAATGTGGCCGGCACGCCTTCGGCGAGATTCGCGCGCACCGAACCGGCGCCCTGCGCCGTGATCTGCGAAGGCTGCGAGAACGACAGTCGTGTCGCCGGTCTCTCCCTGGCCTGGGAGTACGACACCTTCCGTTTGTATCTGGCGCAAGGGCAGGCGCAGTGACGGAGTCGCAGGCGCCCACCGGGTTGCCGCCCAGCCTGCCGCTCCGGCAGCGCCTGCCCGAGCTTCTGCGACGGCCGCTGTCTCGTGCCTACTGGTGGTGGCACAACCGCGGGCAACACGTTGCCGCCGCCTGGTTTTCGGCGGACCGTCGCCGCTCGGTTCGGAGCCTGAGCGAGGTCCGTGGTCGCCACGCCGGAGAGCGGTGCTTCATCATCGGCAACGGGCCGAGCCTCAAGCTCACGGACCTGGCCCGGCTGCGCGGTGAGACCACCTTCGGCATGAACCGGATCTACCTGGCGTTCCCCGACATGGGCTTCGCCACCACCTATTACGTGTCGGTCAACTCGCTGGTCATCGAGCAATGCGCCCACGAGATCCGGCAGTTGACGATGCCGAAGTTCCTCGCCTGGCGCAGCCGGCGCTGGATGACGGGCGATCCCGGAGTCGTCTTCCTGGACACCGACTACACCAGCCCGGCGACGTTCGCCCGTGACGCCCGGCAGCGGATCTTCGAGGGATCGACCGTCACCTATGTGGCCCTGCAACTGGCCTACCACATGGGGTTCACTGAAGTTGTCCTGATCGGAGTCGACCATCGGTTCTCGACGCAGGGGGCGCCCAATTCGACCGTTGTTGCCCGCAGCGGAGACCCCGACCATTTCTCCCCGGCCTACTTCGGCCCGGGGTTTCGCTGGCAGCTGCCCGATCTGCAGGCCTCCGAGGCGGCGTATCGTTTGGCGCGTGGCGCGTACGAGGCCGACGGGCGGCGCATCGTCGATGCGACGGTTGGCGGGCAGCTGACCGTGTTCCCCAAGGCGGCCTACGATTCGCTGTTCGATCGGACGCCGCCCGCCCCCCGGCGATGAGCGATCTCCCGCTGGTCTCGATCGTCACGCCCTGTTTCAATCACGCCCGCTTCGTCGAGGATACGATCCGCTCGGTGCTGATGCAGGACTACCCTCGGATCGAGTATCTGGTCGTCGACGGCGGATCGACCGACGGCAGCCTGGAGATCATCCGCCGCCATGCCGAGCGTCTGGCCTGGTGGACGAGCGAACCCGATGCCGGCCAGGCGGCGGCCATCAACAAAGGATTGCGCCGCGCGGCGGGCGAGATCGTCGCCTGGCTGAATTCGGACGACCTCTACTATCGCCGCGACGTCGTCTCGCAGGCGGTCGAGGCGCTGCGCGCCGCGCCCGAGGCGGGGTTGGTCTACGGCGATGGGGTGATGGTCGACGAAGACGGTTTGCTGCTCGACTGGCATTCCTATCCCGCCTACGACCTGGTCGATCTGCTGAGCTTCCGCGTGCTGCTGCAGCCGGCCGTCTTTCTCCGGCGAGGCGCGGTGGAGCGCGCCGGCTTCCTCGACGAATCGCTTCGGTTGATCCTCGACCACGCCCTGTGGATCTCCATTGCCGCCCAGGCCCCGCTTCGGCACGTACCACAGGTGTGGGCCGTCGAACGAACGCACGCCTCGGCCAAGACGATCTCGGCCGCCGGCGCTTTCGTCGAGGAGGCGGCCGGCCTGCTCGAGCGACTCGAACGCCACCCGACGACCGGCGCAGTGATCGCGGTGCATCGCCCGAGCATCTACGCCGGATTTCACATCTTTGCCGGGCGGCGTTCGATCGATGCCGGCAACGCCGTCGAGGCCCTGTCCCACTTCCGGAAAGCCTTTGGCCTGGACCCGAGCGCCGTGCTGCGAGTATGGTACAAGGTGGCCCAGGCGGCCGGACAGGCGCTCGGCCTTCGCCGGCTGTTCCTCGGGTACCGGTCGGCCAGGCGCAGGACGATGCACCGGGGCCAAAGGCTCGAGTTCCACGCCGATCACTTGACCTGGGTCGACTCCGAAGGGAGGGACGTGTGACGACATCGGTCGATGGCGGTCAATCGACCCCGGCTCGACGCGGGGCCCGGTGGTCCTGGGCGGCCGTCGGCCTGGTTCTGGCCGCAGGGATGATCCTGCGCCTGATGGACCTGACGGACGAGCCGCTCGACTTCCATCCTACGGCGCAGCTGCTGAGGGCGCTGACCGCCCGCGAGATGTACCAGTCATCTACGGCGGAATCAGGATCCTCGCCCGTCGTGACTCCTTATGAAGTCCTGGAGCCTCCGATTCTCGAGCGGCTCACGGCCCTGACCTATCGTATCGTGGGAGGAGAGACGCCGTGGGTCGCCCGGATCTGGAACGCGATCTTCTGGCTGATGGCTGCGGTCTTTCTCTTCCGGATGGCGTCGAAAGCGACTTCCATCGGAGGGGGCCTGGTATCGCTAGCCTATTTCCTCATCATCCCTTTGGGGGTCCAGGTCAGTCGGGCGTTCATGCCGGACAGTCTCATGATCTTGATGATCGTCCTGAGCGGCTACTTCCTCGTCCGATGGGCAGATGACGGCAGGTGGGAGTCGGCCGTCCTGGCCGGAGTCGCGAGCGGGGCGGCGATCCTGGTGAAGGGGAGGATCGCTCCGATGGTGCTGCTCACGGTCCTGGCCGTGGCGTTCGGCAGCGGTCGATGGAGAAGGCTGCGGCGGGAGCCGCAGATGTGGGCCGTCGGGCTCCTGACGGTGAGCATCCCGGCGGTCTACTATGCTGGGATGACGCTCGGCTCCACCACCGGGTGGGTCCAGGGCTTCTCGCTGGATGTCCTGTGGATGATCCTGTCGCCTTCGCACTACTCACGATGGCTGGCCTTCCTCGACCAGGTTGTCTATGTGGGGGTGATGCTCCTGGGCCTGTATGGGGCCACCCTTCTCGCCGCCTCCACGCGCCGGTTGTCCTTGGGCTGGTGGGGAGGCTTCCTGGCGACGGGCCTGCTGCTCCCCTATCATGCGGTCACCCACAGCTACTACAGCGTGCCGCTCGTTCCGGTGATCTCTCTCGGGCTCGCGCCGGTGGGGCAGATTCTGTTGGACCGACTGCGGGGGCTGGCGCCGGCCTGGAGGGCGGTGGCCATTGGCGCTGCGCTCCTGATGGTGTTCTACCCCGCTTGGCGCTCCCGGTCCGTGATCGTCGGCCAGGATTTCCGAGGAGAGCCGGCGGGGTGGCAGGCTCTGGCGAACAAGCTGCCCGCGGATGGCGCGATGATCGCCATCACCCAAGACTACGGCTACCGCCTGGCGTACTATGGGGGCCGCGATGTGACCTTGTGGCCCTCCGCCGCGGACCTGTCCTACGCCGACCTTCGAGGGCAGGGTGGGGACGGTGCGTTCTCCGATGTCTTCGAGGAAAGAACGAGGGGTTTCCGATACTTCCTGGTGACGAACATGGGTGAGCTGGACAGCCAGCCCGAGTTGAAGGACCATCTCTACGCCCACTTCCCGCAGATCTCCACCGCTGAGGAGTTCCTGCTGTTCGATCTCTCCCCGACAACGGGGATGTCTCCCGGGAGAGATGCCGTGTCGCTGGGCTCGTCCACCCGAGTTGCGTCCTGAGGCGGCCTACGCGGTTCGGCCAAGCTTGCATGGATCCCCGCCGGCACTTCACGGCCGAACGCCTCACCCACTGGGACCAGGTGGCCGCCTCTCTGGAAGCGTGGAAAGGCTGGGGAGGCTACTATCACGATCGGACTACGAAAGGATCGCGGCCGGCCGTGGTACCTTCGGCGACTTCGATCCTTTCGGGGACTTCGATTTGCTGTTCAGGGCCGCCAAGATGGGCCTGCGGATCGTCGATGTGCCCGTGCGGTACCATCGACGAACTTATGGAGTGACGAACATCGATCGACGGCGACACGGCTGGCTGCGCCTCCGCATGGCGGCCTTCGCGGCGAAGCGGCTGAAGTTTATCTGAGGCACGATCCGAACATGAATGGCGGATTGATCTCCAGAGTCCCAGGACGCCTGCGCAGCTTCGCGGCGGAACACTCGACCTCGCTCGTCGCCCTCCTTCTCTTCTGCCTGGGAGCCTATCTCGTCTCATCCTCGTTCTTGCCCAATCTGGACGGGATCGGCGCCTGGGACGAGTCGGCGTATGTGAATGCCGGGCGGAGGCTGCTGGACGGGGAGGTGCCCGACTTTGCCGGCAATCCGCTCGTGGCCGTTCTGTATGCCCTGACCTACCTTCCATACTCCGGGTCTGCGTTCTGGCTCGTTCACAGCACGTCGCTCGGCCGGTTGATTCAATTCACCCTGGTCTGGCTCAGCGGCTATGCCGTTTCCCGGCAGCTGCAACGCTGGACGCATCCGCTGGTCGTGCTGGGGCTGTTCTTCGTGAGCAGCATCCCTCTCGCCCTCCTGGCCTACCCCAGCGATCCGCTCTTCGTTTCGATGGCGGCCTTCTCCTTCTGGAAGCTCCTCTCGTTCTACAACTCCAATCGCCTGTCGGACCTGGCCCTATCTTCCGTCTTCCTCGGCCTGGCCGCCCTTTCCCGCAACGATGGGCTCCTGATGGGGCCGGTCCTGGTCCTGCTCGGCCTCGTGATCGGCTATGGAAAGGTCCGGCTGTGGAAGACCTTCCTGGCGGCGGCAGCCCCCTTCGCAGTTCTGGTATTCGGCTACGTCCTGCTGTACGGATTGATCTCAGGTAACTTCAGGCTGGGGACGATGGGGCGAACCTACGACAACTTCGAGGCCGGGCAGCAGGCGGCATACTCGGGCGAGGGATCCGTCAACCCGGTCCTCGAGGCGAAAATCGAGGCGCGCCGCCTGTTTGGGACCCCGGAAGAGAACGGCAACTCGGTCTTCCGGGCCATTCTGCGGAATCCGGGAGCCTACCTGGTTCGGCTCAGGGCCGTCGTCAGGCAGCTGCCGGATCTTCTCCTTTCCGCCTACGGCCAGCGCCTGGCCGCTCTTCTGATGTTGTTGGCCGTCCGGGGAACATGGGAGCTGTGGCGGCGAGGCGATCGCAGACTGCTCCTGGCGTTTCTCCTGTGGCCGGCGCATCTGGCGGCCGGGTTCGCTATCACGATCTTCCGCCTCGGCCACCTCAGCTTTCCTTTTTATGCCCTTTATGGCCTCTCGGCGATCGGGCTGAGCGCGCTGGTGGCGAATCGGGCGGACCGACGCGAGAGGGGCGTTTGGCTCATCGCGCTGGTGGCATTGGCCGTGCTCAGCAAAGTGTTGGGAGCATCGGCGGTGGAGTTCGGTGCGCTTGCCTTCGGAGCTGCCCTCGTCCTGATCTACTGGCTATGGCCCGGCCAGGAAGAATCCAGCCGCCAGGCGATGGCGCCGGCATTCGGTCTGGTCTTCCTGGCGGTTGGTTTGCTGCTGCACGGAGATTTCACGGGTCCCAAGAGTCGAACCCTGGGCGAGCGGCCTGTCGAGCAGGCAGTGCTGTTTATGCAGGAGGCATTCGAGCCGGGGACTCCGATCGCTGCCGGATCGCCCGGGCCGATCTACGCAGCTCGGATGACGTACATGGGTCTGACCGCCCTCGACATTCCCGTTGACCGTTCCCAGGAGGACTTCCTCGAGTGGATGCGCGGCCAGGGAATCGAGGCGGTCTACGTCGATTACAGTCTGACGCAGGACAGCCCTGGGCTGTGGCGGTTGATTGAAGGAAGCGTCGGTTCCGGGCTCGTGAGAGTCTTCACGGCGGGTGGGGGGGATCTCCAGGTGCTTGTAGTAGAGCCATGAAAGCCCACACTCGGGGACTCGGCCCGCCCAATCCGAGCGACGACTCCGCCCAGGCCATCGCCGACCCCATCGGTGGATTGCACGGCTTCGTCGTCAAGGATCTCGGCGCTTGCAGGGCCCGCACGGAGTCGGTGGACTGCCTTCGCTCAGACACGTTCCCGCTGTTCGCTCTCGGCTAGGCGATGGCCCACGACCTCGGATGGCTCGGCTGGAAGGTGGGGGGACTGGCCGGCCAATACGCCGTCGGCTTTCTCGTCGAAGCGTTCAACGCCGTGTTGTTCTAGGCGTTCGTGCGCCGCGTGTGGGGCGCCGGTCTGGCAGGCCTGGCCGGGCTGGCGTACGCCCTCTTTGCCGCCGACACCACTCAGGCCTTCCAGACCCATTCCCTCGGCGCACAGCCCTCGATCACGCTCCTCCTGCTCGCCTATCGGCCCGCGGTCCCCGGCCTCCGGCTGACGGACCGCGCGAGGGGAGACTCCGACGATGTATACTCGCAGGTCGCCTATCAACCCGTCGGGACAAATCACCGAATCATGGACACTCCTCTCGTTTCGATCATCACCCCGTCTTTCAACCAGGAGGCTTTCCTGCCGGCGACGATCGAGTCGGTCCTGGCCCAGGACTACCCTCGCATCGAATACGGGATCGTCGACGGAGGTTCAACCGATGGAAGCCTCCCGATCATCCAGGACTACGCCGATCGACTGGCCTGGTGGGTCTCGGAACCGGACGCCGGTCAGACGGCTGCCATCAACAAGGGATTCGCCCGGGCCCAAGGCGACATTCTGGCCTGGTTGAATTCCGACGATGTGCTCGCTCCCAACGCCGTGCGTGAGGCGGTCGAATACCTGACCAGCCATCCCGACGTCGGAATGGTCTACGGTCGTGCGGACTACATCGATGCCACGGGGAAGAGGGTGGGCGCCTTCCCCTCCGCCCCGACCGACTATCGGCGGCTGCGACGCGGCTACGTCCACATCCCGCAGCAGGCGGCTTTCTTCCGAGCACGCCTGTGGCGCATGGTCGGGCCGTTGGATGAGTCGTTCGATTTCGCCATGGACTACGACCTGTGGGTGCGATTGGCGGCGCTGACGCCGATCGCCTACCACCCCCGTCGGTGGGCCGGCTTCCGGCTGCATCCTGCATCGAAAACGACGGCCGCCGACGATCTGTGCTGGCCCGAAATGATCAGGGTCCATCGCCGGTTAGGGGGCGGGCCCCTGGCGCAGATTTACCTGCGCTATGCGCTGCGCCGGATGATCGGGCCGCTATGGCCGCACCGGATGAGATGGCAGATTCGCCGAGCCGGCTCGCATCCGCACTGAGACGGCTTCCGCGAGTCTTCGACAGCCTGTCTTTCCATCGCCGCATCCGCGGCCCAAAGCCCTAGCCCTCGAGAGAGTCCGCTGCAGCGGATTCCCCGCGGGGGGCGGGCCCCGCCTCGCTGGGGGCTGACAACGTATAATCCGCGGGGTCGTCCCTCCTTCCCCCTCGCGGGAGAACGGGCCAGATCCGTGAGCGATTTCGTTCGAACGGAGGGGAGTCATCCGATGGGTCTGCCTCCGAAGGGGAGATCACGCCTCGGGGTCCGTACGTCGCCTGAAAGCCGAGCGGCGCACGCGACGTCCGGTGTCTCTTCGGTCTTGGCCTGGCGCATCTCGCAGCCGTTCTTCCTGTCGGCGCTTGTGGCGCTTGCGTTTGCCGGGGGGATCCTGGTCTTCCTCGGGACCCGGTGGGGCGCGGACGTCGGCTGGGACGACTCGTTCCAGTACATCACATCCGCCGAGAATCTGGCGCACGGCCGTGGGCTTGGGTATTCCGTGCCGAACGGCGGAGTCGTTCGCCTGACCCACTATCCCCCAATGCTCCCCCTGGTCTTAGCCCCATTTGAGGTCATCGGCTTCCGTGCCGTCCTGGTCATGCGCTGGTTCAATATCGTCCTCTTTGTTTTCACGATGGCCATGACGGGAACCCTGGCCTATCGGCTAACCCGATCTAGAGCTTCTTGCGTTGTTGCCGCCCTTCTGGTTGTGTTATCAAGTGCATTCATCAAGATCCATACACAGGCTATGAGTGACGGGCTCTACCTTGCCCTGTCCATAGCGGGCTTGGCCCTTCTTGAAAGGTACCTCCGGGGCCGCCGAACCTCCTTCCTGATCCTGTCCGCACTCGTAATTGGCGCAGCGTTCCTTACACGATATGTGGGCGCCTCCCTCGTCCTCGTCGGCTGCCTGGCCCTCCTGACCGACACCCGGCGCAGAGGCGCGGCGCGGGCCGCGGCGGTGGCTGCGTTCGTCTTCATCTCGACGACCCCCATGCTTGTCTGGTTGGGCTACACGCGTGCAGGCACCAACCGCGTTGCAGGCCGCTTGATCGCATGGCACCCGATAGAGGCCTCCTTCCTTCGGTCTACCGTAGACACGCTGTACACCTGGTTCGTCCCCGGAAGGCTCGTCCATGGACGTGAGCTGCTGTTCCTGCTTTCCTTCATCCTCGTCGCACTACTCGTGGTCGTGTTATGGCTCCGTTCTGATGCGAATCGTCGTTTCAGACGGCTCCGGCAATGGGCATTCGAGCCCGGACTTGCGTGGATGTTGGTGGTATACCCTTTTGCGTACTACTTCGTGTTTGTCCTGTCCAAGTCATTGATCGACGACTCGATCTTCGTCGATGATCGACTGCTGGCACCCATTCTCCAGGTCTTGATCCTTGCGCTTGTCGTTGTGCTCACCCGGCTGTGGCGAACCAACCGCCGGATCGGGCCGGCGTTTGCCGTCGCCCTTTTCATCGCCGTTGCTGGGCTGTATCTCTCGAGAACCTACTCGACCGTCGGTACCTTGTATCGGGAAGGGAGCGGCTATACCAGTCGCGGATACCATGAGTCACCCGCCATCGCGCTTGCCCAGCGATTCGCCGGGCATCCCATCTTCACCAACGCAGTCCCTGCGCTTTACTACTGGACCGGCAGGGTGCCGTATTCCATCGATCCACTTGCCGAGACGAAGAGACGGTTGCAGGAGGAGTGCGGGATTCTTATCGTGTTTGACTCGATCCCTCTTGATCTGTTCAATTTGACACAGGATCAGGTCGCAGTCGGACTGGTTGTGGAGCGGACGTCGATCGCCGATATCTACTTCTCTCCTTCCTGCGCTACCCAGCTGGCGCCTTGGCTCAACAGTCTATAGGCGGGCGCACCCAACGCGGGAGCCCATTACAATGCTCCAGCCGTGCGGGAGGGCACCTCACAGATCGCCTAGGTGGCCTGGAGCGTGGCAGGGCTCTTTCGCGGACAAAGAGTGACAGCCAGTTGTGCCGGGACGACTCGAGCCCAGCGGCGCTCAACATGGCAGATCACGGACGAAGGATTCGATCACGGCCCGGCATGACGACGTCGACGACGGCCCAGCTTCTGACGCAACCGCACGGCGGCACCCCTTGCGTTATCCTTGTTCCACCCGAGGGGGCCGACAAGGCGTTCGCCCGCGCTGGGCCGCTGCCCTCGCTTCAACCCAGCGGCCGGTCGGTGTGCGATTTGGAGCTCCTGGCGTGCGGCGCGTTTTCTCCCCTCGATCGTTTCATGGGTCAGGCCGACGGCGAGACCCGTCGTCGAGTCGATGCGGCTGGCGGCGCTCGCGCCAATCGCTACCTATCCTCGCCTGTGGGCCGGTTTGGGCTGCATCCTGCATCGAAAACGACGGCCTCCGACGATCTGTGCTGCCCGAAATGATCAGGGTCCATCGCCGGCTGGGGGGCGGACCTCTGGCGCAGATCTTCTTGCGCTGCGCCGCGCGCCGGCTGACCGGGCCTCTGTGGCCCCACAAGCTGAGGTGGCAGAGATACCGAGGTCTCGCGAAGACCGGGTGAGCTGGCTGTACGGAACCGGTGTGCCGGATGCAGCTCCACGCCTGCGCGGCTCAGCGACCGAGTAGCGTCTCGAGCTCCTTCGAGCATGCCGCGTCAAAGAAGAAATCCCCATCCCGCCTTTCGACCTGAACCAAACCCAAGGAGATTTCCTCCTTGGTCGTTCCATATAGTTCTGGAGCAATGGAGTCGAAGACTACGATTACGCCGCAGTCTTCGGCCAGGTTCCGTTTGATCACGTCGACTCCACCTAGGGAGTGGACACTTCTCCCCGTCCAGAAGTAGACCGCCGCGGCGGCGTTGGTGTAGACGGGAACCTCCTCGAGGCGTCTGACAGTCGCGATCGTATCGGAGGAGTGGTACCCGCGGCTTGTGTAGCCGCGCCCCGATTCGTGGGCGTAGGTTAAGAAGGTCCACGCGCGTTGCACCCAAAGGAGGCCTAGGACGAGGAGGCATCCTCCGAGGGCCGGCGCGACTCGCCGACCGAAGACTCGTACGAGCTGATTCACGCCTACGCAGAAGAGAATGATGAGTGGTTGGAGCAGGGGAGAGAGCATCCGGTTGTCGATGAAAATGCGCTCGTCGAAAAGGCTCTTGGCGACGACGATCGCAGCGAGGTAGATGGGACCATAGATCGCCAGGCTCCACAGGAGCGGGCGAGATAGAGACTGGGAGGTGCGAAATGAGCGCGAGGCTTTGTAGAGGTAGAGCACAGCTGCGACAACCGTGGCCAGCACCGTGACGACGGCCAGGTGAGGTTGGATCGCCTGGACGAACCGTCCCGGAAGGAACCACGTGAGGACCACAGAGACAACCTGGACGATGAATTCGTGATCGACAGGCAGCCAGTCGACGGATCGAGCGAATGGGTTCCCCATCAGCAAGAGGTTGCGTCCGGCCCAAAGAGTTATGGGAAGGCTCGCGATAAGCAAGAAACCGACAGCGGCTCTGTAACTCCTTGATTCCTTCGGCAGGCAGCGTACGAGCGTCACCGTTCCTGTCAGGATCACAGCTCCACCTACATACCTTGTGAGAGAAGCGGCTGCGGCGAAAGCCGCTGCCAGCAAGAGTTCAGGGAGTCGGCGGCGGTCGAGGTAGCGGTCCAACAGGATAAGTGTGCCGAGGCTGAAGAGTAGGAATAGGCCCTCGCTCATGGCCTCGGTGTGAACAAGGATCATCGTTTCAGAGATGAGGACGGAGACGCCGGCGAAGATGCCTAAGGGGAGAGAGCGCGTCAGGCTCCGGGCCGAGATGGCCGTGAGTAGGGTATTCACGCCAAACAGGATCGCATACAGCCAGCGCAGGCCCTCAAGGGGCCCCGCACCCAGCGCCACCGGTAGAGAGATGAGGATCGACAGCATCGGCGGGAAGTGGGTAAGGGGCACGAACGAGCCGTCAGGCGAGAGGATTGTGAGCCCATGTCCCTGCACAAGATTCTCACCGGCCATGACGTAGGAGAGAGTGTCGTCGCTAGCTGCCGGCCCCCATCTCGTGCCGAAGAAGACAATCAGCGCGGCAGACACCATGGCCAGGATCGCAAGAACGTATTGGCCCTTGTGCTTCATGCTTCCCTTTGGTTGTCTTCGGATCCCGTTGGAGCCCCCGGCTGAGGCCGCTCGTATCTCCTCGCCATGGCTTTCGAAGGGTAGACCTCGATTTCCGCCGGCGCGCTGGAGGGGAATGGCCCGGGATGATCCTCTAAAGACGCCGGCGAAGTTTATCATCGCCTCGCCGCCATGGCGACGGGCGGGCTATCTGATATCATCACGACCGTTGACGACCCAAATGATGGACCAGAGGACTCTCGGCCGCTTCATGGGAGGGGGGCCACCCAAGAAGACGGTTGTGAGGAGGCTATCGAAATCTGGGGGGGCGGTAGTGGCTCCGCCATTCCCGGGCGTCGGCTTATTCCTCGGTCTTAGCGCGGGCGAACGGCGTTAGAGGGGCGGAACCCCCCGTCCACAGGAGGCAGATTGACTCAGACCCGGATTGAGCTGATTTCCCCTTACGGTGGAAAGCAAGTCAACCTGATGCCATCGGCCGAAGCTGCCGAGGACTTGCTGCGCCACGCCGGCGGCCTGCCGTCGGTGCAGGTGTCGGAGCGGGCGGCTTGCGATCTCGAGCTGCTGGCCTGTGGGGCCTTCTCCCCCCTCGATCGTTTCCTCGGCGAAGCCGACTACCGCGGCGTGCTCGAGGGGATGCGGCTGACGGACGGGCGGCTCTTTCCGATACCGGTGACGCTTCCGGTCGAGCCCTGGCCTGAAATCGCGCTCGACCGCGAGGTGGCGCTGCGGGATTCGAAGAACGATCTCCTGGCCACGCTGAGGGTCGAAGAAATCTTCCCGTGGGACCGGGATGAATTCGCCCGCCTGTCGTTGGGGACGACCTCGCTCCGTCATCCTCTGGTGGCCGAGCTGCCGCGCTGGGGAAGTCTCTTCGTCTCTGGCCGGCTGCGGGTGATCCGCCTGCCGCGTCATTACGATTTCCAGGATCTCCGGCTGACGCCGTTCCAGACTCGTCAGAAACTGGAACGGATGGGATATGAGCGAGTGGCGGCGTTCCAGACCCGCAATCCCCTTCATCGCGTTCACGAGGAATTGACCCGGCGGGCAATGGAGGAGATCGGCGGCACGCTGCTGCTGCACCCCGCCGTGGGCATGACCAAACCCGGGGACGTGGATCACTTCACCCGCGTCCGCACCTACAAGGCGCTGGCGACGGCCCTGGTCCCTTCGGGGCGGGTGTTGCTCAGCCTGCTTCCGCTGGCGATGCGCCTGGCCGGACCGCGGGAAGCCCTGTGGCACGCCATCATCCGGCGCAACTATGGCGCCACGCACCTGATCGTCGGGCGCGACCATGCCAGCCCCGGGGTCGACGAAGAGGGCCGCCCGTTCTACGGGCCGTATGATGCGCAGGAGATGGTTGCACGCTTCTCGGAAGAAATCGGCGTGGGGATGATCCCGTTTCGCGAGTTCGTGTATCTCCCGGACGAGGATCGCTACGAGGAGGTCTCGCGTGTGGACACCGGGACGCGCACCGCCACGATCTCCGGCACCCAGGTGCGGGAAGAGTATCTCGATCGCGGTCGCAAGCTGCCGGCGTGGTTCACCCGCCCGGAAGTGGCCGAGATCCTGGCCGAGAGCTACCCTCCCGGTCACCGGCGCGGCGTCTGCATCTGGTTCACCGGACTGAGCGGATCCGGGAAGAGTACGACGGCCGATATCCTGACCGAGCTGCTGCTCGAGAACGGCCGCCAGGTGACGGTGCTGGACGGCGACGTCGTTCGGACGCATCTGTCGAAGGGACTCGGGTTCGACCGGACCGACCGCGACACCAATATCCGCCGCATCGGGTTCGTCGCCGCCGAGATCGTGCGGCATGGCGGGGTGGTCATCTGCGCCGCCGTCAGCCCCTACCGCTCGACTCGCAACGACGTGCGCACGATGGTCGGCGGCGACCGGTTCATCGAGGTCTTCGTCGACACGCCGCTGGCCGTGTGCGAGTCGCGCGACACCAAGGGAATGTACGCCAAAGCCCGGCGCGGCGAGATCCACGAGTTCACCGGGATCGACGATCCGTACGAGACGCCGGAGGACCCGGAGCTGGTCCTGCAAACCGTCGGCGTGCCGGCCGAGACCAACGCGCGGGCCATCCTCGAGATCCTGCGGCAGCGGGGGTTCATCCGCTGAGGTGAACCCTCCCACGACTCGCCCATTGGGTAGCCCCGAGCCTCCTCGGCCCGCCTCGGCCGTTCGCCCGGCGCGGACCCTGCGGCCGGGATGAACGGGGAACGAATCTGCCTGCCAACGGAGCCCCACGGCGAAACGGCAACGAGCTGGCTGAATTTGTATCGGTCATTATCCCGGTCCGGGATGACGCACTGCGGCTGAAGATCTGCTTGCAGGCGCTCGCCGATCAGGCTTACCCCGCCGACCTATTCGAAGTGCTGGTGATTGACAACGGATCTTCGGACGATCCAGCCGGCGTCGCAGCCGGGTTTCCTCAGGTGAGGTTCCTGCGCGAGCCTCGGCCGGCGGCGGATCGGGCGCGAAATACCGGGGTGCGGGCGGCGCGGGGAGAGGTCTTGGCCTTTACCGACTCGGATTGCATCCCTCGGGCCGACTGGATCCGCCGCGGAGTCGAGAGCCTTGCCCGGTGGGCGCCTCCCGGCCTGGTCGCCGGCCGGATCGAGGTGACCGCCCGCGATTCAGCGACAGCCTCTCTCGCCGAACTTCACGACCTGGTCCTGGCGTTCCAGCAGGAAAGATGCGTCCGGCGTTCCCACTATGGCGCCACGGCGAACATCTTCACGCGGCGTGAGGTGTTCGAGGCGGTCGGGCCCTTCCGGGAGGATTACGGCGGGGACGCCGAATGGGGCTTGCGTGTCTACCGCGCCGGCCGGCCGGTCGTCTATGCCGACGACGTTCGAGTGGCTCACCCGGCTCGGGAGACCATCGCCGACCTGGTCGCCCGAACTCGGAGGGGAGCGAGGGAGCTGGTCGAGTGGCGCCGGAAAAGCCCCGTGCTTCTCATGCGGGACCAGATGAAGGACCTCGTGCCCCCGCCCGATTTCGTCTGGAAGATTCTGACCTCGCCGATCCTGCGAGGTCGGTCTGCCAGGGCCAGGGTTTTCCTGCTGTTCCTCGGCCTGCGCCAGGTACGATTCTGGGAGCGGCTGCGCCTCCTGTTTGGAGGAACGCCTCTTCGGTGAAGCGACGGCTGAGAGGCGGGGT
>Ga0209109_10000002_pt1 | contig 90409 bp, 71 predicted proteins | sample Rifsed10ft2_FD_184004 | JGI IMG/M metagenome (GOLD analysis project Ga0209109, IMG submission 184004) | Soil microbial communities from Rifle, Colorado, USA - sediment 10ft 2 (version 2) | ecosystem: Environmental > Terrestrial > Deep subsurface > Rock core/Sediment | place: Rifle, Colorado... | reverse complement strand
GAGCCAGTACATTTCGCCCATGCCCCGACCTGAACTGCTCGAGACCTTTCCCAATCCGTACCCCGATCGCTCCTATGAAATCCATATGGAGTGCCAGGAATTCACTTCGCTGTGTCCGCTGGGCGGTGTGGAATCGGACGCATCCGAGCTGGCACTGCTGAAGGGCGGCGCTCCGGATTTCGGCGTCATCGACATCACGTACGTGCCCGCGGAGAAGTGCATCGAGCTGAAGAGCCTGAAGCTGTATCTGTGGAGTTACCGCGATGCGGCTGTCTTCTATGAGCGCGCGGTGAACCGGATCCTGGATGATCTGAATGGCGCCGTTGCGCCGCGGTGGATGCAGGTGGTGGGTGACTTCAATGTGCGGGGCGGGATCAAGTCGGTGATTACTGCCTCGGTGGGCCAGAGGCCAGAGGCCAGAGGCCAGAGGTAGGACGGAGTCCGGTTCGATCTGGCTGGCCTTTGAGAGGGTTCTTCCAAGCGCAGTCGCTGTTTAGGTTTATCCCTCCCGGCCAGGTAGCTCAGTTGGTAGAGCAGCGGACTGAAAATCCGCGTGTCGGCAGTTCGATTCTGCCCCTGGCCACTGAGGCGAGCACCTGAGCGGGATCGACTTAACCTCCGCTCAGGGAGACGATTGCCTCCATGCGGGCGGGCTGCTCCGTCGTAGGCCCTGTTAGGGGGTCAGAGGCGACGAAAAGTGGGCTATGGGCATGATCGGTTAACTCCCCGTTAACCGGGCCGTAGGCGTTGCGGTGGCTCAGACGCGCGGTGAGCATGGCTAGAACACCTAACGAGCAGTCACCCCACTATGGCATTGGAGCGGGAGTTTGAAGGAGCTGACTCTCTTTCAAACCACCTCGCCGGCTGCAACGACGCGGGGTCGATCTGAGGAACCCTCGCCGTTGCTGGATTTCGCTCGAATGGCCGAGTGGGCGCGATTGACGATTTGCGGAGAGCCGTCGCGCGGCGGCCGAAAATAGCTGTTAGGGGTCGTCCTGCCCTATTTCAAGATCAGAGACCCCTCACGCGACCTTTGGGGCGTGGCGAGCGTCCAATCGTGATTTGCCAAAAGTGGTCGTCGATATTGACGACCGGTAGCGTGGAGCGGAAGTTAAAAGGAGGATCGCTGCGGCGGCGGGTGTCAACTTGGCCCTGTGTGCGCACGCCGCGGGGAACCGGGAAACAAAGCAGTGGTTCGAGTGAAATGATCGAGTGCCCCTATTGTCTGGCGCAGATTCCCGACCGGGCTTCTACGTGCCAGTTCTGCGCGAATCCGGTGTCGCCGTTGCTCGAAACGCGCGCGAAGCTCGCCCAAGCAGAGCAGAAACTGGCGAGCGCCACCGCGCAGATCCTGCTGCTGACGGGCAAGGAGCCGGTTGAACCCAGACCGGTGCAGAAGTGGAGCCCGCAGCTGACGGTTTTTGTGTTCTATGTGGCCTCCATCTACGCGACGGCGACGGCATCGGAGGAGCACTTCACGCCGCTCCTCCTGGTCATGGCGGCTCTTCTGGGATTCGTCATCGCCAACCGCGATCCGGCACCTAACGTCTGGACGATCGCCACGTTCGCCTTTGCGCAGCCGCTGTTCGCTTCGGTGGTCATAATCCTCCGTAATCCGACTGACGTGCTGTCGAACAGCCTCGGAGAAATTGTCCGTTCCGGATTCCTCGTCGCGCTGCAGCTGGCGGGAGCCGCGATTGCGAGTTCGTTGCTCTATCTGATCCTGGCTCGCCGAGAGCAGGTCGTCCATAGTGTGCGGCTGCCGTCAGTAACCCAGGCGACCGCGGGTCTGGATCGCTCCATCAAGTTCGTCGCGTTGATCGCCACCGGACTGACCACCGTGATCGGGCTGTTCTCGACGGTGGGCAAGCTTTTGTCCAAGGGAGGGTCGTGATGCGGGTTCCTTCTCTCACGCCGCTGTTTGTCTTGAGCGCAAGTCTCCTGACAACGTTTGCGGACGCACAAGAGCCGGCCGCTGCCTCATGCGGATCGGCGACACGCGTAAGTACGGTGTATCTCACCGTGAGCGCGGACACTCTCTTGGCGGGACCGCGGCTGCCGGTCAGGGTGAGTTATCCGTTCGAGAGCGACTTGTCGGCAGCACTCGATGCGACCGGGTTGTGGGTTCTCACTCTGCCTGATCCCGTCAGGGTCGACTCGGTTCGCGCGCTCCCTCGTCTCGCCGGTTTCCGGGCGGAGCTGACGGCGCCGGTATTCGCCGAGCACCGTGGCGGCGCCTGTGCCGCGCGAGTCGGCTATCGGTTGTCGAAAGTCTGGCGCGTCGAAGTCAACTCGAAGCCGGAAAGTCTGAAGGTGGAGGAGCGAGTGCCCTCCAGCATCGCGGCGCAGATGCGCTACACGCGGTTCGAGTCGCAGGAAATGCGGTGGACTGACCGGCTGACCATTCGTGTGTTCCTTGAAAATGACCAGAGTTTCGAGGAAACGTTCGATCGTCAGACGATACCTTCGCCCCTCACCGCTCACCAGATCGCGGACAGGGTCTGCAAACAGAAAAAATGCCAGAACACCTGGGCCCGAGCCGTGCGCGGGAAACTCGTCGACGTCTCAGTCGAGCAACTCAGCATTCGCTTGCTGCCGCCATGAAAGCGACATTCCTGAGGCGCACCGCAACGTTCTTGGCGCTCTTCATCGCCTCTCCCGTCGCGGCCCAAGAGCTGGAGGTGTTGGAGCTCGACGATTTCGTGGACCCGCGAATCCTCGCCCCGGGCGAGACAAGCCGTGCCTATCGATTCCTTGCCGGCCGCATTTACGTTGGAGCCGCTGATCATCACAACTTCCGCGGCGAGTTCCTGCAGTCGCGAATGCACTTCGGACGACTGGCGACGGTGCTCTATGCCGGACGCTGGCAGTTGACGTCCAAGCTCACCGACTATGACACCCGCACCCGACGCGAACCGCCGTACTTCCGCTCACGCACGCAGGTCGCGCGGTACTTCGGAGGCAGAAAGTCTCCGTTGATCCGCACGCAGTTGTCGTGGTCGTTCTCACAGAGTAGAACCGACGGAGCGCAAAACGAATTTGCCATTGACGGAAGCACGTCGATCACCATGCCTGTCTTGCCGGGGCCCATGATGGCCGGTGCGGTGTACTCCATCGATCACGTGCGCGATCGGCAATATGCGGGCGCGTCTGTGCGCGCACCGATACTCCGCTGGGAGCATGAATCCTCGATCAGTCTCGGCGCCAGCATCGCGCACGCCCGAGATGAGGCGGACGAGATGCCTGACGAGACGCCGAATCTGTTCAAGGCGGAGGTGGCGCTGTCCATCACGATTCCGGGCACGGAAACGCGCGTCTACGCAGCGTACTCTCCGGCGTACCGTCGTTCACTCGAGAAGTGGAATCACGAGATCACGGTGCTGCTGGACGCGCCAGTGTTCGCGAGGCTGTTTCGCTGAACGAGGCACGGTGCGAGCCAGCGCCCGGAGATGTTCAGAACGCTCCCTTACATGTCCTTCCTTGGAGAGCCCGACTTCACAAAGCTCCAGCAATCAAACGAGTGCGCCGAGAGTAGCGGAACGATTGGGTTCCGGTCACAGCGACTCATCGGTACGACGCCGACCGACTCCGCCGTAAGACCCCTGGCACCAGCTCGACCGACAATTTCGCGCCAGCGAGAGAGCTTCAAGCACAGCGCAAGATCGTGACCTTTGACGATTCCGAAGTAACTCGGCATAGGATCAGCAAGGTCAGACTAGCGAACGTAGCGCGTGGGCCAGTCCCAATTGCCGTACACGAAGACCATAGCGAAGCTGCATCGAAGTGGTCGCGGTTCGCTGAGGAATGCTCGCTAGCGCGGACCTTCCCATCTGACCGATGGTAGAAGCCGCCCGCAGGATCCTCTGCTGCTCCGGTCGGCGAACCCACTTCCTGACCATGACTCCGCACCGTAGTTCGAACGGCGGTTGCGTTTCAGAAGCGCAACGGACGCTCCTGGTATGGGGAGTACTTCTCGCGATCGCGAGCGGCACCGCTGGAGCTCAGGTTCGCCCCGGGCAGATCACCGGTGTCGTTCGCGACGATTTCCGGACTGGGGTCCCGGGCGTAACGGTCGTCCTCGACTCGGCCCACCTCTCGAAGCGCGCCGTCACCGATTCGCTCGGGCGCTTCACCATCACGGGCGTGGATTCAGGTCCGCACCTGCTCCGTGCTGTCAGGATCGGCTTCCAGCCATTCGAGCAACGACTTCTCGTGCAAGCCCGCGGGGCGTTCATCGAGATCGAGATGCCCCGGCTCGCCCTGCTGGACACGATACCGATCCGCGCCATGCGCACCGGCGTCTTCGGCAAGGTGATTGCCCGGTCAGGATTCAGCGGACTGCCTAACGCCGACGTAATCGTAATGGGTGCGCGGGCGGCGACCCGGACCGACACCGCAGGGTCGTTCAACTTTCCCGCCGTAGCGCCGGGCGCATACGTGGTCAATGTGCAGCGCAGCGGATTCGGTGGTCGCCTGTTATCGGTCATCGTGCCCGAAGAGGGGGCGGTCGAGTTGTCCGTCGTGCTCGAGAAGGCACAGGCTGCCGGTGGGCGCAGACAGAGTGCCGTCCTCATGGCGGAATTCGAGTCGCGCTCGCTCATGCGGGGCAATAACTCGGCAATCGTTCCTCGACAGGAGCTCTACGGCAGGTCCGGCCTGAGCCTCCGCGACGCGCTGCGGTACAGTCCGTCCTTCCTTCTGTCCGGGCTCGTGATCAGCGATTCACTGACCTGTGTCTTTGTCAATGGCGAGGCCGCTCCAGGGCGAGGCGTGAGCGAGTTTGGAGCGGAGGAGGTTGTCGCCGTCGAGATCTACGGTCTCCGCGCGGACTACACGACAACCCTCACGTCACGATGGCCACAAGGTCAGCAGTGTGGCTTCGGGGGCAGCAATTCACCCCAGAGCTCGGGACTGACCGGCCTCCAGTCTGGTAGCCGATCGGGCCGTATCCCGGCGGACAACATCGTCCGCTCCATCGTCATCTGGACGGTGCGATAACGTGCCCTCACTCACTCGGCGGTTTTGTTCGATCCTTGCCATCATCGGTGCGTCATCAGTCGCCGACGCCCAGGTTATTCGCGGCGTCGTCACGGAGGCGGGATCAGGAGCGCCGCTCGCCGGCTCACTCGTGACACTACGCAGCGTGGAGACAGCGCCGGACACCGGCGCCGCTATTCGGAACGTGATCACGAACCAGCTCGGCGAATACGCGATTACCGCTCCTCGCGGGGGTCGGTACCGGTTGACCGTGCGTCGCATCGGCGTTCGCGCCTGGCGCTCCGATTTCCTGAACGTAGGCAGCGGCGAAACCGTCGTCCTCGATGTCGCGATGGATCCGTTCACTACGCTTCCGCGGGTGACCGTAGCCGATCGAGCGCTCTGCACGACCGGTCGCGACGGCCTGCGCGTCGCCGCGCTGTGGCGGGAGGCGGAGACGGCCCTGAATGTCATCGTGATCTCGGGTCAGGACTCCACGCTCCGCCGTCGTCTCGTCCGTTTCTCGCGTAGCCTGGGTCTGCCGATGGGCGAAGTTAGCGAAGAGAGCCACCACTCCTACGACGAGAACGACGGCATTGGCCAGCCGAACTTCAGGAGCCTGCGCGGCGATTCCCTTTCGCGGATCGGCTACTGGGAGGACGCTGCCAATCACATGACGTTCTACGCCCCCGATGCCACCGCGCTCCTGTCGAGAGCATTTCTTCGCGACCACTGCTTCTCGGTAGCCCAGAACGAGCGCGATCGCCCCGGGCACGTTGGTCTCGCCTTTGCGCCGGTCAGAAGCCGGATCATGCCGGACATTCGCGGAACGCTCTGGCTCGACGCGACGACGTACGAGCTGCGGCTGGTCGAATTCAGGTGGACGCAGTTGCCGTGGGAGCTGGAGCACGACCATGTGGGTGGGGAGGTGCACTTCATGCGCGTGCCTAACGGCGCCTGGATCGTGAAGAACTGGACGCTCACGATGCCCAAGCCATCGCTGATCGAGCAGCGGAGCGCTGGCGGGCCGAGGCGCGAACGGCTCGTGCTGAGCGGGCTGGGCCAGGAAGGCGGGATGATCCTGGTCAACGGCCTCGAAGCATTCAACAAACCCGGGACGGTGACCGGCAGCATCGTTCGCGCCGGCAAGCCGTTGACCGGCACTCGCGTCAGGCTGGTCGGCTCGCCGTTCCAGGCGGTCGTGGACTCCGCCGGCCGTTTCCGCTTTGACAGCGTTCCACCCGGGCTGCACGCGATCGTCGCCGAGCATCCGGACTTCACGATATTCGGCATTCGCGCCGCGGAGCAGGAATTCGTGCTGCAGGAGGGCGCGACTCGGCACCTCGCGTTCGTTGCCGGGGGTGAGAAGGAGATCGCGGATGCGATGTGCCCGGGGCGGAATTGGCGGCTGCCGACCCTGCGAGTCACGCTCATTGACGAGCAGTCACGACGCCCTCTGGCCAACACACGACTCCGGATGCGGTGGTTGGATGTGGAAGTGACGGGGCGACAAGGCGCCCTGCTTGTCAGGGAAACGCGAGACACTGACCGGGATGTGACAACCGATGCTGGTGGCAACGCTGTCTTCTGTTCGATACCGGCGGCTCGGAGCCTTACGGTTGGCTATCCGATCGACGGCGGCCTTTATCCGCTTCACACATTCAAACTCGGTCCGCAGGAGAACGCCGTCGCGACGCTGCGTGCGTCTCCGCCGTAAGGCCCCGCCCGCCTAATCTTGCCGCAGCGCTTCCATTGGTTCGACTCGAGAGGCGCGCCGAGCCGGCACGACCGCCGCCAGTAATCCGACCGCGGCTATTGTGAGAGTGGCCGCCCCAAAGACCGTCGGGTCTCGCGGCTCCACACCGAAAAGGAACGATCGGGCGAGCTGCGCCAGGTGCCACGCGCCAACCAGGCCCACGGCCATCCCCACCGCCACGACTCGCGCGCCGCTGCCGAGCACCAGCTGCTGAAGTCGGCGACGGTCGGCGCCTAACGCGGCCCGGACCGCCATCTCGCGCGTGCGCTGCGCCGTGGCGAACGACAGCACCCCGTAGACGCCGATGGCTGCCAGGATCAGAGAAAGCCCGCCGAAGACCGCCAACGTCGCCATCGTGAACCGGCGCGCCGCGGTGACGCGATTGGCGTGGGACTTCAGGAACTCGAGGTCGGCCGGGATCATGGGATCTATCGCCTCCACGCGTTCACGAACGGCGCTCATGATGGCGGCTTCAGACCCGGTGCCGCGGACGACGGCGCTCATGGTGCCGATTCGCCACGGGGGAAGCTGTCGGTACAGTACATACATCTCCGCGGTTTCGTCGGTCTCGTATCCGAATGGTCGCGCGTCGTTCACGACGCCGACGATCGTAAGCCATGGAGCCGCGGAGCCGAAGTACTCCATGCTCGTGGCGCGCACCTGCCGCCCAAGCGGCGACTCTCCTGGCCAATAGCGATCAGCCATTCGTTTGCTGATGACCGTCACCCGCGGCCCGTCGGAACGGTCGCTCTCCGCGAAGGGGCGTCCCTGCAACACGCGCATGCCGAGAGTCTCGAAATAACCTTCGCTCACCATTCTGTAGCCGGCTCCGGCGCCCGCGACATTCTTGCCGGCGATCTCGATGAAGCCGGTGCCACCTCGTACCAGCGGCACCCAGTTCACCAACCCTGCGCCCTGACTGCCTGGCATTTCAGCCAGCGAGTTTCGCAGGCGCTCCCAGTACGCGAGAACCGCGGCGCTGTCGCGATTGTACCGCGGCCCTCCAAGGGTTATCTCGGCGACGACTACGCCGTTCGTCTCGAAGCCAAGTGGACGCGCCAATACCGCTCGCATGCTCTGCACGAGAAGGCCCGCGCTGGTGATGAGCATGAGAGCCATCGCAATCTCCGCAGCAACGAAGACCCGGCCCGGAAGCCCACGTCCGCCGGCGACATGGCCGCGCGTTCCTCCTTCCATCGCCTGTCCGGGCGCAACGCGGGTGGCGCGGATCGCCGGAAGCAGTCCGGTCGCGATGCCGGCCATCGTGGCCACCAGGAACGCAAAGACGATCACGACGACATCGATGCCAATCGAGCCGGTACGCGGCAGCTCGGCCGCTCCGACCAGAACCGCGCTACCAGTGAGGAACTGCGCCAGGATCACCCCAAGCGCGCCACCGATCAGCGCGATCATCAGATTGTCCACGAGCACCTGCCTGACGAGTCGCGCTCGACCTGCGCCCAGCGCCGCCCGGACCGCCATCTCGCGACTGCGAACGGCACCCTGCGCCAGGTTGGCGCTGGCCAGGTTCGCACAGGCGATGAGGAGGACCAGGCCCACAGCGCCCATCAGCAGTGCGAGCATTTCCCCGGAGTCGCCGACAAGGTCGTCCACGAGTGACTTTACTCCGACGCCGTACGAGTACATCGCGACGGGCTCGTCCTCGTGGACGCGCCTCGCGATGGCGGACAGGTCGGCCTGCGCCTGCTCGAACGAGACCCCGGCACTGAGTCGAGCGATCGCATGGTAGTTGATGTTGTTCCTCTCCGCACCTCCGAATGTGCGGGGTCGATCGAGCAGCCAGATCTCGGTGCCGTCGGGCCAGGCGTGCCTCGCGAAAACGACACCGATCACGGAGTAGCTGAGACCATTGACCTGAATCGAAAGCCCTTCGATCGGTCTGCTCTCGAGCCTTCGTTGCCAGAAGCCTTCGCTCACAACGGCCAACGGTGCACGCGACGGCGCATCGCCTGACTGAAAGCCACGTCCAGCGACGAAGCGGACCTTCAGTACGCTGAAGAAATCGGCGCTGACGGATTGGCCATCAGCGCGGATCGCTTCAGATCCCCACGCAACCGACAGACGGCCTGACTGGTGGACCGCGGATGACTCCAGGGTGCGATTACCCGCGCTCCAGTCAGCCCAGTTGGCCGAGGAAACTCGGGAGAACGCAGAGCCAGCCGAATCCACCGACTGCAGCGCGACCAGGCGATCCGGCTCCGGAAACGGAAGCGGCCGGAACAGGACGCCATCGAGTACGGCGAACACGGCGGTCGTGAGCCCAATGGCGAGGGCGAGCGTGAGGATCGCCATGGTCGTGAGGCCGGGACTGCGCCGTCGCTGGCGAAATGCGTAGGCGAGGTCCTGGCGCAGCGTGAACATCCACTCGCGGAGGGGCAAGCGCTTATCTCGGTAAGGGGCCGGGCCTGACGCGACGCTTCGCAGGCGGCGCAGTGCCCGCGTGCGTCCGACAGAAAGCGCGGTGCGCCATGGAGTGACGGCGCGGCCCGCGGTCCGCAGCTCGGCGACGAACGCCTGTGCCGATTCGGGCCGCTGAGCCGGGTCGATCGACATGGCGCGTTCGATGGCGGTACCGACCTCGATCGGCACGTCGGGCGCGTAACGACGCAGTGGCGGCGGAGGCTCGTGAAAGCGAAGCGAGACGATCTGCTGCGTCGTCTCTCCACGGAACGGCTTTCGCCCGGCGATCATTTCGTAAGCGACGCAGGCCAGGCTGTACACGTCGGACCGCGCATCCAGGTTCGATTCACCCGACGCCTGCTCCGGGCTGACGTATGCCGGCGTCCCCGCGGAGAAATCGAGCTCCTTTCTCAACGACGCCCATTCGAAGGCTTCCGAGTGCAGCTTTCGCGCGATCCCGAAGTCCATGACGTACGGGTGCGAGCCCTGGACGAGGATGTTCTCGGGCTTGATGTCGCAATGAAGCACCCGCTGCTCGTGCGCATGTCCCAGTCCCGCCGCGATGCCATCGAGAAGGCCCAGCGCTTCGTTGAGCGGCAGGCGGGTCCTCGAACGCAACAACGCGCCGAGCGAACCGCCGCGTATCCATGGCATGACGTAGAAGGGGCTTCCGGCGCGTTCACCGGCGTCGAAGAGCGGCAGGATGTGCGGGTGCTGCAGGCGCGACACGAGCGCCATCTCCTGCAGCAGCTGCGATGAGCCGACGCCTGCCACCGCTTCAGCGGCCACCATCTTGAGTGCGACCACGCGTCCCAGCGTGAGATCGTTCGCGAGATAGACCGTTCCCATTCCGCCCTGGCCGAGCTCGGACGTCAGCTCGAAACGCGCGGCAATAGCCAGACGAAAGTCGAACTCGGCGTCCCGCGATGCCGGGTCCGGTTCGAAGAGGTCACGCTCGGCAACGCCAAAGACTTCGATGAGTCGCTGGCGGGTCTTTGCGGACGGGTATGGGTGCCTGCCGCTACGCAGGTCAGACCAGTGACCACGCGACAGCCCCAGTCGCATGGCCCAGTGGTTCTGGCTGACGCGGCTCCCGGCGAGGAGTTGCTCGAGTCGATCGAGTCTCAGTCGCTGTCGCATAGGTGCTGATTCGACACCACTCGAATGCCAAGGTGTGAAGCCGGGAACCAAACCGTGAGTCGAATCCGGCAGGAAGTGTTCGGAAAAGGTGTTCGGAGCGCGCTTCGTTGCAACTTCCCCCGGGGTTAGCGCGACTCTATCATCCGTGTAACTCGTCCGGGGTGCCGCTCGCGTCCGCGAGAGGCTGAGAGAGTCCCGTCGAACCTGATCCGGTTAGCACCGGCGTAGGAAGTCGCGAGTGGCAGGCCCAGTGTGGGCAGGTCCGCCAGAGTTGGTGCCGTCGCGCGATGCGCGAACGGCGCGTTGCGCCACCACGGCGCGATCGCTGGCAGCGGTTTCCAGGCCACCGTTGCGCCGGCGGGTCCGCGGCTCCGGACGAGCGACACGAGTTGCCGCCGGACCGATTCCATGAAGAACCTTGCCATTGCCATCGCGACCCTGCTCGCGAGCGTCATGTCACCCCTCAGGTCGGTTCCCGGCCAAGGTGCCCCGATCACCGTGGCCGGCACCGTAGTCGATGCCACGAGCGGTGCGCCGCTTGCCGGCGCGACCTTGCGGTTCCTGACTGTGGCCGCTCAGGGCTACGCGGCAACGACTTCGAGTTCGGCAGATGGCCGCTTTCGCATCACGTCGGGCGGTCCTGGTACGCTCCTGGTCCAGCGGAGCGGCTACGCGATCGCAGGGCGCGAGATCAGGTCGAGTGACACCACACTCACGATTGCACTGTTGCGACTCGGCAGCCAGGAGACCCGCGCGGCGACGGCGCAGTCGCTGGAACGACTCACCGTCACCGCCGTCCGCGCCAGCGGCGTCGCGCCCATCGCGCAGGCCACGCTCGATGATGCGCGACTCGCTCGCGACTACAGCGGACAGGATGTGCCACTCACGCTGCGGCAGGCGCCATCGGTGACGGCGTATTCGGAAAGCGGTTCGCTGCTCAACTACTCGTACTTCCGCGTGCGGGGCATCGACCAATCCCGGGTCAACATTACGCTGGACGGCATTCCGCTCAACGAGCCCGAAGACCAGCAGATCTACTTCTCCGACTTCCCCGACCTGACGAGCTCCGTGCAGAGCATTCAGGTGCAGCGGGGTGTCGGCACGAGTACGTATGGCCAGGCTGCGTTCGGCGGATCGCTGAACTTCGCCACGCACTCGCTGACCGGGACAGCGCGCGGCAGCTCGCTCGAGGTAGGCGGCGGTTCGTTTGGCACCGCGCGCGCCACGCTGCAGGCCAACAGCGGCGCGCTCGCCAACCGGTTGGCGTTTCACGGTCGCCTGTCGGGCATGCGGTCGGACGGGTACCGCGAGGGAGCGACGTCCGCGGCGAACAGCGCGTTCGTCAGCGGCGGGTACTTCGGCGATCGCGACCTGGTGAAGTTCACGGCCACCACGGGGCTCGAGCGAAACGGTCAGACGTACGCCGCCGTTCCCGAGAGCGAACTGCGCGTGAACCCGCGCGCGAATCCGCTCGCGGGCGTTGGCGACAAGTATCGCGAGAGCTTTGCCACGCTCTCGTACACGCGACTGGTATCGACCGACGTGTCGGCGGGTGTCACGGCGTACGGTTTCGCGACTCGCGGGTTCTACGACTATCCGTCGGGCGCACCGGGTCCGGCACTTCGCTATCGCTCGGCGTCGCGATGGGTTGGTGTGATCGCGGCTGCGCACGCGGTGTCAGGACGGCTAACGCTGGACGGCGGCGCGCACGGCATGACCTACTCGAAGGACCATGAGTTCGATGACCGCCCAGACCTCCAGTATCCGGGGTATTCCAACACCGGTTTCAAGACGGAAGCCAGCGCGTTCACCAAGGCGAGCATCGCGTCAGGCGTGGCTACTGTGTTCGGTGACCTGCAGCTGCGCACCGCGGAATTCCGGTATCGCCCCACGGCGGGCTACGGGCTCGACGAGATGAGCCAGCGCTGGAACTTCGTGAACCCAAAGGTCGGGGTGACCGTCCAGCCGGCGAATCGTGTCAGTCTCTTCGCGTCGTATGGAACGACGGGGCGTGAGCCAACCCGTGGCGACCTGTTTGCCGGCTCGGACGACGTCACGCCTGACGATGCGCCGGCGCTGTTGCCGCTGACGCGCGTGCGGCCCGAGCACGTCAACGACCTCGAGGTCGGCGCGACGGTCTCGCTGAACCGCGTCAGACTCTCGGCGAACGCGTTCGACATGCGGTTCCGGGACGAGATCGCCCGAACGGGCGCGACGACCCCGCTCGGATACGACATCCGGGCGAACGTCGGGAAGAGCTACCGGCGGGGCGTTGAACTCGAGGCCGCCGTAGCGGTGACGTCGACTCTCGACTTTGGCACTTCGGTGTCGGTGAGCAGGAACAGAATCGAGTCGTATCGCGACGACGGGACGGGCATCACGTACGCGGACGTGGAGCCGATCCTCACGCCGGCGTTCCTGGCGAGCCAGCAGTTCACGTGGCGCGCGACGTCACAGCTGACGTTCACGGCCGACAGCCGGTACCAGGGGCGGAGCTATCTGGCGCCGGTGGGAGATGAACGCCTGACGAGTCCGGCGTTCCATGTTCTTGACGGTGGCGTTCGCTGGGAACTCGCCGGGTCAACGTTGGCGTTGTACGGCCGCAATCTGCTGAACCGGCGCGCGTATCCGTCGGGAGATGTGAGTGGCGACGGTGTGCCGAGGTACTTCATTCTCGCGCCGCGCAGTATCGACGTGACGTTTTCAGTGCGGCGCTGACGGTCGGATGGCAGATGGCGGATGGCGGATGTGAGATAAACTGCAACGAGCGATCAGGACTGGTCGTACTGTTTCCTCACGGCCAGGGATGGCGACGGAGCGTCTGGAATCCGTCGCCATCGGTGACGGCGATGTAGACGCTACGCGGGCCGAAGCCGACTACGCGCTCGGAGTCGGGGAGTGCGAGTCGGCCGATGAGTCGACCCGTGCGATCGACCAGGTCGTAGCGGGTATCTGTCACTCGCGACCACTGCGACCTCGCGATCAGGATATTTCCTTCAGGCGTGCCGTGACTGCCTGGCCGGATTGGCGCCAGTCGATCAGTCCACGGAAAATCAGGTATCCTGGCGTCCGCTCCGTACCGCTTGCGAAGGCGCTCGGCGTTCGCGCGCTTTTCCGTCGCATTCGACCTCGGAGCTTCCCATGGGAGCTCGGTACCGCGAATGGTGCTGCCGTCCGGCCTGCGCCACTCCACGCGATATGGCTCCACACGCACGATTGCAATCCACCCGTCCGGGAAGAGCTGAACCTGCTCCTCGGCTGACCCGTTCAGAATGGTGGCTTTCCAGAAGGTGCGTTGTCTATTGGACTGGACGTGCTGGTCGTAGCCGCGCAGCCGCGCAAAGGTGTCTGCGCGTTCCGTGCGGCGGGAGGCGAGGATTGCGGCGATGCGTTGGCGGCTGAAGTCGCCCTGAAGCCGATCGGCGCCAAAGAGATCACCCGGGGCGGCCTTGATTGCCGGGTGGTCAGGCGGAATCGTCCGGACAATGCTGTCCCTGGCGAGGATCAACCACCTTCGGCCACGCTCCTCGTCGACCAGCAACGTCGAGTCGGCCGGCAACGCCAGAAGTCTCCCAGCGACGCGGTATTCGCCCGGGCCGGAACGCTGCAGCCCGATCCTTCTGACCCCGCCGGTATGGAAATCGGCGACAACGAGGCGCGTCTCACTGCTGTTATCGCTGACGAGGACCCTGCCGTCGGCGAGCTCGCGAATCGAATGAATCCGCGTGAACGGCTCTGCCAACATCGCGTCCGCCGGACGCAGCACGATGTCCCGCGGAGCCTGCTGAAACGAAACCGCCCTCGCGATGGCGGTGAGCCACAGTGCGACGGCGATTCGTGACATTTTACTCCTCCGATCGGCTGCCCGCTGCCCGCTGCCCGCTGCCCGCTGCCCGCTGCCCGCTACTTCGGATCTCCTTTCACCGCGTCCTTCACGATGTACGGTACCCCATCCGTCATCCACTTCGGCGCTGGGGCACCCTTCAAGTAGTGATCGAAGAACTGGAAGTACCGGATCGTCAGGTCGCGACGATTGGCGAGGCCACGCAGGCCATGCCCCTCGCCCGGATACGCCAGCATCACCGCCTTCTTCCCGTTGAAGCGCAGCGCGTTGTAGAAGTTCATTCCCTCGCTGAACGACACCGTGGGATCGGCCGTGCCGTGCATGATCAGGAAGGGAGCCGTCGCGTTGGGCGCATGAGCCAGCGCGCTCTCGTTGCGGTACAGCTCGGGCTCGTCCCACGGCGACTTGCCCCAGCGGCCCTGTCCGTACAGGTAGTACTCGTTGCCGTTGGCGCCCGAGCCGCCGGTCACCTGGTAGGACCAGCCCCAGCTCTGGCTGAAGTCCGAGTAGAGATCGGTCACGCCGGCGCCCATGCCGACCGCGGCGAACAGCTTCGACCGCGTGCCGATGAACGCTGCGCCCTCGCCGCCATAGCTGTGCCCGTGCACTGCGATCTTCTTCGGATCGGCGTAGCCGAGCTCGATGACCTTCTTCGTCGCTGCCTCGACACCTTCGAGCATGTCGCTGTGCGACGAGCCGGTACGGAAGTGAATGTCGGCCAGCATCGTTATGTATCCACGGCTCAAAGCCTCCACAGGCAGTGAGCCCATGCCGGTGATGAATGACGGCGGCGTGTACCGGTGCATGTTCTGTGAGTTCTTCTCGTAGAAACTCACCAGCATGGGTCGCTTCTCGCCGGCCTTGTAATCGTCAGGCAGCGCCAGGATCCCCTGCAAGCGTACCCCGTCCTTGTTCTTGTAGTCGAACAGCACGCGCCGGCCCCACATGTACTCGGCGTGCTGCGGGTTGGCGTCGCTGATCTTTCGTGAGTCGGTGAGGGTCGGTCCGGATATCCGGAGATCTGGGAACTCGACAAACGTCTGGCGCGTGAAGAGGTACCGATCGGCCTTATCCGCGCGAACCGGTGTGCTGAACACGGCGTCGTCGAAGGTCAGCTCCCTGAGCTCCGTTCCTTCGAGGCGATAGAACCCGGACTTCTTCGTGTAGTCGCCGTAGGCCGAGAGAGTGATCGGCTTCGTCACGTCGATCGCGCGGCCGGAACGCACGCGGCGCGGCGCCGAGGAATCAATCGGCTCGGTGCGCACCGGACGGAATCGCACTTCGCGCTTTGCGCCGTTCCCGAGGGTGAGGTTGCGCGTGCCCGAAGATCCGTCGAGCGGAATCAGCACCAGATCGTATCGCTGCTGCACGATGACGCTGCGACCGTCGGGCGTGTATCCCGCGATGCCGTACGAGGGCCTCGGTCCGGGATAATCGAATTCGGAATTGATGAATCCGGGCGTCCCGTTCCCCAGCGTCCGGGACGTTCCGGCGTCGAGGTCGTACGCCTGGAAGCGATTGTCCTTCCAGTACAGGTAATTCCGCCCGTCGGGAGAAATGCCGAGCGCGTGCTGACCCGTGAGCTGGCCCTTCATCATCAACGTGCGGTCGCCAGTGGCGGTGTTCACTCGATAGAAGTCCGCTGCGGGTCGCTTGTAGTCGGACACGTAGGCACGCACGTCGCGGCCCACCGCCCAGCGGCCGTCGAGCGAGATCTCCACCTCACGCATACCCGAATCCGTCAGCGTGATGTACCGGCTGTCGGTGACATCAAATGCCTGGCGGAAGGTGAAATTGCGATCGGCCTCGGCACGAATCATCTGGACCGACTGAATGCGCTCGTCGTCGGTGCGCCAGACATCGACGTCGGCGATGGAGTCGGTGCTTCGCCGTCGGGCCGTGTCCGGCGCCGAGGTCTGGGGGATGATTCCGAGAAACACGCGCCGCCCATCCTCGCTCCAGGAAAGCGGCGTGCGATCGCTGACGATAAACCCCTTGGGAAAGCCGGCCGCCTTCGAGGGATCGAGCTTCGCCGGAGTCACCTCGGGATCGTCCAGCAAGGTGCGGAGGTTGGAAAGCGCGATGAGTACGTTGTCACGCTCGCGCATTTTTTCGACCGGCCGTCCCTTCAGGACGGCCACCCGATCGCCGTCGTCGCTCCATGACAGGCGATTGTACTGGAGCGTGTCGTTGTCGAGCACGTGAGTGCGACCGCTCCTCAGGTCGATCAGGAACAGACCGTTGCCGTCGCGTATCTGGGCATCGACCGTATACGCCAGCAGGTCGCCCTGCCGGTTGAACGAGATGTCGCCGACGGAGCCGAGGAAGAGCGATCGACCCGAGGCGAGTTCATGAACGACCGCGTCCGTTCCGCGCGCCGCGTTCGGTCCGACTGCCGGCGTGGCCGGCGCGGCCGGAGCTGCCGGCGCGCCCGCGCCTCGGCCGCGGCCTCCAGCTGCAGCTGCTCGGCGGCGCAGGATGAGATGCGTCGCGCTGGCGTTGAAGCCTCCCGCCTGCATGCGTTGCCAGGACTGCGTGCGTCCCGTCGCCAGTTCCCGCAGTTCCATGCGCGGCGGCGTCGTTGCGGCAGCTGGCCCTCCACGCCCGGCTCCCTGCGTCGCCGGCGTCGTGCCCTGCGCCCCGGGAGCCGTGGGTGCCACGCCGGAGTCCGATGGAGCCGGGGCGCCATCTGCACCGCGTCCACCGCGGGCCGGAATCGAATCCACCTGGTACACGACCCAGCGGGAGTCGGCGGAGAACGCGGCATCGTGTGCGTTAGGCACCTCCACGTCCTGATTCGTATCGAGGTTCAGGAGGCGAATCGATGGCTTGGAGTCGGCCGGAAGGATATTGGCGTGCCTGAGCGTGTACGCGACCCACTTCCCGTCAGGCGAGATCCCGGCACCCTCGATGTTGCGCCATCGCGAATAGTCAGCCACGGTCAGCGGCTTCTTCCCGGCGGCGGGAGCCGCGTTCTGGGCGAGCGCTGGCGCGAGCGGGAGGCCCGCGGATACCAGAAGGACACGGACAAAGAGAGCGGCGAATTGACGCGCGACCATCGGAGACCTCGTTGGCAGGGTTGCAGCGCCCTAGAATGGGATTCCCGGGGCTGTAAGAGCAAGACACCGGGACCGTCCGAAAAGGCTCGCTAGTGCCGTTCGAACTATTCTGCCAAGTGGTTCAATGCAAACCCATACCTTCGAGCGTTCGGTGAAACAAGTTGGAACGGCACCAGGCAGCCAGCGTCGGCTGGCCCAGGGACTCAAGCGTTGCCCGGCACCAGGCTTCGAGCTGCGCGGGGAACGTGGCCGCCGCGAACGAGCCCAGGTCGGCGATCGTCACGGGAAACCGCCGCGGGGCGGCGGCGTCTGCCGGAAGTTGTGGAACGCTCCATCGCGGCTCGGCGCCTTCGTCAAGCCGTCGGAGTGCGCGCGACGTACTGCGGGTCATCTCCTGCAATCCAGATGCGGTAGAGCAGTGTCCAGCATCGCTTCAGCGCCTCACGAGAGAGCCCGGTGGGATGTTGCAGCGTATACGCCGAGAAAGCGCTTCCATGCCGGCTTCCCCACGGTTCCTGTCGTGAGTGGTCCAATGCCAGAAGCGCCGGGAATCGTTCGGCGCAGGAGTCCTCAGTCTGCTGGTAGATCGCTCCGCACTGCGGGCAGGCGTGTCCCGGATTCTGGCGCGCCGCGTCCGACATCAGACGGGCAGGAACCAATGGATGTAGCCGCATCGGGCGCAGACGTAGCAATCGGCCTTTGGCCCGGTCCACTCCAGGTCGAAGAACGATGCGATGGCGCCGTGCAGCTGCGCGTTACGGTGATGGAAGCGGTCGAACCTGCAGATCTCACAGCGCAGGCTGACGCCGGCGACGACGGCAGGTTCAGGTTCGGCCTTGTCGAAGAGTCCCATTGCAGTCTCGGAAGGCGTTGATTCGGCCGGCACTCGAGGCCGCCCGCGGTCGCCGAAGGGCCTTAGCGGAATCCGATCGCGATCGAAAAACCGCCGCGGCGGTTGGGGATCAACGAGAACTGGCGGGGAAGAGGGACGTTTACCCAGCGCTCGGACTTCGCGCGCGATCCAATGATTGCTCCGATACCCGCACCGATTCCCGCACCGAGTGCGGCCGTCAGCGGCCGGCTGTATTCCTTGGTCGAATCGGAGGGTTGGGCTGCCGCGGCAAAGAGGAGTCCGCCGACCAGGCCGATGCCCCCACCAATCACGGCGCCGCGTCCGATGGGACGCTTGTTCCGTCCGGCTTCGCCAGCTGTCGTTTCGAGGCGCTCGATCTGCGCCAGCGCAAAGGACCATACGCCGCGCCCCCTCCCGTCCTCGATGAAGACGAGGGTATCGCCGCGCTGCTCGAGGAAATTCGCGATGAGCGGGGCAACCAGCGTCGGTGTCTTGACGCGTACCCGTGTCCCGGCGGTGATTGGAACGGCAGCTCGGGACGAAGCCTGGGCACCGGCCTCCGGTGCCAGACACGCCAGACAGAGTGACAGAACCAGGAAGTTCAGGCGCAAAGGGATAGGCTCCAAGCGGTTGGCACTGCGGTCGTGCTGCCTGCGTCAATAATAGTCGCCGCCCGAACCACCGTTCCCCGGGCCGCACCCCATAAGGACGGTTGCCGGGCCCGCGACGTAAACGGCCCTGCAACCACACAGTCCGGCTGCGGAGGGTGGGTGGGCTGGCAGGCGTGCCGGACATTTGGGCCGCCGCTGCCAAGGTCCTAACTTGTGGTTTCCGTTCGGAAGTCCCTGAATTCCCGACGCCATGCCCCAATCCACCTCGACTATTACCGTTGTCGCGACCGCAGCAACAGGCGGTCCCCCATTTCGTGCCGCTCCGCAGGCCGGCTCCCTGAAAGGCTCGGAGATCCTCCGTATCGCGACTGAGATACGGGCACGGGTCGCCGCCGGCGAGCGGATCTGCAACCTCACCGTCGGCGATTTCGATCCGCGACAGTTCCGGATACCGAAGCTCCTCGAGGAAGCGACCATCGAGGCGATCCGTCGTGGGGAGACCAATTACCCGCCGGGTATCGGCATGCCGGTGCTTCGCGAGTCGGTGTGCCGTTTCTATGAGAACGAACTGGGGCTTTCGTACCCGCTGGAGAGCGTGCTGATCACGACAGGTTCCAGGCCGGGCGTCTACGGCACGTACCGGACGCTGGTCGGTGAGGGTGAACGCGTGATCTACGGCGTCCCCTCGTGGAACAACAACTACTACACGCATATGGTGGGCGCCGAAGACGTGCCGATCGAGTGCGGCGCCGCCGACGCATTCCTTCCCACGCGGCAACGGCTGGAGCCGCTCATTCACGGCGCGAGGCTCCTCGCGCTGAACTCGCCGCTCAATCCGACCGGCACCGCCTTCACGGCCGAGTCGTTAGGTGCGATCTGTGACCTGGTCCTGGAGGAGAATGCGCGACGGAGCGCCGCCGACGGGCCACTGTATGTCCTGTATGATCACGTCTACTGGCAGATCACCTTCGGCGACGTGGAGCACGTGAATCCCGTGTCGCTGCGGCCGGAGATGGCGCCGTACACGATCCTCGTCGATGGCATTTCCAAGGCCTTTGCCGCAACGGGGATGCGGGTGGGCTGGGTGGTCGGTCCGGCGCCGGCTATCAAAGTCATGGAGAACATTCTCACGCACGTCGGCACGTGGGCACCGCGCGCGGAGCAGATCGCCACGGCCACATTGCTCGACAACGGGGAGGCCGTCCTGGCGTTCCGCGAGTCGCTGGTCGCCGGCGTGCAGCAACGGCTACAGCTACTATACACGGCCATCAAGTCGTTCAAGGTCGCCGGTCACGCCGTGGACGCCACCGAACCGATGGGGGCGATCTATCTCAGCGCGCGCTTCAACCTCCGAGGCCGTGTAGCGCGAAACGGAGCGCGGTTGTCGTCGGCCGATGACGTGAGAAAGTGGTTGCTGGAGGAGGCAGGGCTGGCGGTCATCCCCTTCGATGCATTCGGCTCATCGACGGACGAAGGCTGGTTCCGGCTATCGGTCGGCGCGGTGTCGGTGGCGGACATCGAAGCGTCGCTTCCGCGCCTGCGCGCGGGGCTCGAGTCACTCACTTGACCAGGCGAGAGGAAATCATGGTTGCCCGTTTCCGCTGGACTTTCGTGCTGACCTGTTTTGTCGCGGCAGCAGCGTCGGCCCAGGGATCGGCCATCGCTCCTGCCGAGGAGCAGATTGCCGCAGCGATCCTACCTCTCCCTGCCGACGCGCGCGCCTCGGCCACCGTGCTTGGTTACGGATCCGACGGAAAGCTCACGACTCTGCGGAAGGGCACCGGCTCGATGATCTGCCTGGCGCGGGACCCGAAGCTGGCGCAGTTCCACGTCGCGTGCTACCACGAATCGATGGAGCCCTTCATGGCTCGCGGTCGTGAACTTCGCACCAGCGGAGTCACAGGAACGCAGGTGGACAGCGTGCGTTTTCGCGAGGCCAGGGCCGGCACGCTCAAGCTGCCGAATCATCCGGCGAGCCTGTACTCACTGACGGGCGGGACCTTCGATGCCGCGACCAAAACAGCGCCAGGCGCCAAAGGGCTTTACGTGGTCTACATCCCGTACGCGACGACGGCGACCACCGGCTTGAGCGACAAGCCTCAGGAGGGCACACCGTGGATCATGTTCCCCGGCACGCCGAAGGCACACATCATGTTCGTGCCAAGGATGTGATCTGCGGACATCGGACATCGGACAGCGACCTAAACTTCCGTCTCATATTCATATATCTAAGTTGTTGACAGGACAAGTTTTGGTGCGCTTGCCAGTGCCGATACTCCCCGAGGCAAGTGTCGTGAACTCAGCGCTAGATGGCGCAATACTGTCTGGACTTGCCTTGGTGGAGAACACAGTCTAGCATTCTATCCGGATTAACGGATATGACTGCTACAGCCCAAGTTCACGACCGCCTGGCGACTCTCGCCGACCCTACCCGGGGCCGGATCCTGCTCGCGCTCGAACAGCACGAACTGACGGTGGGCGAGCTCTGTTCGGTGCTCGCCCTGCCGCAATCCACAGTCAGCCGGCACCTCCGTCTGCTCGCCGACGAGAATTGGGTCGGCACCCGGCAGGAAGGCACGAGCCGTTATTACGCCCGAAACACCGCGCTCGAGCCGGGGGCCGATCGACTCTGGTCGGTCGTGGCGGAGGACCTCCGCGGAAGTCCAGGACACGACCGCGACCTCGCCCGGCTCGCGGAAGTAGTCGCCCAACGGCGGGTGAAGTCGCGCGAGTTTTTTGCCGTCGCGAGCGGTTCGTGGGACGAACTTCGACAGGAACTCTTTGGGAGCGCGGTCGGTGGTGGAGCCCTGCTTGGCCTACTCGACGACGACTGGGTCGTCGGAGACCTGGGTTGTGGCAGCGGACATCTGTCGGCGCTGTTGGCACCATACGTCGCTCGAGTCATCGGGGTCGATGCGTCGCCAGACATGCTCGAGCGGGCCAAGGCCCGCCTCGTCTCGTGGACGGGTGTGGAGCTCCGCGCCGGTGAACTCGAAGCGCTTCCCATCGCCGCGGGCGAGCTGGATGCCGCCATCATCTCACTGGTTCTCCACCACTCGCCGGAGCCGAAGCGTGCCCTGGCCGAGGCGGCGCGCGTTTTAAAGGACGGAGGTCGGCTACTGCTGGTCGACCTCACTCCTCATGATCTGGTCGAATTCCGCGAGCGGATGGGGCACGTCTGGCTTGGCTTCTCCGAGTCGCAGGTGACCGAGTGGCTGCAGGGCACGGGTTTTTCGCGGGTCAAGGTGGTGGCGTTGCCGCGCGATCCGGGTGCGCAGGCGCCGGCGTTGTTCGTGGCAACAGGAATCAGGAAACAGGGATTGACTGCCCGCGAAAGACTCGCTGGCTTAACGTCGTTGAACAGCAGCAATTTCAAAGGGGACGACGAATGACGACGACAGTTCGCCCAGCAGCCAACGCGCTCGACCGTCCGGCCTTCAAGGTCGCGGATCTCGGGCTCGCGGAGTGGGGGCGCAAGGAGATCCGCCTGGCAGAGCATGAAATGCCGGGACTGATGGCGATCCGCAACGAATATCGCGGATCAAAGCCGCTGGCCGGCGCGCGGATCATGGGATCGCTGCACATGACCGTGCAGACCGCGGTACTGATCGAGACGCTGGTCGATCTGGGCGCCGACGTGCGCTGGGTTTCCTGCAACATCTTCTCGACGCAGGATCATGCCGCTGCCGCGGTGGCGGTGGGGCCAAACGGCACGGTCGAGAATCCGCGTGGGATAGCGGTATTCGCCTGGAAGGGCGAGACGCTCGAGGAATACTGGTGGTGCACGGAGCAGGCGCTGATGTGGCCCGATGGTGCCGGTCCGAACCTCCTGCTCGACGATGGTGGCGATGCCACGCTCCTGGTTCACAAGGGCGCCGAGTTCGAGCGTGCGGGCAAGATCCCCGCCTTTGACGCCGCGAATGATCCTGAGGAGTGGGGAGTCATCCTGCAGTTGCTGCGCGATCAGGCGCGCGCGAATCCGGGGCGCTGGTCGAAAGTCGCGGCCGCCATTCGTGGCGTGTCGGAAGAGACGACCACCGGCGTGCATCGGCTGTACGAGATGATGCGGAACGGGACGCTGCTCTTCCCGGCGATCAACGTCAATGACTCGGTCACGAAGTCGAAGTTTGACAACATTTATGGGTGCCGGCACTCGGTGATCGATGGACTCAACCGCGCCACCGACGTCATGCTGAGCGGCAAGGTGGCCGTGGTGTGCGGTTTCGGCGAGGTGGGGAAGGGATGCGCGCAGGCGCTGCGTGGCCAGGGCGCGCGCGTCATCGTCACCGAGATTGATCCGATCTGCGCGCTGCAGGCGGCCATGGAAGGTTTCCAGGTCGCGACGGTCAACGATGTCGTCTCGACCGCCGACGTGTTCATCACCGCGACCGGAAACAAGGACGTCATCACGACGGCTCACATGTCGCGCATGAAGGACAAGGCCATCGTTGGGAACATCGGCCACTTCGACAACGAGATCGACATGGCCGGCCTGAAGAGGGTCCAGGGCATTCGCACGGTGAACATCAAGCCGCAGTACGACGAGTGGATCTTCCCAGACGGCCACTCGGTGCTGATCCTGGCCGAGGGACGACTGCTCAATCTCGGCTGCGCGACGGGGCACCCCAGTTTTGTCATGTCGGCCTCGTTCTCGAACCAGGTCCTGGCTCAGATCGAACTGCACCAGCACAACGATCGGTACGAGCGGAAGGTCTACACGCTACCGAAGCACCTCGATGAGAAGGTCGCGCGCCTGCATCTCGAAAAGCTGGGCGCCAGGCTCACGGAGCTCACGCCGGATCAGGCGGCATACATCGGCGTCGACAACCAGGGGCCGTACAAGCCGGACCACTATCGGTACTAGCGCAAGGCGCACAGCGCAACGAGCGAGGGGACAGACGAAAACCGCGGTCCCCTCGCTTCATTTTTCCGAACGGTCTTCTGACTCGATGCATCTGAGGGCCGCTTCAAGTCGGTGTCGACCGAGTCCGCGCACGAGGCATTTTGCCGCGTTGAATTCCGAGAGGACTGACTGAAAGGCCAGGTGAATCTCCTCGCGCGAATGCGGGCGATCCCGAACCGCGTCCGCCGTCCACGGGACGTCGATGTCGGCAAGCAGATAGCGTTCGCCCAGGCGCGCCCGCGCTTCGGCCTCGACCCATGCAGGACAGGTTCCGTAGTAGTGCCGCGCGTAGACCACTGTACTGATCAAGTCGGTGTCGAGGAACAACCAGCGAATCTTGCGTCGGGCCGCGTCGACGAGTGCGGCATCCTCGGCGGCTATTTGCGCGCTGGCGATCGGCGAAACGTCTTCCGCGGTCAGCGCGCGCCCAACGCGCTCCGCATACGCGCGCGATTGCTCGGCTACCCACAGACCGCCAAAATGCGCCGCGAGATCGCGGGCGAGGGTCGTCTTTCCGGTGCACTCCGACCCAGTGACGATTATCCGTGTTACGTGGCGGTCCATCATGACCCTGCGAGTCGCGGGACCACGGAACGACGCCATTCGACGAGACCCATGATGGCAAGCACCAGGAAAGCCGAGTACAACATGGCGGTCGCGTACAGGCGTTGCGAGAAGAACATCGGCACGTAGACGACATCAACGGCGATCCAGAGGATCCAGTTCTCGAGGATCTTCCGTGTCATCATCCACTGCGCAATCAGGCTCGTCGTCGTGAGCAGCGCGTCGAGCCGCGGCAGTGCCGCATCAGTTTGACGAAGGAAGGCTGCCAGGGCGAGCCAACCCAGGATGTTGAGGATGAGCAGTCCGCCGAGCAGTCGGGGAGATGCGCGCGCGACGCGAAGTGCCGTTCGCTGTTCACCGCCGTGGAGCCATTGATACCAGCCGTAGACCGAGAGGACCAGATAGATCGGTTGGAGCCCCATCTGACCATAGAGACGGCCCTGAAAGAACACGACGGTGTAAAGGGCGACGTTCACGATCGCCATCGGCCAGCTCCAGATGTTCTGCCGTGTGCTGAGGTAGACACTGACGACGCCAAACGCGGCGGCGACGCCCTCGAGCGAACTCCACTCGAGGAGCCAAGGCTCGGGGAGCCAAGGCTCGGCCAGGTTCATTCAGCGTGGACGAATGCGAAGAATGCGATCGTCGGTGGGCATCGGTGTCCCGCGCCCGTCCCTGTTCGAGGTGCCCACGTAAATCGAACCGTCTGGAGCAACCAGGATGGCTCGCAACCGTCCGAACTCCCGCACGAAGAGCGTCTCGGTAGACTCGACGCTTCGGCCGTCGGTCGATAACAAGAGACGATACAAGGTGGCGTCCTTCAGGGTCGCGAATAGGAGGCTCCTGCGGAACGCCGGAATCAGAGTCGCGTCGTAGTATGCCAGGCCAGCCGGCGCGATCGTGGGCGTCCACGTCGCCAGTGGTTCGGCCACGTCGTTCGAAGAGCAGAACGACGTCTCCGCCATGCCGATGTCACCATCGCAGCGGCCGTGCACAACAGGCCAGCCGTAGTTGCGGCCCGCCTCGATCCGATTGACCTCGTCGTTGTCCGAGGGTCCGTGCTCGGTGATGTAGAGCGAACCGTCAGGGGCAAAGACCATTCCCTGCGGATTGCGGTGGCCCCAGGAGAACGTGCGCGTGCCGAAGGGGTTTCCCGGCGCCGGCTGCCCGTCGAGGGTCAACCGGAGAATCTTTCCGGCGAGCGCATCGCGGTTCTGCGCTATCGAAGCATCCGACGCGTCCCCGGTCGTGACGTACAGCAGGCGATCAGGTCCAACGGCGAGGCGTGAGCCGTTATGAATCGACGATCCGGGGATGTCAGCGAGCAGAACCTCGGGGGTGCCGAGCGAGGTCCCGTCGAAACGCATCCGGACGACGCGGTTTCGCGTTCCTCCCTGCGCGGTGTACGTATGCGCCAGGTAGACCCAGGGCTGGCTCGCGAAGTCGGGATGGAACGCCATGCCCATGAGCCCGCCCTCGCCGATCTCGCTGACGGGCACCTGTCCCGCGAGCGTGATGGCGCCCGACTGGGGATTGAGTCGCGAGACGCGTCCGCCACGTTCGGTAAACCAGATGAAGCCGTCGGGGCCCCAGGCCAGCTCCCAGACGGTGTCGAGGCCGGTTGCCACGACATCGGTGGCCAGTTCGACGTTAGGCGGCTTGGAGTTGCCGGCCGTCGCCGAGTCGCATGCCAGGAACGTCGCGGCCACTGCCGCGCGCGCCAGGTGCTGCAACGTGGTCCTCGAACGCGGGCATGGGAGCCGGGGGGGCATGCCGCATGATAACGGCTCCGGTGGCCTCATGCCCTGCCGCGCATCCCCTTTTCATCGTGCGGGCGATCCCTACCTTCCCGTTCGGTGAAGGGACACCGAATGAAAAGCCACCGACTGAGCCGCTTTTGTCGATCGGCGGGATTGGCCGTATCGCTCGCTGTCGGACTCGAGGGGTGCACGGCCGCCATGCGTCGCGCGCCGTCGCTTTCCGACTCGCTTTTTGCCGTGAGCCGGCTCGACGGCGTGGTCGAGGACTACTGGCGGTTCCTGCGTGTGAGCCGGCCGCAAATAACAGCGCGGGCCGGTGCCATCGTCACTCGCCTTCCCGATCCCACGCAGTTTCGGGCGAAAAGTGATGCCCAGTTCGCGAGGGCGGCGCTCGCTGCGCTCGATGAGATCCTGGTCGACGCGCTGCCTGAGGATTCCTACGTGACCTGGGCGTCCTTGCGTTGGGAGATGGAGGCGATGGCCGGATGGACGGCGTTCCACTGGACGCGATTGGACGACCTCTCGCCGGCCAACTCGGTATTCGATCAGACGATTGAAATCCTGAGGACGGTGGGCGTCGGGGATCCGGTTGCCGCTCAGCGCTTCGTCGACCTGGTGGCATCGGTCGGCGACCTGGCGCGTGCGCTTCAAGTGGACTACGCCGAACGCGCACGACGGGACATCCGACTGCCGCAGCCGATTGCGATGCGTGCAATCGCGCACGTACGCGGTCTCATTGCACCACCTGAGTCGAGTCCATTCGGGTTTCCCGCGGACTTCCGGGCGTCGGCCGATACGGCATGGCAGTCACAGTACGTTCGCGAAGTGGTCAACGTGATCGCGCGGAGAGTGAACCCCGCTCTCGATTCACTGGCGAGGCTCCTGGAGCGGGAGCGCGACCGGGCTTCCGACACACTGGGACTGTCGCGCCTACCGGGTGGCGCCGCGCATTACGCGACGCTGCTGCGGTACCGGTCGACGCTCGATGTATCGCCGGTGGATGCGCATGCCATAGGCCTGCGCGAAGTGGCGCGGATCGCGGCGTCCGCCGCCACCGCCCGTCGCGACGCTGGCCTGCCGGTCAATCGCGATTCGCTGAGAGCGGCCCTCAAGAGGGACTCCGCGTTTCAGCTCTACGAACGAAGCTCGATTCCGGAAAGGGCGGCGCGACTCTTCGAGCGGACGGCCAGGGAACTGGAACCATTCTTCCACCCGGTGCCGACGATGTCGTTGTCGATCGGGCTCATGCCCTTCGGATCCGCGGTGTCATCGCCACTGGCTTTTTACCAATGGCCGACATCCGAACAGCCGGCGGCGCGATACCTGCTCAACGTTGCGCAACTGGAAGCGCGCTCGGCCCTGGTCCTACCCGGGCTCGTCGTGGGTGACCTCATGCCCGGCCTGCATTTCCAGCAGGGGATCCAGATCGAGAACACTCAGCTACCCGCCTTCCGCAGGCTGGCGAATCACGACGGCTTCGTGAGAGGCTGGCAGTCTTATGTACTCGAGGTCGCGGACTCCCTGTCGAGGACGCTCACGCCATGGGAGCGATTCGGCCTGCGATTGCGCGATCTGGCGGCCGCGTGCGGCCTCGTCGTTGACACGGGTATCAACGCGCTGGGGTGGACCCGGGCGGACGCGCTCGTCTTTCTCCGCGCCTACCTACCCGACGACGACGAAGTGCTGGAGAGAGAAATCGTGTTTCCAGCGGCTGAACTGCCCGGCACACTCTCGGCGGCCACGCTCGGCGCGCGCGAATTGCGCGGAATGCACCGATGGGCGCAACGGGAACTCGGCGACCGCTTCAGTCTCACGGCCTTCCACAACGAAGTGCTTCGTGTCGGTTCTGTCCCGCTGCCCGTACTGGGGTCTCACCTCGAACGCTGGATCTGGGAGCAGAACCATGCGCTCGCGCCTCCGTTCGCCGGAACGCGCTAGGAAACTCGCGGGCTCGCCTTCGCCTTCTTCTTTGGCTTCCGCTTCCGGTTCTTGCCGTAACTGGACCGGGCAATCTTGCCACGTCGTGTCTTCTTGTCGCCCTTACCCATGCCGCTCCTGGTGTGATGGCCTGTTGCGCTCGTCGTCGCGCGCGAGGGAAGTGTATGCGCGCACCAACGCTGGTGGGAGGGCACGCGTGAATGGGGCAGGCGGGTGGGTGATCAATGCCCCATGGAAGTGCCCGGCGTCGAGCGGGCACTCGAGGCCCGGATCCACTGGGTGGAATGCCGCCCTTCACCGCCGAAAGAACACCTAACGAGAAAAGGGACACTCCGGAAAAAGGTGCGGCGCCAGGATCCCCGGAGATCCTGGCGCCGCACCTGTCGCGCATTGGCGACCAGAGTGGCCCGCCGTGCTACAACGTAAGAACATCGGGTCAATTGCGCGAGAGCGAGTTTTCTCGCGACCGTTCCGGACTATGACGCTCGCTTGCGGTCGAGTTCCTCGATGGTGCGCGTTGATGGCGGACGTTGGCGGCGCAAACGCGCCGCGACGCGTTCGGTCTGAGTCAGCGCGCGGAGCACGTTCTCGCCGGCGAGTTTCCTGAGATCCTCCTCGGACCAGCCTCGTCGTGACAACTCGGCGAGGAGCGCGGGGAATGTGGAAACGTCCTCGAGACCGACGGGGAGATTGTTATCGGTGCCGTCGAAGTCAGAGCCGATTCCGACGTGATCGACTCCAGCCACCTTCCGCACGTGGTCAATGTGGTCCGCGACATCGGCGAGCGTCGCCTTCGGTGCCGGGTTGGCTGCGTCCCACTGCGCCATGGCGCGCGCTACCGCCGTGCTGTCACGCGGCGCGCGGCGCTGCGCTTCGGCGAGCTGCACGTCGCGGAGCCGGCTCCTGTCGGCAATCTTCTGCGACACGAACCCGGGCACGAACGTGACCATGACGACGCCGCCGTTTGCCTTCAGCCGGGCGAGGATCGAGTCGGGCACGTTGCGTGGCACGTCCGTCAGCGCCCGTGCCGAGGAGTGTGAGAAGATCACCGGAGCCTCGGTGACATTGAGAGCGTCGCTCATGGTTGCCGGCGACACATGCGAAAGATCGACGAGCATTCCGAGCCGGTTCATCTCCCGGACCACTTCCTCTCCGAATCGGGTGAGGCCGCCGTGGCGCGCCGAGTCGGCCGCTGCGTCCGCCCAGTCGAGCGTCACGTTGTGCGTGAGGGTCATGTAGCGGACGCCGAGGTCGTAGTAGGCACGCAGCGTGCCGAGGGAGTTCTCGATGACGTGTCCTCCCTCAGCGCCGAGCAGCGAGCCAATGCGCCCCGCCGCATGCGCCGTCCAGACGTCCTGCGCCGTCAGCGCCGGTTGCAGCACGTCCGGGTACTTCGCGATAACGCGTCGGGCAATGTCGATCTGCTCGAGCTGCACGCGCGCGAAGCCGGAATCGCGCCAGTCGCCGGGGACATACACCGACCAGAATTGCCCGCCGACCATCCCGCGCTGCAGGCGTGCCAGATCCGTGTTTCCGGATGTCGGCCGCCGCAGATCGTAGGCCTCGACGTCGAGCGGCGCCTGCTTGAAGTCGTTTCGGATGTACCAGGGCAGGTCGTTGTGTCCGTCGACCAGCGGAACGGCCTGCAGGACGCGGAGGGCCTTCTCCATGTGGACGTCCTGTGCGGTGACGCCGACCGGGAGCAGCAGAAGAAGCGCGAGGGGAAGGGTCCGAGGAGGCATTGGCTCAGTGCACCACAATGGTGATGGGAAACGCGATGGCATGGTATCCATCGGCCCTCAGTTCGGCGGACGCGAGGTAGGAACCTGGCGGAACGCGCGTGGAGGTGCCGGCCGGTCCAAACTCGATGCCGCCGCCCCACTGCATGTTGTACGTCGCGGTCTCGCCGGCAGTGAGAACGAGTGATGAGGGAACGGCGGCGCATTCCCAGGTGCCGTTTTCCGGTGTTACGACACGGCCAGCCGAGTTCCGGATGAACACCAGCGCCTGGCACGAGGTCGGGAACGTCAGCTGAACTTCCTGATCCAGTGTGTTGGTCAGCGTGACCGTGATCGTCGTCGTCTCGCCAGGCTCCAGATCGCTATCGGTCGCGGTGATCTGCGCCGGGATGATCTGCTCCGGGAAGGGCGAGATCGTGGCCTTTTCCACGCAACCGGCGCAGGCCAAGAGGAGCAGCACGGTCGTAGCGCGATTCATGAGACTGAAAGGTGAAGCGCAGAGCGCAAAGCGCAAAGCGCAACGGGCAAAAAACTTCGAGCGACGGTGCGGCGAGTTGGATGGTCCTATCGCTCCAACTCAATCGCGCTCACGAGGACGCGTGCGCTTCGTCGGAAGTGCCGTCAATGGATCCTCAGGCCACGCATGCTTCGGATACCTGGCTCGCAAATCCTTCCGGACATCGTAATACGACGACCGCCAGAATCCGGTGAGGTCGCGCGTCACTTGAACGGGTCGTTGGGCCGGCGAGAGGAGATGGAGGGTGAGGGCGACGCGCCCGCCGAGTACCGTCGGCGTGTCACGAGTCCCAAACATCTCCTGCAGGCGGACCGAGACGCTCGGCGCGCGAGGGTCACCATAGTCGATAGACAGCCGTGAACCGGTAGGCGCCTCGAAGTGCGTCGGCGCCAGCTGGTCCAGACGCTGCCGCTGCTGCCAGTCGAGCATCCCGAGCAGCGCCGTGGACACATCGAGGGTGCGAAGTTCACGAGAGGAACGGATCCGCCCAAGGGCGTCGTGAAGCCGATCGAGCAATGAAGCCGTCAGGGCGGCGTCCGACACTTCGGGCCATGCTGGATCGTGGGCGTGGAGGAAAGTCATTCGCTGACGAAGACGAAGGGCCCCTTCGCTCCAGTGAAGCACGTCGAGTCCGAGGCGCGCGATTGCGTCACCAACGGCGGCAGCCACGAGCGCCGGATCTGGATCGCGCTCCACCGTGCGAGAGAGCACCAGCGCGCCCAGGCGTCGCTCTCTCCACGCGCGCACGCCCTCCGCCTCATTCCATTCGACGCTCTGCATCTCGACGAACTGGTCGCCGAAATCCAATTCGACGTCCTTCTCACTGAGCGGCGCCGTGAGCCAGGCGCGGGCTTCAGGGACCCGTCCATCTGATTCCGCGATGACCAGGAATGATTCCTGTCCCAGCGGATCGCCTTCCGGCAGCGTGGCGCCGGTGCCGTTCCGAAGAAGAAAGCGCGGAAACGGCCCTGGCCGCCGCCGGGCAAGGCGTTCTGGAAACGCGAGCGCCAGGACCCGGCCAATCGTGTGCGCGTCGAGAGACGCCATGTCGTCAGCACGTGACGGAAGGCGCGAGCGCCAGCGACGCGCCTGATCCGATGCGCGCTTGAGGGCGCCGGTATCCGCGCCCGGATACTCGCGCGGCTTTCTGAGCGCTTCGATGCGCGCCCGCAGATCAGTGCCAACTGTTTCGCGCAGGCCACGGAGCGGATCACGTTCGCCGAGAACCGCCGCCAGCTCGCAAGCCAGCGCGCCAAGACCCTGTTCCGACGCGCGCAAGATCATGTGCGACAGGCGAGGGTGCATACCCAGGCGCGACATCGATACGCCGTGCGGCGTAACACGCCCACGTTCGTCCAGCGCATTCAATTGCCTGAGCAATTCTCCGGCCTGGGAAAATGCCGCGGCTGGTGGCGCATCAAGCCAAGGAAGCTCGCCTGGATCCGTTACGCCTGCCGCAGCGAGATCCAGGGCGAGTGGTGCGAGGTCTCCCTCGAGAATCTCGGGTGGCGCATAAGGCTGAAGGGCGATGTCGTCTTCCTCCGCCCACAATCGATAGCAAATGCCGGGCCCCGTGCGCCCGGCGCGGCCGCGGCGCTGATCCGCCGAAGCGCGCGAAACACGGAGCGTTTCCAGGCGGGACATCCCTGTTCGTGGAGAAAACCGCGAACGACGCGCCAGTCCACAGTCAATCACGACCCGGACGCCTTCGATGGTGAGACTTGTCTCGGCGATCGAGGTTGCCAGCACAACCTTGCGCCGGCCAGGGGGCGAAGGCGCGATCGCGCGGTCCTGTTCCCCGGGTTGAAGCGATCCGTGCAACGCGATCACATCCACGCCGTCAGTGATCCCGGGACTCACGATGGCCTGCAACGTGTGGACCTCGGGCGCGCCTGGCAGGAATACCAGAACGTCACCGGTCGTCTCCAGGAGCGCAGACCGAATGACCGCAGCGGCGAAGGTCGCGTCGAAGCCGGCGTGGCGTCGCACACCGCGTGGCGGCGGTCGATACCGTGTTTCGACGGCGAACTGACGTCCGGTCGATGTCACCACCGGAGCGTTGTCGAGCAGCCGGGCGACGGCGGTTCCATCGATGGTGGCCGACATGACGACAACGCGAAGATCGCTCCGTACGAGCCGGCGCGTGTGGAGCACCAGCGCGAGTCCTGTGTCGCCCTGCAGGCTCCGCTCGTGGAATTCGTCGAAGATGACCAGGCCGTAGCCTTCGAGAGTCGGGTCCTGCTGCACCATGCGCGTCAACACGCCCTCGGTGACGACCTCGATGCGGGTCGCCTTGCTGACCTGCGTGTCCAGACGCGTGCGGTAGCCCACGGCTCGACCGACGGATTCCCCGCGGAGGTACGCCATTCGCTGCGCAGCGGCCCGCGCGGCGAGGCGTCGGGGTTCCAGCATGACGATCCGACCGGCGCCTAACCAGGGCTCCTCCAGCAGCGTGGGCGGCACGATCGTGGTCTTGCCCGCGCCGGGTGGCGCGTGGACGACGGCCGCACCAGCGCTTCGCAGCGCTTCCCGGAGTTCCTGCAGGATCGACTCGATCGGCAACACGAGGAACAAGATGGGATACGGGAGGTGCGATGTGGGATGTGAGAGGCTGCCATCGCGGATAAGATCCAACCCATGCCCGAATTGCCCGATATCACAGTCTACATCGAAGCGCTGGCGGCGCGGATCGTCGGGGAACCAATTTCGGGGCTGCGGATCGTCAATCCGTTCGTGTTGCGGAGCGTTGAGCCGAGAATCGACCGGCTGATCGGCTCCCGCGTGACCGGCCTCCGCCGGATGGGCAAGCGCATTGTCGTCGAGGTCGAGGGCGATCTGTTCCTGGTCATCCACCTTATGATTGCCGGGAGGCTCCGGTGGCGGCCGCCCGATGGGAAGGTGGCCGGACCGGCGCCGCTGGCGAGGTTCGAGTTCCCGAGGGGCGTCCTCGTACTGACCGAGGCGGGGAAGCAGCGCCGGGCGTCACTGCACCTCGTCGAGGGCGAAAGGAACCTGGCGCAGTTCGATCGCGGCGGGCTCGAGGTGATGGACGCCTCACGCACGGACTTCGCGGCGCGACTGCGGATGGAGAACCACACCCTCAAACGCGCCCTCACCGATCCCCGGCTGTTCAGCGGAATCGGGAATGCCTACTCCGACGAGATCCTGCACAGGGCACGACTGTCACCGCTCTTGCTCACCTCGCGCGTTACCGATGAACAGAGCGCGGCGCTTCACGCAGCTGTGCGCGAAGTCCTTACCGACTGGACCGAAAGACTGCGTGCCGACTCTGGTGGCGAGTTTCCGGAGAAGGTCACCGCCTTCCGCGAGGGAATGGCCGTGCATGGACGGTTCCGGCAGCCGTGTCCGGTCTGCGGCGCGCCAGTGCAACGGGTTCGTTACGCGGACAACGAGACGAATTACTGCGCGCGCTGCCAGACCGGTGGACGACTGCTCGCCGACCGGGCGATGTCGCGATTGCTCAAGGATGATTGGCCGCGGACGCTCGACGACTAAGCCAGAGGCCAGAGGCCAGAGGCCAGAGGCCAGAGGCCAGAGGCCAGAGGCCAGAGGCCAAAGACCAGAGGCCAAAGACCAGAGACCCGAGGCCAGAGACCCGAGGCCAGAGACCCGAGGCCAGAGGCCAGAGATCTGAACGCGTTAGGGCTTTCCGGCCAGCATTGCCTCGCGCTTGGCCTTGAACTCGGTTCCGGGTTTCCACTCCGGCCACTTTGACGACTGGGCCACGCGGTATCCGACCTCAAACAGCATCTGCCCGTCCTCCACCGCGCCTGACAGGTCCCAGTCCGGCTTTATCTCGTCGCTCGGCTTGTGATAGTCGTTGGCGGTGTATTCGGCCCGTTTTTCGAGTCCCCAGCCGGCAGGCTTGCCGACATAGTTGACGCCCGCGTCGGCGTACAGCGCGGGGACGCCCTCCTTCGCGAACTCGAAATGGTCGGATCGGTAGAAGAACCCTTTTTCTGATTCCGGATCGGGGACGATGGTCCGTCCCATCGCCGTCACGACGGTGTCGAGCACGTCATCGAGCGTGGAGTTGCCGAGTCCGATCACGACGACGTCCGAGGTCCGTCCCCATTGATTCGCGCCGTCGATGTTGATGTTGGCCAGTGTGTGATCGAGGGGATACAGCGGATGCTGCGCGTAATACTTGGCGCCGAGCAGGCCGGCTTCTTCGGCCGTGACGGCGAGAAAGAGGATTGAGCGTTTCGGGAGCGTCTCGAGTTGCTTGAACCCTTTCGCGATTTCCAGCATCTGCGCGACTCCCGATGCGTTGTCGAGCGCGCCGTTGAGGATCTGGTCGCCCTTCAACGCAGGGTTTCGTCCGAAATGGTCCCAATGCGCTGAATAAACGACGTACTCGTCCTTCAGGGTGGGATCGGATCCCTCGAGTCTCGCGACGACGTTTCGGGACCGCACACGGCGGGTCGTGTTCCTTACTCGCCAGGTGGCGGTGCCAAAGAGCGGGAGAGGGGTAAAGTCCTCAGCTGTGGCATGGAGCGCGACACCGTCGAAATCCCTGCCGGAGGCGAGGAACAGCTCGCGCGCCTTTGCCTCCGTGATCCATCCCTCGACGCGAACGCGGTTGGATGCTCCCGAGCCCGGAACATCGAAGTTCTCCTGGCCCCAGCTTCCGCTGACGACTTCCCACGGGTAGCCGGCCGGGCCCGTCTGGTGAATGATGATAGCCGCCGCCGCTCCCATCTCACTGGCTTTCTCGTACTTGTACGTCCAGCGGCCGTAGTAGGTCATTGCCTTGCCGCGGAACATGGCGGAGTCGAGTCGGCTGGAATCCGCGGCATCGCGAATGGGCGGATCGCCAACCATGATGAGGACGGTCTTCCCGCGAACGTCCACATTCTTGTAGTCGTCCCATCCGTACTCGGGTGCCACGACGCCATATCCGACGAAGACGATATCCGTGTCGACGACGTTGATGTCGGAGGAATCGTGACGGGAGACCGCGACGTAGTCCTGGTTCGGCCGCATGGCGATAGGCGTCTTGCCCACTCGGACCGACGCGGTCGACGAGCCGGTGTAGCCGACCAGCTCCACCGATTGCACGTAGCTGCCGTCCGGATTTCCCGGGGCAAGGCCTAACGCATAGAACTGCGCCGTCAGGTATGCGACGGCGCTGTCTTCGCCCGCCGTCCCCGGGGCGCGACCCTCGAACGCATCGGACGACAATGTCCGGATGTGAGCGAGCATGTTCTCGCTGGTGATGCTGCTGAGCGCCGGATCAAGACTGGCGCGATCGAAACGTTCACCGCCGGCGCATCCGGCGAGGCCCAGGGCGGTGATGCTCAGCGCTATCGCAGTGACTCGTGACATGGCAGAGAATCGGAAGCGAAATGGGATCGAAAACCACGGGAAACGGGCGCGAAGGGTCATGCTGCCGGTAGATTACGGCCAGGCGCGATTGCGCCCAATACCCAGCTCAACCCGCCATGTACACATACGCGTTGGCCCTTCACAACATTGTCCGCTGGTTCGTGCTCGGAACTGGAATCCTGGCGGTAATCCTGGCATGGCGAGGGTGGTTGGGTCGACGCCAGTGGACCGCGACCGAGGCCAGGGCGACGCGGGCCTTCGTGGGACTGCTGGACCTGCAGCTATTGATTGGCTTACTGGTGTTTGCGGTGTTCAGTCCGCTGACGCGAGAGGCGTTTCGCGACGTCGGTGCCGCCATGCGGGACGCGCCCGTCCGGTATTTCCTGGTTGAGCACCCGTTGATCATGCTGTGCGCCCTCGGCGCCGCGCACTTCGGGGCGGTGCAGGTCCGTCGCGCCAGCAGTGATCCTGAGCGCTTCCAGCGGGCATCAATCTGGCTCGGCCTGTCACTCGCGGCGCTGGCGGGTTTCATCCCGTGGGCCCGGCCGCTCGTACCGAGCTTCTGATCGAGTTCTGACGGGTCGTGCGCGCGCTCATCATCTTCCGCCACTTGGCTCCGCTGGTCCTCTCGTTCCTGCGGGACCGGAAGCGCTGGATTGTCGCGGGACGACCCCTGGAACGAACGAGTCCGTTCCATCAAGAGCGCGCCGAGCGCCTGGTCTCGGCGATCGCCGCGCTCGGACCATCGTTCGTGAAGCTGGCGCAGGTGTTTTCGTCCCGGTCCGACCTGATCCCTGAGCCATATGTCAGCGCGATCTCGACGCTCACCGACCAGGTGCCTCCCGTGCCGACGCCGATCATCGAGCACGAGATAGAACGAGCGTATGGCCGGCCGGTTCGCTACGTCTTTGAACGATTCGAGACGGAGCCGCTCGCGGCGGCATCGTTGGGCCAGGTGCACCGGGCGCGATATCGCGGCGAAGAAGTCGTCGTGAAGGTTCTGAGGCCGGGCGTTGAGGAACTGGTTCGCAAGGACATGGCGCTGGCGCGTCCAGTCCTTCGCTGGCTCGAACATCGCGTTCCGAATCCACATCTGCGGAACGCGCGCACGGTGATCGAGGAGTTCGCCGTTCGCGTGCCGGAAGAAATGGATTTCGTGCATGAGGCGGAGAACGCGCGGCGCATTCATGAGAACTTCCGCGGCAATCCGCGCGTGGTGATCCCACGCGTGATTCCCGACCTGGTGCGTCCGCGTGTCCTGGTGCTGGAGTACGTCGAAGGTACTCGCGTGGACCGGCTATCGAATCGCCCGGGGGAGCGACCGCAGGATCCGCGCGGGGTGGTCAGCGCGGTCATGGAGCTTTACCTGCGCATGATGCTGATCGACGGATTCTTCCATGCCGACCCGCACCCGGGGAATGTGCTGGTCACGCCGGAAGGCCGAGTGGTGGTGCTGGACTTCGGTATGGTGATTCCGGTGTCGCGCGAGCTGCGCTGGCGGCTGGTGACGACGATCTTCGCAGCCATCAGGCGGGACGCACCGGGCCTCGTGGCCGGGTTCGAGTCGCTGGGCATGATTGATCCGGGCGCCGACCCGTTGCAGGTCAGTGGCCTGGCTGACCGGTTGCTCACACTGGCGTACGTCGAAATGCCGCTGCGCGAGCGCGTCGAACTGGTGACGAACGAGGTGATGGCGGCGCTCTACGACTGGCCCGTGCGCCTGCCCAGCGAGATGGTGTACTTCGCGAGAACGGCGGCGTTGATCGAAGGCCTCGGTGTGCGCTACGACGAGAACTTCAATGCGATCACGTTCGCCAGCCCGATCGCGCTGCGCATGCGCCGCGAGATCCTCGTTTCACTGGGACAGGGTGAGCTGCCGCCGGTGGACCTGCCTACCGTTGTAGGCGCCGCGTTGGGTCATGCCGCGGGCCAGGCGGTGCGAGCGGGGAAGGAATTCGTGAAACGGCTGGGTCGGGCGTTGTCGCCAGAGGAGAGCCTCCCGCATCGTCCAGAACGGCCCCCAACGTTGCTCGCTGGAGACTGATTTTCGGGCAGCGGGCAGCGGGCAGCGGGCAGCGGACAGCGGACAGCGGGCAACAGGCAACGGGCAGCGGCGGACACGCCTAACGACTGTCCCTCGGGGCGGCGAAGGCCATGCGGCTCAGGATGATCTCGGCACGACGCGTTGCCACCGAGCCGTATACCGGCCAGCGTCGCGGCGCGGGCAGGATGGCGGCCAGGCGAGCTGCTTCGATGCGTGACAGGTTCCGTGCCGATTTCCGGAAGTGAGTGCGGGCGGCCATCTCGGCGCCGAACACACCATCGCCCCACTCGGCAAGATTGAGGTACAGATCGAGGATCCGGTCCTTCGAGAGACAGAGTTCAAGCACGAGTGTGAGGTACGCTTCGGCCCCTTTGCGGACGAAGGAACGACCTTCCCAGAGGAAAAGGTTCTTCGCTACCTGCTGCGTGATCGTCGAGGCCCCGCGAAGGCGCCCGCCACGCTGGCTGCGCTCGATCGCTTTCCCGATCTCCTCAAAGTCGAATCCCAGATGGAGGTAGAACCGGTCGTCCTCCGCGGCAAGAACGGCCCGGCGCAGGTGAGGCGAAATCCCGGCGCGCGAAACGACGGACCGCCGCGGATACGCGGGTTTCCTGCCGCCCACGAGCCGCTGCGCCGTGCGCCAGAGCATCATGGCGGTCGTCGGAGGTTGAATGAAGCTCAACGGAAGCGTCAGCACGATCGGTCCAATGGCCAGAACGGCCATTGCGACGAGCAGAAACCGACGCACGCGTCGCCAGGGTACGCGCATTGAAACAAGATGTGTGATGGGGGAGGGTGGATGGGAGAGAAGAAGCGCCACAGCTTCGCCCCGGGCCGTTCTCGCCACCATGCAGCCGGTGTATCATCTGCCATCCAACCTTTTTGAGGTGCCTGTGGCGGTCTTTCTGCAAGCACATCGTGCGCTTTGTTGGGTGGGGGTGGCGCTCACTGCCCTTGTCGCACAGCCGCTCTGCGCACCACTGCCGGCCCAGGGACGCGTGCGGCTTGGCATCGAGGTGTTGCTCACGGACTCGATTCACCTGGTGAGTGGTAAGCGAGTCGGGCTCATCACGAACCACACCGGCGTCACCCCCGATGGCCGCAGCTCGATCGATCTCCTGCATCGCGCCAGAGGCGTTCGCCTGACGGCGCTGTTCGCGCCCGAGCATGGCATCCGCGGACAGGCAGAGGCCGGCGAGCGGATCGACGCCACCGTCGACTCGGCGACCGGCGTTCCCGTGTATTCCCTCTACGGTGAAACGCGAGTTCCAACCGCGGACATGCTGAAGGACGTCGATGTAGTGCTTTACGATATTCAGGACGTTGGCGCCCGCGTGTACACCTATCAGTGGACGATGGCGCTCTCGGCGGCCGCCGTCACCGCGCATGGTCGGACCTTCATTGTGCTCGATCGTCCCAATCCGATTCGTGGCGACCGCGTGGAAGGCGGGGTCCTCGATGAACAGTACCGATCCTTCGTTGGACAATTTCCTGTCGCACTACGCTATGGCCTGACGCCGGGGGAGTTGATCCGCTATCTCGTCGGATCTGGGCAGGTGAAGGCGGCCGTGAAGGTCGTTCCGATGGCGGGTTGGCGGCGGAACATGTGGTGGCAGCAAACCGGTTTGCCCTGGCGCAATCCGTCCCCGAACATCCGTTCTGTCGACGCGGCCCTGCTCTACACCGGCACGGTCTTCTTCGAAGGGACCAACCTGAGCGAAGGACGCGGTACGCCGCGGCCATTCCAACTGGTTGGCGCCGGATGGCTCAAGGATGCTGGCGAGATCGCGCGGGAACTGAACACCCGCCGGATTCCCGGCGTCGTCTTCGATTCCACATTGGTCACCGTCGAGACGGGCCAGAAGTGGGGAGACCAGCGAATCCCGATGATTGCGGTCGCGGTCTCGGCACGTGATGAGGTTCAGCCCTATCGCGTAGGTCTGGAAATGCTCCGGGCGATCTATGGGCGACACAAGGGAGAATTCCAGTGGCGAACGTGGTCCATTGACCGTCTCTCTGGGTCGGGCCGTGTTCGCACAGCCATCGAGCTGGACGGCATCGAGGCCTTGATCCTCGAACTGGAGCGCGAGTCGCGTGAGTTCCAGGAACGGTCCTCGCAGTACCTCATTTACCCGCCTCTTTGAACCGGCGGACCGGCCCAAGCCTCTTTGTTCCAGCGCCTTGGTGTGGCGCAAACCCTTTGCGCCAAGTGGATTACACGAGAATCCTATCGAAGACGTCGTTCGAGATCACAGATTTCCCGTCATTTCCAAATAAGGTTCGTCCGGTCGAGATGCTCGCGTTTCGCAGGTCCATGCAACGATCTCCATACGATCGCTGAGTGAACGCCATTCAGCCGCCCATCTGGCTCGTCATATCCGCGGTTCTTACCGCGGTAGGAATCGCGCTTGGGTGGTGGCTCGGGAGGCGTGGGACGAAGCGAACGACAAAGCCGATCCCAACAGGTCCGGTTGCTCCGGCGATTGATGAACGCGCGAAGCTCCGCGCATCGGCGCTGGACTCGCTGGCTGAGGCTGTCCTCATCACCGACGGTGACAGTCGCGTTCGAGACTGCAACAGCTCCGCGTTGACGCTCTTCGACCGACATCGCGGCGAAGTCGAAGATCAGTACGCTGCGGCGTTACGTCGATTCGATGGTCTCGATCAGAACGAGCCGTACCGCCTGGCGACGGAGCATTCGGTCTGGGTGGGTGAGGGTTGGGCGAAAAAGCCGGACGGAGGGATGAAGCTGTGTCAGGCGCGTGTCATGGCAATTCGAGACGGACGCGCGCTCATCGTTGCCTTCGCCGAGTCTTTCCGCGAGGTCGCTCAGGATCGGAACATCGAGCAGCAAGTTCGCGACCTGCTGTATGGCGTTCGAGCCTTTGAAACAGCGGGCACGCCGAATGAGCAGCTCTCCTCGGTTCGCGAAGAGTTGCGAGTGCTCAGCGAAGGGTTCCGCGACCTGGATCATGTGCTGCGCCAGTATGAGCGACTGCTGCCCTCGCTTGGGGCAGACGACCCATTGACCGAATCGATCGCCGGCGTGGCAAACGACACGCGCGCGGCCGTGGCGGCGGTCGGCGTTCCTGCTCTGCTCGAGGAGATTCCCAGGGCGTTGGCCCGACTTCGCGCGCACCTGCAGAATCTTTCGCCCGATCGGTCGACTTCCGAGAAGGATGCAGTCGCCCCGTCGCGACCAGAATTCCCTTCGGCGTCTGACTCCGGCTGAGCAGCGGTGTTCGCTTCGAACCTTTTCGGGCGGCGCTTGAGCGGCAATATCGCACCACGCGCTCCAATAGACTCACGGGGATGAAGTCCGGCGCGGGACGCGGTAGGTTGGGAGTTCCTCAGATTCACAGGACTCCCGTGATCGTCTCACTTCCTGAATCACCGCAGGCTCTCGCCGACGCAACGTGGCCCGAGCTCGAGCCATTGTACGAGGCGCTCGTATCAGCGCCGATCGATGATCCCCAGGCCTGGCTGCTCGAGTGGTCGAAACTGGAAGAGATCATCGAGGAGGCAGGGACGCTGGCCATGATCGCGTACACGTGCGACACAGCGGATCCCGCCAAGGAAGCCGCGAACCTGCGATGGTCGTCGGAGATCTTCCCGAAAGCGATCGAAATGCAGGTGCGCCTGGCCCGCCGGCTGGTGGAGCTTGGGTACAGCGAGCCCGGGCTCGAGACCGTGCTGCGCGGGTTCAGATCAGACATCGAAATCTTCCGCGAGGAAAACGTTCCTCTCTTCTCGGAGCTCGAGGCGCTCGTCGCCGCGTATCAGAAGACCGCCGGCGGCCTGACGGTCGACTGGAATGGTGAGACAAAGACCGTTCCACAGTTGCAGCCGTTCCTCAAGGATCGGGACCGGAGCGTGCGTGAGAGGGCGTTCAGGCTCGGCGCGCAGGCATACATGGACCATCGCGACGAAATGGCAACGCTGTTCGATCAGATGTACGCAAAGCGGCAGCAGGTCGCGCGCAACGCCGGCTTCCCCGACTTTCAGGCGTACGCATTCCGGTCGAAGCATCGGTTCGACTACACGCCGGAGGACTGCGCGTCATTTCATCGAGCCGTTGAGTCGAAAGTGGCGCCCGCCGTCGAGCGCTTGATGGCGCATCGCCGGCAGCGGCTTGGCATCGACGCCGTCCGGCCGTGGGACACGCAAGTGGAGCTCGATGGTGCGCGGCCGCTCCGGCCATTCTCCGACGTGGCGGGACTCGTCGGGCCGGCGCGGCGCGTGTTCACCTCGCTCGATCCCGAACTCGGCGCCCAGTTCAACCGCATGGCCGACGAAGGCCTGCTCGACCTCGAAAGCCGGCCCGGGAAGGCGCCGGGCGGCTACTGCACGAAGCTCGCGTGGCGCGGCATGCCGTTCATCTTCATGAACGCCGTTGGCGTGCCTGACGACGTGAGCACGCTGGTGCACGAGGCGGGCCATTCGTTCCATGACTTCGCGTCCCATCGCCAACCCTATGTCTGGCAGCGAAACGTGACGCACGAAGCCGCGGAGCTGGCGTCCATGAGCATGGAGCTGCTCGCGGCTCCCCACCTGGAGTTGCCGACCGGATACTATCCGCCGGACGAGGCGCGCACGGCGCGCGTCGAGCAACTCGAGGACGTGCTCGTCACGCTGGCGCACATTGCCAGCGTCGATGCCTTCCAGGCGTGGATCTACACGAGCGGCAAGGGGGGAGACGCCGCCGCGCGTGATGCGGCATGGCTCGACCTGCGCGCCCGGTTCGAGCGCGGCGTCGACTGGAGCGGGCTGGAACGTGAACGCGTTTCGCGCTGGTACCGGCAGCTCCACATCTTCGAGTACCCCCTCTATTACATCGAATACGGAATCGCGCAGCTTGGCGCGCTCCAGCTCTGGCGAGCCAGCCAGTCCGACCCAGCCGGCACGGTCCGGCGGTATCGTGAAGCCCTGGCCCTGGGCGGGACGGTGTCGCTTCCCGAGATGTACCGCGCCGCGGGAGCGAGACTCGTCTTCAACGAGCGGGACATGGGCGACCTGGTCACGCTGGTCGAATCGGAGCTGGAACGACTTCGTCAAACGACCTGAACGAGCAGCGCGGTATGACGTCCGTTCGTGTCGCGGTCGTGCAGGCGGAGCCTGCTTCATCCCTTGACGAGGGATTGCATCGCACGGACGCCCTGGTGCGCGAGGCGAGCAGGAGCGGCGCCCAGGTGGTCGCATTCCCCGAGACCTGGCTTCCCGGGTATCCCGCGTGGCTCGATGTCTGCCGCGATGTGGCGCTCTGGGATCACGAACCGGTCAAGGCGACCTACTCGCGGTATGCCAGTGGCAGCATCGACGTGTCGGGCGAAGGCGGGCAGTTCCTCCGCGGCGTCGCTGAGCGGCACGGGGTGACCATGATCGTCGGTGTGAGCGAGCGGGTTGGCGCCGGACCGGGACGCGGAACGCTGTACAACGCGTTCCTCGTGATCGGGCCCGATGGACGCCTGCTCAACCATCACCGCAAGCTCGTCCCGACGTATACCGAGCGAATGATCTGGGGCAACGGCGACGCGGACGGCTTGACGGCCGTGGACACACCGACGGGCCGTGTCGGTGGGCTGGTCTGCTGGGAGCACTGGATGCCGTTGGCGCGGCAGGCGCTTCACGACTCGGGTGAGGACATTCATGTTGCGCTCTGGCCAACTGTCCACGAACGTCACCAACTGGCGAGTCGTCACTATGCATTCGAAGGGAGATGCTTCGTGCTCGCGGCGGGCTCGGTGATGCGGGCGTCGTCCCTTCCGCCCGCACTCGAGGTCGAGAAGAGCCGACTCACACCGGGCTCACCGCTCGTGCTTCGCGGGGGCAGCGCGATCATCGGTCCGGATGCGGAGTACATCGTGCCGCCGCTATGGGATCGCCCTGGCGTCCTGGTCGCCGATCTTGATCTTGATCGTGTCCGGCGCGAGAGCATGACGCTGGACGTCTCGGGGCACTACAGCCGGCCGGATTGCCTTTCGATGACCGTGCGACGACCGTCCCGGCGGCCGGTCGCCGACGCGCCGTTCGTGCCACCGACGCCCCCACCTAACGAGGTTCCCGCATGACCGGACCCGAGATGGCCGCCCTGATGAGCCGCGAATTGCGAACGCTCGAGCGCGAGCTGAATGCGTACCAGACGGAAGAGCAGGTATGGCTGGTGCCAGCGGGATTGCCGAACAGCGGCGGAACGCTGGCCCTGCACGCAGCGGGAAACCTGCAGCACTTCATCGGCGCCGTGCTCGGCGGGTCATCGTACGTTCGCGACCGGGATGCCGAGTTCCAGCGCCGCGGGGTGCCGCGAGCGGAATTGATCGAGGGCCTTCGGCGGGCGGACGAGGTGGTGCGAGAGACGCTGACGCGACTGGACCCGGCGAAATTCGCCGAGCCCTTCCCGCACGCCGTGGCGAACCGACGGCTGAAGACCGGCGACTTCATCGGCCACCTGGCGGCGCATCTGGCGTATCACGCGGGCCAGATGGATTTTCACCGTCGGATCGTGACCGGTGACGCAAGCGGCGTGGGCGCGGTGTCGCCGACGGAGCTGTCCAGCGCCAGGCCGATCGAACCATGAGGTGCTGGGGTAGCACAGCCCGCCCCGTGTCCTGATCAAGTGGACAATCGGCGCTGTCGCCGCCGTCTGTGGAAACAAACCGGCGGTTGTTGCCGCCTCGGAGGAGGGTCCGTGCGGTTTCGACGCGTGATTGGAGCGTGGATGGTCGCGCTGCTGGCGACTTCGTGCAGCCTGGGGAGCACTGCCGAAGCCGGCTCGATCAACCTGTATCTCGAAGTGGACAAGGGCACTTTACCGATCGGCGAGACCATGACGATCACGGTGACGGCGCGGAACGTGGGATACGATCCATTAACCCTCACCGGACCGAGTGACTGCCTGCTCTACGTCGACGTTCTTGACAATCAGGGGTCCGTTGTCTGGAACTCGAAGGGCGGCTGCGCCGGCAGCACGGTGACCGAGGAAATCGTTGCGGGCCAGGACAAGATCCAGAGCTTCTTCTGGAACGGGACCAGCCTCGCGGGGGCGCGCCTGGCGTCCGGGTTCTATCACATCCGCGGGGTAGCTCAAGTGACCGGCGCGGCGTACGTCGGTCCCCTGCTCAGCATCTCGCTCGAGTGAATCGTGTCACCGGGGCAACTTTCCCCGAGACGTTATCATCCCTGAGATGACGGTCTCCTGATGAGAGACCGCCATCGCGCAAGACTGGTCCTCGGCAGCCTGCTCGCGACGTTCACCGTCGTGCGGTTGGCAATGTGGCGGTCGCCGGACTCCGACTTCGACATCGTCGGCTACAACATCCACCACCTGTTCACCGGCGTTCTGCTGGCCACGGCAGGCAGCATTCCGCTCGTCCTCAGGGCCGGCCGTTCCCGCGGCCTCGACCTCGCGTGCCTGGCCTACGGTGCGGGCCTGGCGCTGGCGCTCGATGAAGTGGTGTACCTGATCGCGACCGATGGGTCGAACGCCTCCTACCTGCTGCCAGTCTCCTTCTGGGGTGGCATCGTGGTGGTTGGCCTGGGGGTGATCTGGCTGCTGGCCGTCGGCTGGGGCGGCCGGGATGCCGGCGGCGAAGGCTGAACCGGCACAGGCCGCGTCGTCAGGCATTCGTCAGGCGTGGCTCATCCGTGAAAGCAGGCAAGTCCGTCCCGGGAATCCACCTATCGCGTCAGGCGTCGTCAGGCGGATAGACCCCGGGACCCTAACGTCGGCTGCCTCACGAGTCGGCGGCACCCTCGCGGGCCGGCGGGGGCGGAGGTATGTTTTGGTCCCCGCGCGGCCGACTGGGGCGGCAGGACCGGACCGCGCTTCCACATCCCCTGCTGTCATCCGCTCGTCAGGCGGAGGCGGCCCAGTACCGGAGCACGACATGGCGAAGGCCAAGACAAAACGCGCGTCCCGCACGGGTGCGCGTCGCGCGACGCGGAAGAAGAGCAACCTGCCTGCTGGCATCAGCCGCATCGACCAGGCGTCGACGCGCACGCATGGCTTCTTTGTCCGCGTGGGCTACCACCGCACGCGCGAGGGCGCGTGGCGGCCCAAGCACCGGTCGTTCTTCGGCGACGCCGGGCACGGCGGCAAGGCCAAAGCGTTGAAAGCGGCCATGAAATGGCTGAAGGGCGTCTCGAAGAAGTAGGCAGTGCGCGCCGCCGGGCCAGCACCTAACGACGTGCGGCCCCGCGGCGGAATGCCGCCTACGGCGCGGGTGCGGTGAGTTCCGGTGCGCCCTGCCGGCCTCGGAGGCGCAGCCGACACAGCCCCACCGGCTCGGTTGCAGGCTCCGCCACGGAGCCCAGGTGACCGATCTTCCGGATGTGCGCCTCATGGGCCGCTGGCGACTGTTCCGGGCGGACCCAAGCCTGGACTTCGCGCCCAATGTGCGAATGGAGTTCCTCGACGGCGGGCGTTTGCGCTACGAATTCGATGCCGGCGGAAACCAGCAGTCGCTCATGCTCATCTACCGCGTTGCCGGCGACGTGCTCTTCACCGACAACCCGGCCGCGCCGCATGCGATGGAGACCCGCTACCGGTTCGGTCCCGGCGATGTCCTGACGCTCGACTTCGCCGGCGCCGTCGCCTGGTTCCTCCGGGAAATCTGATTTGCGCGGAAGAACTGCGGATTCTCGCGGGACGGCGGAACACGGATCCCGCGGAAACGTCCGATTCATGCGGATACTTCAACTGAACTGGAGTTAACCCCCCTGTTGCCGAGAGTCTCCGTGGAACGCGGGTTCAGACCTGATCCCCGGTCCTTCCGCCGCCGGTAGATTGAGCAAGGAGGCCGGCGATGCAGATCTTCCAGCGATCGGCGTTTCGCACCCAGTGCGATGAGTGCCAACAGGAATTCCCCGTCAATACCGGCGGCGTTTGCGATCGCTGCCGGCGAATTCTCTGCAACCGGCACTTGCATGGCTCCTTTCTCCGCCGGATCGCCATCTCGTTCGGCGCCCCGTACCGCTGCGTGTCGTGCCGCGCCGGTCGGGGACCGTCCCCAGCATGACCGAACGGCTGTACTACCGGGACGCATTGCTGCGAACGTTCAGCGCGCGCCTGACCGACCTCACGGATAGCGGACGGAAGGCGTACCTGGATCGAACCGCGTTCTACCCGACCTCGGGCGGTCAGCCACACGACGTGGGAACCCTGGCTGGCGCGAGTGTCATCGACGTCATCGACGAGGGCGATCGCATCGCCCACGTGCTGGAATCGCCACTGGATGTCACGCCCGGGTCGAGCACCGAACTCCGTGGCGAGATCGACTGGAACCGCCGGTTCGACCACATGCAGCAGCACACCGGGCAGCACCTGCTCTCGGCGGTGCTGGACGATCTGCTCGGCCTGCGAACGGTGAGCGTGCATTTCGGGCCGGACATGTCCACGCTGGACGTGGCCGATGCCGGGGGCGGCGGACAGGTGCTGGGCCCGGACGTCCTGGCGAAGGTGGAATCGCGCGCGAATGAAATCGTCGCTGAAGCACGACCCGTCGCGGTGACGTTCGAGGACGCGGCCGGGGTGACGGGATTGCGCAAGCCGAGTGAGCGCGACGGCATTCTGCGCATCGTGACCCTCGAGGGCATCGATCGAAGCGCCTGCGGCGGGACGCACGTGGACACGACGGCCCGGATCGGGCCCATACTCCTCCGGCGCCAGGATCGCGTGCGACAGGGGCTGCGCATCGAGTTCGTCTGTGGCCATCGCGCGATCCGCCGGGCGCGTCGCGACCTGGAGTCGCTGTCGCGCATCGCACGCGCCTGGTCGGGGTCGATCGACGACGCAGCGAAGCTGGTCGAGGGACAGGCGGCGCTGTTGGCCGAACTGCAGGCCGAGAACCGGCGACAGGGCGAGTCGTTGGCGGCGTACCATGCAGCCGAGCTTCACGCCGCCACGCCGCCGCGGGCCGACGGACTGAGGATCGTCGTTCAGCGGATAACTTCCGGCGCCGACAGCAAACGATCAGTCGCGCTCGCGTTTGCGCCGCTCACACGCGCGGTGTTCATCGCCCTGTCGCCTTCACCTCCGTCGGTGCTGGTGGCGACGTCCGTCGATTCGGGCGTGGATGCCGGCAAGGTCCTGAAACCGCTGCTGGAGCGCGTGGGCGGTCGTGGAGGAGGTTCGGCCCGGCTGGCCCAGGGCTCCGCACCCACGATCGAAGCGATCGATCGCGTCGTCGTGTGGCTCACGTCGCCGACGATGGGCGCGACACCCGACCCTTCCTGAATTCCGGACTCGCGCAATCCATCGGCGAGCAGTAAGGTTGGGTCAAACCAGAGGCAGTCGTGGTTCGCGGTGCTCCTCTCCCCCACCGCTCCGCGCGCCGTGCTGCCGGTACGTGGAGGCCGACATGCCTGACACGACCGTATCGTGGCTGGACGGCGTCGGGTCGACAGCATTTACGCTGTCGGCAGTGGCGTTCGTGGCATTGAACGGTATCGCGATTGCCGCCGTGTTGCTGACACGCGATCGCGGCATGGTCAACCGATGGACGCCGCACTTCCTTGCCGCGAACATCCTGCTGCTCGGTACCGGACTGGGCGTTCCCCTCGCGGCGCTGGCCGCCCGCACGGTGATTTCCGCCGTGACGCCGTCGTTCCATCAGGAAGCATCGACCGACGCGCCGAACCGCGCCGAGCTCGAGGCCACGCGCGTCGCTCGTTAGGGCGCGAGGGAACCGCCGCCGCGCCAGACTAACGATGACGTTGTCGCTGTCCTCTCCGTGTTTTCCGAACGGCGGCCTGATTCCGCGGCGGTGCACCGGTGACGGCCCCGATAACAGTCCACCCCTGACATGGAGCGGCGCGCCAGAAGGCACCAGGTCGTTCGCACTCATCGTGGACGATCCGGACGCGCCCGACCCGGCCGCTCCCCGCCGCACGTGGGTCCACTGGGTGGTGTGCGACCTGCCGTCGTCGACGACGTCACTGCCCGAAGGGGCGTCGGGCCGGGCGATGCCCGCCGGATCGACCGAGGGAAGGAATGACTCCGGAGGGAATGGGTACGAGGGTCCCTATCCGCCGATCGGCAGCCACCGCTATTTCTTCAAGCTGTACGCGCTGGATACGCTGGTGGGCCTGCGCTCGGGACACACCAAGCCGGCATTGCTGAAGGCCATCGATGGGCACGTGCTGGCTTCGGCCGAGCTGATGGGCACGTATGCCAGGGAAGGAAAGTCGTGACGCGCCGGCCAGCCGAGTGGGGGATGTCGATGAGCAAGTGGGTGATGCCTGTGCTGATGGCTTGGCTCGCGTGGGCCGCTCCGTCGCCTGCGCAGTCCGTGGCCGGCGGTGCGGAGGCGGAGGTCCTGGCCGTGGTGAACGGATTGTTCGAGGGCATGCGACGCGTCGACAGCGCGATGGTGCGGCCGCTCTTTCACGCCAGGGCGCGGCTGATCAGCATGGACCTGCGCGGCACCGGGAGCCCGGCGCGGGTGGAGGAATCGCTGGACGGCTTCATTCAGTCGATCGGACGGCCGCGGACGGAGGTGTTTGACGAGCGGCTTTCAAACGTGAAAACGATGATCGACGGATCGCTGGCCTCGGTCTGGGCGGACTACAAGTTCTTCCGCGGCACGACGCTGAGTCATTGCGGCGTGGACCATTTCCTCCTCGTGAAGGAGGAAACGGCTTGGAAGATCATTGAACTGGCTGACACGAGAAGGCGAGAGAATTGCTGAACGGCCAAGGTCACAGGCCACAGGTCACGCGCACAAGGCCACGAAAACAAGACGGGGGCGCTGGTGGGCGCCCCCGTCGCGTTGACGGCTCGACGTCAGTTCGGGACCTTGAACCGGCCGATGGTGTTGGCGTCAGTCCCGAACCAGACCTCGCGCGACGCCTTGTCGAAGATCATGTAGCGCACCGTTCCGCCGCCGGACGGAACCCAGGTCGTGCTCATCGTGGCGCACTCTTTCGTGTCGAACCCGACCATGCGGACCTTGGCCCCCTCGCCGCCCGTCGGCTGCTTGCCGATCTCGGCGATCCAGATACGGTCCTTGTCGTCGATGGTCATTCCATATGGCTGTGAAAGCGGGCCACCCGGCAGCGCCCATTCGTCGACCTTCTTCGTACGCGGATCCAATCGGCCGACGTAGCCACGGCTGAAGTCCGTGTACCAGATCATGTCGTCCGACGAGATCGCGATGCGGCGGTCCCGAGCACGCTCGTTAGGGAGCGGGTACTCGGTCAGCTCCATCGTGTTCGGGTCGATCTTTCCGATCGCGTTGGTCGCGAACTCGTTGAACCAGACGTTTCCCTTCGAATCGAAGGCGATGCCGTAGGGATTCTTGCGACCGTCCATCTTGATGACGTCGACCTTGCCCGACTTCGGGTTCAACCGGCCCACATACTGTGATTGCTGGGCGGTGAACCAGAGGTTGCCGTTCTTGTCCTGGATCATCGTGTGAGGATCCCGAACGCCTTCCGGCATCGGGAACTTCGTTATCTGGCCGGTATTGGGATCCATCCTCCCGATGTGACCCACGCGGTTACCGGTATACCAGATGCTTCCGTCGTTGCCCACGATCTGGCTGTGGGGACCAGTTCCGGGCTCCAGCTCGAAGCGCTTGAACTGACCAGTCCTGGGATCGAGCTTGCCGATGTAATGGCCAGTCTGTCCGACGAACCACACATTCCCCTGCTTGTCCACAGACGGATCACGCGGACGCGTTCTTTCCCATGGCACTTGCCATTCCTGGATCTTCACCGAGTCCAGGCCGCCTTGGAGTGGCAGGGTGGCTGCCGTTAGAATCGCGATTGAGAGCAGCATCGAGCCTCCTCAGAACGGGGAAACAGGAACAGGGACCATGGCACGGGAAATAGCCACGGATTCCTACGCAGGTCAGTATCTTCGCGTTCGGCTGGTCGGGCAAGTCGCAAGCCAGCGGGCTCAGGGTTGTACGCCCACCCCTCCCTGCTTCAACAGCGAGGGGAGGGGGGACCGTACCAATGATGTGCCGGAACGAGGGTTGAGCCGGTTCACCTGATCACTCACGGGAGTTGAGATGTTCGACAGACTGAGAAACAGGGTCATCCAGCTGGTATCTTTGGCGTCGCTGCTCGCGGTGGCGACCGTCCCGGCCGCTGCCCAGGAACGGGTCGACGAGGCCGCCATCGCCCGGATCAAGGCTGAGGGCCTCGAGCGGTCCCAGGTGATGGAGACCGCAAGCTGGTTGACCGACGTCTTTGGCGCCCGGCTCACGGGCTCCCCGAACATCAAGGCCGCCGGCGAATGGGCGGCGAAGAAGCTCACCGAGTGGGGGATGGTGAGCGCGAAGCTCGAGCCGTGGGGGTACTTCGGCCGGGGCTGGACCAACGATCGACTGAGCGTGCAAGTCGTCGCGCCAACGCCGTTCCCGGTCATTGCCTATGCGGCGGCGTGGACGCCGGGCACGAATGGAACGGTCACTGGTGACGTCGTCCGCATTCAGGCCGACAGCGCGCCCGACCTGGAGCGGTACCGCGGCAAACTGCGCGACGCGTTTGTCATGCTCGCGGCGCCGCGCCAGCTCAACCCGCGCTTCACGCCCGACGCCGATCGTTACACCGCGGCGGAGCTCGACAGCATGACGTCGAGGGTTGGACCGCCGGCCGCCGGTGTCGGTCGCGGTGGACGCGGTGGCGGGCGCGGTGGGGCAGGCGGGGCGGCGAATTTCACCGCGGTCCGCGCCCAGTTCCTCGCTGAGGAAGGGGTCGCGGCGATCCTTCAGTCCGGAAGCGGCAACAGCACTATGGGGACGGTGTTCACAGGCGGCCAAGGTTCGCGGGACCCCGGGAACCCGACGCGCACGTCGACCCTCATCATCGCCGCGGAGCACTACAACCGCATCGCGCGCATCCTGGACAAGGGGACGCCGGTGCGGATCGAAGCGAACGTGAAGAACACGTTCTACGACCAGGACCTGAACGCGTTCAACGTCGTGGCCGAGATCCCCGGCAGTGACCCGCAGCTCAAGGACGAACTGGTGATGCTCGGCGCGCACTTCGACTCGTGGCACGCCGGCACCGGCGCGACCGACAACGCCGCCGGATCGGCGGTCATGATGGAAGCCCTTCGCATCCTCAAGGCCACCGGCCTGCCGATGAAGCGCACGGTGCGCATCGGCCTCTGGACGGGCGAGGAACAGGGCTTGTTAGGCAGCCGGGCGTACGTGCGGAACACGTTCGGCAGCCCGACGGATACGGCCGCCCCGCTCAAGCCGGCGCACGAAAAATTCTCGGGCTACTTCAACGTGGACAACGGGACCGGGAAGATCCGCGGCGTCTACCTGCAGGGGAACACCGCGGTAGGTCCGATCTTCACTGAGTGGATGAAGCCGTTCAACGCACTCGGAACGTGGGCGATCAACGCGGGGAACACGGGCGGGACGGATCACCAGTCGTTCGACGGCGTGGGGCTCCCAGGCTGGCAGTTCATCCAGGACGCGGTGGAATACGGCTCCCGGACGCATCACTCCAACATGGACGTCTACGACCGCCTCGTTGCCGACGACATGAAGCACAATGCGACCGTGGTGGCGGCATTCGTGTACCTCGCCGCCAATCGCGACGCCAAGCTGCCGCGGAAAACTCCGCCAAGGGCGGTGCAGTAAGCGCAGAGCGCAAGGCGCAAAGAGGAGGAAGGCGGTTGCCACCGCCGGGTCCGGGGCGCAGGTTTGTGCGTCCCCGCCCGGCCCTCCGCGCGCCTAACGCCTCCTCATGACCGGCACCGATACCGCGTTCCATGCCCTGGCCCGGCGCCGCTGGCGCATCGCCATCACCCTCACGTTGGCGATGGTCGCCATCTACTTCGGGTTCATCCTGCTGGTTGCGTACAACAAGCCGTTGCTCGGCCGGTTGGTCTCGCCGGGCCTGAGCCTCGGAGTCCTGCTGGGTGCCCTGGTGATCGTGGCGACGTGGATCCTGACGTGGATCTACGTTCGCTGGGCCAACACCCGCTACGACCCCGCGCTGGACGAGCTCCGAACGGGATCGCGTCAATGATCCTGCCTCAGGCCGCGGCCGCCGCCGGTCAGGCCACGCGCATCGGCGAGCCGAACACGGTGGCGATGGCCTTCTTCTTCGGCTTCATCACCATCACGCTGGGCATTACCTACTGGGCGGCCCGGCGCACGCGGACCACCGAGGAGTTCTACGCGGCCGGACGGACCATCAGCGCCGGGCAGAACGGATTCGCGCTGGCCGGCGACTACATGAGCGCGGCGAGTTTTCTCGGCATCGCGGGACTGGTGTCGACCACCGGTTTCGATGGACTGATCTACTCGACCGGCTGGCTCGTGGGCTGGCCGGTCGTGCTCTTCCTCATCGCCGAGCCGCTCAGAAACCTCGGCAAGTACACGTTCGCGGATGTGGTGGCATCCCGGCTCCAGCAGGCGCCGGTCCGGATAGCCGCCGCGATCGGAACGCTGGCCACGGTCACGTTCTACCTGATCGCGCAGATGGTCGGGGCGGGCGGTCTGATCCGCCTCATGTTCGGCCTCACCTACGAGACGGCGATCATGATCGTTGGCGCGGCCATGATGGCGTATGTGCTGTTCGGAGGGATGATCGCGACGACGTGGGTGCAGATCGTCAAGGCGTTTCTGCTGCTGGGCGGCGCGGTGTTGCTCGCCCTGCTCGTGCTCTCGAAGTTCGGGTTCAACCCGGTCCGCCTCTTCGCCGCGGCCGCCGCGCAATACGGTGACGGCGTCCTGGCGCCCGGCCGCCTGGTAGCCAAGCCGCTGGACGCCATCTCACTCGGCATGGCGCTGATGTTCGGGACCGCCGGGTTGCCGCACATTCTGATGCGCTTCTACACGGTGCCCGACGCGCGGGCCGCGCGGACGTCCGTCTTCTACGCGACGGGCCTCATCGGATTCTTCTATCTGATGACGTTCGTCCTCGGATTCGGGGCGATGGTACTGGTCGGCCCCGACGCCATCCGCGCCGTGGACGCAGGGGGCAACATGGCCGCCCCGCTGCTTGCTGAGACGTTAGGCGGCACCCCGTTCCTGGGCTTCATCGCCGCGGTGGCGTTCGCCACCATCCTGGCTGTCGTGGCGGGCCTGACGCTGTCGGGCGCGGCGGCGCTCTCTCACGACTTGTGGGTGAACGTGGCGCGCGGAGGTCATGCCACGCCACAGGAGCAACTTCGTGTCGCCCGCGTCGCGACCATCGTGCTTGCCGTCGTTGCCGTGATGCTCGGCATGACGTTCAAAGGACAGAACGTCGCCTACATGGTCGGCCTGGCCTTCGCCATCGCCGCCAGCGCCAATTTTCCGGCGCTGGTCCTCTCGATCTTCTGGCGCCGGTGCACCACGGCGGGCGTCGTGGCCAGCATGGTCCTGGGAACCGCGGCTACGCTCACCCTGATCTACCTGTCGCCGACCATCCAGGTCGACATTCTGAAGCACGAGTCGGCGCCGTTCCCGCTCCGCAACCCGGCGCTCATCACGATGCCGCTGTCATTCTTCGTTGCCATCGTGGGGTCGCTGCTTACGACGAACGCGGTGGAGCAGACCGGGTACGCGCGCGTCGAACGGGAGATGCACATGGGGCACTAGGGCAAAGGGCAGAGGGCAATGGGGAGGGGGGTTATTCTCCCATCTCCCATCTCACATCTGGTAGTTTTCCTCCCCTATGCCTGTCGACCGGAATCGGTTTCCCTTTCTTCCTGAACGAATAGAAGGCCTGGCTGACGTCGCCACGAACGTTTCGTGGAGTTGGAAGCGCGACGCGCGACGGGTCTTCCAGGTGCTCGACGAATCGCTCTGGCACCTCACGAGGCACAATCCCATCGCCATCCTGCGCCGGATCGATCCGGGGCGGCTGAGTGATTGCGCGCGTGACCCGCGATTCCTGGAAGCCTACGACGGCATGATGGCGGAATACCAGCGCGAGCAGGGCTGGCAGGATACCTGGTTCGCCGCGGAGCACGCCGACCTCACACGCGAGCGACCGGTCGCCTACTTCTGCGCCGAGTTCGGACTGCACAACTCGGTGCCGATCTACTCAGGCGGCTTGGGCATTCTGGCCGGAGATCACTGCAAGGCTGCGTCCGATCTTGGAGTTCCTCTCATTGGCGTGGGGCTCTTCTACACGAGGGGCTACTTCGACCAGAAGCTCCGCCTCGACGGCTGGCAGGAGGATTCTGACGAGAAGTTCGACATCGTCAACGCGCCGCTCGAGCGCGTCTACGGGCAGAGCAGGGAGCCATTCCTGGCGCGCGTGTCGACCAACGGACGAGAGGTGGCGATCGGCGCGTGGCGCATGCTGGTGGGGCGCGTGCCGGTCTACCTCCTGGATACCAATCTGGAACAGAATCACGAAGAGGATCGTGACCTCACCTCGAAACTGTACATCGGCGGACCCGAGGTGCGGCTCAAGCAGGAGTGGATCCTTGGCGTTGGCGGCGTGCGCGTGCTGCGCGCGCTGGGCGTGGACCCGGCGGCCTGGCATGCCAATGAGGGTCACGCCGCGTTCATGATGGTGGAACGGATGCGCGAGCTGACGACGCGCGGGGTTCCGTTCGATGAGGCGGCGCGCCAGGTGAGGGCGCGAAGCGTCTTCACCACGCACACGCCGGTACCGGCGGGACACGACACGTTCACGTTCGAAGATCTGGCCCACTGCTCCGGCGACATCTGGGATGAACTCGGGGTGAGCCGCGAGACGTTCTTCGAGATCGGCACGCATCCCACCGAAGAGCCGGGACGCTTCCACATGACCGTGGCGTCGCTGCGGTTGTCGAAACACGTGAATGCCGTTTCGCGAAGGCATGGTGACGTGTCGCGACAGATCTGGGCCCCGCTCTGGCCAGATCGTGACTCGACCCGCGTGCCCATCGGCCACATCACGAACGGCGTGCACGCGCAGACCTGGATGGCCCGCGAAATCGCCGAGCTGCTGGACGGCTACTTCGGCTCCGACTGGCCTGAGCGAGCGAGCGACGTGTCGATGTGGGAGACGGTGCGCGACGTCGATGAGGCCGCGCTATGGCGCGTTCACGTGACGCTGAAGGTCGCGCTCATGAACTTCATCCGCGAGGAAGCGCGCCGCCGCTGGGCTCGGCACTGGAAGGAAGCGACGCACGTGGTCGGCGCCGGCACGCTCCTCAGCCCCGACGTGCTGACCATCGGGTTCGCCCGACGTTTCGCGACGTATAAACGCGCCGACCTCATCTTCCGGGACATCGACCGGTTGCGGGCGCTGCTGGTGAACTCGGCGCGCCCGGTGCAAATCATCTTTGCCGGGAAGGCCCATCCCGCCGACACGCCCGGCAAGGAGGTCCTGCGCGCCGTGTACGGTTTCACCCGTGACGCCGGGTTGGAGGGACGCGTGGCGTTCCTCGAGGACTACGAGCTGCACCTCGCGCATCGCCTGGTTCAGGGGGTGGACCTGTGGCTCAACCTGCCTCGCGTGCCCATGGAAGCCAGCGGCACGAGCGGGATGAAGGCGGCGCTGAACGGGGTGCCGCAGCTCTCGACGCTCGATGGGTGGTGGCACGAGGCCTACGAGGGGCTGAATGGCTGGGCCATTCCACCGGCATCGACTCGTGCCACGCCTGACGAGTGGGATGCCGAGCGGTTGTACCGGCTGCTGGAAGAGCAGGTGGTGCCGGCGTTCTACACGCGGGACGAACAGGGCCTCCCCAGTGCCTGGATACAGAAGATGAAGCACGCGCTTCGCGTGGCGGGGCAGCAGTACACGGCGCGCCGCATGGTGTCGGAGTACGTGCGGCAGTCATATGCGGCGGCGATGCACGGTGACGGCGGTCCCGACGATCCGCCAACGGCGTAAGAGTCGCATGGAAGGCCGTCGCCGGCGCACGCCGCCCACCGTAACTCCGCCATCCACGATCCCGATCGCGGCGCGGCCGGCCGTCGCGCCGGCGCCGCCGCCGTACCCGCTGACGTCGGGTCCGGGCAACGAGCCGGTTACCGTCGTTCACCTGGCGGCCGAGCTGGCGCCATTCGCGCGCACCGGCGGCCTGGGTGAGGCGGTTTCGAGCCTGGCGCACTACCAGGCAAGATCGGGGATCACGTCGATCATCATGATGCCGCTGTATCGCCAGGTGGTTGACGTGGCCACGGACCTCGAGCCCGTCGGCGATGCGTTCCCGGTGCAGGTCGGTCCGCGCCGTGAGGAGGGGCGGCTCTTTGAATCGCGCGCCCTGATGGACAACCCCCGCCAGGGCAAGCCTCGCATCCTCTTCATTCATAACGCGGAGTACTTCGGTCGCGAGCACATTTACGGCGACAGCCGCGGCGATTATCGCGACAACCACCGGCGCTTCGCGTTCTTCTGTCTGGCGGCGCTGAATGTCCTGCCCAGGGTCGCCAGGGCGCCGGTGTTGCTGCATGCCCACGACTGGCACGCGGCGCTGGCACCGATCTACCTGCGCGCATATGACTCGAATCCGGATCGCGAGTTCTACCGCCGGACGTCGTCAGTGCTCACGGTGCATAACGCGGGCTTCCAGGGTCATTTCCCTACCGACGCCATGGCCGAACTGGGGCTGCCATGGGAGTTGTACAACTTCTCGCAGCTCGAATGGTACGGCCGCGTCAACCTGCTCAAGGGCGGACTGGCGTTCGCCGACGCGGTCACGACGGTGAGTCCATCGCACGCGCACGAACTGCGCACGCCGGCGGGAGGTTTCGGGCTTCACGACGCGTTCATCGGCTTGCGCGAGCGCTTCGTCGGGATCGTGAACGGCATCGACCAGCACGAATGGAATCCGGAGACGGACCCGATCATCACCTCCCGGTACTCGCGCGAGAACCTGTCGGGCAAGAAGCGATGCAAGGCGGCGCTTCAGCGCGTCTTCGGACTGCCGCAACGATCACGCGTCCCCATCTTCGGGATGAGCGCGCGAATGGTCTACCAGAAGGGCCTGGACCTGATCCTGGGCAGTCCGCGGTTCCTGTCCCTCGACGCGCAGTTCCTGTTCCTGGGCCAGGGTGAGAGGAAGTACGTCGACATCCTGACCGAACTGGCGTTGCGCGCGCCCGGGCGGATTGGCGTCCAGACGAATTTCACCGGGACGCATGAGCACCGCCTGATGGCCGGCGCGGACATGATCATCATGCCGTCGCAGTACGAACCGTGCGGACTGACGCAGATGCGGGCGCAGCGTTACGGGTCGCTGCCGGTCGCGCGGAAGGTCGGCGGCCTGGCCGATACCATCGAGGATGGCGTCACGGGTTTCCTGTTCGACGGATTCTCCACGAACGAGTTCCTCGCCGCCTGCGTGCGCGCGATCGACTACTATAAGCATCCCGAAACGTGGCAGGAGATGCAGCGGGAAGCGATGTCGCGCGACTTCGGATGGGACCGTTCGGAGCAGAAGTATCGTGACCTGTACCGTCGCGTGCTGGCGTCTCCCCGCTTTCGCCGCTAGTGCCGTTCCAACTTGTTCGGGCCAAGGAAGGATGCCGAATGCACTTTCTTCACGTCTCGCCACGTCACTCGCCCACATTCGGTGAAACAAGTTGGAACGGCACTAGCCCATGAGCCAGATGGACGTGGTGGTGATGCTCCACAGCCACCTGCCGTACGTGCTGAATCACGGGCGGTGGCCGCACGGCAGCGACTGGATCTGCGAAGCGGCGATCGACACCTACCTGCCGCTGGTGGAGAAGTTCAGGACGCTCGATGCCATGAACATCGCGGCGCCGGTGACGATCGGGTTCACGCCGATCCTCGCCAACCAGCTCGAGCACCCGGCGTTCGTGCAGGAGCTCGAAGCGTACTTCGACCAGCGGCTCGGTTTCTGCGACGAGGCGCCGGCGTCGCTCGAGTCGACTGGCGACAGCCACCTCCTGCCGCTCGTCGAGTACTGGCGCTCCCGCCTGGTGCGCCTCCGCCTGCTGTTCCACGAGATCGGACGCGACATCCCGCGCGAATTCCGCCGCTTGCAGGACGCCGGACGCCTCGAGGTGACGTCATCGGCGGCCACCCATGGCTTCCTCCCGCTGCTCAAGCGCGACGAGAGCATCCGCCTGCAGCTCGCGTTAGGCGCCGCCGAACACCGGAGGATATTCGGCCGGCCGGCTGAAGGATGCTGGCTGCCCGAGTGCGCGTACCGGCCGGGCGGCGCCTGGACGCCGTTCGGCCAGGTCGCCGGTGACCGGGAGGGCATCGAGACACACGTGGCGCGCTCCGGGTTCAGGTACTTCTTCGTCGACTCGCACATGGCGCGCGCGGGCAGCCCGCTGGGCGTCTACGGCGAACTGTTCGCCGGTGAGACCGTGCGCCTGGCGAGGGAGAAGAAGGGGAAGGAAGTCGCGGCCGTGCACACGCCGTACGAGGCTTATCGGGTGACCGACGCGACCGCGGCGCGACCGGTAGCCGCGCTCGTGCGCGATCCACGCTCATCGATGCAGGTCTGGAGCCGACATGGCGGATATCCCGGCGCCGCGCCCTACCTGGAGTTCCACAAGATCCGCTGGCCTGGGGGCCTCAAGCTGTGGCGCGTCAGCGAACCGGGGACGGACCTTGGCAACAAGACGCCCTACGAGCCCGACAGTGCACGGCGTCAGGCGACCGACCACGCGACACACTTTGCGCATTTGCTCGACCAGGTGGCCAAAGGGCAAGGGGCAAAGGGCGGGAATGTGATCGTCGCGCCATTCGACACGGAGTTGTTCGGGCATTGGTGGTTTGAAGGCCCCGACTTCCTGGGCGACCTGTACGCACAACTGCCGCAGTTCGCGAGTCTGCGTGCGACGACCGCCGGTGGCCACTTCGACGCACATGCACCGCGATCGGGGCTGAGACTCGCCACCGGGTCGTGGGGGGCGAACGGCGATTTCTCGATGTGGAACGGACCCCTCGTGGAATGGACCTGGCCAGTCGTCTGGGAGGTCGAGGATCGATTCTGGTCGCTGGCCCCTCGCGCCCTCGCGGATGGACGCACGCACGAGATCCTGGCGCAGGCGGCGCGATCCATGCTGCTGCTGCAATCGTCTGACTGGCAGTTCATCATCTCGACCGGCGAAGTGGAGGACTATGCCATCCGCCGGTTCAATGGGCACGCCGGCGACTGCGCGCAATTGCTCGCGGCGCTGGAGGAGGCGCTGTCCGGAAAAGACGTTGATGGCGGAGTCAGGCTCGCGCATGAGTTGCGGCGGCGTGATGATGTGTTCCGGAACATCGTGCCTTCAATCCAGGCAGCGATCAGCGATCGGCGATCAACGACCAGAGTTGACGTCCGCTCGCCGGCTGCTGATCGCTAGTCGCTAACCGCCGATCGCTGTGTTTTCCGTCGTCATCCACGGTCATTTCTACCAGCCACCTCGTGAGGAGCCTTTCCTCGACGAGGTGGAGGCAGAGCCGTCGGCGGCGCCATTCCATGACTGGAACCAGCGGATCGAACGGGAGTGCTATCGGGCGGTCGTGGCAGCGCGCATCACCGAGAGCGATGGGCGGATCTCGCGGCTGGCCAACACGCTGGAGTCCATCTCGTTCAATTTCGGACCCACGCTGCTCGAATGGATGGAGCGTGAGGCCCGACCGACGTATGAGTTGATTCTTGCCGCCGACCAGGAGAGTTCGAAGCGCCTGGGCGGACACGGCAACGCGATCGCCCAGCCATATCATCACACCATCCTGCCGCTGGCCACGCGTCGTGACAAGCGCACCGAGGTGCGCTGGGGCATCGCCGATTTCCGCCGGCGATTTGGTCGTGAACCTCAGGGCATGTGGCTGCCCGAGACCGCGGTGGATCTCGAGACGCTCGAAGTCCTCGCCGAGGAAGGGATTCTATTCACGATCGTCGGGCCGCATCAGGTGAAGAGTGCGCCAAGCGGCGGCCGCCCGGGATTGTGCCGGCTTCCCGGAGGAAAGTCGATCGCGCTTTTCGTGTACCGTGGCGACTCGTCGCATGCTGTGGCGTTCGGCGGCGCGTTGCACGACGGAGTCGCCTGGGGTCGCGCCCTGGCCGACGCCGCGGAGTCGGCCGACGCGCCCGTCGCTGTCAGCGCTGCCGAGTCGACGGAGCCACGGAAACGCACGCCCCGTTCGACGCCGACCGGGACGGCGGTGCCGGCGCGGGATTCGCTGGTTTCCATCGCGACCGACGGCGAGACGTACGGTCATCACCACAAGTTCGGGGAGATGGCTTTGGCTCGTGCGCTCGACGAGCTTCGCGCGCGGGGGATCCGCCTCGAGAACTTCGGTTCGTTCCTGGCGCGTACTCCTTCGGTCGACGAAGTCGAGCTGGTGGCGCCGACGTCATGGAGCTGCGCGCACGGCGTCGGCCGCTGGAAGGAGAATTGCGGGTGCCGCATCGATGCGCAGCGCTACCCATCGCAGGCCTGGCGCACGCCATTGCGGACCGGCCTCGAGACGCTGGCGGCCTCGCTCCACGACATCTACGAGCGCGAAGCCATCCGCCTGATCGCTGATCCCTGGGAGGCGCGCGACGCCTATGGAACCGTCGTGGCGTCCGATGCGGTCGCGCTCGAACGATTCACCAGGTCGGTGGCGGCCGGTGCGCGCACGGCCGACGACCTCGTTCGCGCGCGTGAACTGCTCGAACTCGAACGCGACGCGCTGCGCATGTTCACGTCGTGCGGGTGGTTCTTCGACGACATTGGAGGGATCGAGCCGCGCCAGGACCTTCGGTACGCGGCTCGAGCGATCGCGCTCGCCGGGCCCGGCGCGGCTGCCGCGGAGGCAGCGTTCGTCGAGACACTCGCTGGCACGGCAAGCAACGACCGCACGGCAGGCACAGGGCGGGACATCTACCTCCGAACGGCGCGGCCGGCGTTCCCGGCGCCAATGCGACATGCGGCCGCGGCGGTCGCCGCCAGGCACGTTGCTCCCAGCGATCGCAAGCGGTTCACCTCGGCCACCGTGGAGATCGACGACGACTGGGTGAGTGTCGTCGACCGGCGCACCGGAAGGCGCCATGATTTCCGTTGGCGGGTGACTGCGCAGTCGGTCACCGACCTCACCATCGAACTCACGGGCGTGAACGGGGATGTGCACGCGCTGCATCTGGCCCATCTGCCCGAACGGTCGCGCCTGGCCATTCGCGCCGTGCTGCGGAAGTCGATGCTTCCGCGAACGCTCAGCGCCGAGGAACTCGATCAGCTGACGTCGGGCGCCGCAACGATGGGTGGACTGCTGCGCGTGGCGCTCATTCGCGCCATCGAGCGCCTCGAAATCGAAGATGATCCGGCGGTCGTCCGTCTCGCGCTGGACCTCGTCGACCTCTTCGAGCAGTTCGAAGCGAGGATCCCGTTCGACGCGCAGTCCGCGTTCTGGCGCATATGGATCAACTCGACGCCCGCACGCCAGGCCGAGCTCAATGTTCTCCGTCACCGTCTCGGTTTCGCGGAAGTGACGCCGCAAGCCGACGGAGCGGCGGGATGAGCCAACAGCCGATTCGCTTCTGCTTTGGACTCCACCTGCACCAGCCGGTGGGAAACTTCGGGTACGTCTTCGAGCAGCACGTGCGCGAGGTCTACCGTCCGTTCCTCGAACACGTGCGGAAGCAGTCGTTCTTCCCGATTACGCTGCACGTTTCGGGTCCACTGATCGAATGGCTCGACCAGCACGAGCCGTCGCTGCTTGACGACATCGCCGACCTGGCCAGCGACGGTCGTGTTGAACTGCTCCTCGCCGGGTTCTACGAGCCGATCCTGGCGGCGCTTCCCAGAGCCGATCGCCTGACGCAAGTGGGATGGATGCGTGACGCGATCAAGCGACGACTGGGCACGGAGGCAACCGGGCTGTGGCTGACGGAGCGCGTCTGGGAGCCCGACCTCGCGGCTGATCTTCATGACGCCGGCGTGAAGTTCGTGCTCGTCGATGACCGGCACTTCCTGGCCAGCGGGTTTGCGCGTGAGCGGCTGCACGCGCCATTCAGGACGGAGCATGACGGGAAGCAGGTCGCACTGTTTCCGATCGACGAACGACTGCGCTACCTGATTCCGTTCCAGCCGCCCGAAGAGACCGTGGCGTACCTGCGCTCGCTGCGCGCGCATGGTCAGCGGCTCGCCGTACTCGCCGACGATGGTGAGAAGTTTGGCGGATGGCCGGGCACTCGTGAGTGGGTCTACGGCAATGGGTGGCTCGATCGCTTTTTTGTGACGATGCGTGAAGTGATCGAATCCGGGGAAGTCGTGCTCTCGCGATTCGATGACGCGCTCAACGCGGTGCCGAGCGGCGGGCTCGCCTACCTGCCAACGGCGAGTTATCGCGAGATGGAGGGGTGGTCGCTTCCCACGCCGGCCGCGCTCCGATTCCTCGCGCTCGAAAAGGAGCTTGGCGATGAGCGGCTCAGATCGGACGGCGCGCTGGTCCGTGGAGCTCACTGGCGCAACTTCCTGGTGAAGTATCCGGAATCGAACCGGATGCACAAGAAGGCGCTGGCGCTCTCACAACTCTGTCGCGAGCGCGGCGATCCTGAGGGCCCGCGGCGCGCCATAGGGCGCGCGCAGTGCAACGACGCATACTGGCACGGCGTGTTTGGCGGCCTGTATCTGCCTTTTCTCCGGGCCGAGATCTGGAGGAACCTGGCGGCGGCCGAGGGCGAGCTCCGTGACGGCGAGTCGCTGCAATGTGAATCGATCGATCTGGATGGCGATGGCCACGACGAACTCTGGATCCACTCCGCGCGCTACTCGGCGCTCGTGAGTCCCGCGCGGGGAGGCGCGGTGGAGGAACTGACTCGGTTTGCCCTGGGCGAGAACCTGGCCGACATGCTGACGCGCCGGCGCGAGGCATATCACGTAACGGCTCTGGTCACGGCCACCAGCGATGAAGGCAACGCCGATGCGGACACTGCCGATGCCTCGTCGGCTCCGAGCATTCACGACCTGGAAGGATCGCTCTCACTCGGGGAGCTGCCACCCGCCGACCTGGACGACAGGGCGTTGTTCATCGAGCGCGTGTTGCCGGGGATCGTCAGGCTCGAGTCCTATGCGCGCGCGGAGTATCAGCCGCTGGCAACCACGGCGCGTCTCGCAATGAGGGTGGAAGTCGAGTCCGGCGCCGAGGCGCTGACCATAACCCTTCGCGCGAGCGACAACTCGCTGACGAAGCAGCTGACATTCTTCCCTGATGGCAGGGTGCGCGCGAAGTTCTCGTGGCCAGCGTCACAGTTTCCGGCGGATGCCTGGTTCACGACCGAGATCTCCGTGTCGCGGCCGATACACCTGAAGACAGACGCGCACGCCACGGTGTGGGAGCACGCGATAGAGACCATTGCCAAGTCGGAACGCGGACTCGACAGAACATTGCAGGGAACGGCGTATCTGGTCCGTTGGCCGGTGCATCTGGAAAGCGCTGAGGTGGAGGTGACCTGACCATCTCAGACGTGATCGGTTCGCGGTGTATCTGACATCTTCCATCTCACATCCGGATGTTCGTCGTTTTCGCCGCGCCCATGCTGTCGGAAAACGCCGTGAGAATGGTGGAAGCGGCGGCCACGCTTTACGGCGTGCGGCTTGGGGTCATCACGCACGATCCCGCCGATGCACTGCGTCACCTGGAAGGCAGCGTGGCGCACTGGCGAGTCCCGGACATCCTGAATGTCGACCAGCTCGTGGCAGTCCTGCAACGGCGTTGTTGTGTCCGCCGGAGCCGTTTTGTGCCCTCGAAAGTGGTTGAAGTGTGGAGGAATGGCGAGGGGCGGTGACAGCGGATGCCGTTGGCGCGCCAATCGCGTCAGGAGCGACGATCCGGGGGACGGCAAGGATCGCGCGGGCGTCGCGCGGGGCCCTCGGCGCGCGTTGCGCGTTAGGTGCGGCGGTGCCGCGCGAGCGCCAGGAGATTTGCCGCGAGGACCGCGGCCCGCACGTAGGCGTGAAACCCGGCCGCACCTTTCCAGACACACCGCGCGAGCCCGAAGACGCGCTTCAAGAGCGAGATGCCGCTCTCAATGCCGGCCCGGAAGCGGCGGAGCTTGTCGTAGACCCACGCGCTGCGGACCATTGGCGCCGACGCCATCGCACGTCGAGGAGCTCACGGTGGTTGGTGCGGAACCTGGGCGGCAATCGCGGCGCGATCGAATACGCGTGGGGCTCGTCGACAATGTCCGCGTCGTTCACGGCGTCCGTTCCACAGGCCCGGTAGCTACCGGACTCCATCCGCGCATTCGGCCCGAGCGTCACCAGGGCAGTTTCATTCGCTGAAGCAGATCCTGGAAGCGCCGGTTGGAGCGGAGCGGATCAAACCATGGCCATGCCGTCATTTCGGGGAGCCAGAGGTCCTTCTGTGCGTAGCCGCGCTCGAGCCAGTTCAGGGCCTGTTCTTCGTCGGCGAGTGCCACGTGAAGGCTGGCCATGTCAAACGCTGAGACCAGGTCCTGCTTCGCCCGCTGCTCCAATTCGTTCAGGATCTTTCGCGCTTCAACTTGTCGTCCCGCCCGCGAGTACGCCGAGCCGAGCATGGCGAGGTAGTGCGAACTCTTGTCCGCCTGTCTCAGCACGGACCGTTCCAGATACACGACGGCATCGGTCCACCGGCCCTCTGCCAGGTAAAGCTCGCCAAGGTTGTGAAGCAGGAGGGCGTGGTCGGGGTTGACCTCCAGCGCTTCCAGCAACTGTCCGGCCGCCAGATCGTGTTGACCGGCGAAGAGGTGGTTCTGGCTGACGTATGCGCGTATTGTCGGGGACAACGGGTCGAGTTCCCTCGCGCGTTGGAGTTCAGCGAGAGCTTCATCAAAACGCCGAGTCACTCGTGAGAGCGCGCGCCCGTAGTACTGATGGGCCATTGCAGAACCGGGACTCAGTTCCAGCGCGCGCCGGAACTCACGCTCCGCTGCTCCCCAGTTCCACGCGCAGCTCAGCAGCCACACAGCCATGGAAACGTGGGCCTCGGCGGATGATTCATCCAACTGTGTGGCCCTTCGGACGGCGGTTTCCGCCAGCGAGCAGCCGTCGCGCTGAGGGGTACCTCCCTGCTCAGCGAGCCACAGGTATGCATCGCCCGTGGCGGCCTGCGCTGGGGCATATTCGGGGTCGATCTCCAGCGCCTGCCTGAAGCTCTCGATGGACTGCCTGACGCGCTGGAGCGTTCGCTGATTGAACTGGTGCCGGCCAAGCAGGAATAGCTCAAAGGCCCTCGGGTTCACCGGACGGGGGGCAGCCAGTCGAATCTGTTCCTGGGGCGTGACGGTCGCCTTGATCGAGTCGGCGATCGTCCGGGCGACCTCCGTGTGCAGCTCGAGGATCCCGCGTAACTCCCGATCGAACGTGCGAGCCCAGAGATGCCGGTCACTGGGGGCGTGGATCAACTGCACGGTGATCCGTACGTGGTCACCATCCCGGGCCACGGAGCCCTCGACGAGCCCTTCGATCCCGAGTTCGCGAGCAATCTGGGGCGCGGGCTTGGTGCCCCCGCGGTACCGCATCGCCGATGTCCGCGAAATGACCTTCAGCGCGCTGATCCGCGAGAGTTCCGCCGTCAGCGCCTCATGCATCCCGTCCACGAAATAGGCCTGGGCTGAGTCGCCTGTGAGATTGTCGAGCGGCAGGACCACGAGCGATGTGATCCTTGACGACGGCGCCCCGAGTTGCCTGATGCCCAGGCCGACGGCGAGAACGCCGAGTCCCACGACCACCGCGGCGGCGCCAGCCCTAACGAGGCGCCGGCCGCCTCCGCGTGCTCCCGTCCCCGTTTCTGGCCCGGCGACCCCCCGGTCCAGTGCTTCCGCGAACAGTCTGGCGGTCGCGTATCGGTCGGCCGGAGCGGTCGCGAGAGCTCTCCCGACCGCTGCTTCGACACCTGGAGGCACCGCCGCGCGCACCAGCCGCACGCTGGGCACGGGCCCTTGCAGCTTTCGGGCAAGGACTGCTTGCGGCGTCGGGCCGGTGTAGGGCGTTTCGCCAACCAGCATCTCGTACGCGACGCAGGCGAGACTGTAAACGTCCGTGCGCCCATCCACGTCCTGCGCGCCCGTTGCCTGTTCGGGGCTCATGTACGTCGGCGTGCCGATCGCCACGCCGGTCTGGGTCAGTGACTCACCACCGGCCATAGTGGCCGCTCGCGCGATCCCGAAGTCGGCCACGCGAGCGTGACCGCCCACCAGCAGGATGTTCTCGGGCTTGATGTCGCGGTGCACGATACCCAGGCCGTGGGCGTAGTCGAGCGCGCTGGCGACCTGCCGTACGATCTGCAGAACGTCGTCGAGAGGGAGCTGCTTCTCTCGATTCAGGCGGTCTCGCAGCGACTCGCCTTCGACATACGGCATCACGTAGTAGAGCAAGCCATCGGCTTCCCCTGAGTCGAGCAGGGCGAGTATGTGGGGATGGTCGAGCCGGGCGGTGAGGCGGATCTCGCGAAGGAAGCGCTCCGGGCCGAAGGCTGCCGCCACTTCCGGCTGGAGGACCTTCAGCGCGACTGCACGGTCGTGCCTGATGTCCCGGGCGAGGTAGACCGTGGCCATGCCGCCGCGCCCGAGCTCGCGTTCAATGCTGTAGCGTGCGGCGAGTGCCGTTCGCAGCCGGTCAGCCTGGGGGCCCATGCGAATCACTCACCCTGGAAGTGGGGGCTGGTGCAGTCTTGCTGGGATCTCGATCGCGGAGAAGAGCGCTCCCGCAGTGCGGTAGCGCCGGCGAGCGCAGCGGCCAAGCGACGAGCGGATCGGGCATCCACGCCCCTGGGTGGCGAACGCAGAAAGCTATGGAGATACGGACCGCCTCGCACGGACGACGTGGGCCGCCTTCGGTGTCGCGCTGCCTACGTTCCGGGCTGATGTCCCCAGAACGCCCGTTTCCTCGAGAACTGAAAGGCTCATTGCGGGGCGGTCAGTCTTCCCGAAGTCGCTGGATCTCCTCGAGCACCTCAATATCCGCCGCATCCTGCAGCCGGCCCGTGCGCTTGGATTCGATCAGATCGGCGATCGACGCCGTCGGCACCGGTACGCCCTCGACGTCAAACACGGTCGCGGTATCCTGGGCCGCTGACCACGTCAGATTCCAGGCGCGGGTCATGATATCCACGTTAGGTGTGTCGCCGATCATCGTGACCGCGCTTCGCGCCACGTCTTCAGCGAGATGTTCGGCCGCGAGGCCGAACCCCAGCGAGGCAAGGGCGCGGAGCACTCGCCTGGCGTTCGAGACCGTCGGTTCGATCAGGATGTCGATGTCGCGGGTGGCTCGCGTGGTGCCCCAGAGCTGCATCGCGGTGGCTCCGACGAGGACGTACTTCGCACGCTCCGCGTTGAGCCGGCTGCAGACGTTCGCGACGCGTGTCTCGTAGGTCTTCACGGCACGTCCAGCGTGCGCTTCCGATCGAGGAAGTCCTCGAAGCGGTCGAACGTCACGATGCGATTGGCGCGCGGCTGCTTTCGTGGCGCCGACAGGCGCAGCGTCTCCTCCGCCGCCCGGACCCGCGCTTCCGGGGTCAATGAGAGATCGCGCTTGAGCTGCGCCAGCCGCTGTGCGCCGAGCCCGTGCTGCTGGAGCGAGGCCGTGGCCAGCGTGCGTTCCGGTGCCGCCGCGGTGGATCCGGTCAGGTCCATGGCGGCCGCGTAGCGCCGGATCGCCTCGGCGACGATCCAGCTCCGGGACCGGTCCTGAACGCGCGCCAGACGGTCAGCGGCGGCCAGGTCGGCGTCGGGGAGCGTGATGGCGATTCTCGCGTAGGGTTTTCGCTTTGGCATACTCAGTATTACTCAATATGCACTGCGCTCTGAGGGGTTTCAACCGCCGCGTGCGTGACGGACGCGCCCTTCCTACGTTTCCCGGCCCATGGACGCGACAGTCCGGTTCGTCGAAAAATGGAAGGCTCGCGGCCGCACCGCGCCGGGCCGCCTAGAAGTCATTCCAGACGTTGAGAGTCGTGAGCTCGGCAATCGCCGGGACATCCTGGTATACCTGCCCAAGTCGTACGACAAGAGCGACAAGGCGTATCCCGTCATCTACATGCATGACGGTCAGAACCTCTTCGATCCGGCGACCTCGTTTGCCGGTGAGTGGGGCATCGACACCGCGCTGGCCAAGGCGCCGCGGAGGGGTCGCCGTGCGATAGTGGTCGGCATCCCGAACGCCGGGATTGACCGGATCCGTGAGTACTCGCCCTTTGTGGACCGACGAATCGGCGGCGGGCTGGGTGACGCCTATCTCGACTGGCTGGCCGAGACCGTCAAGCCGCTGGTCGATGCCCGGTACCGGACCATTCGCGGACCCGAAGGCACCGGCATCGGCGGTTCTTCCCTGGGAGGATTGATCAGCCTCTACGCGTTTTTCCGTCCTCCGGTTCGATATGGATTCGCGGCGATACTGAGCCCCGCCCTCTGGTTCGGGAACGGCGAGATCTTCCGGTACGTCGAGGCGGTGGGCTACGTTCGCGGTCGCATCTACCTGGATGTTGGGACGCGGGAAGGCGAGGGGACGCTGGCCAATGCGCGCCAGATGCTCGACTTGCTGCTGGTCAAGGGCTACCGACGCGGGCGGGATCTGATGTGGGTCGAGGACAAGGGCGGGATGCATAACGAGGCGGCGTGGGGCCGGCGATTTCGCAAAGCGCTCCCTTTCCTGCTGGCCGGAGGCGCCTGAGGTGAGCACGCGCATGCCGGGCCAGCACCGCGCGTGGCATTCGCCGGCCATCGGCCGGACGATGCACGTCCGCTGGTTCGGCCACGGCGGCGCGCGCCTGCTCGCCTTCCCGACTACCATGGGCAACCATAACGAATGGCCCGACCGGTACATGCCGGACGTGCTGCACGAGCACATCGAGCGTGGGTGGATCCAGCTCTGGTGCCTCGATCACAACCACGACCTGAGCTGGTACGACAAGGAGGCCCACCCCGGGCACCGCGCCTGGCTGCACCTGCAATACGACCGCTATGTCCGCGAGGAGCTGCTGCCGTTCACGGCCTCGGTCAACCCGAATCCGTTCGTGATCGCGACGGGGACGAGCTTCGGAGGCTTTCACGCCATGAGCGTCGGCCTGCGCAACCCGACCCTGTTCAACCGCATCATCGGCATGAGCGGCATGTACGACATCAAGGGGATGACGGGTGGTTACTCGGACGGGAATGTCTACGCCTGCAATCCCTTCGACTTCATGCAGCACGAGCACGATCCGCAGCGACTGGCCGCGTTCCGCCGCCAGGACATCATCATCGCGACCGGTCGTGGAGATCCGAACTACGAGGAGAACGCCGGGTTCTCAGCGATCCTGTGGAAGCAGGGGATAGGAAACGCGTTCAGGGTCTGGGAGGGCCATGCGCATGATTGGCCGTACTGGGAGCAGATGATAGTCCGCTACGTCGGCGGTCACGATTGAACGAGATGGGAGATGGGAGAATCGAGATCACCTGCACCAGCTGATCATGTCAGATACGTGTTGGATATGCGCCGCTTTCCAGCCAAGTCCGCATTGGTCGTCGGTTGGCAGTTCATCTCCCATCTGGTGACGTCATGACCAAGAGAATAGGCCTGTTCGTCGGCAGGGAGTGGAGCTGGCCCCCCGCGTTCATCGAAGAGGTGAACGAGCGCAACCAGGGCGTTGTGGCCGAGTATGCCAAGGTGGGGGGCGAGTTCTTCGATTCGCCCGTGCCGTACGACGTGCTGATCGACCGGATCTCGCACGAGGTCCCGATGTACCGGTCGTATCTGAAGAAGGCCGTCCTCGACGGGAAGACCGTCGTCAACAACCCGTTCATGTGGACGGCTGACGACAAGTTCTTCGGCGCCACGTTGATCACGAAGCTCGGCGTGTCATCGCCGAGGACCGTCCTCCTGCCTAACAAGGACTACGTCCCCGGCATCGTGCCCGGTGAGAGCCTTCGCAACCTGAAGTATCCGATCGATTGGGGCGCCATCCTCGATTACGTGGGACTTCCCTGCGTCCTCAAGGACGCCCACGGCGGTGGATGGAAGCAGGTTCACGTCTGCCTTTCGCTCGAGGAGCTGATCAACCACTACGACCACTCCGGACTCCTGACCATGATCGTCCAGGAGTTCATCGAGTGGGACCAGTTCGTGCGCTGTCTCTGCATCGGCCGCCGGGAGATCCTGCCGATGAAGTACGACCCGCGCGAGCGGAAGTACCTCGTCGAACACGAGCATCTGTCCCCGGAACTCGGCGCCCGCATCGTGAAGGACGCGATGACGATCGTGAACGCCCTTGGCTACGACATGAACTCCATCGAGTTCGCCGTGCGCGGCGGCGTGCCGTACGCGATCGACTTCATGAACCCGGCGCCGGACATGGATGTCTACTCGCTCACGCCGATGTACTTCGAGTGGGCGGTGGAGAAGATGGCGGATATGGCGATTCGGCTTGCTCTCTCACCCCGTCCACAGCTCTCTGACCTTCGCTGGTCGTCGTTGTTCTGAATGGAAGTGAGATGTGAGATGGGAGACGTGAGATAGACTGCCATCTCTGATCAAGTCGGATATCTGTCGGCGACACCTGTGACGTATATCAAACGGAGTATCCGAATGGATCATGCCGGAGCAGTTTATCTCGATTCTCCCATCTCCCATCCGGTTCCCGATGTTCCAGGCTTACCACGACCTGCTGACACCTGACGTCGCCGAGGCCAGCCACGCGCACCTCGAGGGAGTCCTTCGCGCCCGTGGCCTGGTCTTCGGCGGCCGGCCGCTCTGCACGGTCCTGCGTCCGCGTTTCATGCGACCCGCGGAATACGCGGCGCTGCAGCAGCGCATCCTGCCCCTGCTCCGCGCCTTCCGGCGAATCCATGCGCGGGCCATGGAAGATGCCGGCTTCCGGAACCAGTTCGGCCTGACGTCGTGGGAGGAGTCACTCCTCGCCGGGGATCCCGGCTACACGCACCCGACGCCGACCTCACGCCTCGACCTCTTCACGGTCCCCGGGTCCAAGTCGTTAGGCCTGACCGAGTACAATGCCGAGACGCCGGCGGGGGCGGCGTACGGCGACACGCTGAGCGACGTGTTCCTCGATCTGCCGGCCATGCGGGAGTTCACGCGCACGCACGACGTCACGCCGCTCCCGGCTCGGCATGGCGTGGCCGGCGCGATCCTGGACGCCTGGCGCGAGTTCCGTGGATCGTATGCCCGGCCACGGATCGCGATTCTCGACTGGCACGACGTTCCAACCATCACGGAATTCGAGCTGTTTCAGCAGCAATTCCGCGCGATGGGCCTGGACTGCGTCATCGATGATCCGCGCAACGTCGAGTATCGCGGCGGCAAGCTCATCGTGCGCGGCGCGCCAGCGGACGTGGTCTACAAGCGGGTGCTGATCTCGGAGCTCGTCGAGCAGTGCGGCCTGGAGTCGGCACTCGTCCGCGCCGTGCGCGACCGCGCCGTGTGCATGGTGAACGGCTTTCGCTGCAAGATCCTCCACAAGAAGGCTTCGCTGGCGGTCCTCAGCGACGAGCAGAACGGGGCGATGTTCCCGACCGACGAACGCCTCGCGATCGCCGGTTCCATTCCGTGGACGCGGGTGGTGACGGAACGCACGACCACGTGGCGCGGCGCGGCAGTCGATCTCATGCGGTTGATCCTCGACCTCCGCGAGTGGCTGGTCCTGAAGCCCAACGACGAGTACGGCGGGAAGGGAATCACCCTTGGCTGGACCGTGGATGCGTCGGCCTGGGAAGCCGCCGTCAAGGCAGCGCTGGAAACGCCGCACATCGTCCAGGAGCGGGTCGAGATTCCCAGCGAGCCATATCCGAGCTGGGTGAACGCCCGGGTGGAGCTGGTGGACCGCCAGTACGACACCGCCCCATTCATTACAAACGGCGAGTATATGGAAGGCCTCTTGACGCGACTCTCGACGGCGGTGCTGCTTAACGTCACGGCCGGGGGCGGAAGCACCGTTCCGACATTCCTGGTTTCGGAGCGATCGTAACCGGATGGGAGATGGGAGATGGGAGACGTGAGATTAACTGCGCGAGATGATCACGTCTGCGTTCTGTTGGCACGTCAAGCGCCTCGAGGTCTAACCGATTCCGCGCTGCTCAGGGGTGAGCAGTTTATGTCAAATCTCCCATCTGCCATCTCCCATCCTGTATGAAGTCCCCGTCTCTCACGATAGGCGTGGAGGAGGAATACCAGATCATCGACCCCGTCACCCGGGAACTGCAGTCGTACATCACGCAGATCCTGGAGGACGAGCGCCTGGTGCTGGGCCAGGTGAAGCCGGAACTGCACCAGTCCATCGTCGAGGTGGGCACCACCGTGTGCCACACGCCGCAGGACGTTCGGGCGCAGCTCATCGAATTGCGACGCAGCGTGATGGAGCTCGCCGGCCGGAAGGGACTCAAGATCGCCGCCGCGGGCACGCATCCCTTCTCGCACTGGGCCAACCAGGAGATCACGCCGCTCGAGCGCTACCTCGGCACTCGTGAGGCGATGGGGCAGCTTGCGCAACAGCTGCTGATCTTCGGCACCCACGTCCACATCGGGATCGAGGACCGGGACTTCCTCATCGATTGCTCCAACGTCTCGCGGTATGTCCTGCCGCACATCCTCTGCCTCTCCACCAGCTCACCGTTCTGGATTGGCCGCGACACCGGACTCAAGTCATACCGCACGGCGGTCTTCCGCGCCTTCCCGAGGACCGGCCTGCCGCCGTTCATCGCCTCGTGGTCGGCGTATCAGGGGTACCTGCAGACCCTCATCGCCACAGGATGCATCTCCGACGGTTCGAAGGTCTGGTGGGACGTGCGCCCGCACTGGAAATACCCGACGCTCGAATTCCGCGTCTGCGACGTCTGCACGCGCGTCGAGGAAGCCGTCTGCATCGCGGCCATCCTGCAGGCCCTGGTGTTCAAGCTGTGGAAGCTCCGGTGTGACAACATGACGTTTCGCGTCTATCCCGCCGAGCTGGTCGAGGAGAACAAGTGGCGCGCGGTTCGCTACGGACTCGGCGGCAAACTCATCGACTTCGGACACGAGAACGAGAAGCCCGCGGCAGATCTCATCCGCGAATTCATCGAATGGTTCCTGGGCGATGTCCTCGATGAACTGGGAACGCGAAAGGAAGTGGAATACGCGTTTTTCATCCTGGAGAATGGATCGAGCGCGGATCGCCAGCTCGCCACGTTCCAGCGCACGGGCGACCTTCGTGCGGTCGTCGACCAGCTGATCGTGGAGACAGCGGAAGGTGTTGTGCCCGCGCCGGCGCCAGCACGCGCCGACGAGCGGCCCATCGAGTTCCGTCCGGTTTCCGAGATGGAAGTCCCGGTCGCGCCACACGTGGCCGACCAGATGTCGCAGGTCGGACCCTGAGGGAGCGCTGAGCGCAAAAGCGCAGGGCGAAAAAGGGTCAATCCTCCCCCCCGCGCAGCGCTCTTCCGTTCGACTGCCGGGTATATTCCGGCCCCGAGCCCAAAGACTCTCTGGAGCCTGAATGAGTCGCACCCGACGTCCGACAATAGGAATCACGACCCAGACGCTGCAGGCCATCGATGGAATCCCGGCGGCGTTGCCGGCTTCCGTCGTGATGAACCAGCGGTACTACGAGGCCGTCGCGTCGGCCGGTGGCGCCCCCGTGCTCATCCCGTTACTCGAGGACACGGATGTCCTTCGCGCGACATACGACGCTTGCGACGGGATCATGATCCCGGGTGGTGTGGACATGGACCCCGCGACGTACGGCGAGTCGCCTCACGAAAAGCTCGGACGCATCGACCCCGCGCGCGATCGCGTCGAACTGCAGCTCACTCGCTGGGTCATCGAGGATCGGAAACCGCTGCTGGGACTCTGCCGCGGCCTCCAGGTGATCAACGTCGCGACCGGCGGTACGCTGTTCCAGGACATCGAGGCGCAACTCGAAGGCGCGATCCGCCACGACTATTTCCCGACGTATGGATTCGAGCGAGGGCACTTCTCGCACGACGTGGCCGTCCTTCCCTCGTCGCGGCTTCGCTCACTGGTCGATCTCGACCAGTTGCCCGTGAACAGCATGCATCACCAGGGCGTGAAGCGACTCGGCGCCGGGCTGGTCGCCTGCGCGCATTCGTCGGACGGATTGATCGAAGCGGTGGAGTCGGCGAACGGACACTGGATGGTCGGCGTGCAGTGGCATCCGGAGGTGTTTCACAGCCACGATCCACATACGCGCGAGCTTTTTCGCGGATTTGTCAGCGCTGCGCGCGGGACATGAGATGGGAGCTGGGAGATGGGAGAATTGAGAATACCTGCGAAGCGATCATGGCGGACGGAGGCGGATGCCCTGGCTGCGGCTCCCCTCTGAGCTCAGAGCTCTGACCTCGAAACGGGCAGGCCTCTGGCCTCTGGCCTGCGGCCTCTGGGCTCTGGGTTGCACCAGGGATCTCCAGCTCATACAGGACCCGCCTAACGCCGTCGCCGCCACCACGACGGGCCCCTGGGCCAGCATGATCTACGTTGCCCGCACCGACAGCGGGGTCATCGCCATCGACCTCGGCTGGACCGGTTCCGAGGAGGTGCTGCCGCGGACCCTTCGCGCGCTCAACGCCACGCCCTCCGACGTGCGGTTCGTCTTCCTGACGCACGCCCATCGTGACCACATCGCCGCCTGGCCACTCGTCAGGCAGGCGCGATTCATCCTGGGAGCTGCGGAAGTGCCCGCACTCACCGGCGCTGGCAGCTATTCGGGATGGGCGACGAAGGTGAGCGACGAATGGAATGAGTATCCGCGCCCGCAGCCTGGCGAAGTCGAGCTGACAACCATCGCGCTGGACACGGCCATCGTCCTGGGACGCGATACGGTCTTTGCGTTCCCCGTGCCGGGACACACGCCGGGGAGCACGGCGTACATCTTCCGGGGCATCTTCTTTGGAGGCGACGCGATCAACTGGCGACCCGGCTCCGGATTCCAGGGCGCGCGGCCGGAATTCTCGGACAGCGTCATGCAAAGCCGGGAGAGCCTGCGATCGCTGTGGCAACGGCTGCCGGCCAGCCGCGTCCGGATCATGTGCACGGCGCACGGCAAATGCGCGGTCGCCGACTCAACGCTCAGGGAGCGCGTGCTGCGTTAGGCTGATCAGCGGTTGATCCGGCCGAATACGACGCGGCCGAGGATTCCGTTCCGGGTCACCTCCGCCATCATCACGTGCGTGCGCCCTCCGCCGGCGCTCAGCACCGACACTTCGACGGGAAAGCCGGTGGGCAGGTCGCAGAAGGTCGCCGCGCCCCTCGAATCGGTGACGGCCAGTCGATACCGCTCCTGCGCGCTGTCGGCATCCTCGGCATCCGCGGCTTCCGCGGTCGCCGGCCATGACGCGATGAACCGGACGCCGGGAAGCGGAACGGTGGTCGCGCTGTCGACCATCAGCATGCGCAGCACACCCCGCACGGAACGTCGCTGCCCGAAGCTGGCCGACGCCTGGGGGCAGACCTCACGCCGCATGGCGGCAGCGTTCGGGGCCCGGAGATCGAAACGCTGCACGCGCCCGGCCTGGAGGTCCACGCGGCGTGACGCCGCGAGCATGGCAAAGGAGTCGTAGCCATCGGTGTGTGCCACGATCGACACGCCGCCCGGCGGCATGCTGTCGAATCGAAACGATCCGTCGGCCCCGGTGAGCACCTGCCGATGGATGCCGATGGCGCGAACCACCGCGCCCGCCACGCGCCGCCCGGCGCTGTCGAGGAACACGCCGGTCAGGGACGCGAGCCGCGTCGGCGGGACCACGCCGTCGGCGATCACGGCGCCGCCTTCCTCGCGGAGCTGCTGGTGCGGCCAGTCGTCAGGCACGACGATCACGTGCGGCATGCGGATGAACCACCGGTCCACGATCCAGGCGCCTGACGCCAGCCGGGCGAAGTGCACCTCGCCGCCGACCCGATTGGCGTTAGCCATGGCGGGGAGCCGCGTGTAGCGGAACGCGATGAAACGCAGCTCGAAGCGGCGAGCGTCCAGCCAGATCGTCCCGGTGATATCGGCCAGCCGCCGGTCGCGGGCGGGGACGAAGCCGAGGCCGATCAGGTCCGGCCGGCTGCGCGGGGGGCTCGCCAGCGCAAAACAGTGATCGCGGATGAACGCGTTCGAGGCGAGCGCGCTCGCATCGGGCGCCAGGAACTCGACGGAATCCCCTGGTAACTCCCGCCAGTAGCCGACCGCCGAAAGGGAATCTCCGCTCGGACTGGTGAAGGGCTGGCGCACCATCAACTGCGCGTCGGACCTCCAGTCGAACAGCACGCGAAGGCTTGACGGATCCAGCTCGCCCGCATAACGCGAGATCTGTGCCTCGATGAGCCGGTCACGCAGCGAAATCTCCGTCGCCTCCAGCGCCGTGCGAGCCTCCTCCCAGAGCGAAGCGATGCGTGACAACTCGCGCGGCCTGGTGGCGCAGAGCCCGGACACGGTCACCTCCGGCAACGTCTGCGCGACCGCGTCGAGGGACACGTCCAACGCACGCGTTTCGCCATCATCCAGTCCGAATACGGCCGACACGAACCGGCGCACGCCAATTCGCTTCACCGTCAGCCGGTACCGCCCCGGCGTGGGGGCGCGAACGGCGTAGTCACCCGCTTCCGTAGTCAGCACGTTCGCTCTCGCCGAGTCGCCGGTCTCACCAACCAGTGAGACCAGCGCTCCCGCGACTGGTATCCCCGAATTCATCTCGGCAACGCGACCGCGAACGACCTGCGCCGGGAGCGCCGTGGCAACGGTTGCCAGGAGCACCGCCGAAGCCAGTGCGGCTGACGCTCGACGCATTTCTATTTCGGGCGTTTGGTGACCACGGTCGAGACCCGAAGTTCGCTCCTCGAAACACGAAGGAAGGTCGAGTCGGCCGGCGACCCATCGGAACGCAGCGCCGAGAACACCAGGCGAACATCGGCGGGAAGATCGCAGAACGTGACGACCCCGGCGTCGTTGGTGCGTGACTCGGAGCCGCCGCGCACCATCGGCGTCATGTTGAGCACGTCGCTTCCCGCGTAGCGGCCGGCCCATCGCAACCAGACGCGCAGGCTGGGGAGCGGCCTGGACGTGGCGCTGTCGAGAACAATCACCCTCAGTGTCCCGTTGTCCTTCTTGGGGAGCCTTCCGTCGCACAGGCGCTCGACGAGATCGCTCGTCTTTGCCGCACGGATCGTGATGGTGGACGCTTCACCCTCGCGGAGATCGACCGGCTCATCCGCGACAAAGCTGCCAGCCTGCGCATAGGACGGATGCTCGACGATGAGCGTGAACCTGCCAGCCGGCAGGCTGTCGAGGCGGAATTCGCCACGATCTCCCGACTGGGTCGTGAACGGCGTTCCGCCCAGCCGGACCGTCGCTCCAGGGAATGCTTGGCCGGCGCTGTCCGTCACGACTCCGGCAACCGCGGCCGGCCGGAGGAACAGCTTCAGTCCACTGGTGAAGACCATTCCGCCTTCCTCGACCAGCCGGTGAACGGTCGGCCTGACCACGACCGAGGGAATGCGGGTATACGCATCGACGGGAGCAACCGATCGCGCGTACTGCGGAAAGCGCAGAAACCAGCGCGAGGTTACCCACGCTCCGTTGGCGAGCTTTCCGAAGTGGACTTCGCCACCAACTCGATCGGAACCCTCGAACGCGCCTAACTGTGTATAGCGAAACTCGACCAGGCGCAGCTCGAACGTTCGGTCGTCCAGCCACATCGCGCCGTATACGTCGGGCATCACATGCGATGGTTTCGGCTCGAAGCCGATGCCGATCATTCCACGCCGGTCACGCCCTCCCTCGACGACATGGTAGCAATGATCACGCCCGAATGCTCTCGAGAGGAGGACGTCGGCATCAGGCGCGTAGTAGTACTCGTACTCGCCAATCGTGCGCCGGTAACCGATACGCGACAGGGAATCGCCGCTCAGGCTGAAGAAGGACCGGTCCATGAGACCCTTTCGTTCTCCCCACGATTCCTCGAGCACGCGCAGGCTGCGAGGATGAAGCGCGCGCACGTACCGTGTCAGCTGCCCTTCGAAGAGCCGGTCGCGAAGCGAGATCTGCGCGGCCGTCAGCACGGTGCGCGCCTCATCCCAGAGCGCTCCCACCCGCGGTCGCTGTGACTCGTTGTTCACGCACAGGTCCGCCTCAACCACGCGCACTTCCGGCAAACGGTACACCAGCGCTTCCAGCGTCACGTCCAGGCGCCGCGATTCACCAGCCACCAGGTCGAACGGATCCGAAACGAATCGCTGCACACCAATCCGCTTCGCGCTCAACCGATATCGTCCCGCGGCGACGGCGCGAATCGCATACTCACCACGGACCCCCGACAGCACCGCCACCGCCTGGGCGGCGTTGCCGGTGACTGGCTCAAGCGTCACCAGGGTGCCGACGATCGGCGCGTTGGATGTTCGCTCGGTAATCGTTCCGCGCACGACCTGCCCTTGCCCGATGGCCGGGACCACGGCTGTCGCCAGCAGGACCAGAGTGCGGCGAGTCATCGGGGAGTCGTCGAGAGAACCGGGATCGGGGAACGTAAGACACACTGGGACGCGGTCGGGAACACAAACCGCCATCCCCGGGGGGGCCCGCGGCTACATACTCCCCTGTTTGGTCGTCGTTCCCGGAACGGAGGGTTGCTACAGCGAGTCCCTCTGATACGATACGCCTCAATGCACCGATCGACCATCCTGCGATGAACCGGAGTCCGCTTGTCGCTGTGGGCTACGGGACCCGGCCGCAGGTCATCAAGGCCGCGCGCCTGCTGCCCGCACTCGGCCAACGATTCACCACGCTGGCGATCGCCACGGGACAGCACTACGACTATGAGCTGAACGCTCTTCTCTACCAGCAACTGGCCGTGCCGCCGCCGGATGCACTGCTCGGCGTCGGGTCGGCGCCGCGGGCCGAGCAGCTTGCCCGAATCGAAGATAAATGCGGCGACGTGCTTCGACGCGCCCAGCCACGTGCGATGGTCGTCATTGGCGACACCAACAGCACACTGGGCTGCGCCCGCGCCGCGGAGTCACTTGGCATACCGGTCGTACACGTCGAGGCCGGACTGCGCAGTCATGTCCCGCAGATGGCCGAGGAGATGAACAGGGTCGAAGTGGATCGAATCGGTGCGCTGCTGTGCGCTCCCTCGCGCGCGGCGATGGCAGCGTTGGAGGACGAAGGACTGGCCGATCGCGCGTGCTTCACCGGTGACATCGCGCGCGACGTGCTGGACCTCGCCGTTCGCCGCGGACTGCCTGGCCCCCCGTCGGACTGGCCGATCAGTCCGGGTTCGCCATACCTCTTCGCAACACTCCACCGCGCGGAGCTGACTGACGTTGCGCGCCTCCTGGCCAACGTTCTGGGCGCACTGGCGGCTCTTTCCGTTCCCGTGGTGCTCGCGCTGCATCCGCGAACTCGCGATCGGCTGCCGCCGGGAGGTCGTGAGGCCCAACGAGGTGCCCTGTACCTGATCAAGCCCCTCGGCTACCTGGAAACGCTCGCCGCGATACGCGGGTCTGTCGGGGTCGTCACGGATTCCGGCGGCGTTCAACGGGAAGCGTACTGGCTCGGCGTGCCGTGCCTGACGTTGCGCCGTGAGACCGAGTGGACCGAGACCGTCGCGCGCGGCGCGAATCGGCTCGTGGATCCTGAGCGCGCTCCGCTGGAACTGGCTGCGGCCGTGGACACCCTGCTCGAGACGCCCGCGTCATGGGATCGAAGCGAATACGGCAATGGCGCCGCGGCAGACGCCATCGTGTCGGCGATGGCAGGACTTCCTTTCCTCAGTCATGCTCCCGCAAATGAACGCTGACGCCACAAACGTTCGTGATGTGCGCATCCAGAGGGCAATTATCGCCTGTGCGTTGCTCGCACTGGTCCTGCTACACGCGACGCACGGCCTCCCGTTCAACTGGGACGACCAGGGGCAGTACCTCTCGCACTCGCGCGCACTGCTCGCGGGACGGCCGTACACCGACATCGGGTTCATCTACACGACGTACAACAATTTCATCGGACCGGTGGCGGAGCCCCCCGGTGTTCCGGTCCTTATTCTGCCGGCGCTCGCGATCTCGGGAGCGGACCTGCTGCCAGTGCGCGTGGTCATGCTGTTCACGCTTCTCCTGTTTCTCTGGCTGGTGTGGAAGGTCATCGAGCCGTTCGCCGGACGTTGGACCGCGACTGCCGTCATCGTCATGGCCATCGCCGTGTTCTCCTGGCAGCACGTGCTGGATGGCGTGATGTCGGACCTGCCGTTCTGCGCCGCGATATGGTGCGTGCTGTATGCGGCCGACACCGACAGTCCGCTGAGTCGAGGTCGGCTCATCACGATGGCCATCGCCGGGGCCGCTGCCTTCACCTTCCGGATGGCGGCGCTGGCCCTGCTTCCGTCGATTGCCCTGCTCATGCTGCTGCGGCCTCGTCGCCAGTGGCCCGGACTCGTGCTCGTGGCGGTCGTCTGGGCCGCGGCTGGGGCGCTGGTGATGTTCGCGCTCCCAACGAGCACAGCACTGGTCGCCGAAACGTCGCTCGATTGGTCGAAAGTCCTTTTCGACGTTCGCGAGAACCTGCACGTGATCAGCTTTGGCGTTCTCGAAACGTTCCTCTATCCGTTCACCTCGAACCGCGCCAACGACGTCCTGCATGTTGTCGAGTTGTTGCTTGCGATTGTCGGGAGCTGGGCACTCCTGCGAGCCGGGCCACGACGATTCGCGTACCTCTTTGCGCTTTCGTATGTCCTGATGCTCCTCGTCCTGCCGACCCGGGCAACCCGATACTGGTGGCCGCTGGTGCCGTTGCAGGCCCTGGCTATGGTAGAAGGGCTCGCGGTGTTGATCCGTCGCGTACCGTCCGTGCCGCGATGGGTGCCGGCGGCTGTGGTCGCATTGCTGTTCGCCATCGGACTGCCACACGATGCGCGCGAACGAGCGACCCCGTTTTTCGAGCGCGACGAAGTCACCCAGGTGGTCGCCGCGTTACGCTCGGCGTCGCCCGACGTGGAGCCGCGGGTTGCGATATTCAGTCCGCGCCAGTTGACGTGGCACACGCGCATTCCGGCGATGGGGCACTTCAAGGCCACGCCTGAACAGACCCTTGCGGAGCTGCGCGACAAGGGAATCACGTTTCTCGTCAGCGGGTCGCTTGAAGAGTGGCCCGAATTCAGTGCCTCGATTGACCGCGCGATTGCCGCACGACCGGACGCCTACCAGCTCATGGGGACTTTCGGCGGGTTGACGCTTCTGCGGGTTCTTCCCTGAAGCGGCCGAAACGAAAAAGAACTCGCGATTATCGAAGTCGCGCACTCTGTGGCGTTTCCGCCACGATGATCGAGGGAAAAAGCGCACACTCCGCGAGTCCTCGCGTGTGCTTTGCGGCGACAGTCAGGTAAAGACCCGCTACGTCGGCAGATGCGTCCAGTCGCCGTCGTCTTGCGACGGGCACTCATATTGCGCTTGAGCACAGCGACCTGCAGCGTTGTGTCACCAGTGCCGGCGGCCGTGAGCCAGAACAGGAAAGTTGAAATCCTCGAACGTGAGTACGCTCCGCTCCGCTCACGGAACGTGCTGGGTATTACGCTGGAGGAATACTTCCATGTCGGCGCGTTCCGCGACCTGATCGCGCGCGGTCGCTGGTATCGGTTTGAGCCGCGTCTGGAAGCGGCAACTGATCGCGCACTCGCGTTACTGGCAGAAACGTCGACGCGCGCAACCTTCTTCACCCATGGCTGGGTCGCCGAACGCTACCCGGAGCTTGTGCGCCGGGTCGTCGAGTGCGGTCACGAGATCGGCAACTCGGGATACGCTCATCGCGGACTGCGTGAATTGTCGCCGGACGCGCTGATCGAGGAATTCGCGCGGAGCCGCGACCTGCTGGAATCGGCAACCGGGATGCGCGTCCGCGGTACGCGCGTCCCCGATTGGACCGGCACCCGGGATTTGGCGCTGCTCGAGAAGCTTGCCGACGCCGGCTACGACTACGATGCCTCGCTGCGCCAGGTTGGCTATGCGACGAGCGCCGAACATCGCGTGCCGTTCGCGATTCGGCGGGGGAACCGAGAGCTCTGGGAATTCCCGGTGCCGACCGCGTCCGTCGCCGGATTCCGCGTTCCGATCGGTGGTGGCAACTGGTTCCGACAACTGCCGGCGAACGTGGTGCGGCGTGCCGTGACAACGTGGATGCAATCGCACGACGCCCCATTCTCGATGTATTTCCAGGCCTGGGAGCTCGATCCAGGGCAGCCGCGCATTACGGCGGCATCGTGGATCACGCGAGTCCGGCACTATCGGAACCTCGACCGGATGACGGAGCAGGTGCGTGAGTTCCTCGGCGCCTTCCGCTTCACGGGGTTCTCGGAATGGCTCGGGCTGCACCAGGAGGCGCGCGCGCACGCGGTCGAGCCCGCGCGGGTGGCGGTGCCAACCGTGATCAACGGCACGGACGACCGCCGTCCTGTTGTTGCGGTCGTCGTCCCATGCTACAACGAGGCCGAGACCCTGCCGTATCTGATGAACACGCTGGGTAGCGTCGAGCGCCGGTTCGCCGACAGGTACCGCCTTCATTTCGTCTTCGTGGACGATGCCAGCGCCGATGAGACCGGGACGGTGCTGGCGAAGCTGGTCGGGACGCGCGCGGACTGCATGGTGGTGCGGCACCCCGTGAATCGCGGAGTGGCGCACGCCATCCTGACGGGCATCGCGGCCGCGCCTGCGGAACTGGTCTGCTCGATCGACGCGGATTGCACCTACGATCCGCACGATATCGGCCGGCTGGTGGACGCGTTGGAGCGCGGCGCCACTCTGGTCACTGCCTCACCGTACCATCCGGAAGGTCACGTCGTCGGGGTACCGCGCTGGCGGCTCGCCTTGTCGCGCACCCTGTCATACATGTACCGCCGCAGTCTTGGATCGACGCTGCACACCTACACGAGCTGCTTCCGCGGCTACCGCCGAAGCGCGTTCATCGACCTGTCGCTGCGGCATCGAGGCTTCCTGGGCGTCGCAGAGACGCTGGCGCGCACGTTCCTCAGTGGACGGACCGTCGCGGAGATTCCCGCGACCCTGGAATCGCGCCTCATCGGCCGCTCGAAGATGCGCGTGCTCCCGGTGATCCTGGGGCATCTGCGCCTGCTCGCGGAACTGGGTCGGCTGCGCAAGGCGGAGGCCGGGCAGCGTGAAGACGGCAGGGACGCCCTGGTGATCCATGCCTAACGTCGCGGTGGTGGGAGGCGGCGTCATGGGCCTGACGCTTGGCCTGCGCCTGGCGCAGCGCGGGCACCGCGTTCGCGTCTACGAAGGCGAGCGCCGCGTGGGCGGGCTGGCCTCGGCCGACGGGATCGGCTCGTGGAAGTGGGACCGCTTCTACCACGTCATCCTTTTGTCAGACACGGCGCTGACCGGACTGCTCGGGGAACTCGGGTTGCACGATCGCCTTCGCTGGGGAACGACGCGCACGGGTTTCTACACGGACGGGCGATGGATCTCGTTGTCGTCGGCGCTGGAATTCCTGCGCTTCCCGCCGCTCAACGTCGTCGACAAGGGGCGCCTCGCGGCCACGATTCTGATGGCGTCGCGGATCTCCGATCCGCTGCCACTCGAGAACGTCGGCGCGCTCGAATGGCTGCAGCGCTGGTCAGGGCGCCGCACGACGGAGCGAATCTGGGCGCCGCTGCTGCGTGCGAAGCTCGGAGACAACGCGAACGCGGCCAGCGCAGCCTTCATCTGGGCAATCATCGCCAGGATGTATGCCGCGCGTCGCACAGGCCTCAAGCGCGAGATGATGGGCTATGTGGATGGCGGATACGACACCATCCTGCCCGCCCTGCGACGTCATGTGGAACGAGCCGGCGTCGATGTGGTGACCGGCGCGATGGTCACGAGCGTGCGGGATGACGGTGATGGCGCATCGGTCACGATCGATGGAGGCGGTTCAGCGTCGTTCGACAGCGTGGTCCTGACGGTGTCATGCCCGACGGTCAGCCGGCTCTGTCCCCAGCTGGCACGCGCGGAGCATGAGCGACTCGGCCGCGTTGTCTATCAGGGCGTGGTGTGCCCGTCCTGGTTGCTGTCACGGCCACTGGCCGGCTTCTACGTCACGAACATCACGGATCGCTCGGTCCCCTTCACCGGCGTGATCGAGACGACTGCCCTTGTCGATCGCGCGACCTTTGGCGGCAACACTCTCGTGTATCTGCCGCGCTACCTCACCCAGGACGACGCGATGTGGAACGCGCCTGACGAGCAGGTCGCGAGCGAGTTCTTCGACGCGCTCTGCCGCATGGTTCCGGGGCTTACGCCCGCCGACATCGTCGCGTCACGTGTCGCGCGCGCCCGTGACGTGCTGGCCGTTTCAACGCGCCGCTATTCGAGCGACGTCATGCCCGCGCTGGAGACGTCCCTGCCGCGCGTGTTCATCGCGAACTCGGCGCAGATCGCGCACGGCACGCTCAATGTGAACGAAACCGTGAGCCTGGCCGATCGCCAGGCGAGTGCGCTTCACGGCCGGTTCGCGGCCCGGGTGCCGGCGGCCGCGTGAGCCCTGGCCCGCTTCCCCTGGCGAGCGTCTCGCTCGATCTCGACAACCTGTGGTCGTACCTGAAGACCCACGGGAACGACGAGTGGCGCGACCGCCCCACCTACCTTCCGGGATTCGCGCCCGTGATCCTCGGCCTGCTCGAGGACGTCGGCATGCGCATCACGTTCTTTGTCGTTGGCTGCGATGCCGATCGCGATGAGAACGTGGACGCGATCCGTTCGCTGGCCGCCGCCGGCCACGAGATCGGCAATCACTCGTACGAACACGAGCCGTGGTTGCACCGCTATGGCGCCGCGCAGATCGATGCGGAACTGGCGCTGGCCGAGCAGGCCATCGAGCGGGCGACGGGGCGTGCTTGCGAGGGCTTCCGTGGCCCCGGCTATAGCTGGAGTCCCACGCTGCTGGAAACGCTGTGCCGGCGCGGATACCGGTTCGACGCGTCGACGCTCCCGACGTGGATTGGCCCGCTGGCACGGGCGTACTACTTCTCCAGCGCCAGGCTCACACCCGAGCAACGCGTCGAGCGCGCCGCGCTGTTCGGCGACTGGGGCAACGGCCGCTGGCCGAATCGTCCCTATCGGTGGGAACTCGGGGATGGGCAGCGCCTGTTGGAGATTCCCGTTACGGTATTCCCGGGCCTCCGCACGCCGTTCCATTTCAGCTACCTGCTCTGGCTGTCGCGCTACTCGGAACGCGTGATGTGGGCGTACCTGCGGTCCGCGCTTGCGTGGTGCCGGCGCACGGGCACCGAGCCAAGCGTTCTGCTGCACCCGCTCGACGTACTGGGGTCCGACGTTTCCCCGGCGCTTCGGTTCTTCCCGGGCATGGACCAGCCGACCGACCGCAAGACGGCTCTCCTCCGCCGTGTCCTGGGCACCATTCGTGAATCGTTCACGCCGGTCACGATGGGGATGCACGCGACACACCTGTCAGGGCGCCCGGACCTCGGGCTCCGCGACGCCGGGCCGCGGCACGCATCGCACCTTGCTCCCGCGGTGGCCTGACGATGTGCGGCATTGCGGCGATCCTCCGATTCGACGGGACGGCGCCCAACCGGGCCGTCGTCGAGCACATGGGATCACTCCTGCGCCATCGCGGCCCGGATGACGAGGGATCATTCGTCGACCGCGGTGTTGCCTTCGCCCATCGTCGGCTCGCCATCATCGACCTGCTCACCGGCCATCAACCGATGACCGCGGGCCCGCACACCATCGTGTTCAATGGCGAGATCTACAACTACGTCGAGCTGCGCGAGGAGCTGACGCGCGCGGGGCATGCGTTCCGGACGACGTCGGACACCGAAGTGCTCCTGCGCCTGTACGCGGAGCACGGTCCCTCGTTCGTGCGGCGTCTCAACGGCATGTTCGCGTTCCTCATCTATGATGCCGAGCGGCGTACGGTGCTCGCGGCGCGCGATCACTTCGGCATCAAGCCGCTGTACTACGCCGAGGCCCCCGACGGCGCGTTACTCTTTGCATCCGAGATCAAGGCGCTGCTCGCCTATCCCGGCATGCGCGCGGCGCCGGACGACTGTGGGGTCCGCGACTATCTCACCTTCCAGTTCGTGCTGGGTGACCGCACGATGTTCGCCGGCATCCGGAAGGTGGCGCCGGCGCACATGCTGGAGGTCGGGCTCTCCAACGGTGCGCGTCGGGTCACGCAGTACTGGTCGCCCGACTTCGGCATCGACCGGCACCATAACGAGGACTACTTCGTCGAGCGGACGCGGGAACTGCTGGAGGATTCGGTGCGACTCCAGCTGCGCAGCGACGTGCCGGTCGGGGCCTACCTTTCCGGCGGACTCGACTCGGCGATCGTCGCGTCCCTCGCCGCGCGGCACGCGCCGATCGAGGCGTTCACCGCCGTCTTTCCCGAGGGGCCGGCATTCGATGAGAGCCCGTACGCGAGGGAGGTTGCGGCGTCACTCGGCATCCGGCTTCACGAGATCGTGCCGTCCGAGGAAGAGTTCACCGCACTCCTGCCACGCCTCGTCTGGCACATGGACGAGCCGGCCGCCGGGCCGGGGCTGTTCCCGCAGTTCGTCGTCTCGGGACTTGCCCGCCAGCACGTCAAGGTGGCGTTAGGCGGCCAGGGCGGAGACGAGATCTTCGGCGGCTACGCCCGCTACCTCGTCGCCTATCTCGAGCAGGCGCTCAAGGGGGCCATCTTCGAGACGAATGTCGAGGGAAGCCACATCGTTTCCCTGGCGTCGATCGTGCCCAACCTGCCGGCCCTGCGGGAGTACGTGCCGATGCTCCGCCAGTTCTGGCGGAACGGCATCTTCGAGGACATGGACCGGCGCTATTTCCGGCTGGTGGATCGCGCGGGCGGTGCGGTGAGCCTGTTCCTGCCGGAATTCCGCGAGGCGTACAACCCGGAGGATATCTTCCAGCGCTTCGCCACCGTGTTCAATTCGCCCGATACGCCGTCGTACGTCAACCGGATGACCCACTTCGACGTGATGAACGGGCTGCCGGCGCTGCTGCAGGTCGAAGACCGCGTGTCAATGGCGCATTCGCTCGAGTCCCGCGTGCCGCTGCTCGACTATCGACTGGTCGAGTTGGCGGCGACGATGCCCGCGCGCCTCAAGTTCGAAGGCGGACAACTGAAGTATCTTCTCAAGCGCGCCGCGGGAGATCTCGTTCCGCCGGCCGTCCTCGCCCGAAAGGACAAGATGGGATTCCCGGTCCCGCTGCAGCGCTGGTTCCGAGGCAACTCCCGGGACTTCGTATGCGACATCCTGCTCTCTGAACGCGCGCGGCAACGCGGAATCTTCGATCCGGCCGCCGTCGAGGCTCAACTCGACGTCGAGCGTCCGTTCAGCCGGCAGGTCTGGGGACTGCTGAACCTGGAGCTCTGGTTCCAGCAATTCATCGATCCCCCTGCTTCAACCTTCGGCCAGCCGGACACGGCCGGTTTCAGTGGCACGATGGTCGCAAGATCGACTGAGCGGGCAGCGCGGGCACGTCAGAAGACCTGAAGTCAAACTCATGAGTACAAACAAGATCGCGGTGGTGGGACCAGGAATCGTCGGGATGCCAATGGCGGCACTCCTGGCCTCGTCGCCTGCGACTGACGGATCACCGCCACCCCGTGTGGTCGTCGTGCAACGAAGGTCGCCGACGTCGGGCTGGAAGGTCGACGCCATAAACGCCGGCCGTTCGCCAATCGGCGGGGTCGAGCCGGGGCTGGATCAGATCGTTGCCGAAGCGGTCGCCGCGGGAAGGCTCTCCGCGACGCATGACACGCAGGCCTGCAGTGACGCCGACGTCGTTCTGGTGTGTGTGCAGACCGACAAGTCCGGCCTCGCGCCCGAGTACGGTCCGCTCATGGACGCACTGGAAGGCGTCGCGGCGGCCTTGCGCAACCGGCCGCCATCCACGCGCCCGCTCGTCATCATCGAGTCGACGCTGGCGCCGTCCTCGATGCAGAGTGTCATCGCGCCCTTCTTCGCCAGGCATGGTCTCATCGATGGCCGCGATGTCCTGCTCGGGAACAGCCCCAATCGCGTCATGCCGGGGCGGCTCGTTGAGCGCGTCGTCGAATCGGACAAGCTGGTGGGCGGGCTGCATCCGGAAACGCCGGTGAAGGTGGCGGCGCTGTACCGCAGAATCGTTCGCCGCGGCACCCTGCTGGTGACCAACAGCATGACCGCGGAGATCGTCAAGACCCTCGAAAACGCGTATCGCGATGTCCGCATCGCGTTCTCGGCCGAGGTGGCGAGGTACTGTGATCGGATCGACGTCGACTTCTTCACGCTGCGCGACCGTATCAATGATCTGCTGGCGTGGAGCGACGATGCCTCATGGAACGGATCGACGGTTCCGACTGGCGCGCTTCTCGTGCCCACCGTCGGCGTTGGCGGCCACTGCCTGCCGAAAGACGGCATCCTCCTCTGGTGGCGCGCCCTCGAAGCCGGGCACCCCTCACGGAACAGCCTCATCCTGGCCGCGCGCGGTGTGAACGATGCTTCGCCCGCTGCCACAATCAGGATGGCCCGCCTGGCCATGGGCGCGGTGAACGGTCGCCCGGTCGCGGTGCTTGGCGCCGCGTATCGCTTCGACGCGGAAGACACGCGCAACTCACCCAGCCTGGTGCTGGCCAACCTGCTCCGTGACTCGGGCGCCGAGGTGATCCTGCACGATCCGCACGTTCCGGCGCGCGACGTGAACCTCGCGCGCCTTGGTCTCACCGCGCATTTCACACAGGATCTCGACCACGCGCTGGAGAATCGCTCCCTGGTCTTCCTCGCGACCGCCCACGCGGCGTACAAGGGACTGGCTCCGCGGCTGCGCGATGGGTCGGGCGTCGATGGCGTCATTGACGCCTGCAATCTCTTTCACAGCGCGGATTTCGACGGTTCAAGCGTGCGATACGCCGGGATCGGCCGCGGGCGCCGTGCCCCCGATGGCCAGCTGGTACGCAGCGTGGTGTCCATGTACCGCGCGGTCGTTCGTGGCGTCGCCAACGAGGTCGAGTCGCTGGTGGGATTCCTGAACGCCAGGTACGCCGAAGACGAGTTCAATAGCGTCGATGTGAACGACGTCCGGCGGCTCGCCTCGACCTGCTCCACGGGGTGCGATGTCGACCGGCCTGGCGAGGTGCCGGCGGTCGAGGCGCACGAGGGCTTCGTCAGCGGATTGGCCCAGCTGGCCGTGGATGCCGCCGCGGCGCGCGCTCAGGATCCGCGACGCAGACCGCGTGAGTCAGTGCCCCCGGGCATCTGGTTCGGCAACGAGGACGCGGTCGTGGCATCGGACACTCCCTGGCCGTTGACGCCCAATCAGTAGGATCGGGCTGGTGGCGGTTGGCTGATTGCTGGTCCTGCTTGCTGATGCTGGTGCTTGCAACGGGGCGGTGGCAACTTGAAACTGCGCCGCCTCTCTCCAGTTCCAGCCACCGCAACCAGCAGCAACATGAAGCAGTCAGCGGTCAGCCTCGATCGCAGCCGTCGCGACTTCCTTCGCCAAGGAGTGACGGCATCGGCCCTGATGCTCGCGCCGTCGCCTTTGTTCGCCGCGATCGAGTGGCCACGGGCGCCTCAACAAATAGAAGGTCGCCCCTGGCTCGCCGCCGCGCTCAAGGCTGAACGCTGGCTGGCCGCCTCGGCGCAGCCGGTTCGTGACGGCGTCACCTGGCCGGCCGACCCGACGGATCCGAAGTCCGTGTCGACCGATCTGTATACCGGGATGGCCGGGGTAGTGCTCTTCTATCTGGAGCTGCATAACGCGACGGGAGACGAGGCCGCACTGCGGATGGCTCGCGGCGGCGCCGATTATCTGCTGGCGTCGGTGCCTGACGAGGCGGTCAATACCGAAATGGGCCTGTATTCGGGGCTCGCCGGCACGGCGACGGTGCTTGCGCTCGCATATCGCGTGTCGCAGGACGGACGGTACCTCGCTGGTGTGAAGCGGATTCTCGGGCTCATCGCTCATGCGGCACGCCCGACAGGCAACGGCGTCGAGTGGAATCAGAGCACCGATATCATCTCGGGAAGCGCCGGAATCGGACTGGCGTTGCTGTCGCTCGCCGAGCTGTCGCGCGACGTCGATGCGCGGAAGCTGGCCAGCGACGCAGGGAGCAGGTTGATCGAGCGCGCTCAGGTGGTAGACGACGGACTGACGTGGCTC
>Ga0209109_10000001_pt1 | contig 91343 bp, 82 predicted proteins | sample Rifsed10ft2_FD_184004 | JGI IMG/M metagenome (GOLD analysis project Ga0209109, IMG submission 184004) | Soil microbial communities from Rifle, Colorado, USA - sediment 10ft 2 (version 2) | ecosystem: Environmental > Terrestrial > Deep subsurface > Rock core/Sediment | place: Rifle, Colorado... | reverse complement strand
CTGCGCCGCCTCGGAGGGCGGGGCTCCGTTCGTGGCTCGCCGTGCGATGAACCTGCACGGCTGCGCTTTACCTCACTTCGCCCCCCCTCCTGCGGCGACTCCGCTAGTGGACGACGGCCCGCAGGGCGAAGTTCGCGCCCCCGAGGGCCCCCGTGTAGATCGAATCGGGGCTGATGTTGATGGTCGTGTCGCCGTAGTTCTCCTTCAGCAGCTTGCGCAGCTCCCGGACGGCCGCTTCGTTCTTCGCGACCCCGCCGGTGAAGGTGAACTCGTTCGTGACCCCGCCGGAGCGCGAGATGATGGAGATCGCGCGCAGCATGATCGCCCGGTGCAGCCCCGCCAGGATGTCCTCGCGCCTCTCGCCGAGGGCGAGCCGGTCCCGCAGCTCCGCGCCGGCGAAGACGGTGCAGGTCGAGTTGATCCTGGGGACCCGGGTCGCCTTCATCGCGATGGGGCCCAGCTCGTGGAGACCGATCTTCATCTCGTCCGCGATGTAGCCGAGGTAGCGGCCGCACCCCGCGGCGCAGCGGTCGTTCATCTGGAAGCTCGTCACGATGCCGTTCCGGTCGATCTGGATCCCCTTCGTGTCCTGCCCGCCGATGTCGAGGACCGTGCGGGTTCCGGGGAACATCATGTGGGCTCCAAGGCCGTGGCAGAGGATCTCGGACCGGATGTGCTCCTTCGGGAAGGGGAGCCGGACCCGCCCGTAGCCGGTCCCCACCACGTACGTCTCCTCCAGCTCGATCGCGAGAACCTTTCCGAGGGCCGAAAGCGCCTCGCCCCGGTCGACGCCCACCCCTTCGGCGGAGGCGAGCGAACGGGTGAGCCCGTTCCGCATCTGGGACGCCACGGTCTCGTCCGGATCGACCCGGCTCTCCACGTCGATGATCGACTTGTCGTAGATGTTCAGCATCGTTTCGAAGGGGATGTCCGCCTCGCGGCCCGCCTCCTCCGCGTGGGTCATGAACCGCGACCCCGCGATGTCCCGGAAGAAGTCCGACTTGCGCGCGGCGCCGGGAGCGTAGATCGTCTGCGCCTCTCCCTCGATCTTCCGGAAAACGCCTCCCAGGGCCTGTCGAAGCGCGGCCTTGGTTCCCTGGAAGCGGGGATGGTCGAGGTACCCCATGCAGGTCTCCTCGAGCTGCCGGAGCGCGGAGAGGAACTGCTCCAGCCGGAAGTTCCGCTCGAGGTCCGAAAGGAGGTGCTCCGCGTCCTTGCCGAGGGCGTTCCGGAACAGGGTGAACCGCGCCGCGATCTTCGCCTCCTGCTTCGAGACGCGCGCGGCCACGTCGTAGTTGGAGCGGGAGTTCGTGATCCCGCACCCGAGAACCTCGAGGTGTTCGTCGATCAGGACCGACTTGGTGGTGGTGGAACCGAGATCGATGCCGATGAACGTGCGCATGCCGCCATCTCCCTCAGGCGCCGGTCGCGGCGGCGGAGCCGCCGGCACGGCGTTTCTGGTCGATCATCTGGAAGTAGCTCTCGAGGCGGTTCTTCACGTTCGCCGCGGAGAAGTAGCGCGGGTCGACGAGGTCGGTCTCGATGAAGGCCCCCGGCTTCCCGGTGATCTTCTCGATCTCCCGCATCATGACGAGCTGGCCGGCGGAGAAGCTGTTGCAGCTCTTGATCGAGTTGATGAGCAACCCGTCCGCTTCGTACTCCACGATGTTGCGGGCGAGCATGTCGACGCGGGTAGGCAGGTTCCGGTTCGTGTAGACCCCGAGGCAGTAGTCCGCGAGGGACTCCAGCGGGTGGTCCGGGTCGTGCCGGAACCCGTCGTAGTCGTAGACGCCGCCGACCTTCGTATACGACGAGGCGACCACGACCGCGCCCGCCTCGGAGAACATCCTCCAGAAATCGCGGAACGAGGTCCAGTTCGGCGGCCCCTCGACCACGAGGCGGTAGTTCTCCTCGGGCATGTCGCCGTCCGGCGACTGGGCGCACAGTCCCAGCGCGATCCGCTCCTCGATCTCGCTCCGGAGCAGCCGGTAATACTCGATCGCCTCGTCGGTCCCCCGGAAGGCGGTGAAGATCGGGCCCATGTAGTAGACGCCCCCGAAGTAGCAGTCGACGGGGGACGGCTTGCGCTTCGACGCCTCGAGCATCCAGACGAGGTCGTTCTCGGCGATCGCCGACTTGCGCAGGTATTCCCGCAGGCGGTCGATGTCGAACCGAACTCCGGACACCTTCTCGAGGACCGGGATCACGTCTTCCATCAGCTGCTTCACGATGTAGTCGCGCATGTTCTTCGTCGGATTCCCGTCGGCGGCGTAGGGGACGTGCAGCATCACCGTGGGGCACTTGTACTGCTCCCGGAGCAGCTCGAACCACTTCATGAAGGTGAAGCACCCCGTGTAGCTGAGGAGCAGCACGTCCGGGTCGGGGAACGGCTTCCCGTTGGGGGCGATGTTCCCCTTCGCCATCATGCCGATGTCCGCCTTCACGTACGTGCAGACGTCTTCGGAGTGCCCCGACCGCTCCGCCTCGGCGATCATCTCGCCGGATTTCTTCCGCATCGCGTTCTGGATCGCGTTGATCTCGGGGAGGTTGTTCGCGATGTCGAAGCACATGAGCAGCTCGTTCAGATTCCCCGGGACGAAGGTGGAGGAGACCTTGGCCGTCCCGCTCGTGATCCGGTCGTAGTTCCGGCCGATCATCTCCTTCTGCACCAGCTGCGACGTGGACTTGACGACTTCCGGCCGGCTCATGACGCGCTCCACAGTTTGATGGAGTCGGCGAAGGTGCCCGACTGCTCGCGGATCGGCTGCATCTGGCTCGAATTCTCGGCGTACTGGATGTGGATGTAGGGGATCCCGAGCGGCTCGATCCGGGAGATGATCATCGGCTTGTCGAGCAGCGCGGGGTCGCAGAAGCTGGGCGCCGCGAAGATGACGCCGTCGGCCTTCCTCTTATGGACGGAGTCGATCAGGTAGCTCCCCTTCCGGGCGACGTCCGGCTCGTACTTGGCGGCCGTCTCCGCGGAGTGGAGGAGAAACGCCCGGGAGAGGTTCCCGATCGGGTCGCCCTCCGTCGGTACGTCCTCAAGAAGCCAGCGCGCGACGAGCATGAGATCATCGTCCACGATGTAGCATCCGGACATCTCGAGCGACTTGATGAGGTTCAGCGGCGGCTGTTCGCAGAAGGCCCCGGTCAGCACCACCCGGCAGTTGTCCCGCATCGGACGGTTCGCGGCATCGGCGGCGGCAAGGTACTCCCGCATCAGCAGCGTGTGCTCCTCGGGGGGAAGGACCATGCCCGCCCGCATCAGAAGGTAGACCTCGGCGGACGGGGCCTTCCACGGGGAGGCGGCACGGAAGTCGTAGACCTCGTTCACCCATCGGCGGTTTTCGTTGTAGACGGCGATCGAACGGCGGATGTCGTCGTCGGAAACCTCCCGGCCGGCGAGTTTCGCCAGCCCGTCCCGAAGCTCCCGCAGCTCGTTCGCGTAGAAGACCCCGCCGACCTCCTCCCGGAAGTTCTGGGGCGCGTCGAAATACCGGACGTACTTGTCCTTGAACAGGAGCTTCCAGATGCCGCTCAGGTTCCGGATCACGTCGCAGATGGAGGGGAACATCATGCCGTCGACGAAGTCGAGCTTCCCGTTGATCGCCATCTCGATGGTCGACCGGGGGATCCGGCAGATGTAGCTCTGGTAGAAGGCGTCTCCGTGGATCACCTCCATGTCCGCCCCGCCTCCGAGGATCCCGAGCGGCAGCATCCCCGCCGCGTGGACGATCTCCCGCGGGACGTAGACCGGCATGTATCCGATCACCTTCCGCCCCGGGACGGCGGCCTTCCATTCCCGCGCCTTCGCGAAGCTCGGGTCCTCGAAGATCGCCTCGCAGGCCGCGACGATCTCCCCGACCGGGCGTACGCTCATCGTTCGGATCTCCGGGCGAGAAGGGCGGCGATCAGGCCGTCGATCAGCTCCTCGCTCCAGGGGATCCCCCTGGCCAGCCCCTGCCGCAGCTTCACGAAATCGATCTCGCGGCCGGTCTCCTTCGTTCCCTCGTTGAAGGCCCGGAATCCGGCGCGGGCCTCGTTCATCATGTTGAGGGCGAGCCACGCCCGGGAGTTCTCCTTGTTCGCGTTCCACGCGGAAAGCTTCGGCTTCCGCAGCTCCTCGAGGCTCTTCGTCATGCACTCGGGGAACGTCTCGAGCAATTTCGCGCACAGTTCCTCGACCGCCGCGTCGAGCAGGGAGAGATCGACCTCGCCCCCCTTGATCGCCGCGAGGCCCTCCTTGTACGCCGCCCCGGTCCTGAAGTCGCCGTGGACCCCCCGGCCGTACTCGTCGAGCATCCGGTCGGTGATCACGGTCGGATTCGCGACGAACGAACCGCCGATCTTCAGCGCCGGAACGAGGCCGGAAACGATCCCGAGCCGCGCGGCCTTGTGGGCGGAGAACGGTTCGCAGAGGGTTCCGGAGACCATCGCCTGCTCGCACCCGATCATCACGGGAAGGAAGTCGGTGGCCCCGCCGATCGCCGCGGAGCCGTGCTTCGGGCCGGCCTGCCCGAAGTTCGCAAGATCCTGCGCGATCGTGAAGTCGCACGCCATCCCGATCTCCTGGCCCCCGCCGATCCGCATGCCGTTCACCCGGCAGATCACCGGCTTGTCGCAGCCGAGGATGGACGAGACCATGTCGTTGAACAGGCGCATGTACTGCCGGTACTCCTGCGGGTTGCCGGCGTAATACTCCGCGTACTCCTTCGTGTTCCCGCCGGTGCAGAACGCCTTGTCCCCGGTTCCGGTGAAGACGACGGCGTTCACCTCGCGGTCCACGGAGGCCCGGCGAAAGGCGAGGATCAGCGCCTTGATCATGTCCGTCGTGTAGGAGTTGTACTGCTTCGGGTTGTTGAGGACGATCCATGCGTTGAAGAGCCCCTCGGCCGTCGAGCCGTCGCGGCGCTTCGCGGGACGCTTCTCGTAGCGAACCATCCCGCCGCAAAGGCTCTCCACCTCCCGGTCGACCAGGTTGTGGTCGACGAGTCGGGACGGCGCGGTCTTTCCGATGATCTCGTCAGTCGTCGCCATTGCTCCTCCTGCTTCCTGAAGGGATGTTCGGGATAAATTATGCAAATAAGTACCACAATACCAATTAATGTGTCAAGGATTTTGTTCCTCCGCCGTCCCGTCCGGGGAACTCATTGTTCCGCTTACGAAATCGTTTTACTCAGCACCAGCCGTTGGGAAGGGTGGAACCCGCGGGAGTACAGGAAGCGCTGCAGGTCGATATTTTCGGGAGACACCTGCGTGAGCACGGTTTCCACCTGGAGGGTGGCGAGGTTCAGGAAGAGTTGGGAGAGCAGTGCATGCCCGATGCCGGAACCGGCGAAGCCGGGATGAACGCCGATGGTGTCCAGGACCGCGGTCCGGTCGACCGCGCCGAATTCCCCGAAATCGACCCGGGCCATGACGAACCCGACGACGAACCCGTCCTCCTCGGCCACGAGCGAAACCCGGATCCCGGATTCCGTCAGCATCTCCCGAAGCTTCGCGGCGTAATACGCGGAACGATCCCGGCCGGTGAGCTTCCGGTCGATCCGGACGGCGGCAGCGAGGTCGTCCTCCTTCAACGAGCGCACCGGGACGCGGTCACGGGACAATGTTGCCTGGTCATCCCCGCCGGCACGCAACCGCAATCGCGCCTCCGGCATTGCGCTTCCGACCTCCCCGACCTCCTCCCGCAGCGACGAGGTGTCCCGCTCGAGAATATGGACGGGGGCGAGGTGGAACCCCGTGGCGGAGAAGAAGCGGATCATCGGGGGGGATCCCCAGTCGACCTGGGTCCTCAACGTCTCGATGCCTCTCGCCTTCATCCGCCGCTCCAGTTCGGCCAGCAGCGCTTTCCCGATCCCCTCGCCCTGGGCGTCGGGGTCGATGCCGATGACATCGAGGGCCGCCACGGTGCCCGGGGCGCCGAATTCCCCTTCCTGGATCCTCGCGATCGCGTATCCGGCGAGTTTCCCGTCCCGCACCGCCGCGCAGGCGATGAAACCGTCCGGCGCGGCGAAGGCGGCATCGAAGCGTTTTTCGAGGAAGCCCCTTCTCGGATGTCCGGCGATCCGGCCCTCGATCCCGGCGACCCGGTCGAGATCCTCCCCGCGGAGGGAGCGGAGCTGCACGTTTGCCATTCCCGTCCTCCTCTCTCGAACTGCCGACGCAATCCCATTATAGGCCGGAATCGACGGAGCCTCCTTGACATGCGCCGAGGCGATGGGGTACTCCCATACGTGATTCCATATCCGGTCGCGGGGGGGCAATGGGCGGTTTCCTGAATCTGGAGGGGCGGATCGCGGTGGTCACCGGAGGCGCGCGCGGGATCGGCCTGGCGATCACCCGCGCACTGATCGCGCACGGCGTGCGCGTGCACGTGTTCGACGTCGCTTCCGGGGCGGGGGACGACGCGGCCGCGTATATGTTCCATCGGGTCGACATCACCGACTCCGCCGCCGTGGCGGAGGCCGTGTCGAAGCTTCCGCCCGACGTTTCCCTGCTGGTCAACAACGCAGGGATCACCCGCGATCGCAGCGCGGTCAACATGAGCGACGACGAGTGGAGCTCGGTCCTCTCGGTGAACCTGACGGGGGCGTTCCACATGATCCGCGCGCTGGCGCCCGCGATGCGGAAGGCCGGGTACGGGCGGATCGTGAACATCACCTCGATCAACGGGATCCGCGGGAAGTTCGGCCAGGCGAACTACAGCGCCTCCAAGGCGGGCCTGATCGGCCTGACGAAGACCCTTGCCCGGGAGCTCGGCCCCAAGGGAGTGACGGTCAACGCCGTCGCCCCCGGCATGGTCATGACCGACATGGCGCTGGCGCTTCCCGCGGAGATCGTCGACAAGGCGAAGGCGGAGAGCGTGATGCCCACGCTCGCCACCCCGGAGGATGTCGCCAACGCCGTCCTGTTCCTCCTTTCCGACGCGGCCAGCAGGATCACGGGGGAAGTGATCCGGGTCGATGCCGGGCAATACCTCTGATGCGGATCGATTTCCACGCCCACATGGGGGTGTACACCTTCCACAACCCCTGGGTGACGGAGTGGATGAAGGAGACGCACCCCGAAGGGTACGAGGAGTACATCCGGAAGTACGACGATCCCGGGGCCTTCGAGGAACTGCTGGCGGCCGAGGGGGTGGACCACGCCTGCGTGCTGGCCGAGCTGAGCGATTCCACCACGGGGCTGTGCACGAACGAGCAGGTGCGCGATTTCTGCCGGGGCCGGCGCCGCCTGTTCCCCTTTTGCGACATCAGCCCCAACCGGTTCACCGACCTCGGGGGCGAGCTGCGGCGAAGGGTGGGAGACGAGGGGTTCCGGGGGGTGAAGCTCTATCCCTCGTACCAGCAGTACTACCCGAACGAACAGAGGATGTACCCGCTGTACCAGGCGGCGCAGGACCTGGGGGTCCCCGTCATGTTCCACGTCGGGTCGTCGGTGTTCCGGGGGACCCGGATGAAGTATTGCGACCCGCTGCATCTCGACGACGTGGCGGTCGATTTCCCGGAGATGAACATCGTAATGGCGCACGCCGGCCGGGGGTTCTGGTACGACCGGGCCTTCTTCCTCGCGAAGCTGCATGCGAACGTCTACCTGGAAATCTCCGGTCTGCCCCCGTCGAAGCTGATGACGTATTTCCCGGAACTGGAACGGCTCACGGAGAAGGTGATCTTCGGCAGCGACTGGCCGGGGATGCCGTGGATCCGGCGCAACATGGAAGCCATCGCGAAATTGCCGTTGCCGGCGGAAGGGGTGGAAAGGATCCTCGGCGGCAACGCCGCGAGGCTCCTGCGTATCTAAGTGCTGTGCCCCCCGTTCTTCCTACCGCGGGGGTACCCCGGCAGCGCGAAGCTCGTACCGGGGCGCCCCCCCTCCTGAGGCGACTCCGCCGGACCCCTGTTATTTTCCGATCGTGGCGGCTTCGCAGCGCAGCCGGGTGCTTTTCAGCGCCGTTTCCAGCGTGATCGTGTCGAGGATCGCCTTGGTGAGGTCGTCGATCTCTTCGGTGATGCTGCGCAGTTCCGCGACGATCGGTTCGCCCGCCGGGGTCCCGTGGTTCGGCATGTCGAGCTCGGATTCGAGCTTCTCGAACAGTTGGATCACGTCGAGCAACGTCGTCCGGTGAACGTTCCCCGCGAATCGATACCCGCCGCCGACTCCCCGCACCGCCTGGACCATTCCCGAGTGCACCAGGTTTCGCATCACCTTGGCGAGGTGATGGGTGGAGATTCCGTACTTCTCCGCGATGTCGGTGGTCGAGAGTTGCCGGTCGGCGTTGCCGGCCAGTTCGAGCACCGCGAAGAGCGCGAACAGGGATCCCTTGTTCAGCTTCAATCGATCTCCCGTTCCAGTTCGAGATAGCGGCCCGTGCGCAGCCCCTGGCTCCGGAAGAACGACAACGTCACCTTGTTGTTCCGGTTCACCATCGTCCGTACCGTCGTCACCCCGGCCCCCTTCAGGCGCCGGCAGATCTCGTCGAACATCCGCTTCGCGATCCCCAATCCGCGCATCCGCGGGGAGACCGCCATCGCGAAGACCCACCCGCACGGCGCCGAGCCGAACTCCCAGGCGCGGACCTCCCCGGCGATGAAACCGACGATCTCGCCCCCGGCTTCCGCTGCAAGGAAGATCCGGTCCTTCTTCTCGCCGCTCCCGTAATGCGCGAAGATCCCACGCCAATACGCCGGCTTCTCTTCCTTGGGACCGACGTCATCGATTTCGATGATCGCGTCGAGGTCGGTGGGCACGGCGTTGCGGATCTGGATTGGATCTTTCATTGCCATATGGTACCTTAATACCACAATAAAGGGGGAAATCAAGCGGATTCATTGCCCCGAATTCGCCGGATCGGGCATCCGTCACGCCGGATCGGGGCGGTGATCGGGGGATCGCGGCATGCGAACAGAACGTGGTTTGCGTTTTCCCGGGCAGGCGATGGACCCGGGACGTCAAATATTACAGGGAGGGGGACAAGCGATGAAAAAGGCGGTGTCGATTCTCGCGGTGGCCGTGACGATGTTCTGGGGGACCGGTTCGGGCATTGCCGGTGAGACCATCAAGGTCGGGTTCGTGGACACGTATACCGGTCCCGCGACGACCTTCACCAACGACGTGCTGGACGGGTTCAAGATGGCCGCGGAGAAGATCAACGAGAAGGGCGGTGTCCTCGGGAAGAAGATCACGTACGTGACCCGGGACGACAAGTTCAAGCCGGACATCGGGCTGACGATGGCGAAGGAGCTCATCCTCAAGGAGAACGTCGACCTGCTCGTGGGAACGATCAACAGCGCGACGGCCCTTGCGGTGTCCGACCTGTGCAAAAAGGAGAAGATCCCCTTTCTCGTGACGTTCTCGAAGAGCGACAAGATCACCGGTTCGATGGGCCACCGGTACGTCTTCAGCATGAACGAGAACACGGAGATGGCCGGGCGGGCCACGGCGAAAGCGCTCGCGAAGAAACCGTACGTGAAGTACTGGATCGCCGGCGACGACTACGAGTACGGCCACGCGATCGCGAACGGCGTCTTCGATCACCTCAAGACGCTCAACCCGAAGGTGCAGCTTCTCGGCCAGTCCTGGTGGAAGGTGGGGGAAACCGACTTCACCCCCTACATCACCCAGATCCTCGCGGCGAAGCCCGACTTCGTCATCGTCGCGACCGGCGGCGGCGGGATGGTCAATTTCCAGAAGGCGGCGCAGTCGACGGGGTTCAACAAGAAGGTCCCCTTCTACCAGCACACGGCGATCGAGCTCTCGACGCTTAGCCCTCAGGGTCCGAACGCGCCGGAAGGGGTCTACGGCACGGCGAACTACCTCTTCTACTTCCCGGCCACGAAGGAGAACAAGGCGTTCGTCGAGGAGTTCCGGAAAGCGTATAACCGGTATCCGAAGAGCGGCGCCCTGTACGGCTACATGACCGCCCGGTTCATCGCGAAATCGTACGAAAAGGCGGGGAAGATCGACAAGGAGAAGTTCATCGACGCCATGGAAGGGATGACGCTCGACAGCCCCGTCGGCAAGATGGAGATGCGGGCGTGCGACCACCAGGTGACGTTGCCGATGTTCTTCGGGGTGACGAAGAAGTCGGCGCAGTACGACTTCCTGACCGCGACCGACGTCGTATCGGTCCCCGGCAAGGATTACATGCCTTCCTGCGCGGAGATCGCGAAGACCCGGGCGAAGTAGCCGCTCCGCCCGATGGATTTCGCGTCGAACCTTTTCTCCGCCGGGACGCTGTCCCAGATCCTCGTGGGGCTCAGCCGGACGACGATCCTGTTCATCGTGTCGTCCGGCATGAGCCTCATCCTCGGCGTGCTCCGGATCCCGAACGTGGCGCACGGCTCGCTGTACATGATCGGCGCCTTCGCGGCCTGGTCGGTGATCCAGTTCCTCGGGGGCGGCCTGTTCGCCTTCCTCGCGGCGATGATCGTCGCGCCGATGATCGTCGCCGCGGTCGGATTCGTCCTGGAGCGGGGGTTCTTCTCCTACCTCTACGAACGGGAGCACCTGATGCTCCTGCTCCTCACGTTCTCCTTCGCGCTCATCCTCGGCGATCTGGTGAAAATCGTGTGGGGGCCGGAATACCGGTCCGTCACCGTCCCGGCCTTCTTCCAGGGATCCGCGGAGATCTTCGGGCTGCCTCTTCCGTGGTACAACCTTTTCCTTCTCCTCGTCGGACCGTGCATCGCGGTCTTCCTCTGGCTCGTCATCAACAGGACGAACCTGGGGAAGATCGCCCGCGCGGCGGCGGTCGACGGCGAGATGGTGGGCGCCGTCGGGATCAACACGGGGTGGGTCTTCGCGTTCACCTTCGTGCTCGGCTCCTTTCTCGCCGGGCTGGGCGGCGCGCTCATCGCCCCGATGGTCAACATCTCGCTCGGCATGGATCATTCGCTGATCATGGAGACGTTCCTCATCGTCATCATCGGCGGCCTCGGGAACATGTGGGGAGCGCTCCTCGGCTCGCTCATCTTCGGGCTCACGCAGTCCCTCGGAATCCTCGTCTGGCCCCAGTTCGGAATCGCTTTCCCCTACCTCGCCGTCGTCGCCGTCCTCGTCGTCCGGCCGAGAGGGCTCCTGAGTTCGACGTGGTGAGGCCAGGCCCTAACGGTGCGTCGATGAGGCGATCGGCCGCGCCGTTCCTCCTGCTCCTCCTGCCGGTCGCGCTCCTTGCGCTGCCGCAGGTCCTGCCGCGGTTCCACACATACGTCGCGGCGATCGTCCTGCTCACCGCCCTGCTCGCGACGAGCCTCAACCTCGCCATCGGCTACACCGGCCTCTACCAGTTCGGTCACGCCGTGTTCTACGGGGTCGGCGCCTACGGGACGGCCCTTTCGCTTACGCGGAGCGGCATGCCCGCCCCGGTCGCGTTCCTCGTCGGCCCGCTCGCCGCCGCGGCCTTGAGCCTGGCGATGGGCGTCATCTGCATCCGCCTGTCGAAGCTCTACTTCGGGATGCTCCAGATCTCCCTCGGGTCCCTCGTCTGGGCCGTCGTCTACCGCTGGTACTCCTTCACCGGCGGCGACGACGGGATCCACGGGATTCCGCTTCCCGACGCGATCGCCTCCCCGAAAGGCTCCTACTACTGCACCCTGATCGTGACGGGGCTCTGCGTTTTCGCGATGTACCGGATCGTCCGGTCCCCCTTCGGCAAGGTGATCCAGGGGATCCGGGACAATCCCGTCAGGGCGGAAGCCATCGGCGTCGACGTGAAAATGCACCAACTGGCGTCCCTCGTGATCGCCGGGTTTTTCGGCGGCGTGGCCGGTTCGCTGTTCGTCGTCGTCGAAAGCTCGGTCTTTCCGGACATGATGTTCTGGACGTTCTCCCTCGAGGTGCTGATCATGTGCCTGCTGGGGGGGATGTACACGTTCTTCGGGCCGCTCGTCGGCGCCTCCGTCATCGTGCTGCTCCGGGTCTTCGCGAGCGTCCACACCCGGTACTGGGGCCTGATCCTCGGCACGATCCTCACGCTCGTGATCATCTTCCTTCCCGACGGCGTGCTCGGAGTGTTCGTCCGGCGGTCCCGGCCGAGGGAGGTTCCCGGTGCTTAGGGTGGAATCGGTCGTCAAGTCGTTCGGCGGCTTCAAGGCGGTCGACGGGGCGAACCTTCAAGTGAACCCCGGGGAGATCGTGGCCGTCATCGGGCCGAACGGCGCGGGGAAAACGACGCTGTTCCACCTCCTCACGGGGCACCTCTCCCCCGATTCGGGGCGGATCCTGTTCAAGGGAAAGGAGATCGGCGGACTATCCCCCCACGTCATCTGCCGGAAGGGGATCACACGCTCCTTCCAGGTGGTGAACATCTTTCCGCGGCTCACGGTCTTCGAGAACGTCCAGATCGCCGTCCTGTCGCGGGAACGGAAGACATTCCGGATATTTTCGCGGGTGAAGGGGATGGCGGAGGAGGAGGTCCACCGGATCCTCCGGAGCGTGGGCCTGTTCGACCGGCGGGACGTCGGGAGCGACCTGCTCTCCCACGGGGACAAGAAGGTCCTCGAGATCGCCGTCGCGCTGAGCGGAAATCCCGAACTGCTCATCCTCGACGAGCCGACGGCCGGAATGGCGCCGGAGGAGACGGACCGTTGCATCCGCCTGATCCGGAAGCTTTCCGGGGAGTCCGGGTTGACGATCCTGTTCTGCGAGCACGACATCGCGCTCGTGTTCGAGATCGCGGACCGGATCATGGTGATGGTGCGGGGCGCGACCGTGGTGCAGGGGAGCGGCGAGGAAGTGCGGCGCAACAGAGAGGTCCAGAGCGCCTACCTCGGGGAGAGCGGCGAATGCTAGACGTCCGGGGGATCCACACCTATTACGACCAGAGCCATATCCTGTTCGGCGTCTCCCTGTCGCTGCGGCGGGGAGAGATCGTCGGCCTGCTCGGACGCAACGGCGCGGGGAAGACGACGACGATGAAGAGCATCGGGGGGATGCTCCGGCCGAAAACGGGGAGCATCCTGTTCGAAGGGGAGGAGGTGGCGGGCCGAAAACCGTTCCAGCTCGTCCGGCGGGGCATCTGCTACGTACCCGACGACCGGCGGATCTTTTCCGACCTCACCGTCGACGACAACCTCGGGATCGTCCACCGGAGGACCCCGGAATGGGACCGGGGGAGGGTGTACGAACTGTTCCCGGCGCTCCGGGAGATCATGGGCCGGAGGGCGGGCGTCCTCAGCGGGGGGGAGAAAGCGATGCTCGCCGTGGGCCGGGCCCTCATGAGCGGCCCGAAGCTGCTTCTCCTCGATGAGCCGACGGAAGGCCTCGCGCCGCTCATCGTGAAAACGGTGGAGGAGCAGATCCTGCGGCTCAAGGAGGCGGGGATCAGCATCCTCCTCTCGGAACAGAACCTGAAATCGTCGCTGCGCCTGATCGACCGGGCCTACATCATCGACAACGGCCGGATCCGGTTCCAGGGGACGGCGAAGGAGCTCGAGGACAACGAGGAGATCCGGCGGATGCACCTGATGATCTAGTGCACCGTCCGACGGTCCGTGAAGGTCGATCCGGTCTCACCTCCCCGAAGCGGAAACCGGCCCCGGACGTTTCCACATGGAAACATCTTCCATCGAGAAGCGTTTCCTTTTAGAAACACCCACCGGGGCACGAAGTCGCCTGCCTTCAGCCTTCCCCGGGATACCGATCCCTAAGCTTCTAATAGTACTTGGCTTTTTTTTTGCCGCTCCCCTGTGGAACCAAAGGCATTCCGCTTGCAGGTTGCTACATGTTTGGAGGTACGCCGGGCGCGAGGTCGATTCCGATGGATTCCGGACAGCGGCGCGTCACCACCGGCACCCGTACGCAGAAAACAACAAGGAGGCGTTATGACAGGGAGGTTCTGGGAGGGAGCGGTTATTGCGGTCGCCGCCGTCGTGCTCTCCGCCGGCGTGGCCGGGGCCAAGGAAGTCGATTGGGGCGCCCTCAATCCGGAATACCGGGAGGCGACCTTCGTGAAGGACACCGGCGTCTGCCTCGGCTGCCACGAGGAGGTGCACGCCGCCTATGCCGAGACCACGCACGGCAAGGCCTTCAGGTTCAATCCGAGAAATGCGCTGCAGAAGCTCGACTGCGAAGCCTGCCACGGCCCGCGCAGCAAGCATATCGAGGATCCCGACGACAGGTTGGCGCTTCGCACCCTGGCGGCCGCCCAGCGGTCGGCCATCTGCCTGCAGTGCCACCAGGACGGAGGCCGGATGCACTGGCGGAGCGGCGCCCATCAAGCCGCCGGGCAGAGCTGCAGCGATTGTCACTCCGTCATGCGGAAGCGCAGCGACAGGGGCCTCCTTTCCGCCGAGTCGGAGCAGGCGGTTTGCTACACCTGCCACGCAAACGTTCGCGCGGAGGCCCAGAAGGCCTCCCATCACCCCATCCGCGAGGGGAAGATCCGCTGCTCCGACTGCCACAACCCCCACGGCTCCGTCACCCGGGGAATGCTGGCGGGCGGATCCGTCAACCAGACCTGTTACTCGTGTCACCAGGAAAAACGGGGTCCCTTCTTGTGGGAGCATGCCCCCGTCCGGGAAAGCTGCCTGACCTGCCACACGCCGCACGGCTCCAACAACCGCGACCTGCTGAACCTCAAGGGCCCTGCCCAGTGCATCAGCTGCCACCAATACGGCGGACATGTAAACCAGTTCCGCTACAACCGGGTCAGCACCCCTTACGGCAACGGCTGCGTCAACTGCCACGTGACCGTGCACGGATCCAATCACCCGTCTGGCGCCAAATTCAACCGGTAAGGGGGGAACGATACGATGAAGAGAACGTGGATCGCAGCACTGATCCTTTTCACGGCGACAACCACCGGGGCGCAGGGAGAGGATCGGGTCGAGACCTCGGGGGGCATGAACATCGGGGTCCAGCAGGTCGATGACGTGGACTCCGCGAAATTCAACCAGTACAGGGACATCCGGGACGGGTTCTACGTCTACGGCTTGGACCTGGAAGGGGTGGATACCCGGACCGGCCGGTTTTTCGACTTTCGGGGGCGGAATCTCATCCGCGACGACCAGGAAATCGATGCCGCCGTCGGCGACTTCGGGATCTGGAGACTGGACGTCAACCGGAACGACATCCCGAACCGGCTGAGCGACAAGGCCAAGACCCCCTTCATCAACCAGGGAGGCGGCCTTTTCACCGTTCCGAGCCTGGTGCCCATCCAGGATGACGGCAACGATGCGACCGGGACTCCTTCACTCGTGCCGACGACGGCCCAGCAGGCGGTCAACGATAATCTGGTCGCCGGCTGGCTGGCCACCCACCTGCGGGATACCGAGCTGGGGACCCAGCGGAAGAGATCCTCCGCCGAACTGACCTTCCGTCCCCTGGATGCGCTCAAATTCCGCATCACCTTTTCGGACGAGCGCAAGGACGGGTCCAAGATCACCTCCGGACCGATCGGCGACCGGCCGCCGCGCACCCTGAACATCCAGTTTACCGAGCCGATCGACTACACCACCCGCGAGCTTCGGGCGGAAGCCGAATATATCGGCTCCCGATACCAGGCGCAGCTGGCCTACATGTTATCCATCTTCGAAAACAACATCGACACGCTGAAATGGCAGAACCCTTTTTTCAGCCCCACCGGGACTGATTTCATCGCCACGGTGGCCGGCACCCCCCGGAACGTGTCGACCTTCGGCCAGCGGGCCCTTGCGCCGGACAACCGGTATCACAACCTCTCCGGTTCCTTCGGCTTCGACCTGCCCAAGGCCAGCCGCCTGGTCGCCGTCGCCGCCTACGGATGGATGAAGCAGGATGAGGCGTTGCTCCCGTACAGCTTCAGCAACCTGGGCTTCGACTGGGCCGATACCGGCAAGTTGCCCCGCGCCAACGCGGATGCCGAGATCAACACCACGCTCCTCAATCTCGATTACACCGTCAACCCCGTGGAGCGGCTGAGCCTGCGGGCCTTCTACCGCTACTACGATCTGGACAACAAGACCGGTTCCGCCCAGTGGGAGTATGTCTCCCAGGATACGGCCAATACGACCGGCACCGTCAACTACCGCAATAAACGCCTCAATCTGCCTTATGCCTTCGACAAGCAGAACTATGGGCTGGATGCCAGGTACACCCTGGCGTTCTGGCGCACGACCCTGGGGCTTGGATACGAGCGGGAAGAGATCGATCGCAAGTTCCGCGAGGCGGATACGGATGAGAATGTTTACAGGATCTCTCTGAACTCCCGCCCCGCCGGTTGGATGAATCTCCGGGCGAAATATCTCTACGGCGACCGGAAAGCGAAGGATTACGACTTCCGCGTTACCGACCAGAGCTACTGGTACACTCTTGCCGAAGCGGGGGCCGATCCCGACAACCCGCAGTTCCTCTTCGCCAACCATCCGGATCTGCGCAAGTCCGACGTGTCCGACCGGGAACGGCACCAGATCGACATCTCCGCCACCGTCACCCCGGTGGCGGCCCTCGATCTGACCGCGACGTTCGGCTGGCGGAAAGACGATTTCGACTCGGGAGTTTCCCCCGTCATGCCCCTCCTCGGCACCGCCGTCACGCTGCCCACTCCGGCCGACAATTCCGCAGCCACGCCGGGGCAGCAACTCGGCCTGCTCAAGGACGAGCGCCGGCAGATCCATCTCGACGCGCATTATGCTCCGACCGACCGTTGGTCGTTGCGCGTCTTCGGTAGCCGCGAGGAAATCGACTCGACGTTCCGGGGCATGGTTTTCAATGAAAACAGCAGAAACCAGCCCAGCAATCCCGCGATCCAGGCCATCGATCAGCTCGGGCCATGGACGGATCCCGATCGGCTCTTCACCACTGAACAGAAGGACCGGACCAATACCGTCGGCGTGGGAGGAAATTACGTCATCGTCCCCGGCCGCCTGAATTTTCTTGCCGACTTCTCCTTGTCCCGCGGCAAGCTGGATCTTGACTACAGCGGCTACGGCACGCAGTTCGCGGATACGTTCCAGTTCGCCTTCAGCAGTCCCAACACCGTCCGGCACAACCAGTACACCCTGGACGCAACGCTGGAGTACCAACTGGTGAAGAACCTGGTCCTCGGCATGAATTATCTCTTCGACCGCTACAGCACCGCAGACTGGATGCAGGAGCCGAGCGGCGGCTGGGTCGAGGAGGTCGGAAGCGAGTTTTTCCTGCGCGATACCTCCCGGGACAACCGTTGGGGCAACCGCCTGGTCAGCCTGGGCAGTGTCCTTTCTCCCAGCTATGAGGCCCATGTCGGGTCCGTGACCGTGACGTACAAGTTCTGACGGCCTCCCCGCCTTCCGTCGAACGCAATGGGGCGCCGGAAACGGCGCCTCATGCGCTTCTGAAGGCCACGGCCGCCCACAATCCGCGGCGTGCAGCGTCTTTACAGGTCTCGCGTTCCAAGGGACCGCGAAGGAGCTCGAGAACAAGAAGAGAGCCGGAGAATGCACCTGATGATACAGGGCCTCAGGCCGTTTTCGGCTTCCTCAAAAACCCGCTCAGGAGGATCGCGACGCCGGCGAACGCTGCGGCCATGTAGAAGGAGCCCGAAAAGGACCCGGTCCTCTCCGCCAGCACACCGGCGATGGCGGGGCCCGAGATCTGGCCCAGGCCGAAGATGAACGTGACGAAGCCGATGGCCGCCGCGGACTTTCGGGGACCGACGTAATCCCCGATCGCCGCCGCCATGATCGACGGGATGCTCCATGCGACCAGCCCGTAGAAACCGATCGACAGGTACAGGAACAGCCCGGGCAGTCTCGTGGCGATGAGGAGATAGGAGACCGCCTGCAGGGAGAAGACGATCATCAGCCCCGCCTTCCGGCCGAGCCGGTCGGACAGCGTTCCGAATACGGGTCCGGAGAACAGGCTCAGGAACCCGACCCACATCCAGAAATTGCCCGCCACGCTCTCCGAAAACCCCCTCTCCCGCACCAGGGTGGTGACGATGAACGTGGCGTAGATCACATAGGTGAACCCGAACAGGAAGTAGATCATCCCGAGGTAGTAGATGACCCCCTTCCGGTAGATGTTCATCTCCTCCTTGACCCCGCCGTTGTCGGCCGGCGCGGAGGTTTCGTCGTCTCCGACGGGGGCGAGCCCCTTCTCCTCCGGACCGTCCCGAAGCAGGGCGAAGGTGACGAAGGCGATCAGCATCACGATGCCGCTCAGGATCAGCCAGCTTGCCCTCCATCCTTCGGGCCCGATCCGCCGGTTGAGGAAGGGGATCAGGCGGCCGGAAATCATGATGGCGAACCCGCTTCCGATCACGATGAACCCGGCGGCACGGCCCCGTCGACGGCTTGAAAACCAGGCGGCGACCAACCCCATCACCGGCACGTTGGTGGCGCCGCTTCCGATGCCGGTGACCATGTAGAGGAGGAGGACGGAAGTGAATCCGGTGGCCCTGCTGACAAGGGCCATGGAGATGCCGACCAGCAGCAGCGCGAGGAAGATGAGCCTTCGCGAGCCGATCCGTCCGGCCCAGTGGGCGCTGACGAGGACGGAGGCGAGGTATCCGAGGAAATTGGCCGTGCTGATGAACCCCATCTGGGAGTACGACAGGTGAAGCGTCGCCGCCATCGAGGGGAGCAGCATCCCGAGGGCGAAGCGGCCGAAGCCGAGGCAGGCGAGGATGCAGAGCATCCCCGCCGTGACGATCACCCACCCGTAATGGAGCGCTGGAATGCCGGGGGGGGGATTTTGCATGAGGGGAAATATAACATGGTATTCGGACGGCGCTCGAATTAAGATAGGAGGCATCCCAGTGGCGGGAACGGACAGCAGGTTATTGTAAAACGGTGTATCGATAATTTATTGACGGGCAAAAAGCATTATGGTACTTTTTTGCGCATTGTGCGAGTCTCAACAGCGAACATCGTTCGGACCCGCGGATCTACCGGTCGGCTCTGCCTGTAAAAGTGGCTGTTATTGCTGGTTTTTATCCGACATCGTACGGCACCTGGGGGAATAGAAACGTCATCGAACGGAACGGGAAAGTCGGAGATCACAACGAACGAAAGGAGAGGGGAATGAAGGGAAAGAAAGGGGTGGTATTGGGGGTTCTGCTGGCGATCTTTCTGACGGGGGCGTTCGCCCAGGCTGCGGAGCCGATCAAGATCGGTGCGATCTTGTCGGTGACCGGCCCGGCGTCGTTCCTCGGAGAGCCCGAGGCGAGAACCCTGGAGATGCTCGTCGCGGAAACGAATAAAAAGGGCGGCGTGATGGGGAGACAGGTCCAGCTGATCATCAAGGATTCCGGCGCCAGCCCGGAGAAGGCCTTCTCGTTCGCCAAGCAGTTGATCGAGGAGGAGAAGGTGTTCGCCATCATCGGTCCCTCGACGAGCGGCGAGACGATGAAGATCAAGGCGGTCGCCGAGGCGGGGAAGACGATCCTCATGTCGTGCGCGGCGGCCGAGGCGATCGTCAACCCCCAGGCGAAGTACGTGTTCAAGACGCCCCAGAAGGACAGCGACGCGATCATCAAGATCTTCCAGGAGATGAAGAAGATGAAGATCTCCAGGATCGGCGTCCTTTCCAGCAACACCGGCTTCGGGGGCGCGGGGAAGGGGCAGCTCGAGAAGTTGGCGCCGCAGCACGGCATCACGATCGTCGCCAACGAGGTGTACGACAAGGCCGCCAGCGACCTGACGGCCGAGGTGACCAAGATCAAGGCCGCCAACGTCCAGGCGATCGTCAACTGGTCGATCGAGCCGGCGCAGGCGATCGTGATCAAGAACGCGCGGCAGATCGGTCTCACGATTCCCATCTTCCAGAGCCACGGGTTCGGGAACATCAAGTACGTTCAGGCCGCCGGCGCCGCGGCGGAAGGGGTCCTGTTCCCGGCCGGCCGGCTCCTGGTCGCCGACGTGCTCCCGAAGAACCACCCCCAGAAGGCGCTCCTCCTCCAGTACACGAAGGATTACGAGTCCAAGTACAAGGATGAGGCGAGCACGTTCGGCGGTCACGCGTACGACGCCTACATCATCCTCCTGAAGGCGATCGAGCAGGCGAAGAGCACGGACACGGAGGCGGTCCGCACCGCCATCGAGAACCTCAAGGGCGTCGTCGGGACCGGCGGCATCTTCAACTTCTCCGCGACGGACCACAACGGCCTCGGCGTCGACGCGTTCGAGATGCTGACCGTGAAGAAGGGGAAGTTCGCCACCCAGTAAGCCGGAATCCTCGGAAATCGCGGGGCGCGATCGGGAGTACACGCATCGTGCGTGTGCTCCCGATCGTTTGAAGAAAGGATACGGAGCTGGAATTCTTTTTCCAATATCTGGTCGCGGGGATCACGTACGGGACGATCTACGCCATCGTCGCCATCGGGTTCAACATCATCTACAACGCGACCGGGATCATCAACTTCGCGCAGGGCGAGTTCGTGATGCTCGGCGGCATGACCGCCGTCACGCTGCACCAGTTCCTGCCCCTGCCGCTGGCCATCGTGCTCGCGGTCGTCCTGACGATGATCGTCGGCGCGGTCATCGAGATCGTCTTCATCCGCTGGCTGTACAAGCCTTCGGTGCTGCGGATGGTCATCATCACCATCGGCGTCTCGATCCTGATCCGGGAAATCGCCCTGCACATCTGGGGGAATGCGGTCCGCGCGCTCCCCTATTTCACCGGTTCGGCGATATCCTCGATCAACCTCGGCGGAGTCTACGTTTCGTCGCAGGTCCTCTGGGTGGTCGCGATCGGCGCCGTCGCGGTCGCGGCGCTGACCGCGTTCTTCACGATGACGATGCTCGGCCGCCAGATGCGCGCGTGCGCGGCGAACCGCGACGCCGCGCGCCTCTGCGGCATCGACACGGGAAACATGGTCACCCTCTCGTTCGTGCTCAGCGCGGCGATCGGCGCCGTCGGCGGCTGCGTCGTCTGCCCGATCACCTACGTCCAGTACGACAGCGGGACGCCGCTCGCCATCAAGGGTTTCACCGTCGCCATCCTCGGCGGGCTCGGGAACAGCACGGCCGCGGTCGGGGCCGGCATGATCCTCGGGATCCTCGAGTCCTTCAGCATCTGGGTCCTGCCCACCGCGTACAAGGAGGCGATCTCGATCGCCATCCTGCTCGCCATCCTCTTCGTCAAGCCGAGCGGAATCTTCGGCAGCGCCGAGGCCGCCCGGCTCAAGGAGTTCTGATGGCGCGGAGATATGTCCCCGTGGCCGCCTTCGCCGGCCTCATCGTCGCGATCCAGCTGGCAACCCTCGCTACCGGAACCGGTTATCACCTCACCCAGCTGACGATGACCGCGTACTATTCGCTGGTCACCGTCGGCCTCTGCATGCTCATCGGCTACGCGGGACAGATCTCGCTCGGCCACGCCGGATTCTTCGCCGTCGGCGGATACGTGACGGCGTTCCTCACGACCTGGAACCTCAACCTCCACCAAGGGGCTTTCGTCTCCCTCCTGGGGAATTCGGGGGCGCTGGTCTCCCGTACGGATCTTTACGGGGGCAGCCTCCTGACGATTCACCCGTGGCCGGCCTGCGCGGCCGCGATCCTCCTGGCGGTCGCCATCGCGTACCTGGTGGGAGGGCCGGTCCTGAAGCTCAAGGGCCACTACCTGGCCATGGCGACCCTCGGAATCGGCATCATCGTCTACCGCATCGTTTTGGGAACCGAATTCCTCGGCGCCGCGGACGGGATCTCCGAGGTCCCCGGGTTCCCCCTGCCGGCGGGATTGGTCATCACCGGCGACGCCGCCTCGCGGATCCCCAACTATTACCTTGCCTGGGGGCTGGTGATCCTCGGGATGGTGCTCCTGCTGAACCTGATCCATTCCCGGGTGGGGAGGGCCCTCTCGGCGGTCCACGGCGCCGAGGACGCGGCGGGAGCGATGGGGATCCCGACGGCCCGCTACAAGCTGAACGTGTTCGTGTTGAGCGCGGTGTTCGCCGCCATGGCCGGGGTCTTTCTCACCCATTACAACGGCGGCATCGGCCCGTCCGAGGCGGGGGTCATGAAGTCGGTGCGGTACGTCGCGATCGTCGCGATCGGGGGGATGGCGAACCTGTGGGGCTCCCTGTCGATGAGCCTCGTCCTGAACTACCTGTCGCTCCGCGGTTATTTCGGGACGTACGACGACACCGTCTTCGGCGTCATCCTCATCCTGATCATGCTGTTCGCGCCCGACGGTCTGCTGCGCCGTCATCTCATCTCCGATCTGAAACGGGTGGTCTCCCGGAACCCCGTCGAAGAGGAGGCTCCGTGACGCTTCTTTCGGTCCGGGGGGTCAGCAAGCGGTTCGGCGGCCTCCAGGCCGTCAACGACCTTTCCTTCGATGTCGCCACGGGCGCGATCAAGGCGCTGATCGGGCCGAACGGCGCCGGGAAGACGACGATCTTCAACCTGATCTCCGGGTTCCTCCCTCCCGATTCCGGCGAGATCGTCTTCGGCGGGGAGGAGATCCACGCCATGTCGTCCTGCGAAGTCGCCATCCGCGGGATGGTTCGGACGTTCCAGCACATCCGGCTCTTCCCGAAGATGACGGTCCTCGAGAACATCATGGTCGGCCGACACGTCCACAGCCGGGCGGGGTTCCTCGCCGGGATGCTGAACCTTCCGTCCACCTGGCGGGAGGAGCGACGCATCCGGGAAAAGAGCCACGAAGTCATGGAGTTGCTCGGCATCGCCGCCCATGCCGGGACGGAGGCGGTCAGCCTCGCCTACGGGCAGCAGCGGCTCGTCGAGATCGGCAGGGCGCTCGCCTGCGAGCCGAAGCTCCTTCTGCTCGACGAGCCGGCGGCCGGCCTGAACATGCGGGAAACGAACGAAATGGGAGGGTTGATCTCGAGGATTCGCGGGATGGGGGTCACCGTGCTGCTCGTGGAGCACGACATGTCGCTCGTCATGAAGATCTCGGACGAAGTCGTCGTGGTGAGCTACGGGGAGAAGATCGCCGAGGATCGTCCCCTCGCGATCCAGAAGAACCGGGAAGTGATCCGGGTGTACCTGGGGGACGACGAGTGACGGGAACGACGGCGCGGGCGGCGATTCCGGGATCGAGGGACGCATGCTGAGGATCAAGAACCTCGAGTCGGGATACGGCAGGCTGAAGGTGCTCAAAAAGGTCACGATGCACATCGGGGCCGGAGAGATCGTCACGATCATCGGGGCGAACGGCGCCGGGAAGACCAGCCTCCTGAGGACGGTCTCGGGGCTGATCCCGGCACGATCGGGCGAGATTCTCTTCGACATGAGGGATGTCGGGAAATTGCCCCCGGAGAAGATCGTCTTTCTCGGCTGCTCGCTCGTGCCCGAGGGACGCCAGCTCTTCGCTCCCATGACGGTGAAGGAGAACATCCTCCTGGGCGCCTACCCGCAATACCGCAGAAAGCGCGGCGACCAGGTACGGGCCGACCTCGAACGCGTCTACGGACTCTTTCCCCGCCTCAGGGAGCGCGAGCGGCAGCTCGCCGGGACGCTCTCCGGCGGCGAACAGCAGATGCTCGCCATCGCGAGGGCGCTCATGGCCCGCCCCAAGCTGATCATGATGGACGAGCCGTCGATGGGGCTCGCGCCGCTGATCATCAAGGACATTTTCTCGATCGTCAAGAGACTCCGGGGGGAAGGGAGCACGGTCCTGCTCGTCGAGCAGAACGCGAAGGCCGCGCTGGGCATCGCGGACCGCGGATATGTTCTTGAAACCGGAAGGATTATCATGGAAGGGACGGCGGAAGACCTGCTCTCGAACCGCGAGGTGCAGCGCGCCTACCTTGGCCGGGATCTGGACGCGGAAGAATCGATGTGAAGGATCGGAGGGGGCGATGTACTGGGAACCGGACAAGGAGTGCCTGGATCGCGAGGAGCTCGAGCAGCTCCAGCTCGAGCGGCTGCAGTCGACGCTGAACCGCGTCTACGCGCACGTACCGTTCTACCGGAAGAAGTTCGATTCGCTGGGGATCTCGCCGGAGGAGATCGGGGCGCTCTCCGACATCGCCCGGCTGCCGTTCACGACGAAGGACGACGTGCGCGCGAATTACCCCTACGGGCTCTTCGCGGTCCCGCTCCGCGAGGTCGTCCGCATCCACGCCTCCTCGGGGACGACGGGGACGGTGGCGGTGGTGGGCTACACGCGGAACGACATCAAGATGTGGAGCAACCTCGTGGCCCGCGTCCTCACCGCCGGAGGCGTGACGAAGGACGACGTCGTGCAAATCTGTTTCGGGTACGGGTTGTTCACCGGGGGGTTCGGCCTGCACTACGGCGCCGAGCGGGTCGGCGCCTCCGTGATCCCCGCCTCCATCGGGAACACCGCGCGCCAGATCCAGATCATGAAGGACTTCAAGACGACGGCGCTCGTGTCCACCCCTTCGTACGCGATGCGGATCGCCAACACGATCCGGGAGATGGGGATCTCCGTCTCCGCCCTGTCGCTCAAGTACGGCCTCTTCGGAGCGGAGCCGTGGTCGGAGGGGATGCGCCAGGAGATCCAGGACGCGCTGGGGATCGTCGCCACCGACAATTACGGGCTGTCGGAGGTCCTCGGGCCGGGGGTGTCGGGCGAGTGCAGGGAGCGCAACGGGCTGCACATCCACGAGGACCACTTCCTCGTGGAGGTGGTCGACCCGGAGACGCTCCGGCCCGTTCCGGCCGGCCAGAGGGGGGAGCTCGTCATCACGACGCTCACCAAGGAGGCGTTCCCGATGATCCGCTACCGGACGCGGGACCTGACCCGCCTCCTGCCGGACGCCTGCCCGTGCGGCCGGACGGGAAAGCGGATGAGCCGGGTCGTGGGGCGGACGGACGACATGCTGAAGATCCGGGGCGTGAACGTCTTCCCCTCCCAGATCGAGTCCCTGATCCACGAAATCGAGGGGGGCGGGCCGCAGTACCAGATCGTGATCGACCGGAAGGAGGCGCTGGACGAGGCCACCGTCCTGGTCGAGGCAGACGAGGTGGCCGGCTACGACCGGGAGCGCCGGAAAGGCGGAACGGCGGACACGATCCGGAAACGGCTGGCGCACGAGCTTGGGATCACCGTGGACGTGAAACTCGTCGGGAAGAACACCATCGACCGGTCCGAGGGGAAGCCCAGGCGGGTCATCGACAACAGGAAGTTGTAGCAGGAAGTTGTAGACGGTTTCAAAAGCCCGCGATCACGGATACTATGTGAGACGGGGGTGGGCATGAGCACCGGGACTTTATACGTCGTCGCGACGCCGCTTGGGAACCTGGAGGACATCACCTTCCGCGCCGTGCGCATCCTGAAGGAGACGCCGGTGATCGCCTGCGAGGACACGCGTCGCACGGTGAAGCTGCTGAACCGCTACGAGATCCGCACGCCGATGGTCGTCTTCCACGATTACAACAAGACGCGGGCAGGAGCGGGGATCCTGCGGAGACTCCGGGAAGGGGAGAGCGTGGCGCTGGTGTCCGACGCCGGTACCCCGGCCATCTCGGACCCGGGGTACGAACTGGTGCGGGACGCGGTCGCCGAGGGGATTCCCGTGGAGGTGATCCCCGGTCCGTCGGCCCTGATCTCCGCGCTGGTGGTTTCCGGGTTGCCCACCGACCACTTTACCTTCGAAGGATTCCTCCCCAACCGTTCGCCGCGGCGTCGCAAGGCGCTCGCCGCCCTTTCCCGCGAGACGCGGACGATGATCTTCTACGAGTCCCCCCAGCGCCTCGGCGGGTTCCTTGCGGACGCGGTGGAGGAGTTCGGGGAGCGGCGGGCCTGCATCGTGCGGGAGTTGACGAAGGTGCACGAGGAGATCCTGCGCGGCACGTTGCCGGAGCTCGCCGGGGAAATCGGGGGACGGGCGAGCGTCCTCGGCGAAATCACCGTGGTCGTCGCCGGCGCGCCGAAGACGGTGGAACTCTCGGTGGAAGAGATCGTCCGGGCCGCGGTGGAGGACGCCTCCGGGTCCTCCAGGGACCTGTCGAAGGAGATCGCCGAGCGTACCGGGCTGTCGCGGAAGGAAGTCTACGAGGAGATCCTCAGGCAACGATCCCGGTAGGCGTGACCTCGATTCGCGCTGCGTATCGGGGCGTCACTCCGCTCGCTTGGCGCTTCAAACAGCGACGAGCAGCGAGTCGCTGACGTGCGTGACCAGGCTGTGGAACTTCTCCTTCGCCCGCTTGAAGCCCGGGTCGGAGAGGATCTTCTCGAGCGTGGCCAGCGAGTCGAGGTCGACCTGGACCACCCGCTGGGGGGAAGAGCCTCCCAGCATGCTCTTGTACTTCCGGACGCCCTTTACTCCCCTGTACTTCGACCAGATGTTCTTCCCCCGCGATAACGTACCAGGGGGTTCCGGCACCGTCAATCGACGCGCAGCACGATCTTGCCGAACTGCCGCTTCTCCTCGAGGCGGCGAACGGCCTCCCGGGCCTCCGACAGGGGAAAGACCGCGTCGACCACCGGCTTCACCTTCCCGTCCCGGAAGATCTTCAGCATTCCGGCGAACTCCGCGTGCGTCCCCATGGTCGAGCCGTACACGGTCAGCTGGTTCCAGAAGATCCGGCCGAGGTCGGTCTGCGGGTCGGGGCCGGTCGTCGCCCCGCAGGTGAGGAGCCGCCCCCCCTTGGCCGCGGCGGCGATCGACTGCTTCCACGTCGCCTTTCCCACCGAGTCGAGGACGATATCGACGCCGCGTTTTCCCGTGAGCTTGCGGACCTCCCTCGCGAAGTCGGTCTTGCCGTGGTCGATCCCGCCATCCGCTCCGAGCGACTTCGCCCGGTCGAGTTTCTCCGGGCTCCCCGAGGTGACGAAGACGGTGAGGCCGAGGAGCTTCGAGATCTGGAGTGCGGCCACCGCGACGCCGCCGCCGATGCCGACGATCAGGAGCGACTCGCCCGGCTTGACACGCGCCTTGGTCACGAGCATCCGCCAGGCGGTGAGGAAGGTCAGCGGAAACGCGGCCGCCTCTTCCCAGGAAAGGCCCGCCGGCTTCGGGTAAGCGTTCACCGCGGGGGCGACGACGTATTCGGCGAACGTTCCGGCGACGTGCTCCCCCAGTAGATGGAAGGAGACGCAGAGGGAGTGTTCCCCCGAAAGGCAGAACTCGCACTCACCGCAGTTGATCCCCGGGTTGAGGACCACTTCGTCCCCGGCCTTCACCCGGGTGACCCCCCCGCCCACCGAATCGACCACTCCCGCCCCGTCCGATCCCATCACGTGGGGGAGGGCCACCGGGATGCCGGGCATGCCGTTGCGGACGAAGATGTCGAGGTGGTTTAACGCGCCCGCCTTGATCCTCAGGCGCACCTGCCCCGGTCCGGCGACCGGTTCCGGCAGGTCCCCGTGCTCGACTCGATCGAGCCCGCCGTGTTCGCGGAAAAATGCCGCTTTCATGGATCGCCTCCTTGTCGGATGGGATCGGGTTATGTCTGCGGGGAGTGCTTGCGGAGTTTCCGGTAGAGGATCTCGGAAGGGATGTCCGACGCGTCGACCATCGTTCCCTGCTTCTTCTTCCCCGCTACGGCGCGGACGAAGTCGCGCAACTCCCGGGCGTTCCCGGGCCACTCGTAGGTCTCGAGGGAGGACAGCGCGGAGGAGGTGAACCCCCGGAGCGCCTTCTTCCGCTCCCGGTTCGCCTCCTGCAGGAAATGGTGCAGCAGGAGCGGCACGTCCCCGAGGTGCTCCCTCAGCGCGGGGATGCGCACGATCCCCGGTTCCAGCGCCTTGAGCAGCGACGGCGGGACGTTCCCCCGCCGGGAAAGCTCCTCGAAGGGGAGAGCGGTGGAAGCGATGAGCCGGATATCCAGCCGGATCTCTTCCGTTCCGACGCCCGGAACGATCGTCTTGTCGGCAAGGAAACGGTCCATCCGCTCGAGGACCTCCCCGCCCGCTTCGGCGAAGTCGGCGAGGTAGAGCGTGCCGTGGTTCGCCAGCTCCATCTTTCCAGGGCCCGGGTGGAGAGCGGTGGTGCGTTCGCCGGTGGCGCACGGGTTTCCGAACAGCTCCTCCATGAGCGCGTTTTTCGCAACGCCCGAACAGTGGACCGGGACGCACAGCTCCGAGGACCGCCGGCTGTTGAAGTGGACGAAGCGGGCGAAGAATCCTCGCCCGGTGCCGCGTTCCCCTACGAGCAGCACGGGGTCGTCCACGTCCGCGATCCCCTGGAGGGTGGCGATCAGCCTCAGGACGGCCTCGCTGTCCCCGACGACGGACTGGACATGGTGTGCGGCGCGGATTTCCGATTTCAGGAACCGGTTCTCCCGCTGCAACTGCCCCTGGGAGTACGCCTTCTCGACGAGGTTCACCACCTCCTCGCCCTTCAGCGGCTTCATGATGTAGTGGAACGCGCCGTTGCGCATCGCCTCGATGGCGGTGTCCGCGGTGGCGTACCCCGTCATGAGGATCACCTCGACATCGGGGTGGATCTCCTTGGCGGCCCGCAGCAGGTCGATTCCACTGTCCCCGGGCATGACAAGGTCGGTCAGGATCACGTCGAAACGGCCCCGGTCCAGCTGGTCGATCCCGTCGGTCCCGGACTGCGCCTCGGTCACGTCCCAGCCCTTCTCCCGAAGGATCGTGGAGAGGAGGGAGACGATCATCGGCTCGTCGTCGACGACGAGAACCCGCTTCAAGGGATTCGTCCGGGTCATTTCAAGGTTTCCTCCTGCGAACGACCCAGAAGATGGCGCCCGCGCCGGCGATGAGGATGACGACCAGGGAGGCCACCTCGAGGCCCCGGTAGCGGGAACGGCTCATCTTTTCGGCGGCGGCGCGGTCTTCGTACGAGCCCGTCATCCCGTTGTCCGTCACGGCGGAGGATGGGACGGCGAAGACCAGGAACACCGCGAGAAGGAGGGCGGGAAGGCGGAATCGTTCCATTGGTTGTTTTATACCACGAATCGCAGGGATGCGCCGCAGGCGGCGCACCGGTTCCCGGACAGGCCGCGGGCGTCGGTGCGGTACGCTTCCCGGCGAACGACCGTGGCATGGCACTCCGGGCATATCGTGTCCTCCGCCCCCGGCAGGCGGACGTTCCCGACGTAGACGTACGGCAGCCGGTCCCGTGCGATGCGGTACGCGGCGTCGAGCCGGTCCGTCGGTGTCGGAGGCGCCGTGGCGCGATGCTGCGGGAAGTAGCGGGAGATATGAAACGGGATCCCCGGGTCCGTCTCCGCGATGAAATCGACCACTTTCCGGATCTGCGGGTCGGCATCGTTGTGCCCCGTGTACAGGAGCGTGGTCAACTCGACGTGGGTCGCCTTCGCGGCCTCGCGGATCGTCGCGAGGACCGGTTCGAGGTCTCCGCCGCAGATCCGGCGATAGAAGGCGGGGTCCATCGATTTGAGATCGATGTTCATCGCGTCCACGTAGGGGAGGAGTTCGGCGAGCGGCTCCGGGGTCACGTACCCGTTGGTGACCAGCACGTTCTTCATCCCGGCCTCGCGGAACGCCTTCGAACATTCGAGGACGAACTCGAACTGGATCAAGGGCTCGTTGTAGGTATAGGCGATCCCCACCGATTTCTCGCGGCGCGCCGACCGGATCAGTTCCTCGATCCCGACCTCTTCGAGGGGGACCTGCCGGAGGACCAGGTGGTAGTTCTGGCAGAACTCGCAACGGAAGTTGCACCCGACCGAGCCGATGGAGAGGATGGGCGCGCCGGGATGGAAGTGGAACAGCGGCTTCTTCTCGATGGGATCCACCGACACGGCCGCGACCTTCCCGTAGGTCGTGGCGTACAGTGTTCCTCCGCGGTTCTCCCGGACGCCGCAGATCCCGCTCTTTCCCGGTGCGATCCGGCACCGGTGAGGGCACAGCCCGCACCGCGCCGCATCTCCTTCCGCGACCCAGTACGCTGCGATCTTGCCGTCAGTAGCGGATTTCGAAACCATGGAACACCTCCCCCGTCTGTCGCCAGGTGACGACGATTTCGACGACGGCCGCTCCGGGAGGGCCGGTCCGCATGAAATCGATGACGCTCTCCACCGCGGCGCGCTCCCCCTGGAGGAGCGCCTCCACCCGCCGGTCGGGAAGATTGCGCACCCACCCGCGGACCCCCGCGTCGCCGGCCGCGCGCTGCGTGTTCCCGCGGAACCAGACCCCCTGCACGCGTCCCGAGACGACCACGTGCGCCTCGGCGATACCGGCCATCGCCTACTCCTTCCCGCCCAGCATCGCGAGAAACTCCTCTTCCGTGAGAACCGGGATCCCCATCGCCGAGGCCTTCGCCAGCTTTCCGCCGGCGTCCGCTCCCGCCACCAGGAAGTCCACCTCCCGGCGGATCCCCGTCGCGACGGTCCCCCCCTCTCTCCGGACCAGCTCGGCGGCCCGCGCGCGCGGCATCGACAGGGTCCCGGTGAACAGGAAGGTCTTGCCCGATCCCTTTCCCGCCGGCGTCGTCGGGGGGAGGGGGGTCACCTCCCGGAGCAGCCGGTCCAAGGCCCTTGCGCGCTCCGGCGCGTCGAATGCGTCCCGCAGGCTGCGCGCCACCTCGGGCCCCACCTCGCGAATCTTCGTCAGATCCTCCATGGGGGCGTTCCGCAGCGATCCGATGGAACCGAAGTGGCGGGCCAGCACCTCCGCCATGTGTTCGCCCACATGCTGGATCCCCAGCGCGTAGAGGAAGCGGGAGAAGGGGATGCGCCGGCTCCGGTCGATCGCCCGGACCAGGTTGTCGGCGGACTTCTTCCCGAGCCGCTCCATCGCCGCCAGCGTCTCCCGTTCGAGCCGGTACAGGTCGGCCGGCTCGGTCACCAGCCCCTGGTCCACCAGTGCGGAGACGATCTTCGTACCCATCCCCTCGATGTCCATCGCGTTCTTCGCGACGAAGTGGCTCAGCGCCTCCTTGCGCTTCGCGACACAGCCGTCCCCGGTGCAGCGGTGGGCGGCCTCGCCGGGGACCCGCTCCACGGGGGCGCCGCAGATCGGGCACCGGTCCGGCATGCGGAACTTCGAGCCTCGCCCCGGTGCGTCATGGGCCGCGGAAAGGGACTCCACCACCTCCGGGATCACGTCCCCGGCCCGCTGCACGAGGACCCGGTCGCCCACCCGGATGTCCTTGGCGTCGATCATATCCTGGTTGTGCAGCGTGGCGCGACGCACCGTAACGCCGCGCACCACGACGGGGGACAGGAGGGCCACCGGGGTAACCGTCCCCGTCCTTCCGACGCTGACGACGATGTCCTCCACCGTGGTCTCCGCCCGGTCCGGGGAGAACTTCGCCGCGACGGCCCACCGGGGGGAGCGGGAGATCTCTCCGAGTTCCCGCTGGAGCGCGGTGTCGTCCACCTTCACCACGACCCCGTCGATCTCGTACGGAAGCGACTCCTTCACCTCTCCCATTTCCCGGTAGAAGACGACGACCTCCGCGATGGTCCGGCAGCGCCTGCTGCCGTTCCAGTTGACGGGAAGGCCCAGCCCGGACAGGCGGGACAGCTCCTCCCAGTGGGAGGAGAAGCGCGCTCCTTCGATCCTCCCGGCGCCGTAGACCCAAAGTTTCAGGCGGCGGCTCGCGGTCACCTTGGGGTCGAGCTGCCGGACCGATCCCGCGGCGGCGTTCCGCGGATTGGCGAAGACGGGCTCCCCCGCGCGCTCCCGCCCCCGATTGAGCGCGGCGAGGTCCCTCTTCTCCATGTACACTTCCCCGCGCGCCGTAAGGAGGGCCGGTGCCGGCCCGCCTCCTTCCGCCGGGTTCCGGGGCACGGAAAGCGGAACGTCCGGGATCGTCCGCAGGTTCGCGGTCACGTCCTCCCCCCGGATGCCGTCTCCCCGCGTGGCGCCCCGGGTGTACCGCCCCCCCTCGTAGGCGAGCTCCACCGCGAGGCCGTCGATCTTCACCTCCGCGACGTACCCCGAGCGGTCCAGGGCATCGCCTGGAACGGCGCGCCCCGCGAGGAACCGCCGGACGCGGGCGTCGAACTCGTGAAGATCCTCTTCGGAGAAGGCGTTCTGCAGGGAGAGCATCGGGACGTCCCGGACGACGGTCCCGAACGCCGCAACCGGCTCCGCGCCCACCCGCATGGTCGGCGAATCGGGATCGGACAGATCCGGATGCGCCTCCTCGAGCCGCTGGAGCTCCCGGAAAAGGGCATCGTACTCGGCGTCGGAGATTTCCGGGGCGTCGTCCCGGTAATACCGGTCGTTGTGATAGCGGATGAGCCGCCGCAATTCCTCGACCCGGCCCCTGGCGGATCTGTCGCGCACCCGACCTCCGGTTGCGGCGCGGCGCGCCGCGGGCGAAAGATGTGCAACCCGTACGGCTCCGATTATACAATGGACGAAACGGGGAATCCCGGTGGCCGGGGGGCCGCGCGGGGGTGCCGAGGCGGAGGAGAAGAAAGGGCAGTACGCTGGAGCTGAACGCTACCTTTCCTCGAGCGCGGCGATCCCCGGAAGGTGCTTCCCCTCGAGCAGTTCGAGGAAGGCGCCGCCCCCCGTGGAGACGTACGACATCCGCGAGAAGAGTCCCGCCTTGTGAAGGGCGGTGTCGGTGTCCCCGCCGCCCACGATCGTGATCGCGTCGCTCTCGGCCAACGCCCGCATCACCGCCAGGGTTCCCGCCCCGAACGGCGCGGTTTCGAACACTCCCATCGGGCCGTTCCACACGATCGTCTTCGCGTCCTGCAGCGCCTCCCGGAACAGGATCCCGGTCGCCGGGCCGATGTCGAGCGCCATCATCCCCTCGGGGATCTCCTGCGACGGAACGGTCCGGCTCGGGACGGATGCCTCCAGCCGCTCGGCCACCACGACGTCCACGGGGAGGTAAAGCCGGACCTTCCGGGACGCCGCCCCCGCGAGGACCCGCTTCGCCGTCTCGACCATCTCCGCCTCGTAGAGCGATTTCCCGACGCCGTATCCCAGCGCGGCGAAGAAGGTGTTCGCCATCGCCCCGCCGATCAGGATCTTGTCCACCTTGCCGAGGACGTTGTCGATCGCCTCGATCTTTCCGGAGATCTTCGCTCCGCCGAAGATCGCCGCCAGCGGCCGGGCGGGGGAGAGCAGCGCCTTCTCGAAGTAGGCGATCTCGTTCTTCATCAGGAGACCCGCCGCGCGCTCCTTTACGAAGCGGAGGATCGCCACGTTGGAGGCATGGCCGCGGTGCGCCGTGGCGAAGGCGTCGTTGACGTAGACGTCGCAGAGCGCCGCGAGCCGTTTCCCGATCCCCTCGTCGTTCTTCTCCTCCCCGGCGTGGAAGCGGACGTTCTCGAGGAGCAGGACGTCCCCGGGCTTCATCGCGGCCACCGCCTTCTCCGCCGGCTCGCCAAGGCAGTCCGTCGCGAACGCGACCGGCCTCCCGAGGAGCTGCGACAGGCGAGGCGCGACCGGCGCCAGGCTCATCTCCGGCACCCGTTTCCCCTTGGGGCGCCCGAGGTGGGAGAGCAGGATCGTCCTCGCCCCCTGCTCGACCGCATGCCGGATGGTCGGGAGCGCCGCCTGGAGCCGGGTGTCGTCGGTCACGTTCCCGGCCTTGTCCATCGGCACGTTGAAATCGACGCGGATAAGCGTCCTTTTCCCGGACAGGTCCAGCTGGTCGACGGTGCGGATCTTCATCTCTCCTCCCTCCTTGGGTCGGCGCTCGATGACCGTACGGTTGGAATAGTACCAAAATATTCCGATTCCGGGCTCGTGCCCCCTCGGCATCTCTCACCGGGGGTACCCCACCGGCGCGGAGCTCGTACTGGGGCGCCCTCCGCACCGTTTGGGTCCTCCCGTCGCAGGACAATTGGGGGGGCTACCACCGCAGCAGGCCCATCACGACCTCGAGGGCGATGAGGAGGATGATGATCAGCTCGAGCGTCTCCGACCGCGCCGCCTGGGCCTGGTGGTTCAGCACGCTGTAGATCTCCGTGAGCGTGGAGAGCTGGTCGCGCACCGTTCCCTCGTGCTTCTCCGCCCCGACCTTCCGGCGCGCCTCCTCGTATACCCGCGCGAGGTAGGCGTCCCCCACCAGCTTCAGCGCGTTATAGATCCGCTCCCGGACCAGGGAGATGTCGGTGCGGATCGTGGAGAGCTTGCGCAGCGGCTTCTCGTACGGGTCGTGCAGAACATGGAAGAGCCGCCGGCGCGGGAGCAGTTCCTCGGTCATCCCGTCGATCGCATCGTGGAGGAGGCGGTCGAAGTAGCGCAGCTCGAGCAACTGGACGTTCAGGAATTCGAGCACTTCCGCCGTGTCCTGGAACTTCGGGTCGTACACGAAGGCGGCGTTCCACTCGGCGAGGAACAGGTCGTTGTCGAAGTAGCGGATCGGGGAACGGACGATCTCCGCGATCGCCGTTTCGCTCAGGTCCCCCCGTTCGAGGGTCAACAGGCACGCGATGTCCCTGGGGATGCGGGCGAGCGCCTCGGTGCCGGTCATGCCGGGGGAGAAGCTTCCCACGTGCCACAGGGAATACTCCTCGACGAGCTCCGCGAACATCGGGCGGGATACCGCGGGGCGGATCCGTTCGAACACGCGCAGCGCCGCTTCCCGGGCCGGCTTCTCCAATCCCCCCTCCGTGGAAAGTGCGTGCGCCGCCTCCGTGAACGCCTCCCACGGGAGGTCGCGGACGGGCAGGGTGAGCGTGACGGAGAGGGCTCCGAAGTCGAAGATCTTCACGGCCGCGTCGAGCGAACAGGAGTTGCCGGAAACGGTCGCGGAAACCTTCCCGGCGGGGACGACGAGCGGCTTGGGGCGATACTGCAGGTACGGGGGAGCGGGCCGCAGGCCCGCGATTCCGGGGGACTCGGAGGCCTCGCACAAGGGACGGGCCGCATCCAGCGCGATCTCGAACCCCGCGTCGTAGGCGTAGAAGAAGAACAGGTGTCCCGATACCACGCGGATCCCGGTCACGACGATCCTCCGATCAGCGACGGAAAGAGGTTGTACAGGAAGTGGACGGCCGTGGGGACGTAGACGTTCCCGGATCTCTTTCTTCCCCAGCCGAGGAGGAGCCCGGGGAAGAAGGTCAGCGCCCGGAAAGGGGACGGGGCGATCACGATGTGACCCACGGCGAAGAGCAGGGCGACGGGCACCACCGGCTCCCGTCCCGCCTCCACGAAGGCGTCGTGGAGGTACCCCCGGAAGAAGACCTCCTCGGGCAAGGCGACCAGCAGCAACTGGTGGGCGGCCGCCGCCGCCGTAAGGGGAAAGGCCCCCCGGAACGGGGAGAGCGCCGGGGGAAGGGGAAGCTGCAGGTACAGGAAGAAGGCGAGCGCGCCGGCGACGGCGAGCAGCGCGATGACCGCGATGCTTTTCCCGGGGCCCGTCCCGCGGGCCCATGAGGGGAAGCCGCGCCGCCAGTACCGGGGCAGGGGGGCGTACAGGAACAGGACCGCGGCGAGGAGCGACGGGGGGAGAAAAGGCGACGCGGGCAGGGAGAAGGAGAAACGCACCGCGGCGATCACGGCGACGAAGACCAGCAACGGTTTCGCGGGGAACGGTTTCCGGTCGGCCACGGTTCCCCCTTTACTCCGCAGGCCGGATCCGGCGGAACAGGTCGGGGAACCGTTCGACGGCGAAGTCGGGAGGATGCTCGGCGAACCCCGACGCTCCCAATCCGTAGGTGACGCCGCAGGTGACGGTGCCTGCAGCCCTTCCCGCGAGCACGTCGTTCCGGGAATCACCGATCATCATCGCCTCCGCCGCTTCCACCCCCTCCTGCCGGAGGATGTGGAGAAGCCCCTCCGGGTGGGGCTTCTTGTTGTCGAAGCTGTCCCCACCGCGCACGTCATGGAAGTGCCCGGACAGGGAGAGCCCCGAAAGGATCGCCTCCGTCATCGCCAGCGGCTTGTTCGTCAGCACCGCCATCCGGTACATCCCGGACCACTTCCTCAGCGCCTCGACCACCCCCGGATACGCGCGGGTGGTGTCGAGCAGATGCCTGCCGTAGTACGCGAGGAACCGGTCCAGGACCTCCTGGAGCAGGTCGGGTTTTTCCGGCGGAAGGGCCCGACGGATCAGCGCCGACGCGCCGTCCCCAACGTACGAATAGATCATCGGGTGCGGGAGCGGAGGGAGGTCGAACGACTCGAGCGCCACGTTTACGGCGACCGCCAGATCCTCCTTCGAATCCACCAGCGTCCCGTCCAGGTCGAAGACCAGGAGCCGCAGCGCGTATTCCATTACGTCATTGTAATGAAAATCGATCGATTGTGGGCGGAGGCTGTAAACCGGGAAGGCACGCGAAGGTTGACAGCCTGCGCCCTTTGCAAGGAGAATGAAACCCGTCGATTTTCCTGGGGGAGTTGGTCCATGGAGAAGTTCTGGGAGCGTGTCCGCGCGCGGTCGGTCTCGGGCGAGGGTATCGGGAGGGAGGATGCCCTTGCGGTGCTTTCCCTCCGGAACGACGCCATATGGCGTCTGCTCGACGTGACCGAGACGGTCCGCCGCCGGTTCAAGGGGGACGGGATCCGCCTCTGCGCCATCGTCAACGCGAAGTCGGGGCACTGCTCGGAGGACTGCTCCTTCTGCGCCCAGTCCCGCCGTTCCTCCGCCGCGATCGCAAAGCACCCCCTCCTGTCCGGGGAGGAGATTTTCCGGGAAGCGGAGGGGGCGAAAGAGCGCGGGGCACGGGAATTTTCCATCGTCGCCTCCGGCCTCGCGATGCGGAACAAGGAGGAGTTGACCTGCATCGGTGATGCGGTGGAGCGGATCCGGACGGAGCTCGGGCTGGAAACGTGCGTGAGCCTGGGGACCCTCTCCCCGCCGGACGTGGAGTACCTCCTCTCGCGGGGGTTGCGCTCCGTCCACCACAACCTGGAGACCTCCCGCTCCTTCTTCCCGAAGGTGTGCACCACCCACGACTACGAAGAAGACGTGGCGGCGGTGCGCGCCGCGAAGGCGGCGGGAGCGTGGGTCTGCTGCGGCGGGATCTTCGGGCTGGGGGAATCCCCGGAAGACCGCGTGGAGCTGGCCTTGACGCTGCGCGACCTCCAGGTGGACTCCATCCCCGTCAACTTCCTGAACCCCGTCCCCGGAACGCCGCTCGAAGGGCGCAGGGAACTGACCCCCATGGACGGCCTCCGGATCATCGCCATGCTGCGCCTGACGAACCCGACCCGGGAGATCATTGTCTGCGGGGGGCGGGAGGCGAACCTGCGCGATCTGCAGGCGTTGATGTTCGCCGCCGGGGCGACGGGGACGATGGTGGGGAACTACCTGACGACGGCGGGGCGCCCGGCGACGGAGGACCTCCATATGCTGCGGGACCTCGGGCTCACCCCGCGTTCCTGACCCCGGAACCGGACCCCGGAACCGGACCCCAGAACCGGACCCCAGAACCGGGACGTTCCTAGAACTCCCACAGATCCGGGACAGAGATAGTTTCTACCACCACCATAAAGTAGCGTTCAACTCTGTCCCTCTTTTGGGGGAGTTCTAGGAACGTCCCGGTTCTGGGGTTTTGGTTCCGGGGTTTTTCTTCCCGCGGCGACTCCCAGGACGACGAGGTAGGATACGAAGTAGAGCCCCAGCAGCGGCATCACCATGAGGGCCATGTTGTAGATGTCGGGCGTGGGGGTGATGACCGCGGCGATGACCGTGCACGCCAGCAAGGCATGCCGCCACCGGTCCTGGAAGAATTGGGGCTTCAGCCACCCGAGCTTCGCGAGAAAGAAAGAGACCAGCGGCGCCTCGAAGGAGAGGCCGAGGGCGATCAGCATCGTACCGCAAAAGGAGATGAACTTCTTCGCGGAGATGAGCGCCCGCACGTTGGGGGTCTCGAATCCCACGAGGAAACCGATCCCGGCCGGCAGCAGCAGGAAGTAGCCGAGGGAGATTCCGCATGCGAAGAGCACGGTCGCCGTCGCGATGACGGGACCGCCCCACCGCCGGAACGAAGGGACCTGGGGTAGAACGAGCCGTCGCCACAACAGGTACCCCGTAACCGGCAGCATCAGCACGAAGGCGCAGTACAAGGAGAGGGACGCAAGGGCGATGAATCCCTCCTCCGGGGAGTAGGAGACGAGCTTTTTCCCCAGGAGGCGCACCAGCACCAGCAGCACCCGCTCCGAGAAGGCGAAGCAGAAGGCGGCGAGGGCGAGGAACAGGACGGCGCACACCGCGATCCCCTTACGGGCCTTTTCGACCCCGGAGATGATCGCGGTGAACCTGTTTTCCACCCGTCAGGATTCCCTTCGTCGGCCCGAGTCCGTTCGCCTTGCGGGACCATCTTACCGCAGGGAACCGTTACCGAGGAAAGGAGACTCCCCGTGCCGAGGTTCGACGCCGACTACGTGCCCCGCTCCGCGATGGCGATTTACGCCCACCCCGACGACATCGAGTTCACCGTCGCCGGGACGGTTGCGAAATGGGCGCAGGCGGGTTGCGAGGTGACCTTCGTCCTCATCACGAGCGGAAACTCCGGGACGCACGACCGGAAGTTCACTCGAAAGAGCCTCGCGCGGGTGCGGGAACGGGAGGAGCGGGAATCGGCCCGGATCCTCGGCGCCGCCCGGGTCGTCTTCTTGCGTCACGGCGACTGCGAGCTCGTCCCGACCCTCGCGCTGCGGAAGGAGTTGGTCCGCCGGATCCGCCGACACCGCCCCGAGGTCGTGCTGTGCAACGATCCCCAGGCCCTCTTCTTCGGCGACCGGTATATCAACCACCCGGACCACCTCGCGGCGGGGAAAGGGGCGCTCGAAGCGGTCTTCCCCTGCGCCGAGATGGAGCTCCTGTGGCCCGGGGCGGGGCCCGTCCACAAGGTCCACGCCGTCTACGTCAGCTCCACTCCCTCCCCGAACACCTGGATCGACGTCACGGAAACGATCGACGTGAAGATCGCGGCGCTATCGGCGCACCGGAGCCAGCTGGGGGACCGGGACATCTCTCCGAGGATCCACGGGTGGGCGATGGACGAGGCGCGCCGTGCTCCCGCGCGGACCGTCGCCGGGAGGAGGAGCACGGCCCGCCCGAAGTACGCGGAGGCGTTCCGCGTCATGCGGCTCCTGCGCGAGGAGGCGTGACGAGTCGACACGGTGCGGAGGGCGCCCCAGTACGAGCTCCGCGCTGCCGGGGTACCCCCAGTGAGAGATGCCGAGGGGGCACGAGCCCGGAAGCACCAATGATCGAATGGATTACTCCGTCACGCGGTGCTTGAGGTGCCGGCGGACGTACCAGACGACTCCCGCGAGCAGCACCGCCCCGATCAGCAGGTCGAACCGGTGGAAATATTCCCGAAGCGTCGGCCACTTCTCCCCCAGCACCATCCCGAGATACGCCAGCCCGAGGCACCACGGAAACGACCCTGCGAAGGTGTAGAGGATGAACCGCTTCATGTCCATCCGCGCGACCCCTGCGGGAAAGGCGATGAAGGTGCGGACCACGGGAAGCAGGCGCGCGAGGAACACCGTCGCCTCGCCGTGGCGGCCGAACCACCGGTCGGCCAGGTCGAGGTCCTGGCGGGACATGAGGATGTACTTCCCGTACTTCTCGATGAGGGGGCGGCCGCCGTACATTCCGAGGTAATACGCCGGAATCGAGCCGACCACGCAGCCGAAGGCGCCTGCCAGCGACACCCCCCAGAGGGTGTGCACCCCCTTGTACACGAGGTACCCGGAGAACGGCATGATCACTTCCGACGGAAGGGGAATGCACGCCGACTCGATCGCCATCAGCAGGACGATCCCCGGCAGCCCGAGGGAGGAGATGACGAATATGACGAAGCCCGCAAGGGCTTCGAGGATGTTCGTTACCAAGGCCCCTGCCTCACGGGTTCGCGGCGAAGCGGAAGGGGCGCGGGGAGACCGCCCTTACAGCTTCTTCCCCCCGATGATGCGGACGAGCCTGGCCTTCCGGGTTGTCATGGCCGCACTCCTCCGATCCTGGTTTCCCGTATGCGCCGATTCTACCGCACCGACGGGGAAAGGCAAGGGAAACGGCGGCGCAAGGATAAATAATGATCGATCCTCTCCGGCGTCCGCCGTACACTGGAACGGCAGGGTCAGATCCCCTCGCGAAAGGACGTCACCGATGATCCGGGACCCGGTCGTCCTGCTCCAGAACCTTGTGCTCTCGCTCTCCGACGCCCTCGACCTCGTGCACCTGGTCGCCGTGGACCACCAGCAGCGGGTGGCGTACATGGCGCTGCGCCTCGCCTTGCAGGCGGAGTGGCCCCCCGGGGAGCGGACCGACCTCCTCTACGCCGCAGCCTTGCACGACATCGGCATCCTGTCGGTGGAGGAGCGGGTCGGCATCCTGCAAGGGGATCTGGAGGATACGGACCGGCACGCCCGGTTGGGGGGAAGCCTGCTCTCCCGGTTCGACCCGTTCCGAAGGGCCGCCGGGATCGTCGGGTTTCACCACAAGGAGTGGGACGCCACGGACGGATGGGACGGGGTGCCCGATCCGGTCCGCCGGTCGGCGAACGCGATCAACCTGGCGGATTTCGTGGAGAGGCGGATCCGTCGGGACGCCGGCATCCTCGGGCAGGTGCCGGGAATCGTCGCCGCGGTGGACGACCTCCGGGGGAAACAGATCTCCGCGGAGCTGGTGGACGCCTTCCACAAACTCGCCGGCGTGGAGTCGTTCTGGCTGGACGCGGTCTCTCCGCACGTCGACACCGTCATCGCGGGGATGGTGGATTGGCCCCGGGTGATCCTCGGGATGGACGGCCTGGAGCAGATCGGCCGGATCCTCTCCCGCATCGTCGACTATCGGAGCGCCTACACGGCCACCCACTCCGGCGGGGTGGCGGCTTCCGCATCCGTACTCGCCCGAAGGCTTCTGTTCGAGGAGCGGGAGTGCCGCCTCGTCCGGATCGCCGGCCTGCTCCACGACCTGGGGAAGGTGGCGGTTCCCAACGCCATCCTCGAGAAGGCCGGCCGCCTTTCCTCCTGGGAGTTCGATGTGATCCGGGGGCACGCCTACCACACCTTCCGGATCCTGTCCGCCATCGGCGGGTTCGAGGAGATCACCCAGTGGGCTGCGTTCCATCATGAGCGGATGGACGGGAACGGATACCCGTTCCATCACAAGGGGGATGCGCTCCCCCTCGGCTCCCGGATCCTCGCCGTGGCCGACGTCTTCACGGCGCTGATCGAGAACCGGCCCTACCGGAACGGGATGGGGCGGGAGGAGACGACCGCGATCCTTCGGGGGTTCGCGTCGGACGGCGCGCTGGACGGCAGGATCGTCACCGCGCTGGTGGACGGGTACGACGCGATCGACCGGGAGCGGAGGGAGGCGCAGGAAGTGTACGCGGAGGAGTTCCCGCGGCGGGACGAGGGCGACGAAGGCGAGGGCGGGGGAATCCGTCCGTCCCCCTGATCAGCCCACGGTGATGAACGGCGGGCCGATGGAGAGGGTCGGCTGGGCGTCCCCGACGGGCACCCCCTGGCCGTCCTTTCCGCATGTGCCGATGCCGAACCCGAGGTCCGATCCCACGCGGTCGATCATCGTGAGCACCTCGGGGCCGTTGCCGGTGATCGTCGCTCCGCGCACGGGTTCCCCGCGCTTTCCGCCTTCGATCCGGTACCCCTCCGCCACCTCGAACATGAAGTCGCCGGTGACGGTGTTCACCTGGCCGCCCCCCATCTTGACGACGAGCAGACCCCGGTCGGTCCCGGACAGGATCTCCTCCGGCGGCGTGCCCCCCGGCAGGAGGAGCGTGTTCGTCATCCGGGGGATCGGTTTGTGCCGGTACGACTCCCGCCGGCCGTTTCCGGTGGAGGCGACGCCGTCCTTCCGCGCGGACAGGCGGTCGTGGAGGAATCCCGTAAGTATCCCGCGGTCCACCAGCAACGTCCGTTGTCCGGGCGTCCCTTCGTCGTCCATCCCGTACGAACCGCGTTTTCCGGGCAGGGTGGCGTCGTCGGCGATGGAGACCAGCGGACTCCCGACCCGCTCTCCCATCTTGTCCTTGTAGACCGACATCCCCCGCCGGGCGAGGTCCGCCTCCAGGCCGTGGCCGATCGCCTCGTGGACCATCGTCCCCCCCGCCTCGGAAAAGAGAACGACCGGCATCCGGCCGCCGGGGAGCTTCGCGGCATGGAGCGCGCGTACCGCCCGTCCCGCGGCCTTCCGCGCCAGGCCCTCCGGAACCCCGCCGTCGAGGAACTCGAGGCCTTCCGTCCCCCCCGCCGATTCATGCCCCATCGTGAGCCCGGCGTCGTTCCCCGCCACGGCCTGGACGGAGAGGACGCCGTACGTCTGTTCCTCGCGGGCGAAGACCCCGGGGTGGGCGGCCACCTCGACCAGGCGCATCGACTCCGAGTACGTGGCGCGGACTTGCCGCACCTCCCGGGAGAAATCCCTTGCGATCCGGTCGACCTCCCGCACCAGCGCGGTTTTCTCGCCGACCCCCCGCCCTGCCGGGGGCACACGGACGACAGTGGGCCCGCGGATCGCCCGCGCCGACGCGGGAAGCGCCGCCGGGACGCCGTCCCCGTCCGCGTACCGGGCGAGGCCGTTCGAAAGGGCGAGCAGCGCGTCGGCGGACCGGTCGTTCGTGTAGGCGTAATACGTTTTCCCGCGGAACAGGAGGCGAACTCCGACTCCGGCGTCGGTTCCCGAAACCACCCGCTCGATGCGGCCATCCTCCAAGAGGACCGTGAGGGACCGGACCTCCTCGAAGAACAGTTCCCCGTGCTCCCCGCCGCGGGACAGGAGCGCGGAGAGGATTCTCCGTACGGGCAGGTCGGAGAGCGCGGCGGCTTTTGACAAGGGTCCTCCTCGCGGTTTCCCGGGTGGAGAGTATATAATACTATTCGCCGATCTATCTCTGGAGGGACGGATGCGAACCATCGCCGCGACGGGGGCCCTGGCCCTCTTTCTTTTATCCGCACCGGCAGGGGCGTTCCACGGGTACGCCAACCCGATGAACGCCCAGATCGGGGCACGGGCCTACAGCCACTTCCTCGCCGGATACCTCGACTTCCGGGAGGGGAACCTCGACGCCGCTCTCGAGTCGTACACGAAAGCTTTGAAGTACGCCGGGGACGAGCCCGACATCCTTTACGAGATCGCCAGCGTCCACGTGAAGAAGGGCCGACTTCCCGAGGCCCGGGCGGCGCTGGAAAAGGCGCTGGCGGGGGACGAGAGCCACACGCGCTCCCGGTACCTGTTGGCCGGGATCCTCGCCGCGTCGGGCGACCGTGAAAAGGCCCTTGCCCAGTACGACCGCGTCTTGAAGGAGGATCCGGAGAACGAGGAGGCGTACCTTCACCTGGCCACCTTGCGCGCGGAACGGGGGGAGTTTTCCCGGGCCGAGGAGGTCCTCGGCGCGTTGATCGCGCGGGATCCCGACTCCTTCCTCGGGCACCATTACCGGGGCCGGGTTCTTGCGGCGCAGAAGAAGTTCACGGAGGCCCTCGCCGACTACGACAAGGCGCTCTCGACCGCTCCCGGCTTCGACGCCGCGCTGCTGGACTCCGGCGCGGTCCTCGAAATCCTCGGGAGGAACGCCGAGGCGGAGGAGCGGTACAGGAAGGCGCTCCACGTCTCCCCGAACAACCCGCTCATCCGGGAGCGCCTCGGGCGGGTCCTGATCCGGGAGAAAAAGATCGACCAGGCCGTGGGCGAGTACGAGGAACTGCGGAAGTTTTCCGCCGACAACCCCGACGTCCGGACGAAGCTGGGACTCCTTTACCTGGATCGCAACCGGTTCGACGAGGCGATCAACGAGTTCAACTTCGTCCTGGCGTCCGATCCCGGAAACGCCCATGTCCGCTTTTTCCTGGGGACGGCGTACGAGGAGAAGGGCGCAGTGAAGGAGGCGGAGGAGGCGTTCCGGAAGGTTCCGGAGGACGCCCCGGTCCACCGGGAGGCGATGCTCCATCTCGCCATGCTCCTCGCGCGGCAGAAAAAGACCGGCGAATCGATCGAAATCGTCCGCAAACTTCGGGAGAAAAACCCCGGCGACGTGGAACTGATGATCGTCCTCGCCGGCCAGCTCGAAGAGGCGAAGCGGTACGACGAGGCGCTGGTCGTGGCCACGGAGGCGATCGGCAAGGCGCCGGAAAATCCCGCCGCGTGGTTCTCCCTCGGGGTGATCGAGGACAAGCTGGGGAAGCTCGACAAGGTGATCGCCGCGATGGAAAAGGTGATCGCCCTCGATCCGAAGCACGCCACCGCGCTCAACTACCTCGGGTACACCTTCGCCGACCGGAACATGAGGTTGGAAGAAGCGGAGAGCCTCATCGAGCGGGCGCTGCAGATCCGCCCCGAGGACGGGTATTTCATCGACAGCCTCGCATGGGTCCACTTCCGGCGGGGCGATTACCCGCGGGCCGAGGAAGGGTTGCGCCGGGCGCTGAAACTTGTCCCCGACGACCCGGTCATCCTCGAGCACCTCGGGGACGCCCTCCAGGCCCAGGGGAAGGAAGAGGAGGCGGCCGCCCGGTTCGAGAAGGCGATCGCCAAGGGGCACGAGAAGCCGGACGAGGTGGGGGCGAAGCTCCATCGACTGCGCAAGGCGGGGCCCGCCGGGAAGTGAACCTCCCGGCGCCGCTGCGGGCCGTCGCGCCCCTCCTGGCCGCTCTTGCGTTTTGCGGGTGCTCCTCGGTGCGGATCCTTCCGGCGGGGCCCGAGGCGGACCGCGCGCATCGGTTTTTCGCCGGCCTCCCGGAAAGGGTGGCCTTTCCCGTCAAGGCGTCGTTTTCCGGAATCGCCGTTCCGTCATCGCGGGATCCCGTTCCCTTCGTTGCGGGGGTTTCCGCCTCCTCCCCGCTGGAGGAAACGGTGGGCTTGTACGACCCCCTCGGCCGGGGGGTGGCGTTCCTGTCCAACGACGGCCGCCGCGTGGCGGTCTCCCGGGGGCCGGCGGCGGACCTTGCGGGATTCCGCGGGGCGGCTCCCGTCGATGCGGGCTCCGTGTCGCTCGGAAGGATCCTCTCCGGGGCTCCCGGATATCCGGTGGAGGAGGCCGAGACGGGGCGGTACGCGGACGGCGCATGGTCGCTCTCCGACGGGAGGCAGACGCTTCGCTCCGACCCGGGGAGGCGGTTCCTCTCCGGCGCGGAGTATCGCCTCCCGGGGATGCGCGTGACGGTCGACTATCCCGGGCGGGAATCCGCGGAACCGCCGGAGCGGATCGTCCTGTCGGTCCGGGGAGTGGAATTCACATTGCGAAGGGACGCCGAATGAACGGACCGCCGTACCGGGCCGCCTTGCCGTCGATCCTGCTGCTGCTCCTGCTCGCATCGTGCAGCGGAGGGAAACCGGAGAGCGCGGGGAAGGGGACGACCGCTCCCGACGTCCCGGCGTACGGCGACGCCATCGTCGAGGGGAGCATCGGGGACGTGAGCGGATTCCTCACCGCGGTCACCTCCGACGCCTCTTCCCACGCGGCGGCCGGCTACGTCTTCAACGGGCTGGTCCGGTACGACAAGGACCTGAAGCTGGAACCGGAGCTCGCCGAGTCCTGGGAGATCTCCCCCGACGGGAAACGGATCACCTTCCACCTCCGGAAAGGGGTGAAGTGGCACGACGGCGCCCCCTTCACCTCCGACGACGTGATGTTCACCTACCGGCGGATGATCGACCCGCGCACGCCGACGGCGTACGGGGAGGATTTCAAGCAGGTGAAGCGCGCCGCCGCGCCCGATCCGCACACCTTCGTGGCGGAGTATGGGAGGCCCTTCGCCCCCGCGCTGGCCTCGTGGGGGATGCATGTCCTCCCGAAGCACCTGCTGGAGAAATTCCCCGACATCTCGAAGAGCCCGTTGAACAAAAAGCCGGTCGGCACCGGCCCGTACCGGTTCGTCGAGTGGAAGACCGGGGAAAAGGTGGTCTTCGACGCCAGCCCCGACTATTTCGAGGGGAAGCCGTACATCGCCCGGGTGATCACGCGCGTCATCCCCGACCAGGCGACGATGTTCCTCGAGCTCAAGTCCGGCGGCGTGGACATCATGACGCTCACGCCGCCGCAATACGTGCGGCAGACCGAAACGGCCGAATTCAAAAAATCGTTCAACAAGTACAAGTACACGGCGTCGGGATACACGTACCTCGGATTCCGCCTTTCCCACCCCTTCTTCAAGGACAAGCGGGTCCGTCAGGCGATCGCGCACGCGGCGGACAAGAAGGCGCTGATCGACGGGGTCCTCCTGGGCCTGGGGCAGGAGGCGATCGGACCGTACAAGCCGGGGACCTGGGCGTACAACCCGAATGTCCGGAAATACCCGCACGACCCTTCGCTGGCGAAGGCGCTGCTCGCCGAGGCGGGGTGGAAGGAGAAGGACGGGGTGCTCGAGAAGGACGGGCAGCCGTTCGAGTTCACGGTGCTCACGAACGCGGGGAACGAGGCGCGCGCGAAGACGGCGGCGATCCTGCAGCAGAACCTGGCCGAGGTAGGGATCCGGATGAAGATCCGGACCGTGGAGTGGGCGGCCTTCATCAACGAGTTCATCGACAAGCGGAAGTTCGACGCCGTCATCCTGGGGTGGAACATCACCCCCGACCCCGACCAGTTCGACATCTGGCACTCCTCCAAGACGGGCCCCAAGGAACTGAATCACGTCGGATTCGCGAACTCCGAGGTGGACCGCCTTCTCGACGAGGGGCGCAGCACCTTCGACCTCGAGAAACGGAAGAAGGCGTACTACCGGATCCAGGAGATCCTGGCCGAGGAGCAGCCGTACGTCTTCCTTTTCGTCCCCGAGGCGCTGCCGGTGGTCCAGAACCGTTTCCGCGGGATCGTGCCGGCCCCGGCCGGCATCACGCACAACTTCATCAAGTGGTACGTCCCGGCGGGGCTCCAGAAGCACCGGGTCCGGCCGTGAAGCGATAGCGATGCTCCGGTACATCGTCCGCCGGCTGGTGGGAGCCGTTCCGATCCTCGTCGGGATCAGCCTCATCTCGTTCCTCATGATGCACATGGCCCCCGGGGGGCCGATCGGCGCGGGAACCGACCTCAACCCGAAGGCGACGGCCGAGTCGCGTGCGCGGCTCAAGGCGTATTACGGCCTCGACCAGCCGCTCCACATCCAGTACGGGCGGTGGCTCGTCCGGATGTCGACGCTGGATTTCGGCGACAGCTTCTCCCCGGACGGGCGGCCGGTGGCGGAGAAGATCAAGGAACGGATCCCGATCACGCTGACGATCAACGTCCTGTCGATGGGGCTCATCTTCCTGGTGGCGATCCCCGTGGGCGTCTACTCGGCGGTGCGCAAGGGGTCCCTCTTCGACCGGATCTCCACCGTCGCCGTCTTCACCGGGTTCGCCATCCCCACGTTCTGGCTCGCCCTGCTGCTGATGATCCTCTTCGGGGTGAAGCTCGGGTGGCTCCCGATCTCGGGGATCTCGTCGCTGGACTACGGATCGCTGGGCCCGTTGGGGAAACTCGCCGACCGGGCGCACCACCTCCTCCTCCCCGTGCTGCTGCTGGGCTTCGGGGGACTGGCGGGGATGTCCCGGTACACCCGCGCGAACATGCTGGAGGTGATCCGGCAGGACTACGTCGCCACCGCCCGGGCGAAGGGGCTCCCCGAGGGGACGGTCGTCTTCCGCCACGCGATGCGCAACGCCCTCCTCCCGGTGATCACGATCCTCGGCCTGTCGGTGCCGGAACTGCTCGGGGGCTCGGTGATCTTCGAGACGATCTTCGCCATCCCGGGGCTGGGACAACTGTTCTACCAGGGGGTGATGTCGCGGGACTACCCCCTGATCATGGGGATCCTGACGATCGGGGCGTTCCTCACGCTCCTCGGCAACCTGCTGGCGGACGTGGGGTACGCCCTCGCCGACCCGCGGATCCGCCAGGGATGAGGCGGGCGTGAACGGAACCCCGGGCATCGGGTGGGACTTCGCGCGGCGGCTTCTCCGCAACCGGCTGGCGGCGGCCGGCGGGGCGGTCATCCTCTTCTTCTTCCTCGTCTCCGCGCTCCCGGGCCTCTTCTCCACGCACGAGCCGAACCGGATCGACATCGTGAACATCCTGCGTCCCCCGTCGGGGGCGCACCCCCTCGGGACGGACGACCTCGGGCGGGACGTCCTCGCACGGGTGGTCCACGGCGCGCGAATCTCCCTTTCCGTAGGTTTCGTGGCCGTCGGTATCGCCATCGCGATCGGCCTGATCGTCGGGCTTCTCGCGGGCTTCTACGGCGGATGGGCGGACGCGGTCCTGATGCGGTTGGTCGACATGATGCTCTGCTTCCCGACCTTCTTCCTCATCCTTTCGGTCATCGCCTTCCTCGAGCCGTCGATCTGGAACATCATGACGGTCATCGGCCTGACCGGCTGGATGGGGGTGGCGCGACTCGTGCGGGCGGAGACCCTGTCGATCAAGGAGCGCGATTTCGTCGCGGCGGCGCGGGCCCAGGGGGCCGGCAGTGCCCGGATCATCTTCCGGCACGTCCTCCCCAACACCCTGGCGCCGATCCTCGTCGCGGCCACGCTCGGAGTCGCCGGGGCGATCCTCACGGAATCGGCGCTGTCGTTCCTCGGGATCGGCGTGCAGCCCCCCACGCCGTCGTGGGGGAACATCCTGACCGCGGGGAAGGACAATATCGAGTACGCGTGGTGGCTCTCCCTCTTCCCCGGGCTCGCGATCCTCGTGACCGTGCTCGGGTACAACCTGCTGGGCGAGGGGATCCGTGACGCCGCGGACCCCCGTCTGAAAGGCCGGTGATGGCGGAGACGCTGCTCGACGTGCGGGGGCTGCGGCTCTCCTTCGCGACGGAGAAGGGGAGCGTGCGCGCCCTTTTCGGCGTCTCTTTTTCGGTCGCTCCCGGGGAGACGGTGGGGCTGGTCGGCGAGTCGGGGTGCGGCAAGACGGTCACGGCGCTGGCGGTACTCCGGCTGCTCCAGTCCCCGCCCGCGATCGTCGAGAGCGGGGAGATCGTCTTCCGGGGAGAGGACCTCCTCGCCCTCCCGGAGAAGCGGATGTGCGGGGTCCGGGGAAAATCGATCTCGATGATCTTCCAGGAGCCGATGTCCTCGCTCAACCCCGTCCTCACCGTGGGGGAGCAGGTCGCCGAGGTGTTCACGGCGCACAATGTGTGCGGCAAGCGCGAAGCCGCGGAGCGCGCGGTCGAATGGCTTCGCAAGGTCCACATGCCCGATCCTTCGCTGCGGGCCCGGGAGTACCCCCACCAGATGAGCGGCGGGATGCGGCAGCGGGCGATGATCGCGATGGCGCTGGCCCTCACGCCTTCGCTCCTCATCGCCGACGAGCCCTCCACGGCGCTCGACGTGACGATCCAGGCGCAGATCCTCTCCCTGCTGCGGGAGCTGCGGGAACGGGAACGGATGGCGGTCCTCCTCATCACCCACGACCTCGGGGTGGTGCACGACTTCGCGGACCGGACGGCGATCATGTACCTCGGACGCATCGTGGAGATCGCGCCGACGCGGGAGCTCTTCGCGGACCCCATCCACCCGTACACGCAGGGGCTGCTCGCGTCGCTGCCGGGGAAACGGACCGGGGAGAAACGGCTGCCGTCGATCCCGGGGACGGTCCCCGACCTGTCCAACGTTCCGCCGGGCTGCCCGTTCGCCGACCGGTGCCCGTTCCGCCGGGAGGCCCTTTCGCGATTCCTCGCCCGGGAGGTCCCCGCGGATCCCCTCGCCGTGTGCGACCGGGAGGATCCGCCCCTGTACGAGTACTCCGGGGGGCACTTCGCTGCGTGCCACCACCAGCGGACCGTCCGGGGAGGGGGTGCGCGATGACCGGCGGGATCTACCGGCCGGAAGAGGACGGCGCGATCCTTTCGCTCGTCAACGTCTACAAGACGTTCCCGGTGCGGAAATCGTTCTTCTCCACGGAGAATCTCCGCGTGCGGGCCGTGGACGGCGTCTCCCTGACGGTTCCGCCGGGAAAGACGCTGGGACTGGTGGGGGAATCCGGGTGCGGGAAGACCACCCTCGCACGCCTGGCGATCCGGCTGCTCGACCCCGACGCGGGGGCGATCCGGTTCGATGGGAAGGAGATCACGCGCATGGAAGGCGAGGCGCTCCGGGTGACCCGGCGGCAGATGCAGATCGTCTTCCAGGATCCGTACTCCTCCCTCAATCCGCGGATGAAGGTGTCCGACATCGTCGGGGAGGGGTGGCTCGTCCACGGGTTGGCCCGCGGGAAGGAGCTGCGGGAGCGGGCCGAACGACTGCTCGTCCGCGTCGGGTTGCCGGCGGATGCGGGAGGGAAATATCCCCACGAGTTCTCCGGCGGACAGCGCCAGCGGATCGGGATCGCCCGGGCGATCGCCCTCTCGCCGAAGCTCGTGGTGGCCGACGAGCCGGTGTCCGCCCTCGACGTCTCCGTGCAGGCCCAGATCCTGAACCTCCTCCGGGACCTCCAGGAGGAGTACGGGATGGCGTACCTGTTCGTCTCCCATGACCTGCGGGTGATCCGTCACGTGAGCGACGATGTGGCGGTGATGTACCTCGGGAAGCTGATGGAGACGGGTCCGGCGGCGGAACTGTTCCACGAGCCGCTTCACCCGTACACCCGCAGCCTGCTGTCGGCTGTTCCGATGCTCGGCGACGCGCCGTCGGAACGGATCGTCCTGTCGGGCGAGATCCCCAGCCCGATCTCCCCGCCGCCCGGGTGCCGCTTCCATACCCGCTGCTTCATGGCGGAGAAGGTGTGCGAGGAGGTCTGCCCGCTCCTGCGCTCCATTGCCCCCGGCCGCTACGCCGCCTGCCACTTCGTGTGACCGCCCTCACGGGATACCCCGCATCGGGTTCACCTTTACGATTTGGCTTTTTCTTGTCCCCTTCCGTCGATTTGTGCGATTCTGAACCCGGAATTCCTCTTTCGTCGATCGGGAAGGTTGCCGGAGATCCGTCCATGAAAAGAGATGGTGTATTGCGAATACTTGCGGCCAACCGGGAGAAGCTTGGCAGGTTTTCGGTGAAGTCGATCGCCCTCTTCGGCTCCGTGGCGCGGGACGAAGCCGTGCCCGGCAGCGACATCGATCTCCTCGTGGAATTTTCCGAGCCGGTCGGCCTGTTCGATTTCATCCGCCTGAAAAACCACCTCGAGGACCTTCTTCAGGCCCCGGTGGATCTTGTGACGCCGGACGCCCTTAAGGACCGGATCCGGGAGAAGATCCTTCGGGAAGCGATCCGTGCCGCGTAGAGATTATCGACTGGCCATCGAGGTCGTTCACGAATATTTCGGAATCAGCGAGGAGATCCTGTGGCGTACGGTTGAAAAAGATTTGCCTCGGTTGATTCCCGCTTTGCAGAGGATGCTGACCGACGACTGATTGCCGGTTCCCGAAATACCCTGCGGATCCGCCATCCCCGGGGCGGTGTCGTTTCAAACCCGCCCGACCCATCCCTGAAGACCAGGAGATGCGGCATGGAATACAGATTACGTCCACGACGGGGACTGTCGTCCCCTTCTGATGAACTTTAAAGGCGTCGCGCCCCGCGCGGGCGCGTGGATTGAAATTCTCCAGCCAAGTCCCCGAAGAATTCTTCAATGGGGGTGATATTACCACCCATACGAAGGCGCCCTTGATCCGCCGTTCATGGCTATGTTTCCCGGACAGAGGAGTGATAGAGGTGAAGCTCTGGAGCGTTCCTCCAACTCCCGACAAGCCGCACGGGTTCAAATACTCGCTGGTCTGCGGTGTGGACAGATGGAGGCGGTGAAAGCGAACCACCCGCGCTCGGTCTATGAGTTGGCCAGGGACGTCCGGCGGGATGTGAAGAAGGTATCGACTGAACTGGCGATATTACAGGAACTGGGGTTGGTCGAATTGAAGAAGACGGAGACGCCGCGGGGCTATGTCAGGCCGCCGGTTGCGTACGACTCGATCATCCTGGACATCGCGGTTTGAGAGGAAGAGGAAGCTTCTAAATGAACGACCGACGCGCCTCCGGTTTCAGCAGGTCGAACCGGCAGTAGGGGCAGAATTTCCATTCGAGGGAGATCATCCGCCGGCACCCGGGGCACGTGGCGGAGGCGGAGTAGCCGCACGAAGGGCACATCACGAAGTCGCTCTCCATGGGGGCGGCGCACCGGGGACAGGCGGAGGCGAAGTCGGCGTCGGTCTCCACCACCCGATACACCTCGTCGGGCGTTGTGATGCCGGCGGTCACCTTCTCCAGCGCCGCGTGCCCCAGCGTCACCATCCCCCTCGAGACCGCCGTCTGCCGGATCTCGTTCTCCGTCGCGTTTTTCGCGATCAGGTCCCGGATCGGCTGGGTGAACATCAGGATCTCGTAGATGCCGGTGCGTCCCTTGTACCCCGTACCGCCGCAGGAGGGGCACCCGGCGCCGCGGTAGACGGCGATGCCGCCGGAGAGGCCCAGCCGAAGGATGTCCCGTTCCGATGGATCGGCCTTCACCTTGCACTTGGCGCAGATCGTGCGCACCAGCCGCTGCGCCACGATCCCGACGATCGTGGAGGCGATGAGGTAGGAAGGGACTCCGATGTCGCGCAACCGGGTGATCGTCGACACGGAGGAGTTGGTGTGGATCGTGGAGAGGACCAGGTGCCCCGTGAGGGCGGCCTGGACGGCGATCGTGGTCGTGTCGAGATCGCGCATCTCCCCCACCATGATGATGTCGGGGTCCTGGCGCAGCATCGACCGCAGCATCGAGGCGAAGCTCAGGCCGATCTTCTCCTGCACCGCCACCTGGTTGATCCCCGGCAGCTCGTACTCGATCGGGTCCTCGATCGTCGTGATGTTGTCCTCCACCGTCTTGATCCGGTTCAGGATCCCGTACAAGGTGGTCGTCTTTCCCGATCCCGTCGGCCCCGTGATGAGGAGGATCCCCTGCGGGCGGGTGATGAGCTCCTCCATCTTCGCCAGCTCCCCGGGGGAGAACCCGATCGACTCCAGCGGAATGTTCGCGTTCGCGGAGTCGAGGATCCGGATGACCACCTTCTCCCCGTAATTCGCGGGGACCGTGGAAACCCGCAGGTCGAGGCTGCGCATCCCCACGCGGACGCCGATCCGCCCGTCCTGGGGCAGCCGCTTCTCCGCGATGTCCATCCTCGCCATGATCTTGATCCGCGATACGACCGCCCCCTGGACCCACTTCGGAAGGTCCATCGTCTTGCGGAGGAGCCCATCGACCCGGTGGCGGATCTGGAGGGCCGTCTTCGTGGGCTCCACGTGGATGTCGGAGGCTCCCTGGTCGACCGCCTCGGCGACGATCAGGTTCACCATCCGGATGACCGGGGCGGCCTCGGATTTCCTGCGCAGGTCGTCGAGGTCCTTCCCCTCGGTGTCCTGGGAGTCGTGCACGACCTCGACCTGCCGCTCTTCCACGATGTCCTTCACGATGGTGCTCAGGGAGGAACCGAGGTGGTAGTGCTGGTCGATGGCCCAGAGGATGTCGGAGCGGGTGGCGATCGACGGCTTGATGGTGTAGCCGGAGGCGAACCGGACGTCTTCGAACGCCTCGAAACTCAAGGGATCGGCCATCGCGATCTGGAGGTCCCGGTGGTCGATCGCGACGGGGAGGATGAGATGTTTCCGGGCGACCTTTTCCTGGATGAGCTCGATCGCCTGCGGTTCGACGGGGGTATTCTGCAGGTCGATCAGGGGGATCCCGAGCTGCAGGGAGAGGGCCTGGGCGATCTCCCCTTCCGTGGCCATCCCGAGGGTGACGATCACCTCCCCCAGTTTCCCCCGCTTCGAGTGCTGCTCCGCGAGGGCCCGCGAGAGCCCCTCCTCGCTCAGCAGGCCGGTCTCGACGAGCAGTTCCCCAAGCCGTTTCTTCGCCATTCGGCCCGCGTTCTCCTTGCCGGAGGAGGTTTCCCCGGCCACACGCCATCCTATAATAAGGGCGAAACGGTCCGCAACCGGAATTGGAACCAAATTCGTTCCCGGGGCATCGTTACGGTAGGGGAGGAAAGGGAAAATGGCCACCAACGATAAAAGGATGCGATGTCCCCGCTGCAACGGCGCGATGGTGTTCGAGCGGTTCCAGGACATGCTCGAACTGTTCTATGCGTGGCGATGCCTGAACTGCGGCGAGATCGTGGACCCGGTCGTGGCGAAGAACCGGGAGCCTGCGCGCGGACCCAAGAAGAAGGCGGTTGGCGAATGATCGCGTATCTTTCCGATTTTCTTTTGGTTTTGGTCTCGTTGACAGCGGCGATCCAGCTGTGCTACCGTTCCGTGTATTTTCCTGTACACGGTGGGGGTTCGCTTCGTTGCCTGGGCGTCATCTGTTCACATTCCGCGTCGGGTACGCCGGCCGGTCCCTGGAATTCCGGGTCGGGCGTACCGCCGCGATCGTCTGCGCATCGGTTCTCGGGGTCCTGTTCGTCCTGCTGACCCAGGGGATCTATGATATCCGGGACAACATATCGAAATTGCGGGAGTTGCGGGCTTTGCGCGAGCGGGTGTCCGAGCAGAACCTGTCGCTGTACCATCTCGACGCGAAGTTCGGGGGGCTTTCGGCCGAGGTCGAGCGGCTCCGGGCCATGGACCACCGGATCCGGTCGCTTGTGAAGGGGAACGACTCCCTCCGGCGGAACCCGTCTCCAGGCGTCGGCGGGTCGGAGACTCCCGAGGCGTCCGCCGCGAACCGGCTCGACAAGCTCCTCGATCTCAAGTTCGACCGGCTGAAGAAGGATCTCCTGGTCGACGTGAACGACCTGGACGTCCTCGGCGAGCAGCTCGACAGCCGGAGACTGCTCCTCGAATGCGTGCCGGGCGGATGGCCGGTGCGCGGGATCCTCTCCTCGGTGTTCGGAGTGCGGAACTCCCCGTTCACCGAGACCCCCGTCTTTCACCACGGAATGGACATCGTCGCCCGAGCGGGGACGCCGGTCACCGCGTCGGCGTCGGGCGTGGTGGTGAAGAGCGGCTACGAGGCGCTCTACGGAAACATCGTTATGATCGACCACGGGGCGGGGTACCGCTCCATATACGCGCATCTTGCGTCGTGCAACGTCGAGGAGGGGGCGTTCGTCAACCGTGGCGAGGAAGTGGGGAAAGTAGGGTCCACGGGGCGGTCCACCGGGCCGCACCTGCACTACGAGGTCCGGGTGAACGGCCTCCCGGTGAATCCTGCCCGCTTCCTGAACTAAGGAGGTTAGCCGAAACAACTTGAACATCTTGCATCCCGTCTTCGGGCCATCTTTGACCGGTCTTCAATCGCCAAATCCTCGACGTAGCTTTAGCTACGCCTGCGGTTTGGCTCAATCATCCCGGCCAAATCTAACCCAAATCCGGGCGCAATATTGTCCAACTTGTTTCGGCTAACCTCCTAACGGACCGTCCGCACGCCGGACACGGACCGAGGCCCCGTGGGGGGATCCCCGCCGGGGCGTTTTTTGTATGCCGAGCATGTTCGACAGCTTGGGGGTGCGAGTCCCCTACCCAACCTGATGGAGGTGAAGGGTTAGCGAAGCGCAAGGGCGTCACCGCGAGGTGGGGTTCGAAGGAAGCGTGGAGCAAACGCGCGAGCCGATGGACAAGAACCGGATACGAGGCGTTTTGCGCCGGACGAGCGGGCAAATGATCGCGAAGTCCACATCCATCAAAGGCGCAGGGCGTAAATTCGGCGGTTGTGCGCGGAAGGCGGTCGAACTTACCTCGGGAGATCTGCGGCGTGTCCTGTGGTTCGGGACTGAGGGAACCGCGAGGTTCCCTGACCGCGTCGCAGAAGTCAGCAGAGGGCATAGTAGGCATGGGAACGTCATGCCGAAGGCCCGAACGGTCCCCGGAAGGGGTTAAAGGGAGCGGCGAGTAGGGCGCGCGACTCATGGACGGAGAGCGGCAGAAAACAGGAGAGCAGTTGTCCTTACCGGGAACGGGTAGGGGTGAAGCCCCGAGGGTTGCCGGAGAAGGGACCGAACCGTCCACGGCGAAACGTGAAGCCGAAAGCCCGGCGTCAACCGAGCACCTGATGGAGGAGGTCTGTGAGCGAGAGAACCTGAAGAAGGCGTTGAAGCGAGTCAGATCGAACAAGGGAAGCCCCGGCATCGACGGGATGACGGTCGATGAACTGCCGGGATACCTGAAGGAGCAGTGGCCGACCCACCGGGAGCAACTGTTGAGCGGGACCTACACGCCCAAGCCGGTAAGACGGGTCGAGATCCCCAAAGGGGGAGGCGGGGTGCGCAAGTTGGGCATCCCGACCGTTCTCGACCGTTTTATCCAGCAGGCGGTGATGCAGGTGCTGCAAGGCAGGTGGGACCGGACGTTCTCCGAGCACAGCTTCGGCTTCCGGCCGGGGCGCTCGGCGCATCAGGCGGTGGCCCGGGCGCAGGAGTACGTCGCCTTGGGAAACCACTGCGTGGTGGATATCGACCTGGAGAAGTTCTTCGACCGGGTGAACCACGACATCCTGATGGGCCGGATCGCCAGGCGGGTGGCGGACAAGCGGTGCTTGAAACTCATCCGGGCGTTCCTGAACGCCGGGGTGATGGAGAACGGGTTGGTCAGCCCGACCGACGAGGGGACGCCACAAGGCGGTCCCCTGTCGCCCCTGCTGTCGAACATCGTGCTGGACGACCTGGACAAGGAACTTGAGCGACGCGGGCACCGGTTCGTGCGATACGCGGATGACGCGAACATCTACGTCAAAAGCGAACGGGCCGGGCAGCGGGTGATGGAGAGCATCTCGTCCTTCATCACGAAGAAGCTCAAGCTCCGTGTGAACGGGGAAAAGAGTGCGGTGGCGAAAGTGGGGAAGCGTTCCTTCCTTGGCTTTGGCTTCCTGAACCCGAAGGCGCCAAGAAGGCGGATTGCGCCCAAAGCGCTGAAGCGGTTCAGGGAGCGGGTCCGGGGATTGACGCGTCGGACGCGGGGGGTGAGCATCGGTCGGATGGTCAAGGAACTCTCGACCTATCTGATCGGATGGCGAGGGTACTTCGCCTATTGCGAGACCCCCTCGGTGCTCGGGAATCTGGACTCGTGGGTCAGGCGGCGATTGCGCTGCGTCGTCTGGAAGCAGTGGAAGCGGGGGCACACCCGGTTCGCGGAGTTAAGGAAACGGGACGTGAACAGAAACCTTGCGGCCAAGGCCGCTGGGAGTGCTCACGGCCCGTGGAACTTAAGCCGCAGCCCCGCTCTCAGCTTCGCGCTGCCAAACACCTACTTCGACTCGCTCGGTCTTCCGACATTGGCGGCACGGAGGATCGCTTAACCAACCGAACCGCCGTGTACGGACCCGTACGCACGGTGGTGTGACAGGGAAAGCGGGCGACCGCCTACCTATGTCGATTTTCCTGCGCGGGGATCAGCCCGGCCCGCGGAATCCCGCGGCCCGGACCTTGGGCTCCACCTGGTCGGCGTACTGGGCGAAGTTCTCTTCGAACATCCCGGCAAGCTTCCGCGCCGTCCCGTCGTAGGCCGCCCGGTCTTTCCACGTCGACCTCGGGTCCAGGACCCCCGGCGGCACGTCCGGGCAGCTCCTCGGAACGCGTAATCCGAACACCGGATCCTCCCGCATCTCGATGTCGTCCAGCTTCCCGGAGAGCGCGGCCCGGAGCATCGCCTTCGTGTGGCCGATGTCCATCCGGCGCCCCGTGCCGTACGGACCGCCGGTCCACCCCGTGTTGACCAGCCAGACCCTGACGTTGTGCGTGGCGACCTTCTCCCCGAGGAGCTTCGCGTAGACGGAAGGGGCGAGCGCCATGAACGGTCCGCCGAAACAGGTGCTGAACGTCGCCTGCGGCTCCACGATCCCCCGCTCGGTCCCGGCGACCTTGGCCGTGTAGCCAGAGAGGAAGTGGTACATCGCCTGGTCGGTTGACATCGAAGAGATCGGCGGAAGCACGCCGAAAGCGTCCGCCGTCAGCATCACGATGTGCTTCGGGTGGCCGACGGCGCCGTGGGGGGCCACCCGGGGGATGGAGGAGAGCGGGTAGGACGCACGCGTGTTTTCCGTGAGGGTCGCGTCGTTCAGGTCGATCCGCCGCTCCTCGATGTCCATCCCCACGTTTTCCAGGATCGTACCGAACATCCCGGTCGTCGCGTGGATCTCCGGCTCCATCCGGGGGGAGAGGTTGATCACCTTGGCGTAGCAGCCCCCCTCGAAGTTGAACACGCCGCGGTCGCTCCAGCCGTGCTCGTCGTCGCCCACCAGCGTCCGCTCCGGGTCGGCGGAGAGGGTCGTCTTCCCCGTTCCCGAGAGACCGAAGAGGACCGCCACGTCCCGGTCGTCGCGCCCGTAGCTTGCCGCGCAGTGCATCGGCAGGACGCCCGCCGCGGGGAGCAGGTAGTTCATCACGGTGAAGATCGACTTCTTGATCTCCCCGGCGTACAGGGTGCCGCCGATCAGCACCTCCTTGCGCCCGAAGTGGATCAGGATGAAGACCTCGCTCCGCGTCCCGTCCATCTCGGGGCGGGAGTGGAAGCCGGGCGCGCTGATGACCGTGAATTGCGGGATGTGACGCGGGAGCGCCTCCCGGTCCCTTACCGGGAGGAACATGTTCCGGGCGAACAGGGCGTGCCACGCCATCTCGGTGATGACCCGGATCGGGAGCCGGTGCCCTTCGTCCGCCCCCACGTGGCAATCCTGGACGAAGAGCTCCCTCCCTTCGAGGTAGGAGAACAGGCGCGCCCGGAGCGACTCGTACTTGTCGGCGGCGAAGGGGCGGTTCGTCTTTCCCCAGTGGATCGACCCTTCGCTTCCGGGCTCCCGCACGAAGAACCGGTCGTTGGGGGACCGGCCCGTGTACTCGCCGGTCCGCACGACGAGGGGACCGGACGCCGCCAGGTGCCCTTCGCGGCGCCGCAGCGCCTGCTCGAGCAGCGCCGAACGCGAGAGGTTCCACCAGACGGCCTCGGCCTTCCGGATTCCGTGGAAGGAGAGATCGTCGGCCCGGTTTCCGTTCTTGTGTTCCCGCAAGGCGAGCCTCCTCTTTTCCGTCGATCGACCCGAAGGGGTTCGCCCGATTTTACCACTCCGCGCGGCGATGTTCTCCCCGGTTGGCCGGCTTACCGCCCCCGGAACCCGACGTCCACTTCGACTCCCGGCGAGAGCGGCCCGGACGGCCGTCGGGACGCGTGTTCGAGGGATCGTACTTTCCCCGGCGGGACACCATGTCGGGGTGGACCATGGAGAGCGCCGCCGCGCCGTGCGCTTGCCGCAGGTCGAGGTTCGTCGGTGTGCCGGCGCCGTACCCGGAGCGGAACGGATGGTCCTCCACCACCGGGAGGTGTTTGCGGATGAGCCGTTCGATCCCGGCGAGGAAGGGGCGCTCGTCGAAGGAGCAGAACGAAAGGGCGATGCCCGATGCGCCGGCCCGTCCCGTCCGGCCGATCCGGTGGACATAGCTTTCCGCTTCGTTCGGGAGGTCGAAGTTGACCACGTGCGACAGGTCGACGATGTCGAGGCCCCGGGCGGCGATGTCCGTCGCCACGAGCACTCTCGTCACGCCCCGCTTGAAGCTCGCCAGCGCCTTCTCGCGGGCGTTTTGCGACTTGTTGCCGTGGATCGCCTCGGCCCGGACCTGGTAGCGCTCGAGCTGCTTCGTGACCGCGTCGGCGCCGTGCTTGGTGCGCGTGAAGACCAGCGCGTTCTTGACGGATGGGTCGTCCAGAAGGTGCTTGAGCAGCTTGATTTTTTCCGATTTTTCCACGAAATGGACCCGTTGCTCCACCGCCTCGGCCGGGGTCGCCACGGGGGTAACGGCCACCCGGACCGGGTTGCGAAGGATGGTGTCCGCGAGCCCCTGGATTTCCCTCGGCATCGTGGCCGAGAAGAAGAGGGTCTGCCGCTTCGCGGGCAACTGGTCGATGACCCGCCGGATATCGTGGATGAAACCCATGTCGAGCATCCGGTCGGCCTCGTCCAGGACGAAGGTTTCGACGGTCCGCAGGTGGACGAGCCCCTGCGACATGAGGTCGAGCAGGCGTCCGGGCGTCGCCACGAGGATGTCGATCCCCCGCCGGAGGGCCTGCGCTTGCGGTCCCTGGTTCACGCCGCCGAAGACGATGGCGTGCTTGAGGGCGGTGTGCTTGCCGTACGCGCCGAAGCTCTCCGCGATCTGGGACGCCAGCTCCCGCGTCGGCGTGAGCACGAGGACGCGGATGGGCCGCCGCCCGGTCCCTTTCCAGGGCGTCTCCTGGAGGCGGTTCAGGATCGGAAGGGCGAATGCCGCCGTCTTCCCGGTGCCGGTCTGCGCGCAGCCGATGAGGTCTTTCCCCTCGAGCACGATGGGAATCGCCTGTTCCTGGATGGGGGTCGGGGTGGTGTACGACTTCTCCGCGACGGCGCGGAGGATCTCGGGGCGGAGCCCGAACGGTACGAACGACGTGTTCTTTTCCAACGGTTGCGGTTCCTGCATGTTCTTCACTTCTCCTTCGAGTTTTTCACCAAGCACAAGCCGGTGGGCGGGCGGTGTGCCCGTCCGATCTTCCGCGTGGTGAAATCTCGGGAGAAGCGGGGGAGCCCGGTCGGTGACCGGGCCTGCTCCTTCGAAAGGACCCTTTGGGAGAGGATTGCGTCTCGGGATATTTGAACTTACGTCAAGATAGCACTTCGGCTTCGAATCCGCAAGCGAAGTTATTCCGCGAAGATATTCCGCTCGATTCCCTGCGTTCCGGAGGGATTCCGGCCGAACGGGATTCCGCGGCCCCCGGTTTCGTGGTAGTCTATACTCCGGATATATATTCACCGGGGGAGACCATGAAGACGGCGAAGATCTTCCGGAACGGGCAGAGCCAGGCCGTGAGGCTTCCGAAAGAGTTCCGCTTCCGGGAGGATCACGTATTTATCAAGAAGTCGGGAAACGTGGTCCTTCTGATCCCCGCCCGGGGCTCGTGGGACTCCCTCGTCGCGAGCCTCACGAAGTTCACCGACGATTTCCTCTCGGATCGGGAACAACCGCCGGTGCAAAGACGAGGGAGCCTGCGCCGGTGAGATTCCTGCTCGACACGAACGTCTGCATCGACATGATCCGCGGGAAATCCGACCGGATACTGTCCCGACTCCGCCGATGCCGCCCCGGGGAGGTGGGCATCTCTTCCATCACGCTGGCGGAGTTATGGTATGGCGTTGCAAAAAGCCGGAACCCGGAGGGGAACGCCGCCGCCCTCGAGGGGTTTCTCCTCCCCCTCGAGGCGCTCGATTTCGGCGAGGCGGCCGCCCTGGCCTATGGTGCCATTCGCGCTACCCTTGAAAAGGCCGGGACCCCGATCGGCTCGATGGACACGCTGATCGCAGCCCACGCCGTCAGCCTCGGGGTGACCCTTGTGACGAGCAATACCCGGGAATTCCGGCGGGTCAGGCCGCTGACTGTCGTCGATTGGACACGCTGATCGACAGGGTAGCCGTCGTAAATCCCATTTTTGACACTGCGTTTCTTAATTATGATGCCCCTGGGGCCGCTGAGTCTCCCCTCCGCTCCTATTGCGAATTGTTCTTGTAGTACGCGTCATCGCAGACTATTATCAATGTAAATCAATTATTTGGAATGGGCACGAGAGAGCCGGACACCGGGGAATAACCGGTGGAACGGGAATTGCAAAATTATTCGTACGGAGAGCTTGTTTATCCTCGATCAATCCATCGTATGAGGAGGCGAGTATGGGAAGGAAGATGGGACCATGTTTTATTATTTTGCTGGCGGCTGTGCTTGCGGCGGCCTGGGCGATCCCGGCCATCGGTGAGACGGGGATCCCGGTCACGAGCGACAAGGTTCTCAACATGTGCACGGATTGCCACAAGAACAGCCGGGGGCTGGTGTCCCGGATCTCCTACCTGCGGCAGGCGCCGGAAGCGTGGGAGGAGACGTTGTGGCGCCACAAGCGCATCCACGGCCTTTCGATCACCAGGGAGGAGAAGGAGTCGCTGATCCTCTATTTTTCCGAGAAGCACGGCCTGGCTCCCGCCGAGGTGGCGCCGTACGCCTACACCCTCGAGAAGCGGGACACGAAGGAGAAGGTGGACAGCCAGGTGATCGTCGACATGTGCGTACGGTGCCACAGCTACGCGAAGACCGCCCTCCAGCGCCGCACGCCGGGAGAATGGACGAAGCTCGCCCACATGCACTCGGGCGTTCTTCCGATGTGGGTCTACCAGCTCCAGGACGTTCTCGACTGGGACGACACGCTGGCCGCCTGCCTGAAGGAGCTCTCGAAGCGGTTCCCCCTGGAGACTCCCGAGTGGAAGCAGTGGGTCTCCTCCCGGCCGAAGGCGGGCGAGGGGAAGTGGGTCGTTGCCGGGTACCAGGCCGGAAAAGGGGCGTACGGCGGCGAGATCACGTTTACGAAGACGGGTGAGGCCTTCTATGCATACGCCGGAACGGTGGAGTACGAGACCGGGGAGAAGCTGCCGATCGAGGGGAAGGCGACCCTCTACGGCGGCTACGCGTGGCGGGCGTCGGGGACCCTGGCCGGGAAGCCGATCCGCGAGGTTTTCCACATCTCCATGGACGGCTCGATGTTCACCGGGGTCCGGTTCGACGACCCGCACTTCGAGCTGCGCGGCGTCGAAACCCGCGCCTTCGCCGGGAGCTCCCCGCGGATCCTCTCCGTGATGCCGAAGGCCCTCAAGGCCGGGACGAAGGGCGCCTCCGTGACGATCGTCGGGACCGGTCTCTCGAAAGAGGTAAACCTCGGCGACGGCGTGACCGTGAAGAAGGTGGTGTCCGAATCGCCGACGAAGGTGGCGGTCACCGTGGACGTCGCCGACAAGGCGGCCGCCGGGTACCGGGACGCGAAAGCCGGAAGCGCCGTCGCCGACAAGCTCTTCGCGGTCTACACGGCCGCCGACTACATCAAGGTGGTCCCGTCCCCCGCGATGTCGCGCACCGGGGGGCTGGGGCACGCCGTGAAGCAGCTCGTCCAGTTCGACGCCATGGCGTTCGGCAAGGGCGCCGACGGCGCCGCGGGCACCGGGGACGACATCGAGATCGGCCGCGTCCCGGCCGCGTGGAAGGTCGTGGAGCTTGCAAGCTCCAACGAGGACCACGACGCCGAGTTCGTCGGGACGATCGACAGGAACGGGCTCTTCACTCCGGGGGACGAAGGTCCCAACCCGAAGCGGTTCATGCAGGAAAACAACATGGGGGACGTCTGGGTGACGGCCACCCATGCCGTACCCGGGGGCGGCACGCTCTCCGCCCGCGGCTACCTGCTCGCCACCATCCCTCTGTACGTCCAGAGGCCGGTGCAGTAAGGGGCAGGCGGACGCCATGGGAAACAGCGCGCGGACGTCCGGCGCGGAGGCGGCTCTCCTGCCGCACCGAAGCTTCACCGCGGATGGGGGCACATATCTCTACGCGACGGAAACCGGGGGACTGTTCCGGATGAGCGACGGGGTGCGGGACGCCTTGTCCGCCCTCGCCTCCCCGGGGGCCGGATCCGTTCCGCCGGAGGTCCTGTCGGACCTCCGGCGGGCGGGGCTCCTCGGGACGGGGGAGAAGCGCGTGCCGGCGGTCAGGACCGCTCCCCCTCCACTGCGGCTCCGGACGCTCGTCCTGATGCTCACCTACTCCTGCAACCTCGCGTGCCGCTACTGCTACGAGGACCGCGAGGAAGGGTGCGTCCCTCCCGCGGACGGGAAAGAGGCGCCGCGGGAAATGTCCCCGGAGTCGCTCCGGGAGAGCGTCCGGTTCCTGCTCGACCGCTCCGGGGAGGACCGGAACGTGTCCGTCGTCCTCTTCGGCGGGGAGCCGCTCCTCCGGTTCCCCCTGCTGCGGGCCGCGGTTCACGAAGCCCGCGAGATGGCCAAGGCAAGGGGGAAGGAGATCTCCTTCTCCCTCACCACGAACGGCACGCTCATGACCGGGGAGATCGCCGGGTTCCTCAAGGAGAACGGCGTCTCCGTGTGCGTCAGCATCGACGGACCCCGCGAGCTCCACGACAGAAATCGCCCCTACGCTTCGGGGCGCGGCTCCTACGACGACGTCTTGCGGGGGATCGCGCATTTCATGGAAAACCGGAACGGATATCCTCTGGCGGCGCGCGTAACGATTGGGCGCGGCGGCGTCGGCGTGCGGAAGACGTTCCGGCACCTCCGCGGCCTCGGGTTCGACGAGGTGGGTTTCGCACCGGCCAGCGCGGCGGAGGGGAGCAGCAAAGCGCTCACCGAGGGGGAACTCGACCGGGTGCTGGACGGTTTCCGGGAACTGGCCGAGGAATACGTGGACGACGTGCGGGAGCGCCGGATGCCGGCGTTCTCGAACTTGACGCAGATCCTCGGCCTCATCCACCGGGGGGACCCGATGCCGTACCCGTGCGGCGCGGGGATCGGGATGCTGGCCGCGGACCCCTCGGGGGTTTTCTACCCGTGCCACCGGCTCTGCGGGGTCGGTGACTCCATGGGCGACCCGTCCCGCGGGATCGCTTCGGATGCCCGCGCCCGGTTCCTCGACGGGGCGAGGCGGCGCCGCGCATCCGCGTGCGACGCCTGCTGGGCGAAGAACTTCTGCGCGGGGGGGTGCTACCACGATGCGTACCTCCGGCGGGGGGACCTCTTCGCTCCTTCGACGCACTACTGCCGGTGGATCAGGGAGCTGTTCCTTCTGGGCCTTCGAACCTACGTTCGCATACAAAACGAAACGCCGACGTTTCTCGAGGTCGTGCTCGGCGAAAGGGGGGTCGCATGAAGCACCTGAAAGGGGTCAACCGCAAGGGGAAGCGGATCGAGAAGGAGAAGGAGGAGCTTCCGGCCGTGGAGGCGCAGGGGGCCATCCCGTTCATGCACACCTGCACTTCCGTATTCAACCCCGGGTACGAGGTCGACTGGACCGGCTCCACGAAGCAGCTCTGCACGCCGATCGAGACCGACCTGTTCGGGACCACGGACATGTACTGCTGGTGGCCGGGGCAGGCGCCGGACACCTACAACAACCCCGACTGGAACGCCGACTGCACGCGCGCGATGAAGGACTGGATGAAGCTCAAGGTCGTCAAGCCGGAGTGGTAGGAAACGGCGGCGCGATCGACGATAGGGAAAAACCTCACGGAGGGAACGAACCGATGAAGAAAGCGTTCTTTTTCACGTTGGTGCTGCTCGGGTCGGCGCTGCTGCTCGCCTCCGGCAACGCCCCGGCACTCGGCAAGGACATCCTCCTGCAGGGGATGATCCACAACCAGTTGAACGTCCTCGACGGCGACACGGACGAGATCGTCGCGACGATCGAAACCAGGGGGAAGAAGGTCACCAACTTCACCTGGGACCCCAAGGACCTCGACAAGGTCTACACGATCACCGACTGGGGGCAGCAGATCGAACAGCTCGACCTCGCGGGGAAGAAGGTGGTCCGCACGTTCCGCCTGGGCGGCGGCGGCGTCAAGGTGCGGGCCCTCGACATCGAGCTCAATCCGGCGAACCCGAACCTGCTGTACGCCATCTCCCTGCGGCAGCGGTGGCTCTCCGACGAGATCGTCGACATGCCGCCCGCGGTGCTGGTGTTCGATCTTACGACCGAGAAGATCGTGAAGGAGATCGAGATCCCGCGCGGATGCACGAACATCTTCTTCGGGTACGACGGGACCGAGTTCTACCTCACGGGTCGGGACGTCTACGTCTACGATCCCACGACCGGGAAGCAGGTGAACTTCCTGGGGCTCGCGCACCCGACCGTCACCGGGGTCGACCCGCAGATCTCCCTGAACATCTGGCGGCTCCACGACCAGTCGGGGATGGCGATGGTGCTGGTCGGCAGCCTGGCCACGGCGAACAACCTCCCGTACCAGGGGTACTACACGATCGACCTGAAGAAGAAGAGCACGGAAGGGTCGATGAACCTCGTGACCGACATCGGGCCCCTCTACAACCAGTTCTCGGCGGTCGTCTCCCCCGACCGGAAGTTCTACTACATGGTCCTCAACAAGGTGGAGAAGCGGGACTTCGCGACGAACCGGCTGCTGGCCACCGCCGACGTGGACAAGAGCTACTACTCGATCCAGATCAGCTCCGACGGGAAGAAGGTGTACCTGGGCGGCGGCGGCGACTCGATCCTGGTCTACGACACCGAAACGATGAAGCTGTTGAAGAAGCTCGATACGCAGGGGGACGCGGTCCTCACGCACTTCCGCGTCCAGAAACGGTAGGGGCGTATCGACGTGCTTCGGACGAAGAACGACAGGGCGGCGTCTCCGCGGGACGCGGCGGGGTGCGGGGTGGAGATCTGCCTCTCCTTCCCCTTCCTCGACGCGCCGCCGTACGCGGTACTCCGCGGGGAGGTTCCCTTCGCGGAGCTGCTCTCCGGCCCTCACGCCGCCCTCGCGGAAGCGCTTTCCCGGCACCTCCCCGGGGCGGCGCCTGCCCGCTTGCACGTCGGCAGCGATACGTGCGAGCGCCTCCTCCCGTCCCCCCGCTCCCTCGGGACCTGGATCGACGCGGCCCGTGGGGCGGGGTGGACGGTTACCCTCGTCCTGCCGCCGCTGGGGCGGGACGGGCAGGCGCGGGCGCAGGAGTGCGTCCGTGCCCTGGAACAGGCGCCGGGGGCGGAAGTCGTCGCGAACGACTGGGGGACCGTCCATCTCCTCAGGTCGCGCCACCCCGATCTCCGGATCGCCCTGGGACGCCTGACGCATAAAGTCATGCGCGACCCCCGGCTTGCGGACCTCTTCGATTCCCCCCAGGCCCCCATGGCCGCACGATCGGCGCTCTGCCGCTCGGGGGAACTTGCGCCGGGTTTCCGGACGCTGATGGAGCGGTACGGCATCGGGCGCCGGGAGATCGATCCGTTCCTTCAGCCGCTGGAGGAGGACGAGTGGGAAGGCCGGGACGAGCGGCTGTCGGTGCACCTGCCGTACCAGCTCGTGACGATGGGTCGGGGGTGCCTTCCGGCGGCGATGCACGGGGAGGGAAAAGGGAGGTTCGTCCCGGGCGGCCCGTGCCGGACCGAGTGCGCGAAGTACGCCGTCGAGTTCCGCGTCCCCGTCCCCGGGGGGAACGGGGCGGGGAGGCACCTGTTGTCTCTCGGGAACGCCCTCTACCACGCCGTGCCTCCGCCCGTTTCCGAGAGGGTGCTCTCCCGCCTTCCGTCCGGGGGACGGGTTGACCGGGTCGTCGTCACCGTCCCGGGGACCGGGAGGATGCCTTCGTGACGAGGCTCACCGTGCCGATCAGTCACCCGGAAGAGGTGGAGATGCTCGCCGCGGGCGGGGCGGGGGAGTTCTTCTGCGGTTACGTTCCCCCGGAGTGGCTCGAGCGGTACGGCGGGGCGTTCTGGCTGAACCGCCGCGGCCCCGTGGCGGGGAACCTCCTCCAGCGCGACGACGTTTCCCTGCTGGCGGAACGGTCGCACGCGCGCGGCATCCCGGTGTACGTGACGTTCAACGCCCCGTACTACGCGCCGGAGCAGCAGGAATTCCTTCTCCCGCTCATCGGCCGGCTCGCGGGGGAGTCCGGGATCGACGGCGTCATCGTCTCCGACGTCGGGTTCCTCGTGGAGCTGCGGCGCGCCTTGCCGTCCCTTCCCGTCCACGCAAGCTCCGTGATGGCGTCGCGGAACCCCGGGATGGTCGACTTCCTCGCGGAGCTCGGGGCAAGCCGCGTGATCTTCCCCCGCAGCCTCGGGGTCGACGACATCTCCACGCTCTGCGCGGCCGCGGCGGGACGGCTGGAGACCGAGGCGTTCGTCCTGAACGAGGGGTGCGTCTTCGAGGAAGGGTATTGCATGACGACCCACCGCAGCGTGGGCGCGCTGTGCGTGCAGCTTCCGGACGTCCCGCACCGGGTCCTCCCGTTGACTCCGCATGCAGCAGCAAAGCTCGACGGGGAGGACCGCCGGCCCGCCCGCGAGATGATGGGCGCGTTCCGGGACTGGGTCTGGTTCCAGAACGGGTGCGGGAATTCGGTCACGGAGCGTGGGATCCCGAACGGCCCGTGCGGACTGTGCGCGCTGTTCGACCTCGTGGCCACGGGCGTGACCTCCCTGAAGATCTCCGGCCGGAGCAGCTCGAGCTTCCGGAAGCTTGCGAGCCTCCGGATGGCCCGCGCCGTCCTCGACCTGGTGGAAGGCGGCGCTTCGCGCGAAGAGGCGGCGCGCGAGGCGGTCGCGATCCGGAACACGCCGGAGTTCTGCAACGCGGGGTACATGTGCTACTACCGGGAGAAGGCGTCGTGACGCGGCGGCTGGCCTCCTTGTGGAGATTCGTGCTTCCCCAGCGGGGAATTCTCGCCGCGACCTTCGTCCTTTCCCTCCTCGCAACGGCGGCTTCCCTGTACGCTCCGTTCCTGTCGAAGAGGCTGGTGGACGACGTCATCCTCCGGGGGAACTGGGCGGCGCTGCCTCCCCTGCTCCTCACCATGGTCCTTTTCGCCGCCGCGGGGATGGTCCTCGGCGGCGTCAGCAGCTATCTCTACACGCGGGGGTCGTCGAAGATCCTCGTCGCCATGCGGGTCGCCCTCTTCGAGCACCTGGAGCGCGCCGAGATGCGCTTCTTCGGCCGGACGCGGGTGGGGGAGATCGTCGCGCGGCTCAACAACGACATGGTGGAGGTCCAGGGGATCCTGGTGGACGTGCCGATGGCCTTCGTCACCAGCTCCGTCCGGCTCGTCGTCGCCTCCGCCATCCTGATCGCCATGTCCTGGTCCCTCTTCCTCGTGAGCAACGTCCTCGTTCCGTTGGGCGTGCTCGGCCTCTGGCTGACACGCGACGTCATCACGGGGATGAGCCGGGAGCTCCGGGAGAAGAACGCAGCGGTGGGGTCCCGCATCATCGACACCTTCACGGGAATACGCCTGGTGCGGTCCAGCGCCACGGAAAGCCAGGAGCTGCGAAGGTTCGAGCAGGAGAACCTGTCGCTGGTGCGCTCGGTCCTCCGGTTCCAGGCGATCTTCTCCCTCTCGCGCGGGATCCCCTCCTTCGTGCTCGGGTGCTCCGCCACGCTCGCATTCCTCTACGGCGGCTCGATGGTCCGGGACGGCCTGATCTCCGTGGGGACCCTCGTCGCGTTCACCGCCTTCCAGGTCCAGGTGATCTCGCCGATCCAGAACCTCCTGGGCCAGTACGCGGCGCTGCGGAAAGGGAGGGCATCCCTGGAACGCGTGTTCGAGTTCTTCGACGTCCCCGCGGAGGCGGACCCGGAAGGGGCGGAGGAGTTCGCCGCCCTGAAGGAAGGGATCGTCTTCGACGGGGTGGTCTTCGCCTACGCCGGGGAGACCCGCGTCCTCGACGGCCTGTCGCTGGCCATCCCCGCGGGGAAGACGGTGGCCCTCGTCGGGGAGAGCGGCGCCGGAAAATCGACCCTCGTGGACCTGCTCCTCCGGTACTACGAGCCGCAAGGGGGGGAGATCCGCATCGACGGCGTCCCCCTGGGACGGATCCGCCGCGCGACGCTCCGGCGGAAGGTTGCCCTGGTCTCCACCGAGCCGTACCTCTTCCACGGCACCCTCGAGGAGAACATCCGGTACGGGGCCCCCGACGCCGATCCCGCGCGTCTCGCCGGCGCCCTCGCCGACGCCGACCTGGCGGAGTTCGTCCGTTCCCTTCCGGGCGGGCTGTCGACCGTCGTCGGGGAGCGGGGATTCGCCCTTTCCGCGGGGGAGCGGCAGCGCGTGGCCCTTGCCCGGGCGTTCCTCCGCGCACCGGAGATCCTCGTCCTCGACGAGGCGACCTCCTCCCTCGACATTCTCTCGGAAGACCGCGTCCGGCGGGCGATCGCGGATCGGATGGAGGGGAAGACGACCATCGTCGTGACCCACCGGATCCACGCCGTGCGCAATGCGGATTTCATCGCGGTCCTTTCGGGCGGACGGATCGGCCACCTCGGGACGCACGAGGAGCTGACGCGGCAACGCGGCGCGTACAAATCGTTCCTCCGCGTCTGCGCCGAAGGCGCGGGGAATCCGGAGGAGGCCGGCCGTGCGTAGGCGGTCCGCGATCCCCTGGGGCGCCCGCCCTCCCGGGGTTCCCGCCGGGAGAGGGATCCGTGTCGTCGTCGTCGACTCGGGCGTCAACCCGCGGCATTCCCACGTCGGGGGGAGGATCGACGGGGCCAGGATCTACCGCGGCGAGGACGGCGCGGTCCATCGGGGGGCGTGCTACCAGGACACGACCGGCCACGGCACCGCCATCGCGGCGGTGATCCGCCACGTGGCGCCCGAAGCCGATCTCTTCGCCCTCAAGATCTTCGACGGCGCTCTCGCCACGACGCCGGACGTCCTGGAGGGGGCATTGTCGTACGCCCTTCAAGCGGGGGCGCGGGTGGTGAACCTCAGCCTGGGGATGGAGGAAGCCCCCCACGTCCCGGCCCTGCGGACCCTTTGCCGCGAAGCGGCCCGGGCGGGGATCGTCCTTGTCGCATCCGCGCGGAACGGAGCGAACGGTACGAGCTTACCGGCCTCGTACGACGAGGTCATCGGCGTGATGGGGGACGGCAGGTTGGGGGAGGACACGCTGGTGTACCGCGCCCGGGATCCGTTCGAATGTCGCGCCTCCCCGTGGCCGCGCTCCCTTCCGGGATTGCCCCGCGAGAGGAATTTCCGGGGAAACAGCTTCGCCGCCGCGAGGGTTTCCGGGACGGTCGCCTGCATGATGGAGCAGGCTCCCGGCGCGACCCTTCGCACCGTGAGGGAGATGCTCCGGAAGCGTTACGGGTGAACCGCGATGCCACTGGGTCCAATATTGGGACGCTGTTCCATAACATAATCTCATATCAGGGAATGCCTCGGCATGAGACCCTGTGCCATCCGCTGGATGGACACGTTCTATTGTTTATATACGTCAAATAAATTAAGGGATTGATGAACTTATTGACGCTGGTCGGGGGTTTGGCGGCGTATTGGAATACTGTTTGCTTGTTGGAGGGTACGCACCACAGATTCCGTTCGACGGGTCCCGGCGATTCGCCCGGCCTTGCGTGTGGTGAAGGAACCTTATCAGGAGGGGGAGAGATGAAGAAAAGGGCTCTGGTGGTGATCGCTTTGATCGCGGCGACGTCGATCGCGGCGTGGGGCGCCTCGCCCCAGGATGTGGACCGGCTTGGGAAGGACCTGAATTACGCAGGCGCAGAGAAGGCGGGGAACAAGGAGGGGACCATCCCCGCTTGGGAAGGCAAAGACGTCCCGCTGTCAGGATATTCCTTCGGGAAGTTCCGGGGAGACTACTGGAAATACAAGGATGAAAAGCCCCTCTTCTCGATCGACGCCTCGAACGTCGACAAGTACAAGGACCGCTTGAGCCCGGGGCAGGTGCAGTGGGTCAAGCAGACGAAGGGGTACCGGATGAACGTGTACCCGTCCCACCGCAACGCGGGCTACCCGGACTGGATCGAGGCGAACATCCGGAAGAACGCGGCCGGCGCCGCCAAGCTCAGCAAGGACGGCACCAACCTGGTGGACGCGGTCCTGCCCGGCATCCTGTTTCCGTTTCCGAAGGACGGATCGGAAATCATCTGGAATTTCCTGATGCGGTACAAAGGCATCGGAACCGAATGGCCGAGAACCACCACGGCGGTCTCGCCGAGGCCCGGCAGCACGGAGTGGCTTGACCCGGCAGGTCCGCAGACGGTGTTCCACCCCTGGGGGAAGAAAGGGGCGACGTCCCCCAACATGGCGGGGAACCTCATCTACTGCATCGACTTCGGGTACGACAGCCCGGCGGCGCTCGCCGGGCAGCGGATCTTCATCTGCGACTACACCAACAAGGACCGCGAGGCGTTCTTCTACTTCCCCGGGCAGCGCCGGGTGCGTCGGCTGCCGGCGTACGCTTACGACGCCCCTCAGATCGGTTTCGAGAACCAGTACCCGCTCGACACGGCGTGGGTCTTCCTGGGCCGTCCCGACCGGTTCGACTGGAAGATTATCGGCAAGAAGGAGCTGTACGTCCCGTACAACAGTTTCGGCATGTACGACTTCCGGAAGAAGCTGCACGACGTGCTCCAACAGAAGCACCTGGCCAACGAGAGCCGGCGGTACGAGCTGCACCGGGTTTGGGTGGTGGAGGCGACGGTGAAGAAGGGGATGCGGCACACGATGCCGAAACGGATCTTCTACTTCGATGAAGACACCTACCTGGCGCTGGTGGCCGACCAGTACGACGCCAAAGGCGGGCTGTGGAAGGTCGAGGAAGGGTACCCGATCCCGGTCTGGGAGCTGGGGGGGACGTTCGACCATTATCCGTTCGCCAGTTACGACCTTGTCTCCGGCCGGTACGTCTGTGACCAGTCCGCGATCGGGACGGGGAAAGACATGCGGTACTACGTCGACTCGAAAGATCCCCGGTTCAGGACGGACTGGTACACGGGTGAAAACCTCCGCGCGGTCAGCGAGCGGTAAAGGAGCGATGCGAATGAGAGCCCTACACAAGAGCTTTTTGTTGCCGGTGTGCATGATGGTGCTGTGCGCCGGCGCGGCGCACGCGTTCCAGTTCCAGGCGAGCGACTCCGTCAGTGGAAACCTGGACATGCAGCTCACGCTCGGCGCGGGGATGCGGATGGTGAACCAGAACCCGAACCTGATCGGGGACACCCGGGTGAATCCCGGGGCGAACACGTTCCAGTCCTCCAACGGCGACGACGGGGACCTGAACTACAACCAGCACGACCTGTTCACGACGTACCTGAAGTTCACGCCGGAACTGCTGTTGAAATTCCCGGCGGATTTCAAGTTCATGGCGCGCGGGACCGCGCTCTACGACTTCAAGGCGACGGACACCCGACGGACGGACCTCGAGGATGACGCCGAGAAACAGATCGCGCGGGACGTGCAACTGCTGGATCTCTGGGTGAGCAAGGACCTGAACGTCGGCTCCCAGAGAGCCCGGATCCGGGCGGGGAACCAGGTCATCAGCTGGGGGGAGAGCCTCTTCGGCATCGGCGGGATCGATTCCGCCAACGCGCTGGACTTCCAGAAGTTCTCGGTCCCGGGAACGCAGATCAAGGAAGCCGTCATCCCCGCGCCGATGATCAGCGTGGCGACCGGCCTGGGGCGCGGCGTCAACGTCGAGGCGTTCTACCAGTTCCGTTGGAACCGGAACCGGGTCCCGCCCGTGGGCACCTATTTTTCGGTCGGCGATATCTACGGGAAGGGAGCGGGTCCGGCCACCCTGGATACCAACCAGTTCAACTTCGGCGGGTTCGACGCGGCGCAGATCTCCGGCGCCCGGGACCTGGCGACCTTGCACCAGACGCAGCAGGACCTCGTGAACGGCGTCTACTTCGGCGATAACGTTTGGAACAGCGTCGGGGTTCCGTTCTTCGACGACAAGACCCCGAAGAACAGCGGGCAGTACGGCGTCGCGATGCACTACAAGCCGGCGGGTCTTTCCCTGGACGTGGGGTTCTACTTCATGAACTACCACGACAAGATGCCGGTGATGAAGCTGTTGTCCGGCGGACAGCTCCAGTGGGAGTTCCTCGAAAACCGGAAGATGTACGGTGTGAGCACGAACTTCCCGCTGGGGAACTGGGCGGTCGGCTGGGAGCTCTCCTACCGTCCGAAGGACGCCGTCGCCCTGACCTTCCCGTACGGCCCGGGGGGACAGCTTGATTCCCTCACGAACGGCATCGTCGGGGTGGAGACCCCCCTGTGGATCGACAAGAAGAAGATCCAGATGCACCTGACGGGAATTCTTCTGATGACCCCCGGGGAACACGGCTGGTTCCTCGATCTCCTCAAGGCGGATACCGCGACGTTCCTGGGGGAAGTGGTGTACACCCACTATTCGGGGGTGAGCCCCGACGCGCGGTATAACCGGACGTTCGACAACACGCCCGTGACCCAGGCCGCCGCCGCCGGTTACGGGTTCTGGAAGGACGATTCGACGGTCGGGACCCTCGGGTACCCGATCATCGCGGGGTTCGGGGACGCGACCTCGATGGGCGTCACCGCCGACTTCAACTGGGCGTACGACAACAAGATCCTCAAGGGGTGGCAGGTGATCCCCGGATTGACCTATTTCCAGGCGATCAAGGGGAACACGCCGACGTTCACCGCGAACTACCTGCAAGGCGCCAAGTCGGCGAACTTCTACGTACTGTTCAACCAGAGCGCGCCGACCCGGTGGCAGGGAAGGGTGAACTACACGGCCTACTGGGGGACCAACCAGCTGCTGGCCGACCGGGACTTCCTCGGAGCGTATATCACGCGAAACTTCTGATGCCCATCCGGGCCGGCGCCGTATGCGAGGCGCCGGCCCGGCTCATTTCCCCGCAACAACGGACGGCGGGAGCCGCCCGGAATCCATGAAGGTCGGGGGTCGGGAACCGTGTTGTTGAACAGGCTCGTGGCGAAAGCGGAGGCGTTCTTCTTCGGCCACCGCTGGCAAACCCTGGGGGTGATCGGCGTCTTCACCGCCGTCATGGCGGTCTTCGCGCTCCAGCTCCACATGTCCGCCGGCTTCGAGAAACAGATGCCGATCGGGCACGAGTACATCCAGACGTTCGAGAAGTACCGCGGCGACCTGTTCGGCGCCAACCGCCTGAACTTCGTGGTGAAGGCGCGCAAGGGCACGATCTGGAGCCAGGACGCGCTCACGCGACTCTACGACGTGACGCAGGCGGTCACGTACCTGCCCGGCGTGGACCGGATCGGCGTCATGTCGTTGTGGACCCCCAACGCCTACGTGAACGAGATCACGGAGGAGGGGTTCCGCGCCGACCAGATCATCGAATCGACGATCACCCCGGAGTCGCTGACCCCGGAGATCATCCTGCGGATACAGAAGCTCACGGGCCAGGGGGGGTTCGTGGGAACGCTGGTGTCGCGCGACCAGACCAGCGCGATGATCACCGCCGAGATCAGCGAGATCGACCGCGAAGGGAACAAGCTCGACTACATCGCCTACAACCGGGTGCTCGAAGACACCATCCGGAAGAAGTTCGAGGACGGGAAGTACGAGATCCAGATCATCGGGTTCGCCAAGCAGATCGGGGACATCGCGGACGGCGCCGCGGGGGTCCTGGAGTTCTGCGCGATCGCCCTGGTGCTGACCGCGCTTTCGGTGTACTGGTACTGCCGCTCCGTCCGGTTCACGATCCTGCCGATCGTCTGCTCCCTCACTTCCCTGGTATGGCAGTTCGGCACCTTGCGGATCCTCGGATACGGTCTGGACCCGCTGGCGGTCCTGGTCCCCTTCCTGGTCTTCGCCATCGGCGTCTCGCACGGGGTCCAGCAGATCAACTTCATCGTCCGGGGTCTCGCCCACGGGAAGAGCACCGAGGAGGCGGCGCGGGAGAGCTTCTCGGGGCTGCTCATCCCCGGGACGCTCGCCCTCATCACGGCGATCGTGTCGTTCATCACCCTGGTGCTGATCCCGATCCCGATGGTGCGCGAGCTGGCGATCACCGCCTCGATCGGGGTCGCATACAAGATCCTGACCAACCTGGTGATGCTCCCGGTGGCGGCGTCCCTGTTCACGTTCACGAAGGAGTACGCGGACGGGGCGATGCTCAAGCGGGAGGAGCGTTCCCGCTGGCTGCACGTCATCGCCCGGGTGGCCGAGCCAAGGAACGCCGTCATCACCATCCTGGTCACGGCGGCGGTCTTCGGGGTGTCGGTGTGGCAGAGCCGGGGAAGGGTGGTCGGAACCTTGCTCCCCGGCGCGCCGGAGCTTCGGCCCGACGCCCGGTTCAACCGGGACGCGGTCGCCATCTCCGAGGGGTACGACATGGGGCTGGACTGGCTGACGGTGGTCTTCGAGGCCCCCCCCGATTCGGACCGCAACGCGGCGATCGGGGCGTTCGTGGACGACTTCACCTGGAAGATGTCGAACGTGCCGGGCGTGATGTCGGTCGACTCGTACGCCAACCAGGTCCGCCTGTACAACGAAGGGTACAACGAGGGGAACCCGAAGATGGCGGTCGTGCCGATCGACCCCGGGAACACCGCGGGGCTGAACGCCGAGATCGCGCGGCTTCGGGGGTACATGAACAAGGACGCCAGCATGACGGCGGCCCACATGTACCTGACCGACCACAAGGCGGTGACGATCAACCGGGCGATCCTGGCGGCCAAGGAGTTCCGCGATACCCACCACCTGGAAAACGTGAAGGTGCGGCTTGCGGCGGGGAACGCGGGGGTGCAGGCGGCGATCAACGACGAGGTGGAAAAGAGCGAGCTCCCGATGATGCTGTACGTCTACGCCGCCATCCTGATCCTCGTCTTCCTCGCCTACCGGGATGTGCGCGCGATGCTGGCGTGCTGCATGCCGCTGGCCGTGGGGACGTTCATCGGGTACTGGTTCATGAAGGAGCTGAACATCGGCCTCACGGTGGCCACCCTCCCGGTGATGGTCCTCGCGGTGGGGATCGGGGTGGATTACGCCTTCTACATCTATAACCGGCTGCAGCTTCACCTGGGCCAGGGGTTCTCCATCTTCGCGGCGATGGAGAAGGCGCTCGCCTTCGAGGCGATGGCGACCATCTTCACGGCGATCACCCTGGCGGCCGGCGTGGTCACCTGGTCGTTTTCGCCGCTCAAGTTCCAGGCGGACATGGGCAAGCTGCTGTCGTTCATGTTCATCGTGAACCTGATCATGGCGATGACCACGCTTCCGGCCATGGCCGTCGTGCTGGAGAGGATCCTGCCGCGGAAACGGCCGGTGCACGTCCCGGACATCCTGAGCCATCCTGCGGGGGGGGACACCAAATGAGCCGCCCGGCTGCGACGACGATCACGGGAAGGTACGGATGCCGCCGACGGAGGTTCGGGCGACTCCCGGCCCTCGCGCTCTCCCTCCTGCTGTCCTGTTCCGCCTCGGCGGCGGAGGTCCCCGCCTCGCCGAAGCTCCAGCCCGCGGAAATCACCACCGCGGCGACGCAGGCGATGATCTTGTCCGCGGCCAGGGCGGGAAAACGGATCGTCGCGGTCGGGAATCACGGCATCGTGCTGCTGTCCGACACGGATGGCGGGGAGTTCCGGCAGGCGGCCTCGGTTCCGGTACGCTCGACGCTGACCGCGGTCTTCTTCATCGACGAGAGGACCGGCTGGGCGGTGGGCCACTGGGGGATCGTCCTCCGTACGGACGACGCGGGGGAAAGCTGGAAGGTGCAGCGCGCCGACACCTCGGTGGATCAGCCGCTCTTCTCGGTGCACTTCCGGGACAAGGACCACGGCTGGGCCGTGGGCCTCTGGTCGCTCCTGATCTCGACGGACGACGGGGGGAAGACGTGGGCACCCGTGCGGCTTCCGGCTCCTCCCGGAGCGAAGAAGGCCGACCGCAACCTGCAGAAGATCTTCGCGAACCGGATGGGGACGCTGTTCATCGCGGCGGAGCAGGGGATGATCCTCAAGTCGTACGACGGGGAGAACTGGTCCTACCTCAACACGGGGTACAAGGGGACCTTCTGGACGGGGATCGTGCTGAACAACGGCACCCTGCTGGTGGGCGGCCTCCGCGGAACGATCTACCGGAGCACGGACGACGGGAGGACCTGGAAGGAATCGAAGTCGGAGAGGAAGTCTTCCATCACCGATTTCGCGGAGACCGGGGGAAAGATCGTGGCGGCCGGGCTGGACGGCGTCCTCCTCGAAAGCGTCGACGGGGGGGCGTCCTTCCAGGGAACCCAGAGGGATGACCGCCTCCCCCACACCGCTCTTTGCGTGAACGGAAGCGGGAAGCTCGTGAAGTTCTCGAAGCAGGGAATCGTGAAGGATCCGCCGAATGAACCGTCGAAGTGAGAGCGCTCCGGCACGACCGCGGCATATCCGCCATTCACATCAGGGGGTATCGGCTTGAACGGCATCGACCATTACAGGGAGATCCGGAAGAACTTCCGGTGGAACGTTCCCGCCAACTTCAATTTCGGGCGCGATGTCGTCGACCGGTACGCTTCCGACCGGTCCAAGGTGGCCTTCTTCTACGAGGACGCGGGGGGCGACGCGGCGAAATACACCTTCTGGGAAGTGAGCCGGATCTCCGGCCGGGTCGGGAACGTCCTTCGGGGGCTTGGAGTGAAGGCGGGGGATCCCGTCCTGCTCCTGCTCCAGAACGTGCCGGAGTGGTATTTCTGCATGGCGGCAGGGACCAAGATCGGGGCGGTCATGATCCCCTGCTCGGACCAGCTGCGTCCCAAGGATCTCGTCTACCGGGCGCAGCACTCCGGCGCGCGGACGATCATCAGCTGGGACGCGAAAACCGGGGAGGTGGACCAGATCCGGAAGGAGTGCCCCGGCCTGGTCAATTTCCTGTGCGTCGGCGAGCGGAAACCGGGTTGGCTCTCCTTCCGGGACGAGACGGCAAAGGCACCGCAGTCGCTGTCGCCCCTGGAAGGGAACGCCTCGGAACCCGCGCTGGTGTACTACACCTCCGGTACGACCGGGAACCCGAAGGCGGTGATGCACAGCCATTTCTATACGGGCGCCCATTGGGTCACCGGCAAGTACTGGATCGATCTCAAGCCGACCGACCTGTTCTGGTGCATCGCGGGGACCGGCTGGGCGAAAGCCGCCTGGAGCGTCCTGTTCGGGCCGTGGAACTGCGGCGCCGCCACCATCCTGTACAACGCGCCGTTCGACGCGAAGAAGGGGCTCGAGCTGCTGGAGCGGTACGAGATCACGGTTCTTTGCGCCCCCCCGACGGCGTACCGGGCGTTCGTCAAGGAGGACCTTTCCCGCTACGACCTTTCGAAGCTTCGCCACTGTGTCGGCGCCGGGGAGCCTCTCAACCCGGAGGTCATCAAGACCTGGAAGGAGGCGTACGGCCTGACGATCCACGACGGGTACGGCCAGACGGAGACGATCAACCTGGTGGCGAACTACCCCGGAATCCCCGTGAAGCCCGGCTCGATGGGGCTCCCCACTCCGGGCCACGACGTGGCGGTGATCGACGACAAGGGGAGCGAAGTCCCGCCGGGGGAGATCGGAGAGATCGCGGTGAAGGGTCGGCCGCCCTCCATTTTCATGGGGTACTGGAAGGACGAGGAGAAGACCAGGGAATGTTTCCGCGGTGAATGGTACATGACCGGGGACCGGGCCTACCGGGACCATGACGGGTACTTCTTCTTCGTCGGCCGCGGGGACGACGTCATCATCTCCGCGGGGTACCGCATCGGCCCGTTCGAGGTGGAAAGCGCCCTTCTCGAGCATCCGGCGGTCGTCGAATCCGCGGTCGTCTCCTCCCCCGACGAGCTGCGAGGCGAGATCGTGAAGGCGTACGTCGTCCTGCGGAAAGGGTACGAGGCCTCGGACGCCTTGAAGAAGGAGCTGCAGGACCACGTGAAGAAGGTGACGGCGCCGTACAAATACCCGAGGGACATCGCGTTCGTGAAGGAGCTTCCGAAGACTTCCTCGGGGAAGATCCGGCGGGTGGAGTTGCGCAACGCCGAGTGGAAGCGGGCCTGAAGGGGCAAGGAGGTCTGGATGGTCAATGGGAATCCGCACCGGGAGTTCACGCGGGGACTGTTCGACAGGAGCGCGCTCTTCGACAAGCCGGAGCCGCTGAACGGCGTGCGGGTGCTGGAAGTGTGCTCCGTTGTCCTGGGGCCCGCCGCGTGCGATTACCTTGCGGAGTTCGGCGCGGAGGTGATCAAGTTCGAAGGGCAGAAAGGGGACCAGATGCGGTTCGTCACCCCCTACGCCTGGTTCTGGAAGGGGATGTCGCCGGGCCTGGAGATCGAGAACCACAACAAGTACTGGATGGGGATGCACGTGGGGAATCCCAAGGCCCGGGAGGTGTTCCTCGATCTTGTGAAAAAGGCGGACGTGGTCGTCGACAACCTGACCCCCGGCAGGATGGCGAAGTGGGGGCTGGAGTACAGGAAGCTCAAGGAAATCAATCCGGGGATCATCCACCTGCACGTTTCCGGCTACGGAAGCTGGGGGCCATGGACGGGCAGGACGTCCTACGATGCGGTGGCGCAGAGCATGGGGGCCCTGGCGCCTGTCACGGGCTTCGAGGACCGCGGCCCGATCAAATCGGGCGTATGGATCGCCGACTGGATCACGGGCCTGATGTGCGCCAATGCGATCCTGTCCGCCCTGAACTACCGGGAACGGTCCGGGGAGGGGCAGTTCATCGATTATCTCCAGGTGGAGAACGTCATCCGGTTCCTCGACTGGACCTGGCTCTACTCGTTCAAGACGGGGGAAGACAGGAAACGTTCCGGCAACAGGGACCTGGCGATCTGCCCGTCGGACCTGTTCGACTGCCTCGACGGGCGGGTGGCCCTGGCGGCGTTCAGCGAGGAAGAGTTTTGCGGTCTGTGCGAGGCCATGGACCGGATGGACCTGATGGAGAAGTACTCCGACCCCTTGCGGCGGTTGAAGGACGGGAACGCCAGGGAGCTGCTGGCACATATCGCCGACTGGGCCAAGACCCGCCGCGTGGAGGAAGTGGTCGCGCTCGCGGACGAGCACGGGTTCGGCGCCTCCCCGGTCCTGGAGGCGAAGGACGTCTATCATGGAGAACATTTCCGGGAGCGCGGGGCCGTCCAGGAATACGAAGACCCCCTCTACGGCCCCATGACGCAGCAGTGCTACCCCCCGGTGATGAGCGAAACCCCGGGCCGGTTGAAATGGAGCTGTCGTCCGCTGGGATTCGACAACCGCTACGTGCTGAAAAAGGTATTGGGCTTGCCCGACGAGGAAATAAAGCGGCTCGAGGACCAGGGCGTGATCTTCCAATGGAACCCGAAGGTCCCCTCGCAATGCCCGCCGCCGGGCTGGAACGGGAAAAGCGGGGTCAAGCTGGCCTGACGGGGCGTCCCGGTTCCCGGGACCACGGATGGAGAAAGGCAAAATGGACGATACGAAAATCGTCGGACTGTCGACCCACCCGGAATACGCGAAGTGGGCGCATCGGGAAACCGACCCCGGGGACGTTTGCGGAAAACCGGAAGCCCTGGACGACATGCTCGTGCTGGATGCGAGCCACGGGAGCTTCGCCGGGCTGTTCGCCTCCTCCCTGCTGGCGGAGATGGGGGCGGAAGTCATCCGGGTCGAACCGCCCGGAGGGGATCTCGCCCGGAAGATGACCCCGTTCGGGGTGATGGTCGGGGATGCCGGTCTCGGGTACATCACGGAAGGCCGGAACAAGTTCCACATCACCCTCGACATCGCCGCGGAGGAGGGGAAGGGGCTTTTCCGAAGGCTTGCGAAAAAAGCCGACGTGCTGATCCACACCTTCAAGCCCGGCCACCTGGAGGGCCTGGGGCTGGGCTACGGCATTCTTCGGGAGGAGAACCCCGGGCTGATCTTCACCGCCATCCATACGTATGGACAATTCGGAGCCGACGCCGAAAAGCATTCCAACCAGCCGGGGTACGACATCCTCGACCAGGCCAGGGGCGTGATCATGTCGGTCACCGGGGAGCCCGATCTCGATCCCGATGTGCCGGAGAAGTACAAGAAGCCGCTGAAGCAGGGGAACTGGATGGGGTGGTACGTCGGCGGCGCCTGGGCGGCGTTCGGCATCCAGATGGCCATGCTCCACAGGCGGAAAACGGGGAAGGGGCAATTCATCGACGCGTCCCCGCCGGAAGGGCTGATGGCGATCTCCAATTACGTCATGCAATATTTCCACATGTCGGGGATGCAGATGCCCCGGGCGGGGAATTACGACTACGCGGTGTTCCCGTACACCTACGTGAAATGCAAGGACGGGTTCACCTTCATCTCCGGGTTCTCGGATCCAAACTGGTCGGCGCTGTGCGAGATCATGAACCGCCCCGACCTGCTGGAGAAGTTCCCCACCATCAAGGAGCGGTTGACCCCCGGGAACCAGCCGGTCATACAGCACGAGATCGAACTGTTCACCGTGCGATACACGTCGGACGAGATCCAGGGAATGATCACGGAGTACGCCAAGCGTCCCGACAAGAAAGGCACGGTGGTCACCGGCCGGCTCGAGACTCCCGGCGACGTCCTGCAAAGGGAACACTGGAAAGAGCGAAAGACGTTCGTCCGGATGAACGACCCGCACTACGGGGAGGTCCTGGTCCCGAACTCCACGTTCAAGTCGATGTCCGGAACCCCGGGAAGGGTCAAGTGGGCGTGCCGGCCGATCGGCGCCGACAACGAGTTCGTCTACGGGAAGTACCTCGGGGTGGGCGGCCGAGCGCTTGCGGGACTCAAGGAGCGGGGGATCCTCTGAAGGGCCGCAGCGTCAGCCGGACGCCGCGGCGCACCTCCAGTGAGAAGCTCCCCGCACCCGCTCCGTCCGTCACGTCGATCACGGAAGGCGTCCCCTCGATGAGAGGGTAGACATCCGTCGAGGCGTAGACGCCGACCCCTTCCGCCTCTCCCATCAGGCGGTCGCCCCGCCCCACGCGGAAATTCTTCATCAGGATGGGGGCGGTGTTTTCGCAACAGCCGCCCCCGACCAGGATCACAAGGGTGTCCGACGGGTTTTCCGCCCGGATCTCCGCGAGGAGAGTGCGGGCCCGGTCGGTGAATCGCAGGTCCACGCTTTCCCCTCAGTACAACCCGATCGGCTTCTCCGCCGTGGAGACGAAGAGGCTCTTGATCTGCGTGTACTGGAGCAGGGTGTCGAACGCGCACTCCCGCCCGAATCCGCTCTTCTTGTACCCGCCGAACGGCGCGCCGGCGGTAAGGGCGTTGTAGGTGTTGATCCAGACCGTTCCGGCCTGCAGCGCCTTGGCCGTCTTGACCGCGAGCGGGAGGGTCTCCGTCCAGAGCCCCGCCCCGAGGCCGTAGGCGATGTCGTTGGCCTCCGCGATCATGGTGTCGTAATCGCTCCACCGGATCACGGAGACGACGGGGCCGAAGATCTCCTCCTGCGCGATCCGCATCTTGTTTTTGACGTTGCCGAAGATCGCCGGTGCGACGAAGAACCCCTTGGAGAGGGCCGGGTCGGCGGGGCGTGTCCCCCCGCACAGGAGAGCCGCACCTTCCTTTTTCCCGATCTCGATGTACGAGAGGACCTTCTCCATCTGCTCCCGGGAGACGATCGGCCCGAGCTGGGTGTCCTCCTTCATCGGGTCGCCGATCTTGAGCCCCTTGACCTTGGCGACGAGCTTTTCCATGAAGCGGTCGTAGATCGCGTCGTGCACGAAGAGGCGGGAGCCGGCCGTGCAGACCTCCCCCTGGTTCAGGAAGACGCCGATCATGACGCCTTCGATGGCCCGTTCGACGTCCGCGTCCGGGAAGATGATGTGCGGGCTCTTCCCGCCGAGCTCCATGGTGGCGGGGACGATGTTCTCCGATGCGTACTGCAGGATGAGCCGCCCCGTCGTCGTCTCGCCCGTGAAGGAGAGCTTCCGGACTCCCGGATGGCTGGCCAGCGGGGCTCCCACGTCCGGCCCGTACCCCGTGACGACGTTCAGGACCCCCGGGGGGAGCACGTCGCGCAGGTCGTTCGCAAGCTCGAGGAGGGTGACGGGCGTCTGCTCCGCCGGCTTCATCACCACCGTGTTCCCGCCGGCGAGCGAAGGGGCGAGTTTCCAGGCAGCGAGGAGGAGCGGGAAGTTCCACGGGAGGATGTGCCCCACGACGCCGAGGGGCTCGCGCAGCGTGAGGTGGAGCATGGTCGGGTCGACCGTCTGGGTGGTCCCCTGGAGGTTCCGCAGCACCCCGGCGAAATAACGGTAGTGATCGATCGCCAGCGGGATGTCGATGTTCGCCGACTCGCGGATCGGCTTCCCCACGTTCAGGCTCTCGAGCTCCGCGTAATCGCGGGCCCGCTTCTGGATGCGGTTGGCGATCTCCAGCAGGATCCCCTGCCGCTCGACGGGGGTGGTCTTACCCCAGGAGGAGAACGCCTGCCCCGCGGCCGCGACCGCGGCGTCGACGTCCCGGGAGTCTCCCGCGGGCACGCGGGTGAGGATTTCGCCGGTCGCCGGATTCAGGACGTCGAGCGCCTTGTTGGATTCGGATTTCCGCCAGGACCCGTTGATGAAATGTTGATATTCCCGCGGCGCGGTGACGCTCATGGATGCTCCCCCCGGAAGAAATTTGATATAAAACTATGTTTGCAAAATGGGTGCCATCATCGTGGACGCTGCCGGGAAGATGGCGCAGGGCTATCTATCTGTTTAAAAAGGAATTATTCCGAACCATCCGTCGCGGGCCGGGAGAGGCCGGAAGGAACCGCCCGGGGGAGGGAACCGCCGCCGCAAAACTGGGACAGGCGAGGCAATTTTAAGACAAACGGGGCGCGGGGGAAGGGAGGGATCACCCGGTGATCAGGTGTTTCTTGAGCTTCCGGTAGAGGGTGCTGCGGGAGATCCCGAGGGATTTTGCCGCTTCGACCGCGTTCCCCTGGAATTTGCGCATCGTCTCGACGAGAAACATCCTTTCCAGGGAGTCGAAATTGCCGGGTTCCCCGGGCGTCACCTGCGTGCCGGTCGTTTCGCTCCCTCCCTGGAGGATCTCCGGGGGAAGATGATGTTCGAGGATTTCTTCCTCTTCCACTGTAAAACCGAGGTACCCCACGCAGTTCCTCAATTCCCGCACATTGCCGGGCCAGTCGTAGGCCACCAGGCGACGCATCGCCCCGTCCGAGATCCGCTTCGCCGGTGTACCGTTCTCCGCCGCCGCGTCCCGGAGGAAGGCCGTGAGGAGTTCGTGGAGGTCCCCCTTCATCTCCCGCAGGGGAGGAACCCGCAACGGCAGTACGTTCAGCCGGTAGAAAAGATCCTTGCGGAATGTCCCGGCGGCCACCTCGTCGGCCAGGTTCCGGTTGCTCGCCGCGATGATCCTCGCGTCGACGGGGATCTCCCGCTTCCCCCCGATCCGGGAGACCCGCTTCGTCTCGACGACGCGCAGGATCTTCGCCTGGACCGGCAACGGCATGGAGTTGATTTCGTCGAGAAAAATGGTCCCCCCGTGGGCCGTCTCGAACTTACCGGGGTGTCCTTCGGTCTTCGCGCCCGTGAAGGCTCCGCGCTCATACCCGAACAGCTCGCTCTCGGCGAGCTCCAGCGGAATGGCGGCGCAGTTCATCGCGACGAAGGGGCCGTCGCGGCGCGGTCCCTCCTCGTGGATCGCCCGGGCGAAGAGCTCCTTTCCCGTGCCGGTCTCCCCCAGGACGAGGATGTTCCCCTCCTTGCGCCCGTATACTTTGGCGGTCTGGACCGCTTTTACCAGCGGGGGGGACGTCCCCACGATGCGGGAAAAGGAGAGGCGCGGCCCGTCGTCCGGGCCGTCCACATTCCTCAGGATGCGCGGACCGCCGGGGACACCGCCTCGCGCGGCGGAATGGACCGGGGACGACTTGATGAGACGGCCGAGAAAGACCTCGTTGCGGATCATGTCGGAGAGCGAGATGGTCAGGTTCAGGAGGTGTTTCCGCAGCTCGTCGGAGATGTGGGGGTCGAAGAACTTCGTGATTTCCACGCAGCCGAGGAGGTTCCGGTTCTCGTCGAGGATCGGCGAGGCGGCGCAGAACGCCGGGTGGTAGGTCTTCGTATAATGTTCGTCGGCCGTGACCACCACCGGCTCGCGGGTGATGAGGGCCAGGCTCGGCGCGTTCGTCCCGATCACTTTTTCGCAGCAGGTGCTTCCCTCGGAGAGGGAGTAATTGTCGAAGAAGTGAAGCACCTTCCCGTACCCCGCACGCGAGAGGATGTACCCGTCGGTATCGCAGACGAAGGAGCAGGCGCCCAGCTGTTCCAGCAGCCCCGAGAAGCGGCGGATGTAGAACTGGTACAGCTCGACGATCTCGAGGTTCTGCTCCAGCCGTCTCTTGAACTGGGAGAGCTCCACCGGCGCGGGGGTATTCCGATGGTACGGGTTCAGCCCCATCCGGGCGGACCGCTGCCACGACTCGATGATCCTGCCCTGGACCCCCCGCTCCTGCCCTTGCCGGATGTAATCCCGGCATTCGGGATCGGAAAGGGCGATGATCTCGGGATCGACGTTTCCCATGATCCCCCGCTTGTGACTTGTTTATAAAAGCGTTTGATATTCTACCACGGCACGATTTATCGTCAAGAATGGAAACCGCGTGTGGAACCCGCATGCCGTGTTCTCGGCACGTTGGCGCGAGGGGAGCGGCGGCGCATGTTATTCCGCCGGTCGCTATATAGAAGGATATATAACGCTTCCGTGCCCGGCTTGGGGGGGAAACGAGCCGACGGACGAAAGGGGGATATCTTGTGAAAAAGTTCCCGCGCATTCTTGAGATATTTTTCGTTATCGCTCTTCTCGCCCTTACCGTCCTGCCGGCCGTTGCGGAAGAGCGGCTCCGGATGTCCACCACGACCTCCACGGAGAACTCCGGCCTCCTCGCGGTGCTCCTCCCTCCCTTCGAGAAGAAGTTCGGCTGCAAGGTCGACGTCGTCGCCGTCGGGACCGGGAAGGCTCTCAAACTGGGGGAGGCGGGCGACGTGGACATCGTGTTCGTCCATGCCCGGACCCTCGAAGACAAGTTCGTGGCGAACGGTTCCGGTGTGAACCGGCGGGACGTCATGTACAACGATTTCGTCCTTCTGGGCCCCAGGGACGACCCGGCCGGAGCGGGGAAGTCGAACAGCGCGCCGGACGCCTTCCGGGCGATCGCCGCGAAGGGGATCGCCTTCATCTCCCGGGGCGACGAATCGGGGACCCACCAGAAGGAGAAGGAGATCTGGGCGTCCGCCGGGATCGTCCCCCGCGGCGCCTGGTACGTCGAGGCGGGCCAGGGGATGGGAGAGGTCATCATGATGGCCACCCAGAAGCGTGGATATGCCCTCTCCGACCGCGGCACGTACATCGCCTTCCGGAAGAAAACCGACCTCGTCGTGCTGCGGCAGGGAGACCGGAACCTGTGGAACCCGTACGGGATCGTCGCGGTCCACCCGAAAAAGCACGCTCATGTAAAATATGACCTCGCGATGAAGCTCGTCGATTTCGTCACGGGGGCGGAGGGGCGGTCCCTCATCGCGGGCTTCAAGGTCGACGGCGAGCCGCTCTTTTTCGTCCATGGGAAAGGGGTCGGGCATTAAGACCGGGAGAATACTTCCCGCCGGGGGGAAGCCGCCGCCGTGGCCTCCTGCCGCACGGCGCTTACCGACGAGGGGAAGGAAACGGTCCGGCTGTACCGCGTCCTCCGGAACGAGCATCAAAAGTTCATCGATCGCCTCGAGGGGCGGCTTGGAGACGTGGGTCGCTTCTACTCCCTGCTTCGGAGGGTGGCAATGAGAGTCAGCGCGCGGAACGTGTTGTGCGGAACGGCGGACCGGATCGTGCACGGGCCGGTGAATGCCGAGGTCCCGGTGGTCCTGCCGGGGGGGAGCGTCCTGACGGCGACCATGTCTGCGCTCTCGTCAAGGCGTCCGGCGTGATCCTCGGCGTCGACGCCTGAGAGAGGACCCGGGACCGCCGGTTGGACTTCCTCGTCTCCTCCTTCGCCTCGGCCCTGCGGCTGATCGGGTCCTTCTCCCCCGACGTCGTGGACGCGGTCCGCACCTCCCTCTCCGTCTCCGCGGGAGCGACCGTCTTCGCCGCCCTCCTCGGCATCCCCCTGGGGCTTCTCGTGGGGCTCTCCGATTTCCCGCTGAAGCGGTTCGTCGTCACGGTCCTCAACACCCTCATGGCCGTCCCGACCGTGGTGGTGGGGCTCCTCGGCTACGGTTTCCTGAGCCGCCAGGGGCCGCTGGGGGTCCTGGGCCTCCTCTTCACGCCGACCGCCATCGTGATCGGCGGGACCCTGCTCGCCGCACCGATCGTCGCGAATTACGCCCTTGCGTCCGTGCGGGGCGCCGACCCGCGGATCCTGCCGACGGCCCTCACTCTGGGCGCAGGGCGCCTGCGCGCCGTCGGGACGCTGATCGGCGAGATCCGGTTCGGCATCCTCGCGGCGGTGATCGCCGGCTTCGGGCGAGTCGTTTCCGAGGTCGGCGTGGCGATGATGCTCGGAGGGAACATCCGTGGGTATACCAGGACGATGACGACGGCCATCGCCCTGGAGACGAGCAAGGGGGAATTCGCGTTCGGGATGGCCCTGGGGATCGTCCTGATGATGGTGGCGCTGTTCGTCAACCTGTTCCTCAACCTGCTGCAGCAGAGGTAGCCGGCGGGCCATGTACCGATTACAATCGATACGGAAGCGCTACGGATCGAACGTCGCCCTCGACATCGAAGAGCTGACGATCGCCGAAGGCCGCCTCTACACGCTGACCGGCGCGAACGGCGCGGGGAAGAGCACCCTCTTGAGCATTCTGGCCTTTCTCACGCCCCCGACCTCCGGGGAGATCTTCTATGCCGGGAAGCGGGTCGACCGGGATCACGGTTCCGTGGAGGAACAGCGCAGGAAGGTCACGCTGCTCCACCAGTCTCCGTACCTCTTCGGGGGAACGGTCTACGCTAACGTGGCCTTCGGGCTGAAGGCGAGGGGAATCCGGGGGGAGGAGCAGCGGCGGATCGTCGACGAGGCGCTGGACATCGTGGCCCTTCGGGGATTCCGCGAGAGGAAGGCGCGGGAGCTGTCCGGCGGCGAGGCGCAGAGGGTGGCCATGGCGAGGGCCCTGGCGTTGAAGCCGGAAGTCCTCCTCCTCGACGAACCGCTCGCGAATATCGACCGGGAGACCATCGGGTTGCTGGAAACCGTGATCGCGTCGCTGCCGGCGCGGGGGACCACCGTCGTCATGACCACGCACGACCCGGCCCACCCGGGCCGGCTCAACGGCGAATCGATCCTTCTGGAAGGGGGGAGGCATGTCCTTCAATCACTTCGATGAACGCGGACGGGCCGTGATGGTCGATGTGGGCGCCAAGGAGCCGACCCACCGGATGGCGGTGGCCGGCGCCAAGGTCTTCCTGAAGAAGGAGACCGTCGTCGCCCTGCAGGCCGGCGGGATGAAAAAGGGGGACGTGCTGGGGATCGCGCGGATCGCGGGGATCTCCGCCGCCAAGAAGACGAGCGAGCTGATCCCGCTGTCTCATCCGCTTGCGCTCCATTCCGCGTCCGTGGATTTCGAGGTGGAGGAAGACCCGGGGACGATCCTCGTGAAAAGCACCGTGAAGGCGTTCGACCGCACCGGAGTCGAAATGGAGGCGATGGTTTCGGCGTCGATCGCCGCCCTCACGATTTACGACATGTGCAAAGGAGTGGACCGGGGGATCCGGATCGGCGACATTTGCCTCCTTTACAAGGAGGGGGGCAGGAGCGGGGTGTATCGGAGGGACGATTCCCGGTGAACGAGGGTCGTCATTTCGGGTGCGGCACCGTCCCCGTATAGAACGGTTCGCACGCCTGGGATCCGAGGAACCTCCTTGCCTCCCGCTCGAGGATCCCGAGGATCGGCGCGGCCACGGACTGCAACATGCTCATCCTGTCCATCCGCGGATCGGCGAAGGGGCCCGAGATCTTCTGGCGCAGCTTCGCGCACCCTTTCCCGTCGAGCGCCGCCACGGTGACGTCGACGAACTGCCCGTTCACGAGGTCGAGCTTCCCTTTCAGGGCGATCCGGTTCTTCTCCGTGGAGAAAGCGACGTCCCTGGCCTCGGCCACGCCGTTGCGCACCGTCCAGTCGGAGACCAGCCGGGTGATCCTGCTCTCCCCCTCGCCGGCCGTGGACCGGTAGACCTCCCCGTAGCGGTATCCCTTCACGACCGCGGAACCCAGCGGGCCCGCGAGGAGGAACGCCCCCACGTCCGCCAGGTTCAGATTCTGCGCCGCTTCCACCGTCGATAGCACACGATCGATCTCCATCCCGTGCAGCGTCAGCCCGTCCCCACGCAGGGAGACGGTGCCGGAGAGCGTCCTCTTCATCTCGTCCGCGCCCTTCCCGCGGAGGGAGAGATCCGGCGTCACCGTCATCGTCCCGCTCAGATACTTCTTCCGCGCGAGCGCCGCGAGCGGCTCCTCGGCACGGAAATTCGCAAGGGTGTAGCCCACCTTCAGGGCCGTCCGGTCCCCGGAGAGGTCGACGCGGACCCCCCCCGTACCTTCGCCGCCGAAGAGCTTCATCGTGAAGGGACGGATCTCGTAGATCCCCGCGCCGGCCGTCACCTTCGCCCGTACGTCCGATACGGCGAGGTCCTTCGACCGGATCCCCTTCATGGACAGGTCGCCGGTGAAGGAGATCCCCTTCATGAGCTCCGCACCCCGGGCCGTGGGGATCGAGAGGTCCCGCACGGAGAGGTCGATCGCGTCGAAGCTCGTTTCGCCTCCCGTCTTCCGGTCGACGTAGACGACCTTTCCCGCCGAAACGGAGCTCCTCGCCACCTTCAGGGGCGCGGAAGGGGCGTCGGCCTCCTTCGGCTTCGCCTCCAGCTTCGCTTCGTCCGCCGGGGTTTCGTAATTGAACTTCCCGTCGGCATCCTTCTCGATCCGGATCACAGGCTTCTCGATGACCAGCTCCGTGATTTCCACCTGCCGGTCCGGCAACGGCAGGAGCCTCACCCCCACCCGTACTTTCTCCACCGTGGCGAGGTCGGTGTCGCGTTTGCGCAGCCGCAGATCGGAGAAGGCGATTCCCCCCGACATGGCCATCCGGTCCCCGGAGAGGTCGATGCGGATCCCCCCTTCCCCCGCTCCGCCGAAGAGCTTCATCGCGATGGGGCGGATCTCGTAGATCCCCGCGCCGGCCGTCACCTTCGCCCGCATGTCCGATACGGCGAGGTCCCTCGACCGGATCTCCTTCACGGACAGGTCGCCGGTGAAGGAGATCCCCTTCATGAGCTCCGCACCCCGGGCCGAGGGGATCGATAGGTCCCGCACGGAGAGGTCGATCGCGTCGAGGCTCGTTTCGCTTCCCGCTTTCCGGTCGACGTAGACGATCTTCCCCGCCGAGATGGAGCTTCTCGCCACGTTCAGGGGGGCGGAGGGGGCGTCGGCCCCCTTCGACGCCGGCTTCACGGGTCCGGGCGGGGTTTCGTAGTTGAACTTCCCGTCGGCCCCCTTCTCGATACGGATCACCGGCTTTCCGAGGGCCAGCTCCGTGATGTTCACCTGCCGGTCCAGCAGCAGCGGCAGCAGCCTCACCCCCACCCGCAGCGTTTCCGCGGTGGCGAGGTCGGTGCCCCGGTTGCGCAGCCGCACATCGGAGAGGGCGATGCCCGCCGAGGGGAAGAGGCGCAGCCCCGCCTTCCCGCGGATCCGGAACTCCATCCCGAGCGCGTCGGAGACGGCGGTCTCGATCCGGGGCTTGTGGGCGTTCACGTCGACCAGGAGGACGATCGCGGCGCCCGCGAGGACGAGGAGGCCGACCAGGATGCCGAGGGCGACCAGGAGCTTTTTCATCGTGCCGGCACCTCCGGAACCGGGAAAGGCGGATGCACTTCATTTTGCGACGCGTCGCCGCGCCGGTCAATCGGGAGGCGTGCGGCGAACGGATCCGGCGGTACGCCGGCGCGTGGAAATGAACGGAATTCGACAATCCGGATCGCCAAATGTATACTGCATACAGTCGGCAACAGGCAAGGATGAGACCCTGCGGGTCCATGGAGGTGGATCATGATGAATATGAAAGAGATTCGGGAGATGGCACGCCAGTTGGGCGTCCGTTCCACCCGCATGCGGAAGGCCGATCTCATACGGGCCATCCAGCGGGCCGAAGGGAACTTCGACTGTTACGGGACCGCGACGGAGGAGGAGTGCGACCAGGAAGAGTGCCTATGGCGCGAGGAGTGCTTCCATGACTCCGTAGCGGAGGAAAATCGCCTCTAAGGGGCTGTCGCCCCGTACTCTTCGAAGCGCGGGAAGGGCATTTCCGGAAGGGCAAGGCGGCGTCTGCCTTGCCCTTTTCTTTTTTCCCGGGGGGGCGGCAAGCGGCACGGGGTAGGATATCCTGACGGATAATTCCGGGACCGGCCCAACAATCCTGTGTCGGGGGGGCGCCATGCACATGAAGGGGAAGGTGGCGGTGGTGACGGGGGGGAGCCGCGGGATCGGTGCGGCGACGGCGAAACGGCTCCCCC